>Ga0193717_1001219_pt1 | contig 15954 bp, 15 predicted proteins | sample U2c2metaG_FD_145900 | JGI IMG/M metagenome (GOLD analysis project Ga0193717, IMG submission 145900) | Soil microbial communities from a riparian zone of the East river system, Colorado, United States - U2c2 | ecosystem: Environmental > Terrestrial > Soil > Riparian zone | place: USA: East River... | reverse complement strand
TCACCGGAACGGGTGTCGAGTTCCGCCTGCGCCAAACCGAGCGTTGCCTGTCGCTCTGGGACAAACTAGTGGGCCAAGCGATTCAGGCCGCGGAAAAGGACCTGCAATCCGGTAACGACGAATACAAAGCGATTCGCGCGCGCGCGGGCTACGCCGCCGAAGGACCGTTCATGTCGCTCAAGCAAATGTCGACGCAGATTCTATCCGTTAGCATCGACGAGCAGCCAAAATACATCGATCTCCAGCGCATGCGCGCGCGGCAAATCTGGGACGAAGTGAAACACGGCCAGTTGCACGCCGACGTTCTTCTGCGCGGCGGATTCATCAAGCGCGAAGAGGACCTGATGGACGACCCGCGCGCCAACATCCAACCCAAGCTTTCTTACTTCGGCATGACCGCGATGTTCCCGCACATTCATCCGTTGGCGCGCGCCGGCCAGCACTACTACAACGAATCGATGGCCTGCCTCGGCATCACCGCTACCCTCAGTATCATTGACGACGATCTGATTCGCCACCAGCTGCATAGCCAAAGTGCGGAAGAGAGGATGCACTTCATGGAAGGTAAATATCAGATCGACGCGTACGCGCTCACGCCGGAAGACCAGAAACCGATCGAAGAAGTCTTCGACTTTCTCCTGCGACCCTGGGCGCCGGAACCAAGCCGTGCCTTGGGCGGATCGCAGTAAGTCGCATCATGAAAGTTAGAATCGTCGAAAGTTTGTGCATCGCCTGCGGTCTGTGCCGGGAAGTCTGCCCTGAGCACGCAGTCCATCCGAAAATGCAGGACATCCATCACATGTACGAAGTGATCGAGCATGAATGCACCGGCTGCGGCGACTGCCTGCCCTATTGCCCGGCTCCTGGGGCGCTGAAAGAATTCGAACCGAGCGGCATATCGCGCTAATCTTCTTGATTCCGGTTCCACCACCGCACTAAAGAGAACCCGGCAGGAGGACGTTCGCCATGAGCACCGATCCACGCACACGCAGTCTGTCCGAAACCTGTACTCAACGTGGGTCGAATCGACCGCTCCACACCAAAGGCGGATCGCCGAATTATTTGGAGAAGTCGCTCGCCGCTGCCGCGGAGCCATTCAGGGGTATGACCAACGACGGCAACGTCATTTCTGGCCTGTACGGCGTTCAAAAAACCGGCGTCTCGACTCAGACGATCCGCGAGGCAGCGGAAGCGTTTCTCGGGTCATTGAATGCCGAGCGGCGCGCAAAAACTCTTTTTCCCATCGACACCGATCAGTGGCGCAAGTGGAGCAATATCCATCCGACGCTGATGCGCCATGGCGCGCCGCTCTTCGAGATGACCGATGCGCAGCGCGACTGTGCGTTCGCCTTGCTGCGCGAAAGCTTGAGCCAGCGCGGCTTCGAAGAAGCGCTCGACATCATGCATCTCAACGAGACGGTGCTGGAGATGACGGGGAGACTCGCTGAATACGGCGAAGACCTTTACTGGCTGAGCATCATGGGCGCGCCGTCGTCAACCGAGCCGTGGGGATGGCAATGGGATGGCCATCACTTGATCATCAACTATTTCGTGCTCGGCGATCAGGTTGTAGTCACGCCGACGTTCCTGGGCGCGGAACCGGTGCATGCCGAAAGCGGCAAATACGCCGGCGTGCGCGTCTTCATGGGAGACGAAGACCGGGGCCTCGCGTTGGCCCGCACACTTTCCGAGGCGCAGCGCGCTAAAACGGTGATCGCGCCGGAGACATCGGGCGCATGCGCAACGGCCACGCCGCATCCAAAATGGACGAAGTGAAGCGCCATCTCAAAGACACCCACTTCTGCTGGATGGGCGGCATGGCGGACGAGAGCACCTTTTACTACCGCGTACAGAGCCCGGTGATCATCGTCGAGTTCGACCACCAACGCGGCATCGCTTTCCGTGAAAAAACCAAACCATACAAAGACCATATCCATGTCATCGTGCGCACCCCCAACGGTAATGACTACGGCAAGGATCTTTTGCGCCAGCATTACTTGCATGGCCATCACGCAGTGCGGAGTTGACGGGCAGTGTCTGCCCTTCTCAGACGGGCGACCACATAGGGTCGCCCCTACATGCATCACCACGTTATTGCATGCTTGACGGCTTCCCCACTGCCATAATAAGAAAGCCTGCGGTCAGAAATCGAATCAACTCGTAAATCAGCATCTCCAACTCCCAGCAACGGAGGCGACTCTATGGGCGCGCGCGGTTGGCATGTGCGATGGGTTCTATTTTCGTTGCTTTCGATATGCGCGGTCGGCTTTCTCCACACCGAAGCTCCGCCACAATCAAGTCCGAAGAAAATCCGCATGGGCGTTGCCGCCACCAGCGTCGGCTTCCTGCCGATCTACGCGGCCTACCATCGCGGCTTTTATAAGGACGAAGGCATCGATCTCGAAATCATTCTAATGTCGCTCGCCGCCGCCAACAACGCGTTCTTCAAGGGCGAGATCGAATATAGCGCGGGTCTCACCGGCCTTGCGCTAGCGGCGGCAAGAAATTATCCGGCGAAAATTTTGATTTTCACCGTCGCTAAACCACTCCAGTCATTCGTCAGCAAAAAAGAAATCAAAGAACCGCGCGATCTCCGCGGCAAGAAGGTCGCCGGCAGCTCGCCCGGCGGTTCGGCGACTATTCTCGCCTATCAAGCTTTGCGGCACTTCGGTCTCGAACCGGGCAAAGATGTGCAGGTCGTGCCTATGGGTGGCTCCGGCGCCGGCCGGCTCGCGGTGCTCGAACAAGGGGTCGTCGACGCTGCGCTTTTATCGGTGCCGGAAAACATCATCGCGTTGAATAAGGGTTTCAATGAGCTGATCTTCCTGGGGGACGTTGTGACCTTTCCGCAAAACGGCTTTGGCACGTCGGTCAATCGGGTGGAACAGCAACCCGACGAAGTCTATCGCATGGTTCGCGCTACGCTGCGCGGCCTGATGTTCGTGACGGACGAAACCAATCGCGAGCAGGCGCGCGATGTCATGATGAAGCAGTGGCGCGTCAGCGATCCCAAGCTCGCCGCGGAGATGTTGGGCTATCTCAAGCGCGGTTTGGCCAAAGACGCCGTCATCAGTTCACAGGCCGTGCAATACTTCATCGACCTGACGCGCGAGTCTTCGAACGTTGCCCAATCCATCAATGCCGCGCAGGTTGTCGATTTCAGCTTCCTGGATAGAGCAAGAAAGGAACTGCGCGGCGCGAAATAGTCCGATCGCGTCGCGAGTGCCGGATGCATCTATGAAGATTTCTTTCAAGTTTTAAGGGCTGCTCGCAGTTTGCTCGATCTTCGTCTCCGCAGCGATGGCTTCAGTTTTCTCGAAAAAGCGCGTAAAGATTTGGGGCTGACGCGCTGAAATTCACGGAGGAAATCTTATGCTTGAATTCGAAGGCAGACAAATACCGAATGACCTCAGGGAAATCATCGACCCCAAACGCACAGTGCTGCTGGTGTGGGACATGCAGAACGATCAAGCCGGCGGTTCCTTCAATAAGGAAGCGCTCATCCGCAACGCCCCGCCGCTGATTGCCGCGGCCGCTAAGGCCGGGATCAAGACTGTGTATACACGCCAGACTCCGTTCTTGTGGAAAGACGAGGCGGTGACATGGATTCGCCGAGCGCTCCGCGATCAAAAAGTCGATCATCCGAGCAAGCTCAAACCGCGCCGCCTGCACGGCAGCGTTGGCTGGAATATCATGGAGCCATTTAAACCCGGCCCCGACGACGTTGTCATCGACAAGCGCCGGCCGAGCATGTTCATCGGCAATGAATTTGAAACGATCCTGCACAACCGCGGCGCGACGACGATCGTCATGATCGGCTGCACCACCGACGGCGGCGTCGAGATGACGGTGCGCGATGGTCATAACCGCGGCTTCTCCATAGTGATCGTGCGCGACTGCGTCGGCACCTATACCGAGGAAGGCCACAACGCCGCGCTCAAACGCATCGAGCGCTTCGCCGACGTGGTCGATTCGAAAGAGCTGATCGACCTCTGGCAGCATTAGAAATCCATGGAACGCGAAGTCCGCGCCGCGCTAGAAAAGTTTCGCGGCGGCGACCAGGAAGTGGCGTTTGTCGAATTGCTGGAGCTACCCGGCGAAGTTCTGCCCGCGTTGATCGCGGTCTTCCGTGCCGAACAAGATGCCGATGTCTGCGCCTTTCTCGTGAGAGTGGCATGGGAGCGCGGTGATCGTTCGGCGCTGTCGTTTCTCGGCGATGCCCTGAATCATGCGCAGGAAGAGGTTTGGCAAGCGGCGCTCGACGGTCTCGTCACTTTCGCGTCACCCGAGTCGTTGGAAATTCTTCGGCAAGCGCGCAAGCGCGACCGCGCAGACGACGCCGACGCCAGACGATTCTCTCTGTGGCTTGAAGAAGCCATCCAACAGGTCGAGTTCGAGCTCGCGCGTTTGCGATCAACGCCCTTAAAGAGATAAAAAGAGTCTCAAAAATTAGCGGCCGCGTGCCAAAGGAATTGTCCATGAGCAGCAACGGCAAGAAGGCATTACACGTCGCAACCTTTTCCGGTTGGTACCGTTTCGAGCAAGACGGCAAGGAGTTCAAGCAAACCAAACGCGATCTCACCTACTGGACACTGACGTGCATGTCGGTCGATCCGGCGAATTCCCAGAAGATCTATGCAGGCAGCGAGCACTCAGGTCTGTTCTATACGGAGAACGGCGGCGCGCGCTGGCAGCGCTGTGAACCCAACACGCCGAAGATGATGCTCTTCTCCGCTCTCGCGCTCAACGACGGCGTGCTGGTCGGAACCATCCCGTCGGCGGTCTATCGCAGCAAGAACGGCAAGTGGGAAGAATTGGAAGGCGTGCGCATCCACAGCGCTGGCGCAAATTTCCCGCCTAGTCCGGAGTTGCAGTCGCGCACCCGCTATCTCACGTTTGATCCGACCTCACAGTCACGGCTTTACGCCGGCATCGAAGTCGGCGGCATGCTCGTCAGCGACGATAGCGGTCACAGCTGGACACCGGCCAACGAAGGCTTGACCGATATGGATGTCCACGAAATCCTTGCTTCCGAGCAGAACACCGGCATGGTCTACTTAGCCTGCGGTGAGGCCTGCTTTCGCAGCCCCGACCGCGCCGCTCATTGGGAAAACATTTCGCCCAAAAGCCATGACTACGGCACATGCGTTGCCGAAGACAAAGATGCTGTCGTCTACCTCGGCTGCGCCAAAGGACGACCCAATTTGTGGCTTCGTGAAGCAGGCGCCGATGCCGCGATTTTCCGCAGCCGTGACAAGGGTTCTAACTGGGAGAAAGTCGCCGACCATTTGAAGGGCGGTGTCATGCACATGTGTCCGACCCCCGACGGCAACGGCATGGTCTCGGGCACCTCGGACGGAAATCTTTTGGTCATCGACGATGCCGGCGTGCGCGAAGTCGCAACCGGCTTGCCCTTCGTCACATCGGTGGAGCTGGCAGCGTAAGAAATAAGGATGAAGGCGAAAGGATGAAGGATAAAGTTAGGAAAGATCACTGCTTCAAACCCGGACCGAAGTACGCCGAATGCTAATTTATCCTTCCGCCTTTATCCTTCATCCTTTCTTCCCTCACCGGGAGAGTTCGATGAGAATATTGCTGATCATAATTGCGCTGGCGCTCACGAACAGCGTCTTCGCTCAAGACGCCAAGCTTCTTACTGAAGCCAAGAAAGAAGGCAAAGTCGTCATCTACGGTTCCATGGAGCAGGATATTTTCGAAGGCGTAAAGCAATCCTTTGAAAAGAAAGCCGGCATCCCCGTCGAATACTGGCGCGCCTCGGGGGCGGCGGTGCTCGAGCGTGTCATCACCGAGCGCCGGTCCGGCAAAGCGCTATTTGATGCGGTGATCAACAACGCCGGACCCATGGAAATCATGCTTGCCGACGGTGCTTTCGTGAACTATCAATCGCCGCTCGCAAAAAATTTTCCGCCGGAATATGTCCATCCCCAATTGGGACCGAGCTACCGCATCGGCGTCGTCGGCATCGTCTACAACAAGAGTATCATTGCTCCCGACAAGGCGCCCAAATCCCTCGAAGATCTTTTGAAGCCTGAATTCAAGGGAAAGCTTGCCTTCCCCGACCCGACCCGCGGCGCCGTCGCGCTCATGTGGCCGGCGAGCCTTTATAAGCTCATGGGTAAGGATCGCGCCGACGACTATCTGCGCCGGCTCAGCGCCACCCGACCGATCATGGTCGAAGGCGTGCTCAATGCAGCCGAGCGCGCAACGACGGGCGAGACGCCGCTGGCGATCAGCTACTTGAAATACGTAGCGACCTTCGGTCAAAAAGGCGCGCCGCTCGATTACGTGCGCATGGACAAAATGCTCGGCCATAGCCATGCTATAGCGCTCAGCAGCAAGGCGCTGCATAGCAACGCGGGAAAAGCCTTCATCGATCACTTTCTCGGCGACGATAGCCTGAAAATCATGGCTAAACAGGGCGAATTCGTGACCCGTAAAGGCATCTACCCGCCGATTCCGGACGTGGATAAGATTCAGATCGTCGAGATGGACGAGCTCGACACCAACGGCTTCGCGGAAAAGCGCAAGGAATTTAGAAAGATTTTCTTTCAGTGAGGAAATCGGAGGTATAGTCGAGTGATGGCAGTCCGAAACCTATCACTGCAGTACTCCAATACTCCAATTGTCGACCGGCAGAGGAATCATATGAAACTTTACACCTTCTTTCGCAGCTCGGCTTCGTTTCGCGTGCGCATCGCGCTCAACTTAAAAGGCCTGAGTTACGACCAGGCGCCGATTCACCTGCGCAGGGGCGGCGGCGAGCAATTGATGGCCGCGTATAAATCGATCAATCCGCAAGCGCTCGTGCCGGCGTTGGAAGATAACGGTAAAATCCTCACGCAATCGCTGGCGATCATCGAATATCTCGAAGAGAAATATCCCAACCCGCCGCTGCTTCCGGTCGATCCGGCGGACAAGGCTTTTGTGCGCAGCATGGCGCTGGTGATCGCGTGCGAAGTCCACCCGATCCAAAATCTCCGTGTATTGAATCACGTCAAGGCGACCTACGGTCAAACCGACGCGCAAGTGAATCAATGGGCGCAACAATGGATCGATCTTGGCCTGTCGGCCTTAGAGCAAATGATCCTCGGAGAGCCGCGGCGCGGCAAATTCTGTTTCGGCGATGCGCCGACGCTCGCCGATATCTGCCTGATTCCGCAGCTCGGCAATGCGCGGCGTTACGGCTGCGATCTATCGAAGTATCCGACCATCTTGGAGATCGAGAAAACTTGCATGGCAGTGCCCGCCTTTGCCAATGCCGCGCCGGAAAAACAGCCGGATGCGGAATAGCAGCCGTCGGTTGCCGGCTATACCTTCCAGTCAGGACTTGAGAGCCTCCGTCCGACGCTGAGAACCGGCAACTGATAACTGACCACTCGCCCAACCAGATGTTCGTTCTAAAGCAATTTCTTAAAGAGCTGTTGCTGCCGCCGCTGCCGTGGCTGCTCCTCTTGCTCGCCGTGTGGGTGTTTTGGCGGCGCTCCTGGGCGCGCAAGCTGCTGTTGGTTACATTTTTGATAATCCTTGCCTTGCACAGCGGGCCGATCAACTATGCGCTGCGCTATCCGCTGGAGTCCCGTTACCCACCGTTGCTCGATCCACGAAAAGCTGGCGCCTACGACGCGATCGTCGTTCTCACCGGCGGGATTACACCAGCCGAAGGATTGATCCCATTTCCGACCATCGACGAATCGATGTTTCGACGCCTGGACGAAGCCTGGCGCCTCTACCGAATTCAACGCAAACCGATTATCGTCTCCGGCGGACACGTCAATCCATTTACTCCCGACAAGAACGAAAACCAAATCGCTTGCGACTATCTGATTCGCTGGGGCGTGCCCAAGAGCGACGTGCTGGGCGAAAGCAAATCGCGCGACACCTTTGAAAGCGCCGTAGAAGTCCACAAGCTGCTCCAAGAAAAAGGTTGGAAGAAATACCTATTGGTCACCGCTGCGGTGCATATGCCGCGCAGCATGTTAGCCTTTACCTCCCGGACTCCGGAGCCCATCCCGGCGCCGGGAGACTTTTCGCTTGGCAAGTTCGAGTTCAATCCCTTCAGCCTGTTTCCGGGTGAGAGCGCGGCACATCGGCTCTACAATACGGTTCACGAGTACATCGGGCTGGCCAACTATTATTATCGCGCCCATTTCTCCAGTGACTGACGGATTGTTCATCGCGCCGTGCTCGGCGCATGCGGAATTTGCAAAACGGCGGTGGAGTGATAAAGAAGCGACTGATTTCTATACGGTTGAGCCGCCTTGGTGAAGTAGAAGTTGCGGACATAAACCGCGCCGAGCCAATGAAAACCAATCCAGCGATTTTACAACAGCATGATCTCGATAAGAAACCTGACGAAAATCTACAAGTCCGGCACTGACTCGGTGCGCGCCGTTGACGGCGTGACCATCGAGGTCGGCGAACGGGAGTTTTTTGTTCTGCTCGGCCTCAGCGGTTCGGGCAAGACCACGTTGCTTCGCTGTGTTGCCGGGCTGGAAAGGCCCGACGGTGGCGAGATCGTTATCAGCAATACCTTGGTCAGTTCGGCCGAACGCAATTTTTTCATCGGCCCGGAATGGCGCGGCCTCGGCATGGTGTTCCAGTCCTACGCCGTATGGCCGCACATGTCCGTGTTTCAAAACGTCGCCTTCCCGTTGAACAATGGTCCGCACAAATTTACCGGCGCCGAGATCAAGCAGAAAGTCATGCATGCGCTGGACCTCGTCCAACTGACTGGTCTCGCCGATCGGCCCGCGCCGTTTTTGAGCGGCGGCCAGCAACAGCGCGTGGCCTTGGCTCGAGCGCTTGCCGTCGAGCCGAAGGTCTTGCTGATGGACGAGCCACTCAGCAACCTCGATGCCCGCTTGCGCGAAGAAGTGCGCGACGAAATCAAAACCCTGTCGCAAAAATTTGGCATCGCGGTGCTCTATGTTACCCACGACCAGGTCGAGGCGATGGCCCTCGCCGATCGCGTGGCTGTGATGAGCAAAGGCAAAGTGCTTCAATGCGCGCCGCCGCGCTTGCTCTATGAAATGCCGTCGAGCCGCGAGGTGTGTGAATTTCTCGGCGCGACCAATCTCCTCGACGGCGTAATCTGCAACGGCGGACAAATCGAGACCGACTTGGGTAAATTGACTTGCCAGATTCCGGACGCAACACCGAACCAGATCAGCGTCGCCATTCGACCGGAGGAACTGGAGCTTTCGCCGGCGCCCTCTGGGCTCGATAATGAATTCGCCGCCGAAGTCGTGTCTTCGACGTTTCTTGGCGAGCTGACCGTTTGCGATTTGCTTGTGAACGGTAAAAAATTGCGCTTTAAGACGACCCAAACCGCGGCGCCGGCGAAACAGGTCTACATTCGCCTGCCCGCCAACAAGTTAAAACTCTTTGCCCGATAGAAAATCGCCTAGAAGCTAAAAGGAATTTCGCTCATGTTGCCAAGAGAAGAAAATGATTTGATCACTTTGGTCGGGCCGGGCACGCCGTTGAACACGGTCATGCGCAGCTACTGGCTACCCGCTCTGCTGTCGCAGGAAATCCCCGAGCCTGACTGCGCGCCGGTCCGCGTGCGCTTGCTCGGTGAAGACCTCGTCGCCTTTCGCGATAGCCAGGGTCGGGTCGGCTTGCTCGACGAGCACTGTTCGCACCGCGGCACGTCGCTTTTCTTCGGGCGTAACGAAGAGTGCGGCTTGCGCTGCATTTACCACGGCTGGAAAATGGACGTGAGCGGAAACGTTCTCGACACACCTGCGGAACCCGCGGGCAGCACGCTTAAAGACAAAGTTCGCCACACGGCCTATCCCTGTCATGAGGCGGCGGGAATCGTGTTCGCGTACATGGGGCCGAAGGATCGCGTACCATTGTTTCCGGACTACGAATGGACGAGGGTGCCGCTCGATTATCTCTACGTCACCAAATCGCTCCAGGATTGCAGCTATCTGCAAGGGCTCGAAGGCGAATGTGATTCGTCGCACCTCTCTTATCTGCACCGCGCTTTCAGCGACGCCAAGCGCGGCGGCGGCGACCCCGATATGTACGGCAAGGACGGCTCACCCGAGTTGGCCGGTGTCGAAACCGATTACGGCGTGCGAATGATTTCCTGCCGCAACCCCGGCGACGGCACAACCTATTTACGAGTCTCGAATTTCGTTTTGCCTTGCTACGGCTTCGTTCCCACCGGCGGGCTCAAGGGCAATCCGGAAGGCTATACGATTCACGCCCACGTGCCCGTCGACGATGAGCATAGCCTGCGCTTCAACGTTTTCTTCCGCCGAAACCGCCCGGTAACCGCAGCAGAAAAACGACTGGACGAAGAGTTCAAGCCCGATCACACCAAAGCGCGCAATATTCGCAACAACTATTTGATCGACCGCGACGAACAACGGCGAGAAACTTTCATCGGAGTCGGCAAGAGCTTCGTGATCCATGATTCCTGCGCGACGGAAACCATGGGGCCGCGCTACGATCGCAGCAAGGAACACCTGGGGGTCGGCGACATCACAGTGATCGCCCTGCGCAAGCGCTTGCTCAAGGTCGTGCGCGGTCTCGATCGCGGTGAAGAACCGCCCCATTTGATTCGCAGCGCGGAACAAAATGACCAACGTCAAGTCGCCTGCATCGTGACGAAAATTCCAGTGACAAAAGATCCGAAACAATTTATTTCCGAAGCATTGAAGAAGGAGAAGTATTGGGAAGCGAGCGTGAGCTAATTCGCCGCTTCTGTTTCGTAGCTCCTAGACACCTGTCGATTCGTAACGTGTTCGATAACCCAATCCTAAGCGAGGAGGCCCCATGAAAGTCGTTGACGTTATCGCTGAAATTCTCAAACGCGAAGGTGTCGAATTTCTTTCCTGCTATCCGACCAACACGATGATCGAGGCTGCGGCGACCGCGGGCATCCGACCTATCGTTTGTCGCCAGGAAAGAGTCGGGGTCGGCATCGCGGACGGCTTTTCACGCGTCACCAATGGCAAACGGATCGGCGTTTTCAGCATGCAGGCCGGCCCGGGCGCCGAGAATGCCTATTCCGGTATCACCACCGCCTACTCGGACTCCACGCCGATACTTCTTCTCCCCGTGGGGCATGCGCGCAATACTTCACAAGTCCACCGTTTCTTTCGCTCAGTAGAAGCTTACGCTTCGGTCACCAAGTGGACCGAAGAAATCACGCTCGCAAATCAAGTCCCGGAGATCATGCGGCGCGCTTTCAGTTATATGAAAATGGGTCGATCCGGTCCGGTGCTGGTGGAGATTCCCAACGACGCGGCGATCGAAGAGTTTCCCGCGTCGGCAATAAATTATACTCCGGTCAAGCGTACAGTTGCCGGCGCCAACGTCAAAGACGTGGAAGAAGCTGCCAAAGCTTTGGTCCAAGCCAAGTGTCCTGTGATCGTTGCCGGCCAAGGCGTGTTATGGGCCGATGCCACGACGGAATTGATCGAGCTCGCCGAGTTACTGCAAGCGCCTGTAACCACGCCGCTCGAAGGCAAGAGCGCGTTTCCCGAGCATCACTCTCTGTCGCTCGGCACCGGCGCCGGCGTGATGCCGCGGCCGGTTCATACGTTTCTGCAAAAAGCCGACGTCATCTTCGCCATCGGCGCGAGCTTGACCAAGCACAGCATCGTCGCGGCGCCGATTCCCGCCGGTAAGACAATCATTCATGCCACCAACGACGAGCGTGACATCAACAAACACTACGCCGCAGATTATCCGATCCTCGGTGATGCCAAACCGGTGCTCCAACAGTTCATCCAGGCTGTTAAAGATCTTTTGGGTGGAAAGTCAAAGAGGGACGGTTCAGTCGCCGCGGAAATCAAAAAAGGCAAAGACGAGTGGTTGGCGGAATGGCTGCCGAAACTCACGTCGAACGAGAAGCCGCTCAACCCTTATCGCATCATGTGGGAGTTCATGAACCTGTTCGACCGCAAGGACGTGATCGTCACCCACGACGCCGGCAGTCCGCGCAATCAGCTCGTGCCCTTTTACCAAGCGCCGGTGCCGCGCAGCTATCTCGGTTGGGGCAAGTCCCACGCGCTGGGGACCGGACTCGGACTCATCATGGGCGCCAAGCTCGCCGCGCCGGAAAAGTTCTGCGTCAACTTCATGGGCGATGCCGCCTTCGGCATGACCGGGTTAGACTTCGAAACCGCCGTGCGCAACAATATCCCGACGTTGACGATCGTTTTGAATAACAACTTCATGGCCGCGGAAACCCACAGCATGCAGGCTTCCCACGAGCGCTACGGCACGATGAACATCCTCGGCAACTACGCCGACCTGGCAAAATCCCTAGGTGGTTGGTCCGAACGCGTCGAAGAACCGGGTCAAATCGTTCCCGCACTTCAACGCGCCTACAAAACGACTCAAGACGGCAAAGCCGCGCTGCTGGAATTTGTCACCAGCCGAGAGATCAATTATTCGAGGATGAGAGATTGAGGCAGTCAACCTGACCAACACCGATTGCGTTATTGCCGGCGATCAAGGCGAGCAGCGAATACGACCCACATTGACTTAAACTTTTCCAGTTGCTAACCGTGTTCCAATGAAACGGTGGCTCGTCGGCGCGCTCTCGCTCGTGATTTCGCTTTTCGGTCTGGTTGGACACCTTACCGTTCAAGCACAGGTTAACGCCAACCAGACCTCTGAGGAATTTGCCGGCGCGGATGAAAAAGAAGAATCTGCGCTGCGCAGTTCAAACTCGAAGCGCAGCCGCGGCCGCGGTGCCAAAGTGCGACATTTCGCTCGGGACAAATTCAACCTTGCCGCGCTACCGTTCCACCATCGTAAAGTCTCCTTAACAAAGGTTTTTACGCCTCCTCCGGATTCTTCACCCGCGAACACACGACGACAGCTTCTTCAGGTCTTCCGCATCTAGCACCTCCTTGATTGATTTCTTTCTCGGGCGCCTCGCTAACTTTGCGGCAGCGCACCATACGGTCTTTTTTGGTTTTTTGCAGGAGTCATGGATTCATGGATTCGGAACGTCTGTTTCTCTGGATTTCCTTCAATGTATTTGTTCTCGGCATGCTCGCTCTCGATCTGGGGGTTTTTCACCGCAAAGCTCACGCTGTGTCCATCAAAGAAGCGTCCGTTTGGAGCCTCGTTTGGGTGAGCCTGGCGATGGTCTTCAATCTCGGAATCTATTTCGCCTGGGGCCCGGAGATAGCCCTGGAATTTCTTACCGGCTACGTAATCGAAAAATCCTTGAGCGTGGACAACCTTTTCGTGTTTCTGATGGTTTTCCAATATTTCAATACCCCCCTCCAGTATCAGCATCGCGTGCTGTTTTGGGGCATCCTGGGGGCATTGATTCTCCGGGCAATTTTCATTGCCGCCGGTGCGGCCCTGCTCAATAATTTCCACTGGATGATCTACGTTTTTGGCGGCTTCTTGGTTTTCACCGGCATCAAGATGTTTCTGCAAGGAGACGAAAAGCTCGAGCCCGACAAAAATCCCGTGGTTCGCCTCTTCGAACGCTGCGTGCCGATCATCAAGGAGTATGACGGACAAAAATTTTTCTTGCGACGCAACGGCAAGACCTACGCAACGCTGTTAATGCTGGTGCTCATCGTCGTCGAAACCACCGATGTGATTTTCGCCGTCGACTCGATTCCCGCGATCTTCGCCGTCACCAAGGATCCGTTCATCGTCTACACGTCGAACGTCTTCGCCATTCTCGGCCTGCGCGCGCTTTATTTCATGCTCGCCGGAGTCATGGAAATGTTCGTCTATCTCAAGGTCGGTTTGTCGTTTGTGCTCGGTTTCGTCGGCGTCAAAATGCTGCTCGTCGACATCTACAAAATTCCCATCGGCATGTCCTTGTTGGTGATCGGCGGGGTATTGCTGATCTCGATCCTCGCCTCATGGCTTGCCAGGAAGAAGGAAGCGGCTGAACTTCGGTAACGAGGTAAGGCAAATGGTTGAATTTATACACCGAGAGTCTAATTTTCCGCCGTCGGCTGCCGCATTTTGCGGGGCGGTTTTCTGTGCCGTTGCAATCTTAGCCGTCGTAAAGTGGACAACTATCAATTTCGGGCCGGCCGGTCACGAGGCCATCGCAGCGATACAGATAGCGCAGTTGAAGATTCTCGAGGCAGAATACGAAATAGCCCGTCGCGGCCGGACGGATGTTCACGGCGAGAGCCTTAGCGATGCGAGATCTAAACTAAAGAACGCCTGGACGCACTTAGAGCTCAAGCAATATCGCGAGGCGATTACGCAAGCTCAGGAAACGACTTTCACACTGCGGACAATTGCCAATTGATGGCGATTATTTTCGAAGAAGGTGCCTTCCACCCGGTGAGAGATCGTCTATTTCGCTGCGGGTTTTATTATCTGAATCCAAAAATTTGCTGATACTGCTCCAAGCGTTTCTTGTACATTGGCGCCAAGCTGTCTGCCGGCACGACAAGGTATTTCGGATGATCGAGGCGGCTGTATTTCGATTTGACGCCTTTGCGCGCCGGGCCGCGGCCGAATTCCTGGGCAATGATCGTCTGCGCTTCCCGGCCGATGATCCAATCGAGAAACAGAATCGCCGCGTGCGGATGGGGCGCCTGCCTGGCGAGGGCGGACAGACGCGGTTTGGTGATGACGGGGTCGATCATGGTGAAATCCACCGGCGCTCCCTCGCTCATCATTTGCGCCACGCGGTAGCCGTAAAGAATCGGCGACATGCTGTACTCGCCGGCCGCGAGCAGTTGCGACTCGAGTGTATGGCCAGTGCGCATCTCCGGCGCGAGCTGCGCCAGCCGCTTCATGAAAGTTAAACCTTTCTCTTCGCCGAGATAATCGAGCATCGTGTGAAACCAATCGGCGTCCTGGGTGTCCAGAACCATCTTTCCTTTCCAGCGCGGATTGAGCAGATCTTCGTAGCTCTTCGGCACATCCTCTTTGCGGACCAGCTTGGTGTTGTAGGCGGTCACCACGATCACGTGATAACCAGCGGTCCAAATACCATCCTTGTCCATCATCTCTTCCCTGATAAAGCGGCGATTCGGCGAAAGATATTTTTCAATCAACTTGAGCCTCGCCATTTCGTGGATACTGCCGGGGTCTTGATCGACCGCATCGAAGTCGTACCGGCCGGCGCGAGTCTCGGTAAGGATCTTGCTCAACAAAGCGGTCGAGCCGGACCGATAGTGGTTGATCTTCAAGAACGGATAACGAGCGCGAAACGCCGCCAGCAAGCGGCTGGAATGATCCGCCGACATAGTGCCGTAGAAAGAAAATGCGCCTTCCTTCTTTGCTTCCTCTTCGAGCAGCGACTGGCGCTGGGCCTCCGGCGTCTTCTGCAACCGAGCGACGACGTCCGCGGAGTTGCCGGCGAATAAGTCTGGGCTTCGAAGTAGGCTGAAAGCAATCAGCAGGAAGGAAACCTGTCGAAAGGAACGACTATTCATCGGCTACCTCATGATGGCCTAATAATTTTGTTGTAGTAATCCTGTGTCGAATGATGTTGTGAAGACGCGCGACCTCTTTCTATTAGGGCTCCTTGCTGATTCTCAACATCCAACTCCCAACGCGACGGATTGGTCCGGATATATTCTCGAATACGATTCAATTCCAGATCATTGCGGACAATTCGTTCAAAAAATGATCTTTGCCACTGAAATGATATTACGCCCGCTTCATGGATACGCTTCGAGGAAGTGGTCTTGAACGCGCCCAACAGGTCCGAGATAGATTTTATTTTACTATGTAGGGGACGGTCGCGACCGTCTCTTACATAATCTACAATATTGACGATACCATGAATGTGATTGGGCATTACGACAAAATCATCTAACATCACGTAGGGGTATTGTTGATGTAACCACACCCATTGCTCCCGAACAATCTCACCACATCGGGTTAACTCAATCGTTTCGTTCTTAATGTTCCCAAAGACGTAGGTCCTATCAACTCATTTAAGAATGTAACCGTAGGAGGATTCAT
>Ga0193717_1001216_pt1 | contig 15974 bp, 13 predicted proteins | sample U2c2metaG_FD_145900 | JGI IMG/M metagenome (GOLD analysis project Ga0193717, IMG submission 145900) | Soil microbial communities from a riparian zone of the East river system, Colorado, United States - U2c2 | ecosystem: Environmental > Terrestrial > Soil > Riparian zone | place: USA: East River... | reverse complement strand
GTTAATGTTTCAATAGCGGTATTCAAAAGCTCTGTTACCAGCACTAAAGTAATGCTCAGCATGATCCATTGCCACTCCGTGGTAGAAATGTGCAATATAAAGCCCAAGCCTATAACAACAATACCGGCCACCAGGTGTATCCTGAAATTGAGCTGGGAAGCTGTTGCATATTGTAAGCCTTTAAAGGCAAAGCCAAAACTGCGTATCAGTCTTTTCATGTACAAAAATACATTGTTATTGTTATTTATAAACTTAATTATTTACCCCCTGGTGGCTATAAAAAACTGCTGGCGGCTATGCCATTGTCACAAAGTCAATATGTTCAACCGTCACATAGATCAAAATTCGTAGTTTAGCGCCTCCCTTAATATCACACATAATGTTCTGGAAACATACTGCTTCTTTTATCCTTAAAAACAGGCTCATCGTATTTGTATGCGTTATCGCATTGAGCGCTTTTATGGGTTTTGAGGCATCAAAAGTAAAGATAACCTTTAATGGCGGCAAGGTGCTCCCGGTTACTGATTCGGCCTATATACGGTACAACGAATTCAAAAAAACCTTTGGCCAGGACGCCTCATCCATGGTGATCGGTATTAAATCTGATAAAATTTTTGATAAGGATGTATTTAACGACTGGTATCAGATAGGCACTCAGTTAAAACAGGTAAAAGGGATTAAAGCAATAGTTTCTGTAGCCAATGTTTACGACCTTCAAAAAGACACCGCGCATCATCGCTTTGTAATTAAACCGTTGGTTAACGGCGTATTGCCAAGCGCGCAAGCTGTTGATCGTATAAAGCAACAGCTTTTAAACCTGCCATTTTATAAAGGCCTTGTATTGAGCGATGATGGAAAATCAACCTTAATGGCCATTACTTTTGATGATAAAATTATCAATACATCTTATCGTGTACCCATCATTAAAAAGATAGACCAGCTTGGCCAGCAGTTTGAACAAAAACATGGCATCAAGGTACATTACTCCGGCCTGCCGCTTATACGTACGGTAGTAGGCGATTTGGTTGCGCACGAATTCTCGATGTTTTTAAGTCTGTCGATATTGATCACCGCATTGATATTATCAATTTTTTTCAGATCCGTTTTTCCAGTTATTTTCCCGGTGCTTATTGTGGTGCTTGGCGTAGTGTGGAGCCTGGGGACACTGGTGTTAATGCATTATGAGATGACCATCCTTACCGGCATCATCCCCCCGCTGGTGGTGGTTATTGGTATCCCGAACACTATTTTCATCCTGAATAAATATTACCACGAGTTTGAAATATCAGGCGATAAAATGGATGCCCTGACAATTGCCCTTGAAAAAGCCGGGATTACCACTTTTATAGCCAACATTACTACCGCCATTGGTTTCGGCGTACTCTGTTTTACCAATAGCGAATTATTGACCCAGTTTGGCCTGGTAGCCTCGCTGAGCATACTGGCCACATTTGCACTGAGCCTTATACTGGTACCCATTGTTTTTAGCTATTTGCCAGAACCCAAAGTAAAAACGGGCATTAAGGATAGTAAATTAATGAAAACCCTCCTGATTAAATTGGATACCCTGGTGCATCATAAACGTAAAAGTATTTACATGGTAACGCTGATACTGATCGTTATTTCGGTTATTGGAATATTCAGGATCAACATTAATGGCTACGTGGTTGATGACCTGCCCCAGCATAATAATACGCTGAGCGATCTTCGGTTCTTTGAGTCGAACTTTAACGGGGTGTTGCCTTTGGAGGTAAGTATTGACACCAAACGTAAAAACGGTGTCATGAACCTGGGCACCATTCGCAAGGTTGAAAAACTGGAAAAGCTTATTTCATCATATCCTGAGTTTAGCCGATCCATATCTTTGATACAGGTATTAAAATTTTCGACCCAGGCATTTTACGGGGGCAACCCTGAATACTATCGTTTGCCCGATGGTTTGGAGCAAAACTTTATTCTCAATTATGCCAGTAACTCCGGCAAAAGCTCCGGTACGTTGAACAGTTACCTGGATAGTACCCGCCAGGTAACCCGGGTAACGTTCGAAATGATTGATGCCGGGTCAAAAAAAATGAATGCCGTGCTGGCCGAACTGCAACCGCGTATCGATTCTATTTTCGATCCTAAAAAATTCCATGTGGAGCTTACAGGCTCCAGCATCATATTTATAAAGGGTACCAATTACCTGTTAAAAAATCTTTATGAAAGCCTGGCCTGGGCCATTTTATTGATTGCCGCGGTAATGTGGATACTGTTCAGAGGGGTAAAAATGATTGCCGTTTCGCTATTGCCTAACCTGGTGCCGCTTATCATTACGGCCGGTATCATGGGCTTTTTTGGTATCCCGTTAAAACCATCAACTATATTGATATTCAGTATAGCGATGGGTATCTCGTCAGATCAAACCATTTATTTTATAACGCGTTATCGTCATGAGCTGCGGCACAGCAGAAAAACCATATCGCACATCGTATCAGATACCATCCGCGAAACCGGGGTGAGTATGATATTTATTGCAACGGTATTGTTTTTTGGCTTTGGTATATTCGCGGTATCAAAATTTGGCGGTACGGTGGCTTTGGGTGTTTTGCTATCTATTACCCTGCTGGTAGCTATGATCAGTAATTTGACATTATTGCCTGCATTTCTACTAAGCCTTGAACGCGGTATTGATCGCCAAAAAATTAAAGGACCGGATATTGAGGAATAAAAGGCCTCACCCAGACGCGCTCCAAAGGAGCGCGGGCTAAAGTATTTTATCCATGCCTGAATTTGCATTTAAAAGTTGTTCTTATGGATCTTAAACTCAACAATAAAGTAGCCGTAGTATTGGCAGCCAGCAAAGGATTAGGTAAGGCTGTAGCCACAGCCCTTTCTGCCGAAGGCGCTAAAGTGATCATCGGTTCGCGCGATGAAACAGCGCTTACCAAAACAGCCGGTGAGATAAAACAACTTACCGGTAACGAAGTGATTGCCATACCTGTTGATGTATCAAAAGCCGATGAGATAGATGCATTTATTAAAAAAGCGGCTGCTGCATTTGGACAGATAGACATTTTATTGAACAATGCCGGCGGTCCGCCGTTTGATAAGTTCGAGAACTTTGATGATGAACAATGGCAAAAAGCGTTTGAACTTAACTTGCTTAGCTTTGCACGTTTGAGCAGGCTGGTGTTGCCGCACATGCAAAAAACAGGCAGCGGGCGCATCATCAACATCATCAGTGGTTCGGTAAAGGCGGTGCTGGGCAATTCGGTACTGTCAACCAGTATGCGCATGGGGGTGGTGGGGATGGCCAAATTAATGGCCGACGAATTTGGTCCCTATAACATCACCGTAAATAATGTAGCCCCCGGCCTGATCCTTACCGACAGGATAAAACATACACTACCTAAGGATATTGACCCTGAACAGGCTTTAACAGAAAAAACAAAAGGTATACCTCTTGGCCGTATAGGCAAACCCGAAGAACTGGCCGCCCTGGTTACCTTTTTAGCATCGGAACAGGCGGCCTATATTAGCGGAACCACCATACAGGTTGATGGGGGAGCTAACAGGAGTGTTTTTTAGATTTGCCTGAACCGGGATTTGTGAGATTAAGGGATATGCAGGATTTTTTCCTTGTATGTGCCGCATCACCTGCGTCTTTTTTTGTTTAATCCGGGTTTTCCAAATCGTGGCAATCCCTTAATCCTGTATATCAAGGTTCAGACAATTAGCTACGCCCCCCGTTTACTTTCCCGTAAATAATCAATGATCAGGGTAATTATGCTGATGATACCTGCAAGCGTTAAGCCCAATGCGCCGCCCTGTACCAGGTCTTTCCATTTTGAATGATGTAACGCGGGAATCACCATTGATGCCGAAAATAGTATCACGGCAATCAATAGCATTAGTATAGTACGCTTTACTTTATTTTTCACCCGTCTAAATTAAAAAAATCATTTATAAATTCCGTATTTTTGCAACCTCTTAAAAAAGAGGTGATAAAAGGTAGAATATATAGATGTACAAAGAATATAAGCAGTTAAACTTATCGCAAACAGGCAAAGAGATACTGGATTTTTGGCAGCAGAACAACATTTTTGAAAAAAGTATCAGCAGTCGCCCGGCAAATAACCCCTACACGTTTTACGAAGGGCCGCCGAGTGCTAATGGTATGCCAGGTATTCACCACGTAATGGCGCGGTCTATAAAAGACATTTTTTGCCGTTACAAAACATTAAAAGGCTTCCAGGTTAAGCGTAAAGGCGGCTGGGATACCCATGGTTTGCCTATTGAGCTGGCTGTTGAAAAAGCTTTAGGGATAACCAAGGACGATATCGGCAAAAAGATCAGTGTTAAAGATTATAATGATGCCTGCCGCAAGGAGGTTATGCGTTATACCGACGTATGGAATGACCTGACCGAAAAAATGGGTTACTGGGTTGACCTTAACGATCCGTATATCACCTACAAAAACGAATACATTGAAAGCCTTTGGTGGATACTGAAGGAGTTTTATAAGAACGACCTTTTATACAAAGGGTATACTGTACAGCCATACTCGCCAAAATCAGGTACGGGTTTAAGTTCACACGAGCTTAACCAACCGGGCACTTACAAAATGGTGAAGGACACTTCGATAGTGGCCCAGTTTCATTTAAAGAATGACCAGCAGCACCCCTTAATACCGGTTTTATTTGAGGATGTAAACGAAGACACGACCATACTGGCGTGGACAACAACCCCGTGGACATTGCCGGCAAACTGTGCGCTGGCTATTGGCGAAAATGTTGACTACGTAAAGCTGCGTACTTTTAACCCTTATACTTATGAGCCGGTTAGCGTGGTGCTTGCAAAAGCATTGGTTGGCAAATATTTTAAAGCCGAAGGCGAAAACGCGTCGTTCCAGGACTATAAAGGTGGTGATAAGGTTATTCCCTGGGAAGTAAGGGCTGAGTTTAAAGGCGTTGAAATGATAGGCTTACGTTATCATCAGTTGATGCCCTATGTAAGCAATGAGGACCTGGAGAAAAATGCTTTCCGTGTGATCCCGGCTGATTTTGTTACTACCGAGGATGGTACCGGTATAGTACATACCGCATCTGTTTTTGGTGCCGATGACTTTAGAGCCTGTAAAGAGAACAACGTACCATCAGTAATGGTGAAGGACGAATTTGGCAAGGACGTTCCTTTGGTTAATAAGCAAGGCCGCTTTGTTGATGAAGTGACCGACTTTGCCGGTTACTATGTTAAAGATGAATATTACAGCGACGAAGAACGTGCGGTACCAGGTTTTAAAGGAACCGATGTGCTTATCTCCATCAAATTAAAAACAGAGAATAAAGCGTTTGACGTTAAAAAATATGAGCACAGCTACCCGCACTCCTGGCGCTCAGACGAACCGATATTATATTATCCGCTCGATAGCTGGTTTATCCGTACCACAGCGGTAAAGGATAAAATGGTGGAGCTGAATAAAACCATTAACTGGAAACCGGAATCAACCGGGACAGGCCGTTTTGGTAACTGGCTGGAGAACCTGGTCGACTGGAACCTGTCGCGCTCACGCTACTGGGGCACCCCGCTGCCTATCTGGCGCGAAGAGAATGGTTCGGAAGAAAAATGCATCGGCTCTATTGCCGAACTGGAGCAGGAAATAGCCAAAGCAATTAAAGCAGGCTTTATGCCAGAAGGCTTTAAGTTGGAAGACATGCACCGCCCTTATGTTGACGATGTTATTTTAACCTCATCAACAGGCAATAAAATGTTTCGCGAGCCCGATCTGATCGACGTTTGGTTTGATTCAGGTGCGATGCCTTACGCGCAATGGCATTTCCCCTTTGAAAACAAGGAGCTGTTTGCCACAGCCTACCCGGCCGATTTTATTGCCGAGGGTGTTGACCAAACCCGCGGCTGGTTTTTTACCCTGCACGCTATAGCGGTAATGCTGAGTGAATGCAGTGATGAAGTAAAAGCCGTTAACGCCCAGGTTGGTAACAAGGGAGTTGCTTTTAAAAACGTGGTTTCAAATGGTTTGGTGCTGGATAAAAACGGCAACAAAATGTCTAAACGTTTAGGCAATGCTGTTGATCCTTTCCTAACTATTGAACAATATGGTGCAGATGCTGCCCGCTGGTACATGATCAGTAATGCATCGCCGTGGGACAACCTTAAATTTAATGAGGAAGGCATAGATGAGGTTCGTCGTAAGTTTTTTGGTACCCTGTACAACTCTTACTCGTTTTTTGTGCTTTATGCCAATATTGATAAATTTAAGTACAGCGAGCCAGAGATAGCTTTAGCGCAACGTCCGGAGATTGACCGCTGGATCATATCATTATTAAACACCCTGAGCCGCGAGGTTGATAGTTTTTATGCTGATTATGAGCCTACCAAAGCTGCCCGTGCCATACAGGAATTTGTTGATGCCCACTTTAGCAACTGGTATATCCGCTTAAGCCGCCGTCGTTTCTGGAGGTCTGATAACTCGGATGATAAACTATCGGCCTACCAAACGCTGTATACCTGTCTGGTTACTATAGCCAAGTTAATGTCGCCTATAGCACCGTTCTTTGCTGATCGTTTATACAAAGACCTGAACAAGGTAACCGGTAAAGAGGAATTTGAATCGGTTCACCTGGCATACTTCCCAACCTATCATGATGAACTGGTTGATGCCGACCTGGAAGAACGTATGCAGCTGGCACAGGATATATCCTCACTGGTGTTATCGCTGCGTAAAAAGATCGACATTAATGTACGCAGGCCGCTTGGCAAAATATTGTTACCTATTTTAGATAAAGGGTTTAAGCTGCATGTGGAGCAGGTAAAAGAATTAATATTATCTGAAACAAATATTAAGGATATTGAGTACATTACCGACACGGCTGGTTTCATTAAAAAGAAGATAAAACCAAACTTTAAAGCCCTGGGACAAAAAGTTGGTAAGGATATGAAGGCTGTAGCCGAGGCTATTAATAATTTCACACAGGATGACATAGCTAAATTAGAGAGTGATGGAGCCGTTAAGGTGCTTGATAATAAGCACGCAATACTCCTAACAGACGTTGAGATCATAGCAGAGGATGTTCCAGGATGGCAAGTTGCAAATTTAGGAAAACTAACGGTGGCTTTAGATGTTACCATAACCAACGAATTGAAGCAGGAGGGTATAGCGCGCGAGTTGATAAACCGCATCCAGAATCTGCGTAAGGGAAAAGAATTTGAGGTTACCGATAAGATAAATGTGCGCATCAGCGACCATCCTTATATTAGCGAGGCCATAAAAAATAATTTATCTTATATTTGCGCCGAAATTTTAGCCGGGAGCATAGTGCTTGATAGCCAGTTAAATGATAGTGAATTAGTCACCATTGATGGAAATGAAATTTTTATTGTTATTAGTAAAGTATAAATGAAAGTAGAAAACGAAAAAACCAGATATTCTGAATCAGATCTGCAGGAGTTTAAGGCTCTTATCCTTGATAAACTGCGTATTGCCAAAGAAGAGTTAAACTCCCTGGCAACTTCGTTAAGTTCGCCTAACGCTAACGGAACCGATGACACTGCCGGTACATATAAAACTCTTGAAGATGGGTCTGCAACGCTGGAAAAAGAACAAATAAACCAGTTAGCTGCCCGTCAGAAAAAATTTATTGACCAGTTGGAAGCTGCCCTGGTACGTATTGAAAACAAAACCTATGGTATTTGCCGCGAAACCGGTAAATTAATACCAAAAGAGCGCTTACGTGCCGTGCCGCATACTACCCTTACTATGGAAGCTAAATTAAAGCAATAAATGAAGGCTGCTTACACCAAACCTTTCCTAACTGCTATATTTATTATTCTTATTGACCAGATCATAAAGACCTGGGTAAGGGCACATATGTTCATGGGTGAAGAGATTCGCTTTTTGGGCAGCCGCGGCATGTTGCACTATACCGAGAACAATGGAATGGCCTTTGGCATGGAATGGGGCGGTGATGCCGGTAAACTGGCTTTAACGCTTTTCCGCATTTTTGCGGTGTGTGGTATTGTTTACTGCCTTATTTACCTGATAAAGCATAAATACCACCGCGGCCTGATCATGAACGTTGCGCTTATTTTGGCCGGTGCGGTGGGTAATATCATTGATTCAACCTTTTATGGTTTGATGTATAACTATGCCCCGCTTTTTCACGGGCGTGTAGTTGATATGTTTTACTTCCCGCTGTTTAGGGGTACTTATCCTTCATGGTTCCCGCTATGGGGCAATGAGCCTTTCGAGTTTTTCAGGCCGGTATTTAACCTTGCCGATTCGGCTATATGCGTAGGGGTAATTATGATACTGATTTTTCAGAAACATTACTTCAAACATGAAGTTCCCGAAGTAAACAGCCCCAACAGTGAAATGGTTGAAGAGTAAGCTGATTTTGAATGCATTAAAAATATGAAAAGCCGCGATTAGCGGCTTTTTTCGTATTGTATTATTTACTTTCGCTCTCGTTGCCTGTGTTCTCACAGGCAAACTGTTTGTGAGGACACAGGCAGCAGGGGGAATAAAACGCGTCATTGGGGGTTATTTTAATGGTAACTATATAGCAGTTGGGACAAGATGAAATATTCTTAATTATCCTCCTCGATCTCCAATAATGCTAAAACGTCATCGAGATCTTTCCATAAAACAACACCTTTATCATGAAATTCCTGATAATTTAGCATCACTACGATCCTAAAGTTGGAGCAATCGCTAAACAATTTGTGTGGGGTATTATTAAAAATCATAGTGAACATTTGTTCCACGGTCATTTTCGAATCTATTGGAACTGGCATTATCGCAGCAATAGTATCTTGAGCAATGGTTTTTCCAACCAAATAATTGTATTTCTTTAATTTTTCACTTGCTTCTATTTCCGTCATAATAGGTTGTAATCGACCATTTAATAGGTCAACATAAAAGTAATGTTTAAGTTAACATTTTAAATTAGCCCCCATATATTTGATTAAAGATATCAAAAAAGCCCATCACTAAGGACGGGCGAGTATTGGCAATATTAAATAAACAAGCTATTTCTTTCTGTCGTTAAGCTGTTTATTGGCTTTCTTTAATTCTTTACTGACATCGCCAGGTCTTCTTTCTATGGGCAATTCTTCTGGGTTTAGTACAGTTTTAATTGTGTGTTTCATGGTAATGGAACCCGCTCGCCCTTCATTTTTGATGCTATCTGCAAAGCTTTATAGGCATTTACAATGCCGCCGGTTTTGCTTAAGCTGGCAAAATCAACCTTTATGGTTTTGCTGCCGGGTTTAAGTACCATGGTGCCTGTTAAAGGCGTGGCCGATTGAAGGATAACCTGCTTAAGTTGTTTAGAGCTAAGGGAAGGGTAATACTCCAGTACCAAAGCAGCAACGCCGGCTGTAATGGGCGATGAAAAGCTGGTGCCATCTTCTGTCATGAATTCGGCATCGGTATCAACGGTGGTTACTTTAACGCCGGGTGCAAATACATCAACATTTATTTTGCCGTAGTTGCTAAAGTCGCCGGCAAGGTGCTCGCCTAATTTGGGGCCCGATGCGCCAACATTAACCACATTATCAGCATCGGTTGAGCCATCTAAAAACGTATCGTTCGGAAAATCCGGATTTGCATCCATATCTTCACTGTCATTTCCTGCGGCCTGCACCAGCAGTACATCTTTTGACGCCGCGTATTTAAAGGCCTCGTCAAGCCATTCCTTATGAGGCGATATTTTTTTGCCAAAGCTCATATTAACGATCTGTGCACCATTGTCAACAGCATAATGTATGGCATTGGCAATATCCTTATCATATTCGTCGCCGTTTGGTACGGCCTTTATAGCCATGATCCTTATATTATCGGCAACACCATTAATGCCATAACCATTGTTGCGTACCGCGCCAATAAGCCCGGCCACGCCTGTTCCGTGTGATGCATCGGCAAACTTCAGCAGGTTGTTGCCGTATGGTTTGTGATCCATACTATCAACGTTATCGCCAACTATACGTTTGCGGGCTTCCAGATCGGGCGACAGATCATTATTCAATTTGGCCAGGTATTCGCTCAGATCCTTGATAATAGCAGCATTGTTCTGGTTGCCACCCTCCTGCGAAAATATAGAATCCCATACGTATTTGCTTTGGGTAAGGGTATCGTTGGTCATTTTAAGTTTTACCAAATCGCCCTGTTTAAAAGTTCCGTTAGCCGGTAAGTTAAGTCCTCTTTTAATATAACCACTGGTTACCATGAGCGCATTCATGATGGGTTGCAGCTGTTCAGTTTCGGTATGGGCCTTATTAACAGTAGAATCGTAAATGGTTTTTACACGTTTCCAATAGGCGTATTGTTTTTTATCTACGGAGTCGGTGTCCGTGATAGCTTCGTATCTGCCTTTGAGCTTGTTGTACTCTCTCACCTCTTCGGTAGTTTCATTAAAATCGGCTTTGCCATTTGGGCCTCCTAAAAAATTCCATCCGTGTACGTCATCAATATAACCGTTATGGTCGTCATCAATGCCATTCCCTGGAATTTCTTTGGTGTTTACCCACAAAATGCTTTTCAGGTCCTGCTGCAGGGTGTCAACACCGCTATCAATAGTGGCCACTACAACGGGTTTGCTTTTTTTGCCCTGTAAAAAAAGATAAGCTGGTTTTAAACTGATGCCAAAGAACCCGTTTTCTTTCAGGTCCATCAGCTGCCAGCCTTTGGGTGGTTCGGGTTCTGGTTTTGGAAGTATTTGTGCCGACGCAGGTAGGCTTAGGGTTAATGAAACTAATAGAGCGGCGCCGGTAATGTACTTAGGGAAATTAAACATGTATAAAAGTTAGTAATAAAAAAAATTTAGAGGTCGAACTTGATCCCCTGCGCTAATGGCAACGTTTTTGAATAATTAATAGTATTAGTTTGGCGCCTCATGTACACTTTCCATGCATCAGATCCTGATTCGCGACCGCCGCCGGTTTCTTTTTCACCACCAAACGCGCCGCCAATTTCTGCACCCGATGTACCAATGTTTACATTGGCAATTCCACAATCAGAACCAGCGTAAGATAAAAATTGTTCTGCCTCGCGCAAATTATTAGTCATGATAGCCGATGACAAACCCTGTGGAACACCATTTTGCAGCCCGATAGCCTCGTTGAGCGTGCTGTATTTTATCAGATAAAGTATAGGTGCGAAAGTTTCGTGCTGTACAATTTTAAAATGGTTTTCCACTTCGGCAATACAGGGTTTTACGTAACATCCCGATAAATAGTTTTCGCCCTCGAGTTTACCGCCCTCTACTACAAATTTACCGCCTTCGGCTTTGCATTTTTCAATAGCCTCAAGGTACAGGCTCACTGCATCATGATCGATCAGTGGCCCCATATGATTATGCTCATCCAGCGGGTTGCCAATACGGATCTGTCCGTAGGCATTCACCAGCTTTTGCTTAAAGGCTTCGTAAACACGTTCATGGATGATGAGCCTGCGGGTACTGGTACAACGTTGGCCCGCGGTGCCCACAGCGCCAAACACAGCGCCAATGAGCGACATATCCAGATCGGCATTCTCCGTAATGATGATCGCATTGTTGCCGCCCAGTTCCAGCAGGCTTTTGCCCAGGCGGGCACCTACTGCCGCACTTACGGCTTTCCCCATACGGGTTGATCCGGTAGCCGATATCAATGGTACACGGGTATCTGCGGCCATCAGCTCGCCAATGTTGCGGTCGCCAATGATCAGATTTGATACGCCCTCATCAATATTGTTCCTTTTAAAGACCTCCTGCGCTATGTGCTGACAGGCAATGGCAGTTAAAGGTGTTTTTTCTGATGGTTTCCAGATGCAAACATCACCGCAAACCCAGGCTAATAAAGCGTTCCAGCTCCAAACGGCCACCGGAAAGTTAAATGCCGAAATAATTCCCACAATACCTAAGGGATGGTATTGCTCATACATGCGGTGCTCTGGCCTTTCGGAGTGCATGGTTAAACCATAAAGCTGGCGGCTAAGACCAACTGCAAAATCAGCAATATCTATCATTTCCTGTACTTCGCCCAGGCCTTCCTGTAGGCTTTTGCCCATCTCGTAGGATACCAGGGTACCCAGATCATGCTTATTGATGCGCAGGGCCTCGCCTATCTGGCGCACAATTTCGCCCCGTTTTGGGGCGGACGTTGTACGCCAGGTTTTAAAAGCTTGGGCAGCCTGCTCAACAACCTGGTTATAATCGCCCTCGGCAGCAAACTTTACCGATGCTATTTTTTGCCCGTCAACCGGGGATATGATAGCTTTTACAGTAGCGCCCGCACTACTGCCCCAGGTACTGCCCGTACTAAAAGCATCATTTATATCGTTTATATGTAAACGTTTTAGAATATCTGAAATATCGAGGGTCATAATTGTTACTTTTGTCAAAGGTAAAAATCTTAAGGCAATTTTTTGTTCACTCACCCTTGGCCTAATAATTGATTGTTAATTAATTATCAATGCTTTGCAAACCAACAGTGTTAAAAATGTGTGAATGTTGAAAACTAAATTGCCGTACGGACACTTACTTGTTGTATTTTGAACTCAATAAGTCTTTACAAGGCAATAACAATTGTTAACCTAAAGCGGATGTTCTGCAAACAAAATTGAATGGAAGAAGAATTTGAATTTGGTTTTACCGAAGATCCAAAGTTTTCGGTAGAACGGTACGAGGAGATGATTCGTAATCACGACCAGTACTTTTTTGATGCCCAGGCGTTTGAGAACATTATCGACTATTACATCGAAAAAAATGATCCGGCCAAAGCACTGCAAGTAGCAGAGTACGCGCGTAACCAGCACCCTTTTGCAGCGGTTTTTTTAATTAAACAAGCCCAGTTACTGGTCGTAACCAACAAAGTAACCGAGGCTTTTGCGGCTTTAGATAAAGCGGCCATGCTCGAAGCTTCTGACGCCGATATTTATATTATCCGCGGCAATTTGTACGAGAGCATGGAGCGTTTTGGCGAAGCCCTGGAAAATTATGAAAAAGCATTAGGGCTTGCCGAGGAAACGGACGAGATACTGCTGCACATTGCCTACGTTTATCAGAACATGGGCGATTATGATACTGCAATAACTTACCTTAAGCTATGCCTTAAGCAAAACATGGAAAATCAGGATGCCCTTTACGAACTGGCTTTTTGCTACGACGTAATGGATAACCAACAGGAAAGCGTACAGTTTTATCAGCAGTATATTGATAATGAGCCTTACAGCTATGCCGCATGGTATAACTTAGGCAACGCCTATACCAAGCTGAGCCTGTTTGAAAAAGCCATTGACGCTTATGATTACGCCATACTGATCAAAGACAGCTTTGCATCGGCCTATTTTAACAAGGGTAATGCCCTGGTTAACCTGGAAAAGTATGCCGAAGCCATTGAAGTTTACCGCCATACCTTTGAGTACGAGCAGCCTAATGCCGATACGTATTGTGCCATTGGCGAATGCTATGAAAAGCTGGAGCAAATGGACGATGCGCGTGCCTTTTACAAAAAATCGGTTAAAATGGACCCGAAGCTGGCTGATGCCTGGTTTGGGATTGGTGTTACACTTGATTTTGAGGAACGCTATTTTGAGGCCCTGCACTTTTATAAAAAAGCGCTTGACCTGGATATTGCCAATGCCGACTACTGGTTTGCCATTGCCGATGCCGAGTATAAGCTGGGCCACATGACCGAAGCTGAGCAGGCCTACGAAAAGGTGGTAGAACTAAATCCGCTGGACATTGACGCCTGGTTAGACTATTCGTCTATACTATATGAACAGGACCGGTTGGTTGGCGCTATTGAAATAATTTCGGAAGCCATAAAAAACAACCCCGAGGCGGCTGAGCTTTATTACAGGATGGTGGCCTACTTATTTGCCAAAGGCGAATATAACGAAGCCCTGAACCACCTGGAAATGGCGCTTACCAGCGACCCGGAAAAACATTATATACTTTTTGATTACCTGCCACAACTGCAAAAGAATAAGGTGATTGTGGATATTATTAACAGGTATACGAAGTAGGATTGCAGATCCTGGATGTGCAGATTTCTTATGTGCAGATGATGATTGATGTTTTAATTGATCATTATCTGCATTTTTTGTTTCATGTAAATCATCTGATTGGCAAAACTTTCATCACCTGCACATTTGAAAAGTTTTAACATCTCTTAACATAAAAATTTTATGGTTTTAGGGTTAAACTACGGGATAATTTCCGACATTTGTGTCGTTAGAACTTTTAGTTATAGGCTATAACAAACTACTATATGAATTATATCATCAATGATCTACCCGAACGAACAAGCAAGCCCCGTGATAAAGGCATTACTATGGTGATGGATAAAGGGTTAAGTTTAAGGCAGGTCGAAGATTTTATTGAGGTTGGAGGACCATATACGGATATCGTTAAATTGGGCTGGGCAACATCATATGTTTCATCAAACCTCAGCGAAAAAATAAAGCTGTACCAACAGGCAGGTATTCCTGTATATTTTGGGGGTACATTGTTTGAGGCCTTTATTGTAAGGCAACAATTTGATGACTACTGCCGTATACTGGATAAATACCAGCTGGAGCACTGCGAAGTATCTGATGGGTCGATCACTATTGAGCACGAGGTTAAATGTGAATACATCAGCAAGTTGGCCAAACAGGTAACGGTAATATCAGAGGTAGGCTCAAAAGACGTTCAAAAGATATTTGCCCCTTACAAATGGATCAAACTGATGAATGCCGAAATTGAGGCTGGCTCCTGGAAGGTAATAGCCGAAGCCCGCGAAAGCGGTAACGTGGGTATATACCGCGACTCGGGCGAGGTAAGACAGGGGCTGGTTGATGAAATATTGACCCAGATACCCGAGGGAACCATTATTTGGGAGGCTCCGCAAAAGGCACAGCAGGTTTGGTTTATTAAACTGATTGGTGCCAACGTAAGCTTGGGCAATATTGCCCCGGCAGACATTATCCCGCTTGAAACATTGCGCCTGGGTATCAGGAGCGATACTTTCGACCACTTTTTAAATTTGTAACTTTTGACTGATCTTACTATAAAGTTAACGGAGCCTTCGGATTAATTTCTGAGGGCTTTTTTATTTGCGGCCTGCTGGTTAATGTTGCAGATTAAGGCACAATTTGTTATCTTAACAGGAATTAAAACCAGTTACCGGTTTTGTAAAATTGAACAGTAATATGGCACCCGAGGCTGAAAACCTGTCGACCGTAAACCGCGACGAATTACCGGTGCAGGTATATTCCGATAATTCTATAGAAGTGGCGGCTTTACTCACCTTGTCGGGCGGTTTCCTTGATGTATTTACTTATATAGGACATGGCCATGTATTTGCTAACTCCATGACGGGTAATGTTGTGTTTTTGGGAATGTATGCCGCAACAGGCAACTGGCACCAGGCCTTGAGGCACATTCCGCCAATTATAGCGTTTTTAGCGGGTGTGCTTATTGCCTACCGTATGCATTTGCCTTCGGTATTGAAATATTTGCCCAAGCCCGCGCTAACCTGCCTCGGGCTGGAAATTATAGTGCTGATTGTGGCTTCCTTCTTATCTGATTCGTTTCCCGATGTATTGCTGGTGCTGGTTATTGCGCTGGTGGCCGCCATGCAAAATTCAAATTTTACCAAGCTCGAACTGTGGACGTATAACTCAGTAATGACCACGGGTAACCTGCGCCGTTTTGCCGAAGCCTTTTTCAGGGGAACTATGCCCGGCCTTGACCGTGTCGCCATGCGCGAGGCCCGCTTGTTTGGTTTTGTATGCCTTTGTTTTTTGTCCGGGGCAATTTTAGCGGCACTGGCTACCCCAAGGTTACATGATTATTCGCTTTTTATACCTGCCGGTATCCTGTTTATTGCCTTTATTATTTGCTGGCGCAGGCAAAAGGCAAAGTTTTTGTACGTTAAATTCAAGTACAAATCATCCCGTACTGATCAATAGTTTCCATAACTTATGAATTGTTGCTAATATTACCGCA
>Ga0193717_1001215_pt1 | contig 15975 bp, 14 predicted proteins | sample U2c2metaG_FD_145900 | JGI IMG/M metagenome (GOLD analysis project Ga0193717, IMG submission 145900) | Soil microbial communities from a riparian zone of the East river system, Colorado, United States - U2c2 | ecosystem: Environmental > Terrestrial > Soil > Riparian zone | place: USA: East River... | reverse complement strand
AGAGGCATGCACGAGCCAGATCAGGATGGCGCCGATCGCGCACAGCGCGTGAACCACGGCCGCCAGCCGCTTCTGGTCGATCGTGGTGTAGTCCTCGAAATAGACGTCCCACAGCACGATGCCGCTGCCGAACAGCAGCAGGATGAGGATCGACTGCCCCCAGAAGACCAGCTTCTGTCCGGCATTGTACTTGCCGATCTCGGGCATGCCCTCTTCCTTGTCGTTGATCACCTTGCCGAGGTTCTTCATCCAGACCGTGTCTTCGCGCTTCCAGAAATTGAGCGTGAAGAAGCGGAAGAACAGTCCGAGGAAGCTCAGCGCCAGCACGACGCCGATCCAGGGATGGATCGCGCGTGCCGACTGGCCGCCGCCGAACAGGTGGGTGAGGAAGAACAGCGAGGGATGGAAGAGCGCGAGCCCGCTCAGCGCCAGCAGGATCAATGACGCTGCAGTGATCCAGTGGTTGACGCGCGCCGCGGTCGTGTAGCGGGCGACGGCGTTCTTGTCCTCGCTCATGCGCCCTTCCCTCCGGCCAGTTCATCGCCCTTGCGCTGATCGCTCTCGGAGACCTCGTTCGGCCCCTTGGTGATGTAGTGAAAGAAGCCGAAAACGCCGGCGAAGGCGATAGCGGCGAGCGAAATGGGCTTCAGGACGCCCTTCCAGAGATCGACCATCGGACTGATGCGCGGATCGTCGGGCAGGCCGGCATAGAGCGACGGCTTGTCGGCATGATGCAGCACGTACATCACGTGCGTACCGCCGACACCCGGCGGGTCGTAGAGCCCGGCGTTTTGGTAGCCGCGCGACTTCAGGTCGGCGATGCGGTGCTCGGCGTGGACGATCATGTCCTCCTTCGAGCCGAAATAGATCGCCTGGGTCGGGCAAGCCTTGGCGCAGGCCGGCGCCTGGCCGACCGCGACGCGGTCGGAGCACAGCGTGCATTTGTAGGCCTTGCGGTCGACCTTGGAGATGCGCGGCACGTTGAAGGGACAGCCCTTCACACAGTAGCCGCAGCCGATGCAGTTCTCCGACACGAAATCGACGATTCCGTTGGTGTACTGAACGATCGCGCCCGGCGCCGGGCACGCCTTGAGGCAACCCGGATCGTCGCAGTGCATGCAGCCATCTTTGCGGATCAGCCACTCCAGGTTGTCGCCCTGCTCGTGCTCGGTGAAGCGCATCACCGTCCATGAGGTTGGCGTAAGGTCGGTCGGGTTGTTGTAGGTCCCGTCGGCGAAGCCGACCGGCTCCTCCAGGTTGTTCCATGCCAGACACGCGGTCTGACAGGCCTTGCAGCCGATGCACTTGCTGACGTCGATCAGCTTGGCGACCTCGATAGTGGCCGTGCGGACCTGCGGCGGCGTCTCGGTCGAGGCCGAGCGGCGGCGGATGTCGAGGGATTGCAGCGTAGCCATGACTAGCCCTCCTCCCTCAAGCGACCGCCGGCGACTGCGCCGGAGGCATGGTTTTCTTCACGTCGACCAGGAACGCCTTGTACTCCGGCGTATGAACGCTGGCGTCGCCCACCGATGGCGTGAGCGTGTTGATCGGGTACGACTTCTTGGTGAGTCCGATGAAGCCGTAGTGGATCGGCAGGCCGATCACGTCGCACGGTTTGCCGTCGACCATGATCGGCCGAATGCGCTTGGTGACCGACGCCTTGGCCTTGATTGCGCCGCGCTGGCTCGACACCTCGATCCAGTCGCCGCTCGCGATGCCCTTGGCCTTGGCCAGCCGCTCGCCGATCTCCACGAACATCTCCGGCTGCATGACGGCATTGTCGTGGACGTTCTTGGTCCAATAGTGGAAGTGCTCGGCGAGGCGGTAGCTCGTCGCCACGATCGGGAACTTGTCCGGCGTGCCGAACGACTTGGCGTCGGCGGCTAGGATGCGGGCGACCGGGTTGGTGCTGACCTTGGGGTGCAGCGGATTGGCCAGGTAGGCATCCATAGGCTCGTAGTGCTCCGGGAACGGGCCGTCGGGCACGGCGGTGCAGGCGAACAGCCGGGCCGTGCCTTCCTGGTTCATGATGAACGGGCCGACCGACTTGTCCGGCGCCACGGTCGGCCCATAGTCAGGCACGTCGCCGCCGGTCCAGCGCGCGCCGTTCCACCACACGTACTTCTTGCGCTCGCTCCACGGCTTGCCCGAAGGATCGGCCGAGGCGCGGTTGTAGAGGACGCGGCGGTTGGCCGGCCAGGAGAAGCCCCAGTTGGGATGGATTCCGAGACCGGTCGGGTCGCTGGCGTCGCGGCGCATCGACATATTTCCCACTTCGGTATAGACGCCGGTGTAGATCCAGCAGCCGCCTGAGGTCTTGCCGTCGTCGCGCATCATGCCGAACGTCGGCAGCAGTTGCCCGGCACGCAGCAGCACCCTCGCCGGGTCGGCGGGATCGGTCAGGTCTTCCAGCGCGTGGCCGTTGATCTCCTTCAATATCTCGGCCGCATCGGGACTGTCCGGCCTGGTGTAGGACCAGGCCGTATTGAGAATCGGATCAGGGAACGCGCCGCCTTCCTTGGCGTAGAGCGCGTGCAGACGGCGGTGGAGACCGGCCATGATCTCGATGTCGCTGCGCGACTCGCCGGGGCCGTCCGCAGCCTTCCAGTGCCAGGCGATGACGCGACTGGAGTTGGTGAAGCTGCCTTCGTCCTCGGCGTAGGCCGTGGCGGGAAGCTGGATCACCTCGGTCTGGATCGCCTTGGGATCGGCGTCGTGAAATTCGCCGTGGTTCTCCCAGAAACGCGCCGTCTCGGTTTCCAGCGGGTCGATGACGACCATCCACTTGAGCTTGCTGAGCCCCTGCTGGGTCTTCGCCTTGTTGGGGCTGGCCATCAGGATGTTGAGGCCCTGACAGAACAGGCCGTTCATCTGGCCCGCCGCCATCATGTCGACCATCTTCAGCACGTCGTAGCTCGTGTCGAACTTGGGCAGATAATCGTAGGCCCAGTCGTTGTCCTTGGTCGCAGCCGCGCCGAACAGGCTCTTCTGCTGGCTGACGAAGAACTTGGCATAGTTCTGCCAGAAACTGGTCTGGCCGGGACGGATCGGCTTGAAGCCGCGCGATTTCATGTAGTCGGCGTAGGTGGTTTCCTTCTCCGACGGCAGAACCAGGTAGCCCGGCGTCGAGGTCGACAGCAGCGCCATATCGGTGATGCCCTGCACGTTGGAGTGGCCGCGCAGCGCGTTCACGCCGCCGCCCGGCACGCCCATGTTGCCCAGCAGGAGCTGGATCATCGCCATGCTGCGGATGTTCTGCGCGCCGGTGGTGTGCTGGGTCCAGCCCAGCGCGTAGAGCGACGTCATCGAGCGTTCGCCGTTGGCGGTCGAGGCGATCATCTCGCAGATCTTGAGGAACTTGTCCTTGGGCGTGCCGCAGATGCGCTCGACCATCTCGGGTGTGTAGCGCTCGACATGGGTCTTGAGCAGATTGAGGACGCAGCGCGGATCTTGCAGCGTCTCGTCGACCCTGGCCATCCCCTGTTCGTCGAACTCGTAGTCCCAAGCCGAGCGATCGGTGTAGGCCCGCTTCGATTCATCATAGCCGGAGAACAACCCGTCCTGGAATTTGAAGCCCTCCTTCACGATGTAGGAGGCGTTGGTGAAAGCCTTGACATAGTCACGGTGAATTTTGTCGTTGGCCAACAGGTACCGCGTCATGCCCAAGAGGAACGCGATGTCGGTGCCCGGGCGCAGCGGCGCATAAAGGTCTGCCACTGCGGCCGAGCGCGTGAAGCGCGGATCGACGACGATCAACTTGGCGCCGTTGTTGGCCTTGGCTTCGGTCACCCACTTGAAGCCGCAGGGGTGGGCTTCGGCGGCATTGCCGCCCATGATGATGATGACATCGGCGTTCTTGATGTCATTCCAGCTGTTCGTCATCGCACCGCGGCCGAAAGTCGGGGCCAGACTGGCCACCGTCGGACCGTGTCAAACTCTAGCTTGGTCTTCGAATCCCAATATGCCGGTAGATCGCACGACCTTGTAGGTGAGATATCCCGCCTCGTTGCTGAGCGACGAGCCGCCCAGAAAGCCCGTGCTGAGCCAGCGATTGACGGCGATGCCGTCGCGATTCTTCGCGACGAAGTTCTTGTCGCGGTCTTCCTTCATCAGCTTGGCGACGCGATCCATCGCGAAGTCCCAGCTCACACGCTCGAACTTGTCCGATCCCGGTTTGCGGTACATCGGGTACTTGAGGCGATTGGCGCTGTGGATGAAGCCGAGCGACGCCGCGCCGCGCGCGCAGAGCGTGCCGCGATTGACCGGATGGTCGGGGTCGCCCTCGATGTGGATGATCGATGCCTTGGCGTTCTTGGATTTGTCGCCCAGCGAATAAACGAGGACACCACAGGCCACCGCGCAATAAGGACAAGTGTTGCGTGTCTCCGTCGCCTTCTCGAGCCTGAAGGGACGGACGCCGGCGGCGAGCGCATCGCCCGCGTCGACGAAACCCAATGCCCCTACGGACGACGCGGTCAATCCGGCCGCGCTGACCTTCATGAATTGCCGGCGTGTCACCGTCTCCATGTTTCGCTCCCATGGCGCCTATCGGATATTGTCAATCCGTTTTTTTTGGATATCTCGCATAGTGAAATCCCTGGGGTAAGAGAAATCAATCTCGATTTTGCATTTGATCTGCATTTTGAAATTTTGTTGCGCAGATCCCGGGGCTTTGCGGTCATCCAGACAACAAAAAAGCCGTCCCAAAGGGACGGCTTTTTCTGCCTCCCGCTGTCGCGATGGAACTTCAACGGTTCACGCTCTGATCCGATCTTGAGCGCGGCACCCGCGCGGCTGGCGGTTCGCACAGCCGGCGGCGTCTCCGCCATCCCAAACAAAGCGAAGTGCGGCAGCGGTCCGAGTTTTGCTTTCCTGTCAGTCGGACCATTCCATCACGGAAGAGCAGCGCATGGAAATCGGCGTCTTCATCCCGATCGGCAGCAACGGCTGGCTGGTCTCCACCACATCGCCGCAATACAGGCCAAGCTTCGAGCTCAACCGGCAGGTCACGCTCAACGCCGAGCGTTATGGGTTCGACTTCGTGCTGTCGATGATCAAGCTGCGGGGCTTCGGCGGCAGGAGCGAGTTCTGGGACCACAACCTCGACTCTTTCGCCCTGATGGCAGGTCTGGCGGCAATCACGTCGCGCATCAGGCTCTATGCGACGGTGCCCACTCTTGCGGTCCCGCCGGCGATCGCCGCGCGCATATGCGCCACGATCGACTCGATCTCCAATGGGCGGTTCGGGCTGAACGTCATAACCGGCTGGCAGCGGCCGGAATATTCCCAAATGGGACTGTGGCCGGGCGATGACTATTTCGGTCACCGTTATCAGTACGCCGCGGAATACGTCCATATCCTGCGCGAGCTGTGGGAGGAGGGCGTGTCGGACTTCAAGGGCAAATTCTTCACCATGAATGACTGCCGCCTGAGCCCGCGTCCGCAGGCCGATATGAAGGTCATCTGTGCCGGCCAGAGCGATGCCGGCATGGAGTTCACCGCACGGTATGCGGACTACAATTTCTGCTTCGGCAGGGGCTTCAATACGCCCAAGGCCTGCGCCGACACGGTGGAACGCATGCAGACGGCGGCGGCCAAGACCGGCCGCATCGTCGCCTCTTACGGACTTTTCATGGTCATCACCGGCGAGACCGATGACGAAGCGTTGGCCAAATGGGAGACGTACAAGGCCGGCGCCGATCTCGAGGCCCTGGCGTGGATGGTCGAACAGGCTACGGCCGACAAGACCTCGGGCGGCGACAGCAATGTCCGCCATGCGATCGATCCGAAGTCGATGGTCAATCTCAACATCGGCCTGCTCCTGGGCTCGCATGCCACGGTCGCGCAGCTCCTCGATGAAGCAGCCACCATTCCCGGTCTTGCCGGCGTCCTGCTCACCTTCGATGAATTCGTTAGCGGGACGGAGATCTTCGGCGAGCGCATCCAGCCGCTGATGCAATGCCGGCGTCATGTCGCGCCGCTCGCGAGGGCCACCGCGTGATCTCAGACGGAGACCGCCTTCAGTTCATTGGACCCGGCAGCTTGGCAGAACGTCGTGGTTTCCCGCGTCGTCTGGCCGTTCTTGGTTGCCGTCAGCTCGATCGGCCGGCAGGTGCTGCCGTCGGGGCGACTCGCTTTCGGTCCGACGGGTGTCGCGGCGACGACGGTCGGCTGTACCGGCGCCGATGCTGGTGCCTGTGCAGTTTGCGCCGGCGGCGGCGTCTTCGGCTCGACAGTATAGGTGACGGGCTCGTTGGTCTCGCCGACATAGGCCCGCTGCGTGGCCTCGGCGAGGCGACGGCGTTCCTGGTCGTCGAGCGCACGGCCGACAAGATTGCCGGCCAATGCGCCGACCAGCGTGCCTCCGACCACGCCGCCGACGGAGCCGAAAGCCAGGCCACCGATGGTGCTGCCGAGAGCGGTGCCCAAGACCGTCCCGGTCGTCTGGTTGGTCGGCTCGCCGCTATCGTTGGTGATGCAACCTGTCATCACGGCCAGAGCGGCCACAGCGCCGACGATCCGCGCAGCGCGCTTCGGGCGGCCCGGAGCGCGCGGGCACGCTATGGAAATCGTAGAAATCATCGGCTGCATCTCCGTTTGTACTATGAGCGGATCCGCTCAGGACCGGGATGGCACAGCGACGCGATCCGCCGAGGCGTCACAGGCCGATAGCTGGCCGACCTTGGCCCGCATGATCTTGCCCTGGACCACGGCGACCGCCTTGACCGCCGTCTTGCCGCCCGAGCCAGCCATGCCGCCGGCGACGCCGACCGCGCTGCCCACTGCACCCATCACCCGCATGTCATTTGCGACCTTATCGACCTTGTCCTGACAGGCGCGCCGCTTCTCATTCGCCTCCACCGCCGCAAGAGCCTCATCCAACCCCTCGGGAGCGTCCGGGCTGGCGGCCAGCTCGGCAAGCTTCGCGTGTTGCTCGGCGGTTATCGGCGGCCGGGCCGGCGTTTGGCTGCAGGCGGAAGCGAGGGCGCACAGGAACATAATGCCCACTGCACGTAGCGCTTCGCGACCGGCGCGATCAGCAGAATCTCTTCTCACATTCGCCTCACGCTTCTAGATGGCGGAACGCCCGAACCAAGTCGCCGGCGCTGCCTTGCCGGGCGTATCTACGGTGAGGCGACAGCGCCGTCTCGGCGCCTGGCGAACCAACTCTGCGTGAAACGAAATGACTGCAAAAAAACTTCAGCGACCGCGCCTGCGCATGGCATCGGCCTTGGCATCGGAGGGGGTCATGCCGAACCTGCGCCGGAAGCCCCGGTTGAAGGTGGACAGGTCGACAAAGCCGGCTTCGAAGGCGATCTCCGAAATGTCGCGTGCAGCCGTCGCCGCGTCGTCCAGCAGCCGGAAGGCGAGATCCAGCCTGCTGTCGCGCAGGATTTCCGAAAAGGAAGTTCCTTCGGCGGCAAACAGCAGCTGGATATAGCGCGGCGTGACGCCCTGCCGCCTCGCGGCATCGCCGATATCGAAGCCGGGATCCTGCCGGTGGTCGAGGATATTCTTCTTGATCATCTCGAGGCGGGCGGCCCGGATGCCGGTCAGATTGCGTGCCGCACCTCCCCCGACGACGCCATCGAGCACGAGGGCCACGAGATTGTAGAGATGACCGGCAGCGAGACGCCGCGCCTTCTCGCCCTGGGGCGGGCTCTCGCGCAACAGATCGGAATAGCCGGCGATCAGCGCCAGCCCCGGAACGGAGGCCGGTGCGTGATGGAACGCCTCGAAGTCGACGCGCGGCGCCAGCGCGCGCAGCTTTTTGCGGCTGAGCGACAGGACCTTCACGATGGTGCCTGGCAGGCGGAATTGCGAGCGTACCGCTTCGCTGATCAGCATCATCTCGCCAGCGGCCACCCGCACCAGCCGGCCCCCGTCGACGGAGACCTCGTGGTCATGCGTGTGGAGGGTAAGCAGGTAATCGTCGCGGCCGTCATCCAGCATGTCGACGGAGCGGGAGCCGATGATCGGGGAATAGCTGCCGGCCCCTACCGTGAGCTGGTCCGGCAGGCTGAAGGCAACGATCTCCACCCGCAGATCGGTTCCGGCGACAGGCCGGAGGTGCCGGCCGGCGATATGCCGCGCGACGACCTCGTTGATCACCGCCACCCTGTCCCGCTCGGGAATGTCGTTCGTCGAAAAACGCTCCACGCTCCCCCCATCTGGCCGGCGGATGCCGGCCGCTCATCAGGATAGGAGATAGCGAGGCTCGTTCAAGCGGCGGCTTTGCCCGCCGCGGCCCGCTCGATCGCGGCGATGTCGATCCGCTTCATGGTCATCATGGCCTCCATCGTGCGCTGCGCCCTGGCGGCATCGGAATCGGTCATCAGCCGCAGCAGCACCTCCGGCACGATCTGCCAGGACAGGCCGAACTTGTCCTTCACCCAGCCGCATTGCTCGGCTTCGGGAACCGTGGAGAGCACATCGCTCAGCCGGTCGACCTCCGCCTGGTCCTTGCAATGGATCTGGAACGAGACCGCCTCGTTGAACTTGAAGTGCGGGCCGCCGTTGAGGCCGACGAACTTCCGCCCGTCGAGGGTGAACTCCACCGTCAGCACGTCGCCTTTCTTGCCGCTCGGGTAATCGGCGGGTGCGCGATGGACGCCGTCGATGCGCGAATTCGGCAGCAGCGACACGTAGAACTTGGCGGCCTCCTCGGCCTGGCCGTCGAACCACAGACAGGGTACGATCTTGGACATGGTGCTCTCCTTCATGATTTGCGGCGACGCGATCGAGATCTATGCGTCCAGGATCGGCACGAAGCCGCCATAGATCATGCGCTTGCCGTCGAAGGGCATGGTGTTCTGGTCCGGCTGCATGCGCGGATCCGCCATGATCTTCTTCCAGCCTTCGACACGGGCTTCCTTCGACGGCCATTCGATCCAGGAATAGACGACCGCCTCGTCGCCCGTCGCCTTCACCGCGCCTTTGAAGTCGGTGACCTTGCCGTCGGGCACGTCGTCGCCCCATGCCTCCACGACCCGGGAGGCGCCGTGCTCCTTGAACACCGCCGCCGCCTTGGCGGCCATCTCGCGATAGGCCTCCTTGTTCGCGGCCGGCACGGCGACCAGGAAGCCGTCGGTATAGCCCATCGTCCCACCGGCGGTCTCGTCGACGATCGGCGCGAACCCGCCAAAGATCATGCGCTGGCCGTCGAACGGCATCGCAGCCCCCATCTCCTTCATGCGCGGATCGCTCATGATCTTCTTGTTCGCCGTCTCGCGGACCGCTTTCGACGGATATTCGAACCAACTGAATACGACGATCTCGCCGTCCTTGGCCTTCACCGCCCCCTTGAAGTCGGTGACCTTGCCGTCGGGTACGTCGTCGCCCCAGCATTCGACCATACGGGTCACGCCGAATTCCTTGAACAGCCGGGACGCCTCCACCGCGTGCCGGCGATAGGCTTCCTTGTTTGCCGCGGGCACGGCGGCAACGAAACCTTCCACATACGTCATGGTGTCTCTCCCTATCTTGACAGAAATGTTGATATCAACATAATAAGGCCATGTCAAAGAAACTGCCGCCCGAGATCACGCTGGAGGTACGCGACACTTGTCTCTGCCTGCATACCCAGCGTGCCGCCCGTGCGCTGGCGCGGCGATTCGACGAGGCGCTGCGGCCGACCGGGCTGACCAGTGGGCAGTTTTCGTTGCTGATGGCGCTCAACCGGCCGCAACCGCCGGCGATGGGACCGGTGGCGCAGCTGCTGGCGATGGATCGGACGACACTGACCGCCGCATTGAAGCCGCTCGGACGCGATGGCCTGGTGGCGACCGGCGCGGATCCCGAAGACCGCCGCAATCGCCTGCTTACTCTGACCAAGAAGGGTCATGAGGTGCTGCTCGCGGCCGTTCCGATCTGGCGCGCCACCCACGCCGCCGTCGAAGCCGCGCTGCCGACGCTGGATCCCGGCCTATTGCGCGTTGCCTTGAACGCGCTCGCCTGATGCCAGGCTCGTCGACACCGGCAAAAGTCGCGTTCAGCGTTTGGAGCGCCGCGGCGACCTCTGCCCGGCTGAGGACATGACAGCCGGCGCGTGCCGCAGATAGGTTATTGTCGCAATACTCACCTCAGCCTCGAGCACAGGCCAGGACAAGTTCTCGAAAGTAGGGTCCCTGCCGCTTGCTTTGCCTACCACCGCGGAAGCGATGATGTGAAAGGCGATGCGGGCCAGCATCTCGGCGCGAGCCGCATCGACATGGGTGAGATGAGGCAACAACGCGTCCTTGAACACCTTGAAGATTCGACGACGACCGCTATTGCCAATCTCTTCCATGACCGGGCTTCGAACCCGATCGTCGAAGAGAATGCGGTGCACGGTCTCGTCGCTCGTGAAGGTTTCGACCAGTGCCGCGATGAACGCGCGGACGAGGAGCTCGGCATCGCTGAATGCACCATTTGAGATTCGACCCTCGACACGATCTTCGATTCGCGCCGTGACATTCTCCTTCACTGCCTGGAGCAGTTCGGCTTTGCCGTTGAAACGACGGTAGATGTTGCCCACCGGAAGGCCGGAGGTATCGGCAATCGCGGCCATCGAAAAGCCATCGTATCCCTCGGTTCGTAGCAGCTGCTCCGCTGCTGCTACGATCTTGCGTAACGCCTCGCGGCTGCGCTTCTGGTGCGGTCGCAACACATAGGCCGAGGTTTCATAAGTCGACATTTTCCTTCCGTAGCAGATGCGACAGGCGATCGGCCACTATCGAGCGGGCCGAGCAGATGGCCTCATTGAGCGGGGATGATCGGGAGCACCAGGAAGGATTGGTGTTCGCCCCCCGTCACGACCGACGTTGTCCCGCCAAACTCCGGCATGGGCCTGTCGACGGGGTCGGTGTGGAGGAAGATGCCCGAGCCGCGATTGACCATTTTCGTATCTCCTGCAGAAGCGGGACGATAGAAATCCGAGCCGGCGACACTCATCACCAGCTTGTATCCCGGGTGGACGACGATCGATGTCGGCCAAATCTCGACATCCACAGGATAGGATTGGCCGGGCACGAGCTTCTGGGTCTGGTCGTGCGTATGCCAGGGCTGGTAAGGCTTGGAGCGGGTAGGGTCGAGCTTGCGCTGCGACACGCGCAGCCATCCCTGCGCGAGCGGCGAGGCAGGGTCCGAGGCGCCCAGATAGGTGATCTCCTTCCCCTGCTCGTCGAACATCTGCAGTGTCACGAACAGGTCCGCGTCCGTCATCGAGGACGACACCCAGAGATGAGCAGCCAGTGGCCCCGTTAGCTCGACGTCCTTGTCGAAGGTCATCGTAAAGGCGGCAGTGCTCTTGCCGGCCTCGAAAGTGGTCTTGCTCTCGCCCGACACAGGCTCGGCCGCGAGTTTCATGGCCGAGGCGTCGAGATAGAAGCGGGCATATTGCGCCCGCTTGAGCGGCCACTCCTGTTCCGGCCGGGTCGCATAGGGCATCCGGTGCTGGTCGCGGATCACGAGGGTGACGGGAGGGGTCCGCTGCCAGCCATTGTCGACGTCCTTCAGGAAGTGGTCGAAGAACCTGTGCTGAAGGGCGATCCCCTCTTCTGAATAGAAATTGTCGTCATGTGTGCCGGTGTGGAGCATGAGCCATTTTTGCGGCGACGATATCTGCACGAACCCTTCGTAGTTGCCGCGCCCATGAAGACCTGCGGCCGACATGTTCCCCGCCGACAATGTCGGCGTGACGATGTTCTTGAGATCGGGATTGACGGCCTCGTTATAGGCGTCGAGCAGGGAATGGGCGTGCGCTCGATCGATCAAGCTCTCGCGGTTCTGCTCGAGCGTTTTCGCGTCGAGAGAAGTCCCGGTTGGCGTGCCTGCGAAATCGGGATCCAGGTAGGTCGTGCTGCCATTCCCGTTCTGATTGGGAAGGATCTGGTTTTTGTACCAGGCCTCGATGAAGAAGTTGCTTAGAATACCGCCGTGGAAGATGGCCTCGCGATAGATATCGGACGCCCCTTCCCACGGAGCGATTGCGGCGAGATGCGGCGGGCGCAAGGAAGCCACCTGCCATTGGTTCATCGCCAAATAGGAGATGCCCAGAAGGCCGACCTTGCCGTTCGACCAGGACTGCCCTCCCGCCCATTCGATGACATCGTAGTAATCCTGCGTCTCCTTGGGCGAGAACATGTTCAGGAATTCCGGCGTGTAGCCCGACCCGCGCACATCGACCATCATGATGACGTAGCCATCGCCGACCCAGCGCTCGGGGTCGGTATATTCCCATCGGAGGAAGCGGCAGGAAGATTGCCGACACATTTCCGGGTGCGTTCCGGTCAATTGTTTGTAGGCTGCCGCATAGCCTTGGGCGAAGGTCACATCCTTGCCATAAGGTCCCTGCGCCATGATCACGGGGTAACGCCCGGGCGCCTTGGGTCGGAAAACGTTCGCATAAACGACGCTGCCGTCCCGGGTCCGGATAGCGACGTTCTTGTCGTAGATCATGACAGGGCCGATCTTCAGCGAGACCTCTTCGGAATGAGGAGGCGCGGCGGTTGGCGGCGCGGCGCGCGCACTCGTTCCAAGCAGCAAGCCGGCACCCAACAGCGACAATCCGAGCTTCTTCAGGCAGGCCATTGTCTTCCTCCCCCAATTCTTCGGTGCTTTGCGCGCGATCAATGGCGCGGGGAGGAGCCTATCGCGTTCAAACAAGAATGCAAATCTGATTCTTGTTTCAGCACGACAGCCGACGAACGCCTGCGGAATCCGTCAGTTCAACGAACCCGCATTCACTCTTTCAAAACGGACACCGATGCGGTTTCACTTTTGACGGCCAGCGCGAGGATCATGAAGAGCAGACAGGCGCCGGCAGCGAACAGCGCAAGACCGTGGGGAACGGCCTGCATGGCCATTCCGGCGAGGATCGGGCCGACCAGCGCGCCTGCACCCCATGTCAGCCCCATCCCTGCATAAATTCCAACGAGGTCGCCGCCGGCGAACCTGCTGCCGACGATCGTCAGCATGATCGTATAAATGCCGACGAACAGGCCTCCCCAGATGAAGAGGAGTCCGAAGGTCAACCAGGGACTCTGCAACGCCCACGGCCATATCAACGCGCCGACCGCGGAAAGCCCCGCCAATGCGACGATCAGATGCTGTCGGTTCATCTTGTCGCCCAGCCAGCCGATTGGAATTTGCAGCACGATGGCGCCGAGCATCATGCAGGGCATGAGCTGCATTGCCTGCGCCTCGTCCCAACCCATCGAGACGGAATACAAGGTGAAGAAGGTCAGGCCCGCAGTCTCGATGGCGGCGTTCAGGGCCGCCGCTCCCATCGCGATCGGCGCCAGGCGCATGTAGCGCACGGGATTGCCGTGGGCCGGCCTTTCGAACACAGGCGCCTTGATCCCTGGCGACATCACGAAGCCGGCTGCGACGAGTGCCAGGACGGCTCCGGTCGAATAGGGCAGGAAGCCGCTGGTGCCCACCGACAAGAGGATCAGCGGCCCAAGGGCGAGGCCGATCGAGAGTGCGGCCACATAGCCGCCCATGGTGCGCGCCCGTGTTTCGTCGGTGCTCAGGGCATTGAGCCAGGTTTCGGACAGGACAAACAGAATTTCAGAGGCCGCGCCCAACGCGACGCGCAGCGGGAACCATAACCAGACCGAAGGCATCGCGGGAAACAGGACGATCAGCACCGCCGACACCAGCAGGGATCCGACGATCGTCGGACGCATTCCAAGACGGGCCGTCATTCGGGGCAGGACAATCGCCATGGCAAGTACGCCGACGGCGTGCATGGCAGCGTTGGCGCCGATCATGCCCTCGCTGAGACCTCTTCCCGCAAGGTCCAACGCGATAAGCGCCGCGCTGAGGCTGTACATCAAACCGAAGATCATCGCCGTCGTTATGATCGCCGCGCGCGCGCCAAGATATGAAGTCATGGCTGCGAGAGGCCTCCCCCGGTGATGGCTCGATCGCCCTTGTCATGCCTCTCTCCAGGAGGCTCCTCGATCAATGCGACAATGTGGGAAAGCACGCGCGCATAGTCGAGCACGAAACCGGGTGTCCACGCCATCGTCGCCACCCGGCGCCGCATCATGCCGGCAATCCACAGCTCCGACGTCAGGAACAGCTTGATCAGAAAGAGTGGCGAGTGGGCCTGCGCCTCGAATATTCCTTCCAGGCCGGCATCCAGTGCCTTGGCGACCGCACTGGAGCAATTCCGGTCCGTGAGATTGTAGGTCTCGTCCATTCTGTAGACGGCCCAGAAGTCACGAATCGCTTGTGCATCGACACCATGCAGACGCACCTGCAAAGTCGAAGCGCACCAGTTCGCGCTTTCCTCCTGATAGCTGGGTTGAAACAGGCCAGGAACATCGTTGTCCGGGGTAGCCCGCAATATCCGGGTGAAGGCCGATCGTGAACGCTCGATCTCGACCGCCGGGTAGTGGCTGATATAAACGTCGGGCGGCAGCTCCAGCGCCGCGTGCCCTGTCGAGATGACGCCCCTCTCGTCCAGCGCTGCCACATAGCGGCTTATGCCTCTGTTGATGGGAACCAGCGCTCCCGTCGGCGTCCACACATGAACGACGGCCGAGGCGGTCTCGCGCTCCCGTCTCGACCGGTCGGGCGATCCGGAGACGGCGCCCGTCAACGGCGGGAAGCCACGCATGAGGACCTGCGAAATCGGCATGTCGGGCGGCAGGTTTCGGAGGCGATATGCCAAGCTGCAGATGTTTATCGCGGACACGATCAGAAGAAGACCGATATCCGATCCGGCTTCACCCAGCCAATTCGACGGCCACGGCACCAAGGACCATGCGCCCATGAAGAATTCGAACACCGCATTGAACAGGGAAATTTGCCATTTCGTGTAGCGCAAGATGTAGGCGCTTGCTCCGCGCCAGACCGCGTCGACGATCAGGAACGTGCCAACAAGCAGGCCGATGGCCATGTCGCTGTGCCAGGGCGCTTCGACAAGCAGCAGAACGATGCCGAGGAATAGCGCCGCCCTCGCAAAGCGTGCGGGCCGTCCAGATCTCTTGGTGAAGAAGGCCATGGCCAGAGTCAGGCCCGCATCGATCACAAGAGGGATGGCAAAATAAGTCGGCGGGATGCGTATCTCGTCGACAAAGGCATCCGCAAAGAAAAAGGCGCCGAGCGCCATCCAGATCAGTCCAACGAGCCCGACCACCCACCACTTGCGTCGGATGAAGCGCGTTCCGATAAACAGCAAAAACAACTCTAACATAATCTCGATCAGCCAGCGGGAGCGATTGGGGGCGAATGCTAGTGCATCGCGGTCGCCTCCGCCATTTGCGCGGTGGCGATGAAGCGAAGCGGAACCGAAGACCGACACCCATCTCGGTCTTAAAGGCATGTCTCGGAGTGGCCGAAAAGTGAAATGGCGAGCCACCGACCGAAGGATACTTAAAATGCGATTCGTTACGGACGATGGCGTTGCCTTCCTCGAGCGTGCCAAATGGATCACTTGCATGCGAGTCCCTGATGAGAAGCGCCCCGGCGAGGTCGCGTGCACGCCTCGCACTGTTGCATAGCGATGTGGCGTCGCCGGGCCGCGCATCACGACTCGATCGGAACTCAACTTGGCACGTTGGTTGCTGTGTCCTGTTTTGCGAGTAGTCAGCTGAGGAGCGCCGAGTGATGAAGTTGGACGAGCTGGCGCTGTCGACCCTCACCGAGGTCTCGGCCCTCATCAAGACGCGGCAGATCTCGCCGGTCGAACTCACCGAAGCGATGCTGGCGAGGATCGAAACGATCGAACCGAAGCTGCACAGTTATGCGACGGTCACGCCGGATCTCGCGCTTAGCCAGGCGAAGGCCGCGGAGGCCGAGATCGCCCAAGGCCGCTGGCGGGGCCCACTCCACGGCATTCCTATCGGTCTAAAGGACCTCTGCTTCACCAAGGGCGTTCCGACGGCGGGCGGCATGTCGCTCTATGCTGGCTGGGTGCCGGACGAGGACGGCACGGTGGTCGAGCGGTTACGGTTTTCGGGCGCCGTGCTGCTGGGTAAGCTA
>Ga0193717_1001214_pt1 | contig 15976 bp, 14 predicted proteins | sample U2c2metaG_FD_145900 | JGI IMG/M metagenome (GOLD analysis project Ga0193717, IMG submission 145900) | Soil microbial communities from a riparian zone of the East river system, Colorado, United States - U2c2 | ecosystem: Environmental > Terrestrial > Soil > Riparian zone | place: USA: East River... | reverse complement strand
CTTCCCATGATGCCGATCCGGGACATGGTCATCTTCCCTTACATGATGACTCCGTTTGTCGTCGGCCGGGAGTCGAGCGTGCGGGCCCTGGAAGAGGCTCTGTCCGGCGACCGGAAGATCTTCCTTGCGACGCAGCACGATGCTTCGGTCGATGAGCCGAATGCGGACGATATCTTCGCCACAGGCACGATCGGCAACATTGTGCAGAGCGTGAAGATGCCGGACGGCAACATCAAGGTTCTGGTCGAAGGCGTGGAGCGCGCGCGCTCGGTCGAGGTCAACGACACAGACGGATTTTTCGTTGCCACGGTTCGCACAGGCCGCACGCAGCTGGAGATGACGCCACAGGTCGAGCAGCAGATGCAGCGCGTCCACTCGCTGTTCGAACAATATGTGAAGCTGCAGCAGTCGTTGAACTACGAGACGATGGCAGCGAGTGTGCGCCCGGACGAGCCTGCAAAGCTGGCGGATACGATCGCCGCGAACCTGCAGCTTCCGATTGAGGAGAAGCAGCAGCTTCTGGAGGTCTTCGACCCCGAACAAAGGTTGACGCGGGTGGCTGAGGTGCTCGACCTCGCCATTGAGAAGCTGAACATGGACCGCACCATCCAGTCTCGCGTAAAGCGGCAGATGGAGAAGGCGCAGAAAGAGTACTACCTCAACGAGAAGATCAAGGCGATCCAGAAGGAGCTTGGGCGCGGCGAGAAGTCGGAGTTCGATGAGCTGAAGAAGAAGATCGAAGCCGCCGGGATGCCGAAAGAGGGTCAGGAGAAGTCGCTCCAGGAGCTGAAGAAACTGGAGGCGATGCCCCCGATGTCGGCCGAGTCGACCGTCTCGCGGAACTATCTCGACTGGCTGCTGGCGGTGCCGTGGAAGAAGCGCTCCAAGGAGATTCGCTCCATCGAGCATGCGGAGACGATTCTCAACGAAGATCACTATGGCCTGGAGAAGATCAAGGACCGCATCCTCGAGTTCCTCGCCGTACGGCAACTGGTGAAGAATCCGAAGGGCTCGATCCTGTGCTTCGTCGGACCTCCAGGCGTCGGCAAGACCTCGCTCGGCATGTCCATCGCCAAGGCGACGGGACGCAAGTTCGTTCGCATGTCGCTGGGCGGTGTACGTGACGAGGCTGAGATTCGTGGCCATCGGCGAACCTACATCGGCGCTCTTCCAGGACAGATCATTCAGTCGATGAAGAAGGCGGGAACCAAGAACCCTGTCTTCATGTTGGATGAGATCGACAAGATGGCCTCGGACTTCCGCGGCGATCCGGCCAGTGCCCTGCTCGAGGTGCTGGACCCGGAGCAGAATACCTCATTCCAGGATCACTATCTCGACGTCGAGTACGACCTTTCGCAGGTGCTGTTTGTAGCGACGGCCAATGTGCTGCACACGATTCCTGGCCCCTTGCAGGATCGTATGGAGATTCTCCGCCTTCACGGATACACGGAGCTGGAGAAGCTTGAGATCGCGAAGCAGTACCTGGTCAAGAAGCAGCGCGAGGCAACCGGACTGACCGAAAAGCAGATTGCATTTGAGGACGATGCGATCCGCCTGCTGATTCGGGCGTACACCCGTGAGGCTGGCGTACGAAATCTTGAGCGCGAGATCGGAAACGTCTGCCGCAAGGTGGCTCGGCGCGTGGTGAAGGAAGGTCCCGCCCACGAAGAGATCATCACAGCCGCCAACCTTCCCGATCTGCTTGGCGTGGCAAAGTTCCGCGACTCGCAGGTGCATGAGAAGAGCGAGGTCGGCCTGGTGACCGGACTTGCCTGGACCGAGATGGGGGGCACGATTCTTCAGACGGAGGTTCAGGTCCTCGACGGCAAGGGCAAGCTCACGACAACCGGGCAGCTCGGTGACGTGATGCAGGAGTCAGCGCAGGCAGCCTTGAGCTACATACGCTCTCGTTCCCACCAGCTTGGGCTGAGCAAGGATTTCTACCGGAACGTCGATATCCATGTCCACGTGCCAGAAGGCGCCATCCCGAAGGACGGCCCTTCCGCAGGCATCACCCTGGCGACCGGACTTGCAAGCGCGTTGACTGGGATCAAAGTGCGTCGCGATATCGCGATGACCGGCGAGATTACCCTGCGCGGCAAGGTTCTGCCCATCGGAGGCCTGAAGGAGAAGCTGCTGGCCGCACACAGGGCTGGGATCTTCGAAGCAATTCTTCCGGATGAGAACAAGAGGGATCTCGCAGATCTTCCAGAGTTGCTCAAGACCACTATGAAGCTCCACTTCGTAGAGGACATGGACCACGTACTGCAGATCGCGCTTGAAGGGAAGCTTCCGGATCTCAAGGAAGAACAGCCTGAAGCGCTGGGATCGGTCCTTCCAGGCAGCATCGAACTCCCACAGCAGCCTGTAGCTCGGCAGTAGCAACTTCAGCCTATAGCGGTTCTCAAGTCGGGCCTTTCCAAGGCCCGACTTTTGCATGGAAGCTATACGGCGCGTTTGCCGCTGATGAAGTGCATGATGATGGACAGGATCGCAAACAACAGAAGAAGGTGGATCAGGACTCCGGCAGTTTTGAAGACAAGGAAACTGGCGATCCAGACCACGAACAAGACCACAGCTAGAATGAGAAACATTGCAGATGCCTCTTTCTTATCGCTTTCAAATACATAACGTCTGCAAGGTAAGAGTTTGATTCTGAAAGAATCGTTGCTCTACCTTGGCGGCGGTAAGGCGGCATCCGGTCGATAAAGAGTTCTCCGTGAAATGAAAAAGGGCGCTCGATGAGCGCCCTTTAGTCCTGCCGGAGCGGGGTTTTAGCAGCCGCCTGCAATGGATGGGATCAACATAATCTCGTCGCCATCCTGGAAGGCATAGGTCTCTCCGCCCAGAAAGCGAATATCTTCATCATTGACGTAAATGTTGATGAAGCGGCGAAGCTTTCCGTCGTCATCCTTGATCTGCGTCCCCAGCGCGGGAAAGGTCTGATCGATGTCTGTAAGGAGCGAAGAGAGATTCTCCGCGGTCGAATCGAATTGCTTACGGCCGTCGGTGTGACGGGTGAAGGCGGTGGGAAGCGTAACTTTGACTGCCATGGATCAATTTCCTCCTGCTGTAACCAGATCGGGCTCGGCGATACCGTCGAGCTCGCGAAGATAAACGTCGAAATCCGCGAGGCGCGGCCGGACGGCGCGTTCCTGCTGGTAGTGACCAGCCAGTGCGTCGGTGGTCTTGAGACCGTTTCCGGTGATGCAGCTTACCGTGATCTCGTCGGGGGAGATGCGGCCGTGCGCATACAGGCGCGCCGTAACTGCGGTGGTAACGCCACCGGCAGTCTCGGTGAAGATGCCTTCGGTCTCGGCGAGCTCCTGAATTCCGGAGACGATCTCAACGTCGGAGACATCCTCTGCCCATCCGCCGGTCTGCTGAATCATCTTGGCCGCCGCTGGACCGTCGGCGGGATTGCCGATTGCAAGCGAGCGGGCGATTGTATTCGGACGCTGCGGCTCGATGTAGTCCAGGCCCTGCTTGACCGCCTGCGAGATGGGCGAGCAACCCGTGGCCTGCGCGCCGAAGAAGCGGACAGGCTTGTCCTCGACCAGGCCGAGGTAGACGAGCTCCTGGAATGCCTTCCGTATCTTGCGAATGAGCGAGCCGCCAGCCATGGGGACAATGACATTGTCGGGAAGTTTCCAACCAAGCTGCTCGGCGATCTCGTAGCCGACCGTCTTCGAGCCCTCGGCGTAGTAGGGGCGCAGGTTGACGTTGACGAAGCCCCAGTTGTACTCGTCTGCGATCAGGGTGCAGAGACGATTGACGTGGTCGTAGTTCCCGTCGATGCGAACGAGGCGCGCACCGTAGACCTGGGTATTGAGAATCTTTGCCGGCTCGAGGTCGGCAGGGACCAGAACGCAGGCCTTGAGACCGAGACGGGCAGCCTGAGCGGCGACAGAGTTGGCGAGATTCCCGGTCGAGGAGCAGCCGACGGTCTCAAAACCAAAGCCCTGCGCGTTTGCCAGCGCAATGGAGACGACGCGGTCCTTGAAGCTGAGAGTCGGAAAGCAAACGGCGTCGTTCTTGACGTAAAGGTTGGTGGCGCCGATGCGCTTGCCAAGATTCCTTGCTTTGACCAGGGGCGTAAATCCGACGGGGAGATCCGGCTCAAAACCTTTCGGCAGCGGCAGTAAGGTGGCGTAACGCCAGATATTCGCTGGTCCCTTCGCGATGGCCTCGCGGGTGAAGATACCGCGTGCGGAGTCCAGATCGTATACCACCTCTAGAGGGGCGAGGCAGTCTGGGCAGGCGGAGAGCGGTTGATTGCCGAATCGCTTGCCGCACTCATTGCACTTCAGCTCGTAGGCCGTCGACGTACAGGAATAGCTCATTTACGCTCTCTCCGTAGCGGAGGAGGTTAAAAGTCGTGTGACGTCTCTCATGGATTCTGCACATGTGGAAAAAACATGCAGATAGGCGGATAGAAAATCGCGGGGCTACTGAATAAAGTTTCGCCCCGAATCTTTTGTTCCCCGTTTCCAGGAGAGAGTTGACACCGGTCGCCTAAAATAATGGTTTCAGGCCGGTTGTCGTGGCGTCACAGGGCTCGTCCCTCAACCACTCTTCATGAAATTCGCGCCTGAGGCGGAAATAATTCCGGAACAGACTGAACACTTCCTTTGTAACACAGCCACCACCGGGTCGCAAGTGACCGGTGTTTACTTGTTTTCTTCAAGGATATCGCTTACTCCGCTGACAAACGCCGCGGGATCGAACTCAGTGCGGAGAATGTCATCGGGACAATCCGTGAGGATCGCCACGCGCCAGTTGCAGACAAAGGCAACTCGCTGCTCGGGTTGCGCGGTCTTGATCGCGGAACAGAGATCTTCAGCGCTGGCAATGCCGGCTTCGCCTTCAACATCGACGAGCACAAGATCGTAATGCCTGGCCCAGAACATCTGCAGAGCCTCAGCAGCAGTTAAAGCGGAGTCGACCTCAAACCCGGAGATGCGGAGGATCTGATCGCGAAGAGGCCGCAACATCTCGCGGCTACAGAGGTGGAGGATCGAGGAAGATTTCGAGAATTCAGTTTGCATGCAGGTGTCGTTAGCCTGTTACAAAATCAGGCCAGAACCTCGGCCTTGTCCTTATCGGACAACACCACGTCGGGCAGCGCGGGATGGGGAACCAGCAGGTCTTCCTTGCGCATAACCAGCGTTGTGGCGTTCAGGGATGCCAGCTCAAAGCCGTGTCCGTGCGTGATGGCGTCCGTCGGACAGGCCTCAACGCAGTAGCCGCAGAAGATGCAGCGGTTGTAGTCAATGTTGTAGACCTTGGCGTAACGCTCCGCGCTCGAGATGCGCTTCTCTTCCGTATTCTCCGCTGCCTCGATGTAGATGCAGTTGGAGGGGCAGGCAGCCGCGCACAGAAAACAGGCGACGCATTTTTCGAGGCCATTCTCGTCGCGCTGAAGCTGATGCTTGCCACGGAAGCGTTCCTGAAACTTCGCGCCGCGCATCGGGCCTTTGCCATCAGGATAGTTCTCGACTTCCGTCGGCTGGAACATCTCCTTCAGCGTGACACTCATTCCCTTGGCAATAGCGGCAGCGTTGCGAACGATGGACATAAGTCAAGTATAGCCGAGAGCTAGCCCATGGAGTTGACGATCCGCATCTGCCAAGCGGTCAGAAGTCTCATTGACAGGCAGAATCGCTGCAGTTCTTCCCTGTTTCCTGCCTCACGGTTCCCATTTACGATAGCCGCATGTCTACCCCACGACTCTCTCTGATACTCGCCGTTGCGATTCTTGCAGGCAACGCGTCCCTGCATGGACAGACGATGCCGGAGCATGCGCACGCCAAAGCCGCACCATCCACAGGGCTTCAGCTTACGGTAGACGATAAGACCTCCACCATTACCCTGGCTGAGCTGGCGGCCATGCCTCAGAAGACGGTAAAGGTCCATAACGAGCATACGAAAAAGGATGAGACCTACACAGGGGTGGCAGTAGGCGATCTTCTGGCGAAATATGGCTTTGCCGTTGGCCAGGCAACACATCGCACGATGTTGCGCAGCTACCTGATCGCCGAGGGAACCGACAAATATTGGGTGCTCTACTCCGTTACGGAGGTGGAGGCCTCCGAGCATGACGCCGATGTAATCGTGGCAACAGGTATGGACGGCGGACCATTAGGCGACGACGGCAACCTGAAGCTTGTGGCGAGCGCCGACAAGAAGCCGCAGCGCTGGGTCAGAAACCTTGCCGCCATCCGCCTGGTCACGGTAAAGGAATAACCCCGATCAACGCTTTTGGAGCGCAGAGTCAACGTTTTTAGAGCGAAGGATCGATTCAGCGCGTTCGACGATCAGGGCCACCTGGTGGTCGTTATGATATCCATCCCGCTGAGCGCGCCTGTGGCCCGCGGCCGCGACTCGCTCTCGCTCGGCTTCATCCGGCAGGTAGCGACGGATCTTCTGAGCAAGCTCGTCGTAGCCGGTGAAGAAGACCGCCTCTTCGCCCTCAATAAACCGGTCCATGTGTCCTTGCGAGCGTTCGGCAAGCAGGAAGCCGCCACAGCCTGCGATCTCAAAACTCTTATGGACGAACTCATCCTGATTGGAATGGGTAATGAAGCTCAGATTGATCTTCGATCGCCAGATCGCTTCGCGATACTGATCCCGATAGAGCTCGCCCTCGCGGTAGAGCTTCGAAAAATTCTCCGGAGTGAGCGCGCGTTGCCACCCTCGCGGGGGGCCTGAAACCGCCACCTCGAACTCTTCCGACAGCCGCGTGAGAACGGCACCGCGATCGTCGTAGTGCGTACCTGAAAAAGAGACACCCCGGTTTCGGTTGCGATCGGACCAGCCTTCCGGCGGCGGAAAATGCATCGTAGGCTCGTAAGCCGTCTGAATCTTGATTACGTCCCGAGCCCCGCGCGACCGATAGTCGACAATATTTTTGTCGCGCTGCACAACGTGGAGATCGTAGTGCGGGATGTCCTTCATGTAGAGCCGCCAGCCGGGATCGCGCCGCGGGCCGAAGGGATTGTCGATCATATAGCTCACCGTCGTCACGCCCAGTGAGCGGAGACGATCGAGTGTCTGCGGCTGCATCCACAACAGCTTGTCGGCCCAAAGAACATCCGGCCGTTCGCGCTCCGCCATTTGGAGGATGTCTCGATTGAAGCGATCCACCTGGGGTCCCACCACCATCCGGAAGACGGCGCGACGGACGATGGGATTGGAAGGCGTATAAGGGATGGTGTCCAGAGGGACAACTTGATGCCCCAATCTTTCCAGGGCCCATAGACGGTATAACGCAGAGTCGTTCGGCGAAAGGCTCGCAGCGTAGAGGATCTTCATTCCTCTCTGATTATCAACGATCCTTGGTGTCCCGTCCTTACTGTTCTCGAAGCAGTGCAATCACCTGCTCGGCGTGGACTACACCGGCCAGCTTGTTTTCCTCATCGAGGACGGGCAGAGAGCGGAGATTGTATTTATCGAAGAGCTCCGCAACCTTGCGTCCGCCAGCGTCCACCCTGCAGGTGACCAGGTGTCCACGCGGAAGCTCAGCTAACGGAGATTCTGCGCCTGCAAGCAGGATGCGAACGATCGGGACTAAAGCACAAAGGTGCTCCTCCTCATCCAGCAGATAAATATCCGTGATGAGCTCGATATCCCCCTCGAAATCACGAAGGGCCGCGTGAACATCGGAGACTTTGACCGTTGCAGGAAGAGCGATGTACTCGGTGGTCATGCGGCCGGCGGCTGAATCCTGTGAGAATTCGAGAAGCTCCTCCACCTCCTGGCGCTCCTCGGGATCCATCTCTTCCAGGATCGCCTCGGACTTCTCTTCCGACAGCTCCGCCAGAAGATCGGCAGCAGCCCCGGGGTCCATCTCCTCGACGATCCCGGCGACGTGCTCTGAATCGAGCGACTGGATCAACGACTTCTGCAGCCGGGGTTCGACCTCCTCGAGCGTCTCGGCTGCAACCTCCTCGTTGAGGCTTTCGAAGAGTGCCTGTCTTTCCGGAGGGGCCAGATCCTCGAGAATATCTGCGATGTCCGAGGGATGCATCTGGGAGAGGCGGTCCTGGTCGACCTTGAGGCGAACCCGGCGAGACGGATCGATGAGATCGACGAACTCCCACGGAATCACGGTGGGCCTGAATCTTGAGGCGACCTGTTCGACCGCGCCTGCGGGAAGCCCTTTGAGCAGGCGACGAACGGCACCGCGAAGCCCTACCTCCACCTCGACAATCTTCAGAACCAAATGCGAATCGCTTGCGTGATCCCAATCGAGGTTTACATCATTCACTCGCACGACCTTGCGGCCATGGACATCGATGATCTGCTGGTCGAGCAGGTCGCGTTCCAGGAGGACGAGCGCAGGGTCCTGGGGAGCGGCGACGAGCGAAGCCCCGGAAGAGAGCCGAAGGCCACTGGGCGATACCTCGATGTCCTTAACCGGAGCCATCTCGCCTTGAGCGCTCGAACGGCTGCTGGACAGCTTCAAAATCAGCCCAAGGACTTGCGATGAATCCTCCGCGACCACCACAGCGAACTCGCGCACGCGGCCCAGGAGAGTGCCCTGCGCATCGAAGAGAGGCCTCCCGACCAGTGCTGAAACTGTCGTTCTTTGATTGCCGTGGCGAGTCATAGCTGCTCGCGCGAGATTACCAGACTTTGCAGGTCTTCGCCTTTACCATCGGTTGGCCTGCCTTGCATCCAAACGCGGTGGCGAACTCCGGCATATTGGTAACGATCCCATTGATTCGGGCAAAGCCCGGGGAGTGCGGATCGGTTGCCGCCTGCAGACGGCTGTTGGCCTCGCGAGTGTTCTCACAAGCCCACTGGGCAAAGCCAATAAAGAACCGCTGATCGGGGGTGTAGCCATCCACTGGCCTCAGACGCTGGGCCTCCGTGGCTTTTTTCCAGGCCATGTAGGCGATCAGGGTGCCGCCAAGGTCGGCGACGTCTTCTCCGCTGGTGAGCTTTGAGTTGATGTGGATGTCGTCGACCACGATGTAGCCGGCGAACTGATCGCGCAGGCAGTTGATTCGATCCTCGAAGTTGGTGGCGTCCGCTTTGGTCCACCAATCCTTCAGGTTTCCCTGCGCGTCAAACTGGCGGCCTTCGTCATCGAACCCGTGAGTAAGCTCATGTCCGATCGTCGCGCCGGTATCGCCATAGTTTGGCGCATCGTCCATCTTCGGGTCATAAAGGGGAGGCTGCAGCACTCCCGCCGGAAAGTTCACATCATTCATCTGCGGATCGTAGTAGGCGTTGACGGTTGGCGGCGTCATCTGCCACTCCTCGCGGTCAACCGGCTTTCCAATCTTGGCAAGATCGCGTGCCGTCTCGAAGTCGGCCATTCGAAGCACGTTGCCGAAGTGGTCGCCGCGCCTGATCTCCAGCTTCGAGTAATCCCGCCACGTATCGGGATAGCCGATCTTGTTCCGGATGGTGTGCAGCTTCTGAATGGCCTCCTGCCTGGTGGCCGGGCTCATCCAGTCGAGATGTTCAATCTCCACCAGCATGGCCTGTTCAATCTGATCCGTCATGAGGACTGTCTTCTGCTTGGTTTCAGCAGAGAAGGTTCGCGCTACAAACTCCTGTCCAAGGGCCTCGCCGAGACCGTGGTCCACTTGACGCACGCAACGCTTCCAGCGTGGAGGAAGTTGCTGAACCCCGCGAAGCTTCCTGCTGTAGAAGTCAAATGCAGCCTCTTCAAAAGGGGCCGAGAGCGACGGGGCTGCGGTCGTGACGACATGGAATCGCAGATAGGCTTTGAGATCCTCGATCGGCTGGCTCGTCAAAACATGGTCCACGGCCTTCTGGAACGCAGGCTGGGCTACGTTGAGGGTCGTGATGTTCTCGAGCCCCTGGGCGTGGAGATAATCACTCCAGTTGATAACCGGGCTCTCGGACGAAAGCTGCACGACGGTCATCTTGTGGAACTGCTTATAGGGATCGCGTCGCTCGACCCGGGTCAGCGATGCTCGCGCAAGCTCGTTCTCGATGCGCATGATCGTGGCAGCATCCCGGTGCGCCTTTTCCGCCGGCTCGCCGGAGAGAGTAAGGATCTTCTCGACATATCCCAGATAAGCCTTGCGAATCTCCTCGCTCTTGGGATCGGTCTTCAGGTAGTAGTCCCGATCGGGCAGGCCGAGGCCGCCAGCCGAGATCTCGGCGATGACGGAGCTTGAATCTCCAGGGTCCTGGGTTGAACCGGCGTCAAAGAAGAATGTACCCGGGGTATGCCTGCTGAGCGGGCCCAGATAGGCGATCAGTGCCTTGCGGTCGGAAAGCGCGTCGATGGCCTTCAGGGAGGGCTTGATGGGGGCGGCGCCGAGCTTATCGATCGCAGCCGTATCCATACAGGCCGCGAAGGAGTCGCCGATCTTCTGCTGCGTCGGGGTGCGATGAGCGGCCTTGGCGTCGGCATCGAGAAGGCCCCACAGGAACTGCTGATTCTCATTCGCAAGCTTGGAGTACACATCCCAGCGGGCCTGATCGGCAGGAATGGGATTCTTCTTCATCCAGCCACCGCAAGAGAATTTGTAAAAATCTGCACAGGGCTCTACGGTTCGGTCCAGCGACGAGAGGTCGAGGCTGGGAGAGTAAGGCATGGTCTCGAGCGGCTTCGGCGACGGCTGGGAACTCTGCTGGGCGAAGGCCCCCGGTACGGCAAGAAGGCAGGCACAGACTAAAGTAATCAGATTCCGCATGCAAATGTCCTCGTCTTCGCATGTTAGCGCATGAGATTTGCCGATTGAGCCTATGTTGTGTTTAGTTAGAGTCCCGGGATGAGCCGCCGTCCGGTTTTTGCCGGGCGCGCAAGCGGAAGGAGCAAATCTTGACATTCACGGCAAGCACAAGCACACTGCCATCATCGCTGTTGTCTGCCATTGACGACGGGCACACAAGAACTTCAAGGATATCCTTGGCCGACTCAACGACAAGCCGCGTCAGTTACACCCTGGACTCCACCTTGGACAGCGTGAACAAGATTGAGCAGACAGCGGAGCAATACGCACAGCGCGCCGGCTTCGACGAAGACACCATTCCCTACATCGCAATGGCGGTGCGGGAGGCGGCGGTCAACGCCGTCCTGCATGGAAATGCCTATGATCCGAACAAGCACATTACCGCATCGTTTGAAACAACATCGGATGACCTGGTGATTCGCATCACCGATCAAGGCCCCGGGCTCGATCCAAACACGCTTCCGGACCCTCTAGCACCTGAAAATATCCTGCGAGGATCAGGACGTGGCATCTTTCTGATTCGATCCTTCATGGATGAGGTAAACTTTCGCCAGTTGCAACCTGGCACTGAGCTGACCCTCATCAAGCACCGTACACCCGCGAAGTCGGGGACCTAAGGAGAACAGTAATCATGAGCATGAAAGTATCTACTCGCCAAGTGGACGGCGTCACTATCCTGGATCTGAGCGGACGCATCACCCTCGGCGAAGGCAGCGTAACTATTCGCGATGCCGTTCGCGACCTGCTGGCAAAAGGGCAGAAGAATGTTCTTCTCAACCTGGCCGATATCAATTACATCGACAGCTCAGGTATAGGCGAACTCGTCAGCGCATTTACCACCGTAAGGAATGCAGGCGGCGAGCTGAAGCTGCTGAATCTGACCAAGAAGGTGCACGACCTGCTGCAGATCACCAAGCTCTACACCGTGTTCGACGTCCGCGACGACGAAGCCACGGCGATCTCCTCGTTTACCCGCTAAACGCAGGGGCAACAGACAATAAGAAAGGGCCGTCGCTGATGAGGACGGCCCTTTCTTCGTGCCAAGGTTCATTCGGCTTCTGCTTATTTTGAGAAGTCGACCTTGGGCGCGACACTGTTTTCCGGATTCCCCTTGAAATACTCATCGCGGTAGTGGAAACCGGACATGCCGGCCCAGATGCTGTTGGGGAACTGCCGAACGTAAACATTGTAGTCCTCAAGCACCCGGTTGTAACGCTGGCGCTCGACCGCAATGCGATTTTCCGTTCCAGCCAGCTCGTCGTTCAGCCGCATGAACTGGTCGTTCCCCTTCAGATTGGGATATTGCTCCTGCAGCCGGAAAAACGGCCCTAGGGCCACGTCAAGCTTCCGGTTGGCATCGATGTTCGCCGCATGGTCCGAGCCCGCCGCAAGCACGCCGGCACGAGCATTTGCGATGTTGGTCAGGACCGTAGATTCCTCAGCCACATACCCTTTAACCGACGCTACAAGGTTCGGGATCAGATCCAGACGTCGCTGCTGCACCACGTTGACCTGTGAAAAAGCCTGGTTGATCGCTTCATTCTTCTGCACCAGCGTATTCTTTGTGCTGACGTAGCTTCCGCCTGCAAAGAGCAGCAGAACAATAATGAGGCCGACCACGCCCAAAACAATCCATAAAGGTTTCATGTTCTCTAAGTGTTCCCTTCCTTGAGCTTCGTTACGGGCCTAAGTGCTATCGGCTGTACTGTATCATCCCCGCGATACTGCTTTGCTGTATGACATTTTCTGCATGGTGGCGAGACAGTTAGGCTCAGAAGCTCGCTCCGCCGCCGCCAGACCTGCCACCGCCGAAACCTCCGAATCCACCACCATCTCCTCCGCCTCCTCCCCAACCGTCACGGTCGTCTCCTCCGCGATAGCCGCCCCGGCCCGCGCCTCCCATGATGTTGCCTAGAAGGAAGAAGATGAGACCAAGGTTCCCAGTGCGGGCCAGAAAGAAAAGCAGCAGCAGGACTGCTCCGCCGCCAAGAATAACCTGCGTAAGGCTGAGGGGGGTCGCCTCCTGCCGGACGACCTGTCGATGATACTGATGCGCGGGGAGCGTCAGCGTAACGCCCGCGTCCTTCGCGATAATGCCAGCGAGCTGCCGGACGCCCAGTGGCACGGCCGTGTTGTAATCACCCTGGTTGGCCGCCGGGACCATCGAACGACCGATATCGCCCACCTTGGCATCGTTCAGGATGCCTTCCAGCCCATATCCAACCTCAATGCGTCCGCGTCGCGGCGTCATCACCAGGACCATCAGCACGCCACGGTCTTCCTTATTGCCGACGCCCCATTTATCCTCAAGCTCGGTGGCGAACTCTTCGATCGACTGACCATCGTCGAGGGTTTTGATGGTAACGACGGCAATCTGGGCGTGCGCCTGGCGATCCACCTGCCCGCATAGCGTCTCCATCTCCTGCTTCGTCGTAGGCGAAAGGACGCCCGCGAAATCATTGATGTATCCGGTTGGAGCAGGAAGAGACTTTACCGACTCGCCGGCCAGGGCCATCGGCAGCACGAGCAGTAAAACAATCCCCAGCCATCGCGAGATACGATTCATGTTCCGCTTATTCTACGCCCACGATGTATTGCGGAAATGAAGATCGGACTGCTCCATCCTTCGAAGCTGCATATGAAAATTACTGCGCAGGCGGGGTTGTTTCTGCCGCTGGCTCTGCCGGACGCGAATGATGTCCAGGCATGGGAATTCCCCGCTCGCGTGCCATCTTGTCGGCGATCACCATGTGCTCGCGAATGACTTTCGCTCCATCGTCGAGCGCGGTCTTCAGGTCGGCATCGCCTGTACTGCTTGCCTCCATGCGAAACTCGCGTAGATCGGAGTGATGGTCCTTCACCATGTAGGTGATGTATTCCTTGTCGAACTCCTCCCCGGAGAGTGAGCTCAGTTTGTCGTATTCGGTCTGTTGCTCCTTGTCCATCTTTTTGGGCAGTCGGGCGCCGATGGAATCAGCAAGCTGCGCGATGTCCTGATTCAGTTTCGTATGGTCTTCCACCATCTTTTTACCGAAAGCTTTAACGTCGTCGCTTGCCCCCTTCTCGGCAGCAAGCTTGCCGAGCTCGACCTCTGCTAATCCACCCTGAGCAGCCTTACGGATAAACATCTTGTCCTTCATCTGCTGTGCCGTATCGCCCGGGGCGCCACTGGAGTCCTGCATGGAAGTCGTCGGAGGAACCGCATGACCGGGTTGGTTCGACTGGTTCTGAGATGCGGGGGGAGGCGTCATCGGATCGGACTGGGCAAAAAGCGGTGGCGCAAAGGCAACGACAGAACCAAGTACAAGGATTGAAAAAATGGAAGATTTCATACCGGGCCTCCTCGGCGGATCATTGTAACGCTGTACCAACTATCTGGATCGCTTCCTGGATGGGTGCAGGGGAAGGACCGAGGGTTGCCTAAAACTTTTCGCCAGTCGCGATATCCTTTCTGAGAAATGGAAAAGACAACCGACGCTACCGCCAAGCCGACAAGCTCCGAAGATATCTCCCCTGTGTCGACGTTATCGCCTCCCGTGGCACGTCGCGAACCGACGCCCACGATCCTTCACGGCCAGACACTTGAGGACGACTACCGCTGGATGCGCGATAAGGATTCATCAGAGGTCATCCAACATCTCGAAGCAGAAAACGCACATACAGCTGCAGCCATGAAGTCCACCGAAGAGCTGCAGGCGAAGCTCTACGCCGAGATGCTCTCGCATATCAAAGAGACCGACGAGTCAGTTCCCTACCGCGACCGCGGCTGGTACTACTACACGCGCACCGTTGAAGGAAGCCAGTATCCGATCCACTGCCGCAGGAAGGCCGTCAGGGAGACCTACGACGCCTCGCAGCCTGAAGCCATCATTCTCGACGTCAATCAGCTTGCGGAAGGCCAGGCCTTCATGGCGGTTGGCGGCATGAGCGTGAGCCCCGATGGCGAAAAGCTTGCCTACTCGACCGACAACACCGGCTTTCGCCAGTACACACTGCACATCCGTAATCTCGCAAACGGCGAGGAGCTTCCCGACACTGCTGAGCGCGTAGGCTCACTGGCATGGGCGGAGGACTCGCACACGCTCTTCTACACGACGGAAGATGAGGTCACAAAGCGCCAGGACAAGCTCTTTCGTCATCGATTGGGAGACGCGGCCATCTACGACGCGCTGATCTGTGAGGAGAAGGACGAGCGTTTCAACCTGGGCGTAGGAAAGACTCGCGACGGCAAGTACCTGATGATGGAGGCCGGAAGCCATACGACCAACGAGTGCAGCTATCTGCCTGCCGATACGCCCGGCGGAGTCTTCCTCGTCATTGCGCCGCGGCAGGACGAGCAGGAGTACTACGTCGATCACCGCAATGGTCTTTTCTATATCCGAGTGAACGATACGGGAAAGAACTTCCGCGTCGTAACCGTGCCCGTCGATGGCAGTGGCCGTGAAGCCTGGGACGAGTTTCTTCCGGAAGATAAAGAAGTACCACTTGAAGATTTCGACGTTTTCGACTCATTCTGCGTGCTTTCCAGGCGCGAAGAAGGATTGACCGCGCTTTCCGTCTCCCGGTTCGCGGCCGATGGAACCTTGGAGTCCACGCAGAAGATCGCCTTCCCGGAACCTGCCTATACGGCAATGGGGCACGTCAATCGCGAGTTCTCGACGACGAAATTCCGCTACAGCTATCAGTCTCTCGTCTCCCCGGCTTCTGTCTACGAATATGACATCGCGACCGGCAACTCGGAGCTGCTCAAGGAGCAGGAGATTCCTGGAGGCTTCGATCGCAGCCACTACGCCTCGGAACGGCTGTGGGCCACGGCCGGTGATGACGTGCGCGTCCCCGTCTCTCTCGTCTATCGCCGGGATCGTTTCCAGAAAAACGGCACGAATCCCCTCTACGTCTACGGCTACGGCTCTTATGGGTATCCACTTCCTATTGGCTTCAGCCCGGCCCGTCTCTCTCTTCTCGATCGCGGCGTCGTCCTGGCCTACGCCCACATCCGCGGTGGTGGCGAGCTTGGAGACGCCTGGCACGACGCCGGCAAGATGATGGTGAAGCGCAACACCTTCACCGACTTCATCGCCGTGACGGAGGCGCTCATAGCCAAGGGTTACGGAGCAAAAGACAAAGTCGCCATCGAAGGCGGTAGCGCAGGTGGACTGCTAATGGGAGCCGTCGTGAACGAGCGCCCTGACCTCTTCCACGTTGTGTTGTCCCACGTTCCCTTCGTCGACGTGATGAACACGATGCTCGACGCT
>Ga0193717_1001213_pt1 | contig 15982 bp, 13 predicted proteins | sample U2c2metaG_FD_145900 | JGI IMG/M metagenome (GOLD analysis project Ga0193717, IMG submission 145900) | Soil microbial communities from a riparian zone of the East river system, Colorado, United States - U2c2 | ecosystem: Environmental > Terrestrial > Soil > Riparian zone | place: USA: East River... | reverse complement strand
CTCGCCGCCAACCCGGGATATAACTCGCAATTGCGCACCACCTGCGTCGCCACCATGCTGGAAGGCGGCCATGCCATCAACGCCTTGCCGCAGCTCGCCAGCGCAAAAGTCAATTGCCGCATCATGCCGGGCGAGCCGGCCGAGGAGGTCAAGACAACGCTGGAGCGCGTGCTTGCCGACGACCAGATCGTGGTCACGCAATTGCACCAGCCGATGCTGAGCGCGCCGTCCGCGCTGAATGAGGAGATCATGGGTACGATCGAAAAACTGTCGCAGGAGTTCTGGCCGGGCGCCGTGGTGCTGCCGATCATGAGCGCCGGCGCCACCGACGGCAGCCACCTGCGCAACGCCGGCATCCCCACCTACGGCCATTCGGGTCTGGCGAACGACATCAGGGAATTCCGCGCCCATGGCAAGGACGAACGGGTGCTGGTGAAGTCGTTCTACGAGGGCAACGAGTATCTCTACCGGCTGGTCAAGATGCTGTCCGGCAACGGCCGCTAGGCGGATATCTTTGGCACCAGCAATGCTTGATCGATCACACAAGGAGACCACATCATGTCTGACAAACCCCCAATCACGTCGCTGGCTATCGCAGGCGCGCTGACCTCGGCGCTCGCCATGATCGGCGGTTCGGCGCAGGCGCAGCAGGTCGCAAAAGAAAAATGCTACGGCGTTTCGCTGAAGGGGCAGAACGATTGCGCCGCCGGTCCCGGCACCACCTGCGCCGGAACCTCCAAGGTCGATTATCAGGGCAACTCCTGGAAGCTTGTGCCTAAGGATACCTGCACCAAGACCACGACGCCACGCCGCTTGGTCCGGGGTCGCTGGCGCCAGTCCAGCGTCCGTCGTGAAAGAAACCGGCATGAAGATGATCAGCGCCGGAACCGGACTGAAGCCCGAGCACGCTCACGACATTTTCGCCGGTGCGCGCGCGGTCGACTTCTTCGAAATTCACGCCGAAAACTACATGGGCGCGGGCGGACCGCCGCATCACCTGCTGCGCCGCATCGCCAAGGACTATGCGCTGTCGGTCCATGGCGTCGGTCTTTCCATCGGCGGAACTGGGCCGCTCGACCGCGATCATCTGGCGCGGCTGAAGAAATTGATCGGCGAGTATCGCCCGGCGATGTTTTCCGAGCATCTGGCCTGGTCCAGCCATGACGGCGTGTACCTGAACGATCTGCTGCCGCTGCCCTACAACGCCGGGACGCTGGACTGCGTGATCAGGCATATCGACGAGGTCCAGCACACGCTGAACACCCGCATGCTGCTGGAAAATCCTTCGACGTATATCAGCTTCGGGGCTTCCGACATGGACGAGGTCGAATTCCTGCGCGCCATCGCAGATCGAACCGGATGCGGGCTGCTGCTCGACGTCAACAATGTCTACGTGTCGGCCGTCAACCATGGCTTCGATCCGGCCGCTTATATCGACCGGTTTCCGATTGAGTTGGTCGGTGAAATCCATCTTGCCGGTTTCGCCGAAGACCAGGATACGAATGCCGCGCGGATGCTGATCGACGCGCACGGCTCACCCGTCGCCGACGCAGTGTGGTCGCTTTACCGGCGCACGCTGGCGCGGAGCGGTCCGGTCCCCACCTTGATCGAATGGGATAACGACGTTCTGGATTTTGCAGCGGTGGTGGCCGAGGTTTCGCTTGCCCGTGCCGCATTGGCCGAGGAAGCAAGCCGCCGCGATCGGCGTCGCGCGGCGTGAAGGAAGAGAAAGATGGTCGAAGCGTTTGCCGAACTCCAGCAATCCTTTGCCGCAACCGTTCGCGGCATGCCGACGGAATTGGCAACTAGCCTGCGCGCGACGATGCCGGGAAGGGCCGAGAGCGGTCTTGCCGTCCACGGCAACAACGTGATGTCGGGCCTGATCAAGGTGCTCGCGGCGCGCTTTCCGGTAATTCGCCGGCTGTTGGGTGAGGATTGCTTCTTCGAGAAGGTCCGGCGCTTCATTGCCGCCGAGCCGCCGCGGTCGCCGCTGTTGCTGGATTACGGCGACGGGTTTCCGCAATTTCTCAGGCGCCCCGGCGACGACGCTTGCATCGCCTATATCGCCGATATCGCGGATCTGGAGATCGCGCGCGGCAAAGCCTACCACGCCGCCGACGCCGCATCGTTGCCGCCGCAGGCGTTCGCGGCGATTCCGCCTGAACGGCTCGCCGGACTTCGGCTGTCGTTGCACCCTTCGGTGTCGCTGCTGCAATCGCAATATCCGGTAGTCTCGCTCTGGCATGCCAACCAGGAGGCCGGCGAGATGGCCTTGCCACTATGGCGCCCGGAGGCGGCCTTGATCGCGCGGCCGGCGCTGGAGGTCGAGATATGGAATCTGCCGCCCGGCGGCTTTGCATTTCTCACCGCGCTGTCGCGCGGCGCGAGTCTGGCCGAGGCCGCTGAAGCCGCGGCGCATGCGGCGCCGGACTTCGACCTCGCGGTCAATCTCGCCGTGATGGTCGAAGCCAGGATCGTGACCGGATTTCTCGGAGACGAGGCGATCGCCGGCCCAGATTCACCTCTGGCGCCAACGCCAGCTTCGCAAACTCCTCGCGCTGATCAATCACCGTGAGCTCCCGCCAAGGCATCGAAATGATCCTCTTGCCAAACGTCTCCTGGAGGCTCGGCAAAGTGTCCTCGATGTCCCCGAACGGGTCGCCAAATTTGTCCTCGATGTCCCCGGTCCATACAAAAGAGCGGGGAGAGGTCGGCGCGCAGCGCCGGGTGAGGGGCCGGGCACTGCGCAGCCAGACCAAAAAACTTATCGGGTCGGAAGGTCTTCAACGCAACAAGAGCGACCCGAGAGTCCGTCGCGCGTGTTTCGCGCACTGCCCCGCCCCTCACCCGAAGCCTTCGCTGCGCGCAGGCTTCGACCTCTCCCCGCAAGAGCGGGGCGAGGTTAAGAAAGCCCGCAAGAGGTTCTGGCAGCCCGCAAAAGAAGTGAGTCACCTCAAATCGGAGTGATCGGACCGTTCGGTCACCCGCTTGTGAAACGCCCGGTTTAGGTTCACGCTCTCGATCGGCAGGCGCGTCTCGCTGCGCATCTGTACGGAGGCATTGTCATGAGCGTGATTGTTCGAACGGCATGCGTTGTGTTCGCATGTTCGCTGTTTCCCGTCGAAATGGCCGCGGCGCAGCCCGCGAACATGGGATGCGCGACCGAGAGCCCTGCGAACGCGCCGCAAACCTTGCGTTGTGAAGGCGGGGTGACCATCGTCGCTGAAAACGGCGCGCGGTTTACGCTGCAGGATCGCGATGGCAATGGCCGGGTGGACTCGGTCGAGCTCAGCAGCAAGGCGTTGCTGCTCGAAGCCCCCGGCAAGCAAGGTGGAAATCGCTTTCAGGTGATCACGCCGCAGGCGATCGCGGCGGTGCGGGGCACGAAATGGGCGGTTGATGCAGCGGAAGGCAAGACCTCGGTTTTTGTCGTCAACGGGCGGGTCGCCGTCGGGCGGCGAACCGGCAGTCATACCGTTACCCTCGGACGCGGCGAAGGCGTCGATGTCGAAGCCGCGCGTCCCCTGACCATAAAGCGTTGGCCCGCGGCGCGCGTCGCCGCATTGATGGCGCGGCTCGGGCAGTAAAGCGGCGAATGGCCGGCCGGCATCTCCAAACCCTGATCGCGCTCGTATTGGCGGGGTTTTGGGGGTTCGGTGTGTATTTCGCACACGCGCACGGTCACTTGAGATTTCTCGATCGAGTCGAATCGACCATGACCGATGTTCGAACGCTGGCTCGCGGCACAACAGTGCCGCCGGATCGAGTGACCATCGTGGCGATCGACGATACGCTCGTAAAACAAGGTGGCAGTTACCCCGTCGCCAGGGGCGATCTTGCCAGGATCGTCGATGCAATCGCCAAACTGGCGCCGAAGGTCATCGCGATCGATCTCTTGCTGGTCGATCGGGGAACCGACGACGGCGATGACGCGCTGGCGAAATCTCTGGCCGGCCGTCCCACCGCGATCGCGGCGGCGGCAGTGTTCCCGGAATCCCGTCAGTCGATCGCCGCGGAGAATGATGGACCGCTCGCTCGCCTGCCGCGGGCCGAAAAATTGCTGCTGCCGCTGAAGAAATTCGCGGATCATGCCGAAATCGGCATCGTCAATGTCGCGACCGACCGCAGCGGCGTTCCTCGCTCTATCCCGATGCTGTTTCGAACCAGCGACAGAATCGAGATGTCATTTCCGCTTCGCGTTGCCGCGCTTGCGATCGGGAAAGAACCCACCATCGAGCCGAACCGTCTGGTGCTCGGCGAACGATCGGTTGCCACCGACGCCGATCATGCTCTGCCGATATCGTTTTATGGTCCGAGCCGGACCATCCGGACGATCAGTGCTGCTTCGGTGCTATCCGGCGAGATTGCTCCGGACGCCATCCAAAATCGAATTGTTGTGGTCGGATCGACCGTCACCGGCGGCGGAGATTTCTTTCCGACGCCGTTCGATCCGGTGATGCCGGGCGTGGAAGTCATTTCGACGGCGATTATGCACCTGGTTGCCGGTGACGGCATAGTGCGGGACCGGACGGTGCGCTTCGCCGACGGCATGATTGCCGTTATGCTTGCCATGATACTCGTCGGCTTGCTGGCATGGCGACGCAGCGCGGTCGGCCTGATCGCGGCAGGCGCCGTCGTTCTGATCTGGACAGCGGCGAATTTCTTCGCGTTCAAGGAAGGGATCTGGCTCAGCGCGGCGGTGCCGGTCGCAGCAGCAGCGCCGCCTGCGATTCTATTTGCCGCCGTGCAGTTGTGGTCGGGGCGGCGGCGGGCGCAGTATTTCGCCATGCGAAGCAAACTGCTCCAACAGTTTCAGGCGCCGGGCATTCAGCAATGGCTGACCAGGGATCCCAACTTCCTGCTGGAGCCCGTCCGCCAGAACGCGGCGATCGTCTTCATCGACCTGTCCGGATTCACCTCTCTCAGCGAACGGCTGGGACCGGCCGCGATCCGCGAATTGCTGAAGAGTTTTCATGCGCTGGTCGACAAGGAAGCGGTCGCCTGCGGCGGGACGATCACGAGTTTTCTCGGTGACGGCGCGATGATCGTTTTCGGCCTGCCGGAGGCCGCGGCCGACGATGCCTTCAGGGCGGCCGAATGCTCGGTTGGACTCTGCGTCAGCGCCGAACAATGGCTCACTTCCCTGCCGCCATCGATCGCGTCGCGATTGGGGTTCAAGATCGGCGCGCATTCCGGAGAAATCGTGGCGTCCAGGCTCGGCGGCGGAAGTTATCACCACATCACGGCGACCGGCGACACCGTGAACGTGGCGAGCCGTCTGATGGAAGTGGCGGCCAATCATGGCGTCGAGCTCGCGGCGAGCAACGAATTGCTCCGCGCTGCGGGGCGCGATTGCGCGCTGTATAAATCGGGTGTCCTCACCGGGCCCAGAGAGACGCGGATTCGCGGCCGTTCGGGAGCGCTCGCGGTCTGGCTTTGGCGCAGCGATCTGGCGGCGCAGGGCGGCGAGGGAATATCGACCTGGTAGCATCACTCCACCGCGATGTGCGACACCTTGACGATCTCGGTCAGCCGCTCGTGATCGGCTTTCATCAGTTTTGCCAGCTGGTCCAGCGGCATCGGCTGTCCTGGAATGTCGGCATGTGAAAGACGCTGGATCACTTGCGGAGACTGCAGCGCCGTGTTGATCGCCTCGTGAATCCGGCCCACCACTTCATCGGGCGTTGCCGCCGGCACGTAGATTCCGTACCACGGCAGATAGGCGGCATCGGGATAGCCCGCTTCGGCAATCGTCGGCACGTCAGGCAATTGCTGCACCCGTTCCTTGGTGAACACGGCCAGGGCCTTAAGTTTGCCGTCCTTGATATGCGGCAGCGCCAGCGCGAGGGAAGCCACGCTGATCTGTATTTCGTTGGTGATGAGGTCGATCAAGGCCTGCGGTTGGCCCTTGTAGCCGATATTCGCGATGTTGATCCCTGCGATCCTGAACAGGTTCTTCGCGGTCAGGTCGATCGAGGAGCCGATGCCGGGATTGCCGAAGTTCAATTGCCCGGGCTTGGCTTTAGCCAGTTCGACGAAGTCCTTCAGCGTCTTCACCGGCAGGTTGACGGGCACCACCGCGGCGCTTTGATTCCAGACCACGAGGCCGACGCATTTGAAGTCGCGCATCGCGTTCCAGCCGGCGTCCTTGTAGATCGAGGGATTCACAAGAACCGCGGGGCCGGTCACCAGCCAGGTGTATCCGTCGGGTGCGCTGCGCGCGACCTCGGCGGTGGCGATATTGCTGTTGCCGCCGGGTTTTGCTTCGACCACCATCGGCTGCCGAAAATTCCTGCCGACGGTGTCGGTGACGCTGCGAGCCACGATGTCGACAATGCCGCCGGCGGGGTAGGGCACGATGACCCGGATCGGCCGCGTCGGAAACGCCGCTTGTGCGAAGGCGGACGCGCTTGCCGCGAGCAACGCAAGCCCCGCGACAAGGCAGCCAAATCTCCTGTTCATGACGCTCCTCCCGAGTGATTGTGCCTTTGACGCGGTATGGATATCCGCGGCTTGAATTGCCGCTGTATGATCGGTTATCGGCATCGGAACTGGAGTCGTCAATGGAGTTCGATCTTTCGCAAGCTTCGCGGCAATGCCGCCCTGGAGCATCGCCAAGCCGCCCTATCTGTTGCCGCATCCGGCTTGATCGGATACCTGAATGGGAATGACAAAGGCAGTTGAGGCAATTGCGTTACGGTTGAATACGAAAGCGGCGGACGCTGCATCGCTCGCACCTGCAATCGAAAAACGCGCGCTGACACGCGGACCTGAAGACGTGGTTGTGGAAATCAGGGCCGCCGGCGTCAATCCGTCCGACGTCAAGGCCGCCACGGGCCTGATGCCCTATGCGGTTTTCCCTCGTACGCCGGGACGCGACTTTGCCGGTGTCGTTATCGACGGCAAGCCCGATTGGCTCGGCCGCGAAGTATTCGGCTCGTCCGGCGATCTCGGCATCCGCCGCGACGGCAGCCATGCGACGCATCTTGTTGTCGAGGCGGCGGCCCTGGTCGAGAAGCCCGCGGCTATCTCAATGGAAGAAGCCGCCGGGATCGGCGTTCCGTTCGTGACCGCGATCGAAGGGTTTCGCCGCGCCGGTGTGCCGACAGCGAAGGATACCGTTCTGATTATGGGGCTGAACGGCAAGGTCGGCCAAGCCGCGGCGCAGCTTGCGACCTGGCGAGGCGCCAGGGTGATCGGTGTTGTTCGTAAGGATGAACCCTACGAGGGTCATGCCAATGGGCCGGTCGAAGTCATCAACTCGGCTACGTCAGACGTTGCTGCGCGCGTGCGCGAACTCACCGATGGCAAGGGGGCCGACATCATCTTCAATACGGTGGGCGATCCTTATTTTCCGGCAGCGCATCGATCGCTGGCGCTGGCCGGCCGACAGATCCTGATCGCCGCGGTCCACCCCGTCGTCGAGTTCAACATCCTGGAATTCTATCGCGGCCGTCACACTTATGTGGGCATCGACACGCTCGCGTTTTCTACCGCAGCGAGCGCGGACGTGTTGCGTGAGGTGCTGCCGGGCTTCGCCAGCGGCCATCTCAAGCCGTATCCGATTTCGTCCAATGCGATCTATTCGCTAGCGGATGCCAAGGCCGCCTACCTCGCCGTCATCGGCTCCTCGCGCGATCGCATCATCTTCAGCCTATCGGGATGACAACCCAGCTTTGTCGATGCCACTCTGTCGCGCGGCTCCGAAAAGGATAAAGTCGTCCAGGCAAGCGGCCCAAGAGCCGTTGTTCAAGACATACGGGGAGAACAATGACACGACAATCCAGCGGCGAAGCGCCCAAGGACGCTTCTGCGTCCGTCATGAAGCAGCACGCTGTGACCCGCGCGGCGCTGCCGTTTTCGGACACAAGCGATTTCGACGACGCGTCGCGCGGATTTCTCGGCACGCGGGAGAATGCGCGGATCGAATCGGAGGCGGGGCGCGTGGTCTGGAGCCTCGAGCCGTACGGATTCCTGTCTGATCAGGAGGCGCCGCCCACGGTCGATCCAAGCTTGTGGCGGCAGTCGCGGCTCAACATGAACCACGGCCTGTTCGAGGTGGTGCCCGGCGTCTATCAGCTGCGCGGGCTCGATATCGCCAACATGACGCTGATCGAAGGCGAGCGCGGCGTGATCGTGGTCGACACGCTGACCTCGATCGAGGGCGCGCGAACTGCCATGGAGCTTTATTTCGAGCATCGCGGGCGCCGTCCGGTGATTGCGGTGATCTTCACCCATACGCATACCGATCACTGGGGCGGCGCGCGGGGCGTGATCGACGACGCGATGCTGGCGAGCGGCGTGCCGATCATCGCCCCCGATCTGTTCATGGAACATGCGGTATCGGAAAACATCATCGCGGGGCCCGCGATGCTGCGGCGCGCGCAGTACCAGTTCGGACCGTTCCTGAAGAAGGGTCCGCGCGGCCAGGTCGACTGCGGCCTTGGCAAGTCGATGGCGGCGGGCTCGGTGGCGCTGTTGCGGCCGACCGACCTCATCAAGGCGACCGGCGACAAGCGGACCATCGATGGCGTCGAATTCGAATTCCAGATGGCGCCGAACAGCGAGGCGCCGGCGGAAATGCACTTTTTCATCCCGCGCTACAAGCTGCTGAATCTGGCAGAAAACTGCACGCATAATTTCCACAATCTGCTGCCGTTCCGCGGCGCCGACGTGCGCGACGCGCTGGCCTGGTCGAAATATCTTGGCGAGGCGCTGCAACTATGGGGTGGCAAGGCCGAGGCGATGTGCGGCCAGCATCACTGGCCGGTGTGGGGCGCCGAGCGCGTCGACACCATGATCCGCCAGCAGCGCGACCTCTATAAATTCGCGCACGACCAGACGCTGCGGCTGATGAACCACGGGCTTACTGCGACCGAAATCGCGGAAACAATCAGGCTTCCGAAGAGCCTCGACGGCGCCTGGCACGCGCGCGGCTATTACGGCCATATCCGCCACAATGTGAAGGCGATCTACCAAAAATATCTCGGCTGGTACGACGCCAATCCCGCCAATCTCGACCCGCTGCCGCCGGTCGAGGCGGGGAAAAAGTTCGTGGAATACATGGGCGGCGCCGACGCCATCCTCGGCCGCGCGCGAAAAGATTTCGACAAGGGCGAGTTTCGCTTCATTGCGCAGGCATTGAGCCATCTCGTTTTCGCCGAACCCGACAATGCCGCGGCCCGCGCGCTGCTTGCCGATACGTTCGAGCAACTCGGCTATCTCGCCGAGAGCGCGACCTGGCGCAACGCCTATCTGTTCGGCGCGCAGGAACTGCGCTTAGGGATGCCGAAGGCTCCGCCGCGCCCGCCGATGCCGCGCGAAACGCTTGCCGCGCTTCGCACCGAGCAATTGTGGGACGTGCTCGGGGTGCGGCTGAATGGGCCGAAGGCCGAGGGCAAGCACATCGTGCTGAACTGGGTCTTCACCGACACCGGCGAGCATTTTGTCCTGACGCTGGAGAATTGCGCGCTGACCTATGCGGTGGGTGTGCAAGCGCCCGATGCCGACGCGAGCTTTTCCCTGCCACGCGCGCTGCTCGATGCGGTCATTGCGAAGCAGGCTACATTCCCGGAGGCAATGGCCGCGGGAAAGATCACATTCACCGGCAACCCGATAAAACTCGGCGAGTTGATGGCGTTGATGGATGAATTCCCACGCATGTTTGAAATCGTAGAACCGAAACGGACGGTGGTGACATGAGCAAAAATGGCAAGACAGCAGCGAACCGCATTACCGGACGATCGGCCTTCCTCGCGCTGCTCAAGGACGAGGGCATCACCCATCTGTTCGGCAATCCGGGAACGACCGAGCTGCCGATCATGCATGCGCTAAAGGAGCATCCCGACCTCACTTACGTGATGGCGATGCAGGAAAGCCTTGTGGTCGCCATCGCGGATGGGTTCAGCCGGGCGTCAGGGCGTCTCGTCGCCTGCAACGTCCACGTAGCACCTGGGCTCGGCAATGCCATGGGTTCGCTCTACAACGCAAAATTCACCGGCACGCCGATGATCCTGACCGCCGGCCAGCAGGAGCAGGGCCATGGCCTGATGGAGCCGGTCCTGTACGATCCGCTGGTCCGGATCGCTGAGCCATTGGTGAAGTGGGCGGTCGAGGTCACAAGGCTCGAGGATCTGCCGCGCATCGTGCGCCGCGCGGCAAAAGTCGCGATGACGCCGCCAACCGGGCCGGTCTTCATCTCGCTGCCGGGAGACATCCTGAATTCCGAGGCCGGCCTTGAGCTTGGACGCTCCACCCGCATCGATACGCGGGTGAAACCGTCGGATGAATCGCTTGACGCCCTGGTGCAGCGCATCCTTAAGGCCGAGCGTCCCGTCATTATCGTCGGCGACGAGATCGTGAAAAGCGATGCGCTGGATGAAGCCGCGGCGTTCGCGCAGGCAATTGGCTGTCCCGCCTGGCAGCAGACGGCGCCGTACGGCGCGCAATTTCTCTCGGAAAGCCCGTGCTTTATGGGCTCGCTGCCGCGCGTGCAACCGCAGGTCCGCGAAATTCTCGCGCCCCACGATCTGATGATCGTGCTCGGAAGCGATCCGTTGCGGATGTCGGTCTATAGCGAAGTCGATCCGCTGCCCGAGGGATTATCGATCGTCCAAATCGGCCTGGTCGATTGGGACCTGGCCAAGAATTATCCGGCCGAAATCGCGTTGAAGGCCGATGTCAAGGAGACGCTGCGGGCGCTGATCCCCGCGCTCAAGGCCACGGGCGGCGCCGCGCTCGATACCCGTGCGAAGAACGGCATAGCCGCGCTGGCCTCGAAAAACTGGACCGCAAAGCGCGCAAAACTGGTCGATCAGATCTCACTGAAGCACGATACTTCGCCGATCGATCCTGACTGGCTCACGCTGCAAGTGGTCGAGGCGATGCCTCAAAATGCCATCCTCGTCGATGAGGGACTGACGGCGTCGCGATACATGTCCGCGCTGCGCGCCCATCGCGACCGATACGGCTATCACGGGCTTGCTTCCGGCGGGATCGGCTGGGGATTGCCGGCTTCGGTCGGCGTCAGCCTGGCGAATCCCGACTGGCCGGTGGTGTGTTATTCGGGCGACGGCAGCGCGATGTATTCGATTCAGGCGTTGTGGACGGCGGCGCATCACAAGCTGCCGCTGACGGTGGTGATCGTGAATAACGGCGGCTATCGCATCATCAAGCAGCGGCTGCTCGCCTTTCACAAAGACGATCACTTCGTCGGCATGGATTTTGTCGATCCGCCGGTCGATTTTTCCGGCCTCGCCAAAGCGCTCGGGCTTGAGACGATCCGGATCACGAAAGCGGAGGAAGTGGCTTCCACCCTCAAGTCGGCGTTCGGCCGGCCTGGGGCAAAACTGATCGAGGTGATGGTGGATGGCTCGGTGAAGGCCTGATTCTATGCAAGGTTACAATTTTGCATCGTGGGAAGCGCTCGATGCGCTGCCGGCCAGCGTCGAAGGCGGTGTCGACAGCGCCGTGGCCGGCTGAATTTTGCCGGGGTCGAGGAATGCTACTCGCGCCGCGATGATGCAAGCCACCACGATCCAGAACAACGCCGCGCCATACCACAGGCCGCGCCGATCGTTGGTCGAATCGATCGTGATCTTCTCGGCCCACGCCGCAAGATCCGGCTCCATCAGCCGAAGCGGCGCGGCTTGATCGCAGTTCTGGTTGCTGGTCGATCTCATGCTGTAGAAATGCCGTAAAACCGCGCCAGTTCAAGGACACAACTCTCCATATTGCGCGGGCTTCATAGACGTTCCTGTTACGGCGTCATCGCGCCGGAGCATCTTTTTCCAAGGCGCCCGATTTCCCGCTGGACCGCGGCCGCAATCCAAGTCTTATATAAGACATAGAACTCGCGGGCCGAACGCAGCAGTCACGGATGGAAGACCGACAACAACAACACTCCGTGCGTGACGGCACCACGGCCAGTCCATCCAATTGGCGGGACCATCTCGCTTCAGCGCCTTCCCGGTTCGCCGCCGTCTTACCGGGCTTGATGCTCTGTATTGGCATCACCGCCGTCGCGATGGTCTTGCAGGATTGGGAGGAGGCGGCATTCGGCCATCCCTATGTCGAGGCGCTGGTGATTGCCATTCTTCTCGGCATCGCGCTCCGCAGTTGTTGGCAGCCTCAGGAAATCTGGCACGCCGGTATTTCGTTCAGCGCCAGGCGGTGGTGCTGTTAGGCTCATCGATCAGCCTCGGCGCGATCGTAGCCTCCGGCCCGGCGCTGCTGTCCGGCATCGTTGCGACCGTGGTCGCAGCGCTTGCCGCGAGTTACGCGATCAGCCGTGCGCTGGGCTTGCCGCGGCGCGTTTCCATCCTGATCGCCTGCGGCAACTCGATCTGCGGCAATTCCGCGATCGCGGCCGTGGCGCCGGTGATCGGCGCCGACAGCGACGACGTTGCCTCTTCGATCGCATTCACGGCGATCCTCGGTGTCGTCGTCGTGCTCGGACTGCCGTTGTTCATTCCCTTGCTGGCGCTGTCCGAAACGCAATATGGTGTGCTCGCGGGATTGACCGTCTATGCCGTGCCTCAGGTTTTGGCCGCGACGGTGCCGATCAGCGCCGTCAGTGCGCAGCTCGGAACCCTGGTCAAACTGGTGCGGGTCCTGATGCTCGGGCCGGTCGTGGTGCTGCTGTCGCTGTTCCGGTCGAGGCTCGGTGTCTCCGGACCTGCGCCGCGGCCGGGTCTGCTTTATCTTGTTCCGTGGTTCATCATCGGCTTTCTCGTCCTTGCAGCGGCAAGAAGTTTTGGACTGATTCCGAATCCGCTGCTGGGGCCGATCATGATCTCGGCAAAAGTGCTGACGGTCATATCGATGGCCGCACTGGGACTTGGTGTCGATCTGCGCGTCGTCGGCCGCGTCGGCGGCCGCGTCACCGTCGCGGTCGTGGTTTCGCTGCTCGTCCTCATCGCCATCAGCATCGCACTGATCCAGCTGCTCCACATCGCCTGATCGCCCACTCTTATATTAGACATATGACTTCTTTACGGGACCGTTCCGCCGTGCCACTTTTCTTGATCGACCGAAAAGCGTCGAGGGTTGGGGGGTGCATGATCAGGGGCGCGGACATCGTTGCCGGAACGCTGCAAGATCTCGGCGTCACGCGCATCTTCACGCTGTCCGGCAACCACATCATGCCGATCTTCGACGCGTTGCTGTCCACCGACATCCGGTTGATCCACGCCCGGCACGAGGCGGCCTGCGTGCATATGGCGGATGCGTGGGGACGGTTGACCGGCGAACCCGGCATCGCGCTGGTGACCGGAGGTCAGGGCCACAGCAACGCCGTGGCCGCGCTCTACACGGCGCTGGCGTCGGAATCGCCGCTGGTGCTGTTGTCCGGACATGCGCCCTTGCGCGAATTCGGCCGCGGCGCTTTCCAGGAGATGGCGCAGGCCGACCTCGCCCGACCGGTGACGAAAGCGTCCTGGACGGCACAAGCGGTTGCGACACTGGGTTCGGATATTGCCAAGGCAATTGAACTGGCGGCCACAGGGCGTCCCGGCCCCGTGCACGTCAGCCTTCCCGTCGACCTGCTCGAACAAACAATTGCGGATGAGCAGATAGCGCGGATCACGAAAGCAGACCCTCAGCTTGGTGCCTCACCGCCGATGCCGGAAGTCGCGGACAAGGTGAGTTCTCACCTTCGTGCAGCCACAAGACCTCTGGTGATTTGCGGCGCGGCGATGTGCACCGAGCGCGGCCGCGCAGTCATGCGGGAAGCCGCCGACGCGCTCGACGTGCCTGTGATCGGAATGGAAAGCCCGCGCGGCATCAACGATCCCGGCCTCGGCGCCTTCGCCGAAATTCTGGCAGAGGCCGACCTCGTCGTGCTGATCGGGAAGCCGCTCGATTTCACGCTGCGGTTCGGCGCAGCGCCGGCCCTATCGCCGTCCTGCAAGTGGATCGTGATCGATCCCGATGCCGCTCTGATCGCGCGCGCGGAAAAAGCGCTGGCAGAACGGCTGCTACTTTCGGAAATCGCCGACGCGCAAACGGTGATCAAAATGCTGGCTGAAAGGAAACGGACAATGTCGGAGTCCGCCTGGCGCGAACGGGTGCGCGAGGCGCTGGCTTACGAGCCACGTGAATGGACATCGGTTCGCGCGGCGGCTTCGGATCGGGTCCATCCTGTTGAGATGTGCGAGGCGATCGGCAATTTCGTCGAGCAGCACCAGGGTACGACATTCGTGTCCGACGGCGGTGAGATCGGGCAATGGGCGCAGGCCCTTGTGAAGACCGATCGACGAATGATCAATGGCGTCGCCGGGACAATCGGAGCCTCTCTTCCGTTTGCAATCGCCGCGCAACTTGCTCATCCGGACCATCCGGTGGTCGCCGTGATGGGCGACGGTACCTTTGGGTTCCATATGGCAGAGTTCGACACCGCCGTGCGTTACGACCTTCCGGTCATCATCGTGATCGGCAATGATGCCCGCTGGAACGCCGAATATCAGATACAGCTGCGTCAATACGGCGCTGAACGGGCGAAAAATTGCGATCTTCTGCCGTCCCGCTATGATCGCGTGGTGGAGGCGCTCGGTGGATTCGGCGCGCTTGTTTCCACCGCCGCCGATCTACCCGATGCGCTCAATCGCGCCTATCTTAGCCGCCGGCCTGCCTGTATCAACGTCATGATCGAGAGCGTGGCCGCTCCGATCATTCGCCGGTGAGAGACCTATGAACACGACCGCTCCGCTGCTCGAGGTGAAAGGCGTCACGCTGCAATACAAGACGCCTGACCATCTGGTAACGGCCACATACAGAATCGACTTCCAGGTCTTCGAAGCGGAGAGATTCATTCTCCTTGGACCGTCGGGCTGCGGAAAATCGACCCTGCTCAAGGCGGTCGGCGGCTATATGATGCCGACCGAAGGCGAAATCCGGCTGAAGGGAAACCTGATCAGGTATCCGGGACCGGATCGAATGATGGTATTTCAGGAGTTCGACCAGCTGCTGCCATGGAAGACGGTCAAGCAGAATGTGATGTTTCCGCTCGAATCCTCCACGCGCATGTCGCGGCGCGAGGTGGAAGACCGCGCGATGCACTATATCAACAAGGTCAATCTCGCGAATTTCGCCGACGCGCATCCGCACACGCTGTCGGGCGGCATGAAGCAGCGCGTGGCCATCGCACGCGGCATGGCGATGGAACCGGATATATTGCTGATGGACGAGCCGTTCGCCGCGCTCGACGCGTTGACGCGCCGCAAGATGCAGGACGAATTGCTGGCGCTGTGGGACGAGACACGGTTCACCGTGTTGTTCGTGACCCATTCGATTCCGGAGGCCATCAAGATCGGAACGCGAATCCTGTTGCTGTCGCCGCATCCCGGCCAGGTAAAGGCCGAGTTGAACAGCGGCGCGTATATCCAGGATGCGGCCGCGTTGGAAAAGCGCATCCAGCACATGCTGTTCGCCGACCAGATCGAGGAGGCGGAGAATGTCTGAGCCTCGGATGGCGGTCACTAACGAAGACGTCGCACTGCGGCGGCCCGAGATCGTCCGCGACCAGACCGCGCAGTTCGCCGTGGTGCAGAAGCCACTCTCAACGCTGGAGCGGATTTACAATCAGGTCTGGCTGCGCAAGCTGTTGATCCTGGTGGTGCTGGCGCTGATCTGGGAAGCATATGGACGGTTCCTGAACAACGATCTGCTGTTTCCGACCTTCAGCGCGACTGTACGCGCCTTTTTCGATGCCATCCTCAGCGGCGTACTTCCAGCGCGCGCGTGGGCGTCGATCAAGGTGCTGCTGATGGGATATGCCTGCGGCGTCGTGCTCGCGGCGCTGCTCACTGCGCTTGCGATCATGTCGCGCATCGGCACGGATTTTCTCGAAACCATGACGTCGATGTTCAATCCGCTGCCGGCGATCGCGCTGCTGCCGCTGGCACTGATCTGGTTCGGGCTCGGCAATGGCAGCCTGATTTTCGTGTTGGTGCATTCGGTGACGTGGGCGATCGCGCTGAACACG
>Ga0193717_1001212_pt1 | contig 15993 bp, 15 predicted proteins | sample U2c2metaG_FD_145900 | JGI IMG/M metagenome (GOLD analysis project Ga0193717, IMG submission 145900) | Soil microbial communities from a riparian zone of the East river system, Colorado, United States - U2c2 | ecosystem: Environmental > Terrestrial > Soil > Riparian zone | place: USA: East River... | reverse complement strand
TCACAGGCCGAACTGCTCCGACTCATCGGCCGGCGGCCCGGCATCTCGGTGCGCGAGGCCGCTACCGAACTCGGGCTGGCACCGAACACCGCGTCGACGTTGGTGTCCAAGCTGTCCGTCGAGGGCCTGTTGCTCCGCACCGTCGACCCCGATGACCGCCGCGTCGGCCGGTTGCGGCTCACCCCGTCGGCACAGCTCATCGCCGACGAGTCGCGGGCAGCGCGGCGGGCCGCCCTGAACACTGCGCTCAACCAGCTCGACGACGACCGAATCGCCGACCTGACAAAGGGATTGGAAGTCATGTCCGAATTGACTCGAATGCTGACCGAGGTACCGAAGTGACGGACCCCGCGATCGACTGCAGCCACCTCACCCACCGCTATGGCGAATTCACCGCGGTGGACGACCTGAACCTGACCGTCCAGGCGGGTGAGACCATGGGTCTGCTCGGCCCCAACGGCGCAGGCAAGACCTCCGTCGTCCGCGTGCTGACCACCCTGACCCCCGTCCAGGACGGGACGGTGCGCATCTTCGGGCTCGACGCACGCCGAGACACCATGGACATTCGGCACAACATCGGATATGTGCCCCAACAGCTTTCGATCGAGGCGGCGTTGACGGGCAGGCAGAACGTCGACCTCTTCGCCCGGCTGTACGACGTGCCCCGCAAGCAGCGCAGGGCCCGCGTCGACGAGGCGCTCGATGCGATGCAGTTGTTCGACGTCGCCGATGCGCTGGCCGGTACCTACTCCGGCGGCATGGTGCGGCGGCTCGAACTGGCGCAGGCCCTGGTGAACCGGCCGGCGCTGCTACTGCTCGACGAACCCACCGTCGGGCTCGATCCGATCGCGCGGGACGGCGTCTGGTCGCAGGTGGCCGACATGCAGCAGGAGTACGGCATGACGGTGCTGCTGACCACCCACTACATGGAGGAAGCCGACGCGCTGTGCGACCGGGTTGCGCTCATGCACCACGGGGTACTGCAAACTGTCGGCACCCCAACCGAATTGAAGGCGGGCCTGGTCTCCGAGGCTGCCCCAGAACCGTCGCTCGAGGACGTGTTCCGGCACTACGCGGGCTCCGACCTCTCGGAGGACGGCACGCGGCGGGGGCTCAAGGAGATCCGCTCGAGTAGAAGGGTGGCCCGCCGTGTCGGTTGATGGCGCGATACACATCGAACTCGTCCGCGCCCCCCACGGGCTACGCCGGGTGGGTTGCCTGCTGAGGCGCATGGGCGCCTTCGGACTCGTCGAACTGCAGAAGCTGACGCACGACCGCACCGAACTCTTCACCCGCATGGTGCAGCCGGCGTTGTGGCTCTTGATCTTTGGAACGACCTTCTCGCGGCTGCACGTCATCGACACCGGCGGGGTGCCCTATCTCGCGTTCCTGGCGCCGGGGATCATCGCCCAGTCGGCGCTGTTCGTCTCGATCTTCTACGGCATCCAGATCGTGTGGGACCGCGACGCGGGCATCCTGGCGAAGCTGATGGTCACGCCGGCCCCACCCGCCGCGCTCATCACCGGGAAGTCGTTCGCGGCGGGCGTGCGGTCGGTCGCGCAGGTGGTCGGGGTGTTGGTGCTCGCCTACCTGATGGGCATCCACCTGACGTTCAACCCGCTGCGAATCCTGGCCGCCATGGCCGTCGTGGTACTCGGTTCGGCTTTCTTCGCTTGTCTGTCAATGACTTTGGCGGGGTTGGTGCGCAATCGCGACCGCTTGATGGGCATCGGGCAAGCGATCACCATGCCGCTGTTCTTCGCGTCGAACGCGCTGTACCCGGTGGACGTGATGCCGCCATGGCTGAGGACGTTGTCGGCCGTGAACCCGCTGTCCTACGAGGTCAACGCACTGCGTGCACTGCTGCTCGGCACGCCGGGCAACACCCTGCTGGACGTCACCGTGCTGGTGGTCGCTGCGGTGCTCGGGGTGCTCGTCGCCTCGGCACTGCTTCGCCGCCTGGTCCGCTAGGTGTGTGACTAACGCCCTCTGCCGTTCACCTTTGCCCTATCTACTGACGCCGTGCTGGTATCACCCCTCGCGCGCACCGACGTCGCGCTGCCTCCGGGTCCGCCGCTGCCCCGGCTCGCGCAAGGCGTCATCACGTTGGCCAACAGGCGAGTGGCGCTGCGAGAGCTGCGCAAGCGATACGGGCCCGACTTCACCGTCGACGTCCCGATATTCGGTCGCAACGTGGTCATCAGCGATCCCGCCAACGTGCGCGCGATCTTCAAGTCCCCGCCCGAACAACTGGACACCATCGACCAGAGCCTCGGCCGGGTGATGGGACCCAATTCCCTGTTCGCGCTGCGCGCTGACGAGCACCGCATCCAGCGGAAGATCCTGGTGCCGCCGTTTCACGGGCGACGCCTGAAGGCCCACGAACAGCTGATCGAACGGGAGACCCTGGCTGAACTGGCCCGCTGGCCACACGGGGTGCCGGTCGAGTCGCTGCCGTCGATGATGCGGATCACCCTCAACGTCATCCTGCGAGCGGTGTTCGGCGCCAACGGGTCCCAATTGGAGCGGCTGCGCACGCTGATCCCAGTTTCGGTGGCACTGGGCTCGCTGCTCGCGATCGTGCCGGTACCGCGTTGGGAGCGACTGTCGTTCGCGCCATGGGGTCGGCTGGCTCGTTACCGACGGGAGTACGACGCGGTCGTCGACGAGCTCATCGCCATCGCCCGCGCGGACGACGCGCTGGGGTCCCGTGAGGACATGTTGGCCATGATGCTGCAGAGCCGCTACGACGACGGCGCCTCCATGAGCCGCGATCAGCTCGCCGACCAACTCCTCACCGTGCTGACCGCCGGGTACGAGACCACTGCCACCACGTTGGCCTGGGCGATCGAACGCATCAGCCGCCATCCCATCGCACTCGAGCGGCTGGTAGCCGAAACCGAACGGGGCGAGAGCGAATTCATGACGGCCACCATCTTGGAGGTCCAGCGCACCAGACCCGTCATCGATTGCACCTTCAGATCCGTGGCGGCCCCGTTCTTCGAACTCGGTGACTGGAACCTGCCACGGCTACAGCCGATCGTGGTCAGCATCGGGCTCGTCCACACCGACGAGTCGGTGTTCCCCAACCACGAACGCTTCGACCCCGACCGCTTCATCACCGCGAAACCCGATGTCAATCAGTGGATTCCGTATGGTGGCGGCGCCCGACGCTGCCTCGGGGCGGCCTTCGCGACCATGGAGCTCAAGGTCGTGCTGCAGACGCTGCTGCGCGCGTACACTCTGGTGCCCACCACCGAACCCGCGGAGCGCTTCCACTCCCGGGGCGTCGCGTTCGCACCGCACCGCGGCGGCCGCGCCGTCGTACTACCCAGAGCGATCAGCTGATTCGAAACAGCTCCGGCGACGGCTTCTGGTGCGATCACGGTCAACGAAAAGCCGTTGGTGCGATTACCGACGCCGCCTTGCGTCGACTCCAATTGCGGCGGGCTGGAATGATTGGCCACATGCCCAGCACGGCCCCGAATACGCGGCTGCGTTCCTCAACCACCCGCGAAATAGGACTCGCGTGTCATACCTCATGAGCTGCCACAGCGAGGGCTCATTTCGCAGGCGATAGTGCATACACCGTGGTCTTGCCGACTTTGATCGCAGGGAAGTTGGCCGCGACCCATCGGGCGATGTCGGCGTGCGGGTGTGAGTTCCACCCGGGCCGACGGCCCCCCGTGCCCGTGGTGACGTAGTACGCGACCTGATGCTTGGCGACGTCGTCCTGGAACTGCTGAAGGGTCGGCGCCGGATCGGTACCGGAGAACCCTCCGATGGCCATTACCGCAGTGCCGGTGGATAATTCGAGCCCGGCCGCGGCGGTCGACCGCTCGATGGCTGCGGACCACCTGGTGTCGGCCCGTTTCAAGATGTCGTCCAGTTCCTCGCTGTCCACGCCCTTGCCCCACAGGCCACCACCGTGGCGACGGGCCTCCGCGGGACCGACGGAGGGACCGCCCCCCTGATGCGCGACCCCGACGGTCGCAACGGCGTATGCGGCAGGCCCCGCCAGCGTGCCCACCAGTGCGATCGCCAATATCGCCGTCGCTACGGCGGGCCTGGTCCGGATCAGCCAACCACTGAACAGAGCCAGCGCGGCAGCGCCCGTCAGCCCCAGAATCGTCCAGCGCAGCGCAGGCAGCCAGTCCGAATTCTGGTCGAGGATCCACCAGTTGAACACCCCCGTCGCCAGCAGCGTGGCCGCGAGTACGGCTCGGTGCGAACGTGATTCGCGGCGCACCCACGCCTGCTGAACGCCGAGTGCGAACATCGCCGCAATCGGCGGAGCGATCGAAAGGCTGTAGTAGGCGTGGGTCATGCCGTGCATCATCGTCAGCACCAGCGCGTCGACCACTAGCCAACCACCGAACAGGACGGCACCCGCCCGGACGAGGTCGGTGCGGGGCGCGCGGCCACGGGCGACGACCACCAGCACGGTTGCCACCAGCGCGGTCGGCAGCAGCCAGCCGATCTCGAAACCGAACTCGCCGGAGACCAGTCGCATCCACCCCGGCGTCTGGTTGCCGAAGCCGCTCACGCTCATCTTGGGCGGGTTGAACTGGCTACCCGCGTACGTCCCAACGGTCGACGGTGGCGGCGTGAACGAGGGATGGTTGTGGCCGAGCACGCGCGCAAAGCCGTTGTAGCCCAACACCAGATTCATGAAGTTGTTGTCCGCCGAACCAGCAAGATACGGCCTGGCCGACGCAGGCCACATCAGCGTGAGCACCACGAACCAGCCAGCCGACGCGACGAAGGCCGCGGCCGCGCCGAGCAGGTGCAGCCAGCGCAGCCGTAGCCGCACTGGCGCCGCGAGGAGGTACGCGCCCGCCAACGCAGGCATCACCATGACGCCCTCGAGCATCTTGGCAAGGAACGCCAACCCCACCGCGGCACCCGCCAGCGCCATCCACCTTGCTCCGGTGTGGTCGAGCGCGCGGACCGTGCAGTATGCGGCGGCCGTCATCAGCAACACCATCGCGGCGTCGGGGTTGTTGAACCGGAACATCAGCACCGCGACGGGCGTCACCGCGAGCGCCGCACCCGCAAGCAGCCCCGCCCATCGACCGCTGATCCGCGCCACCGCCGCATACGTCAGCGCGACGGCCGCGACGGCCATCAGCGCCTGGGGTATCAGCATGCTGGCGCTGCTGAAGCCGAAGAGCTGCCCGGAGAGCCCCATCACCCACTGCGAAAGCGGCGGCTTGTCCACCGTGATGAAGTTTTGCGGATCAAGGGATCCGAACAGCAGGGCCTCCCAGTTGCGCGAGCCCGCCTGCGCGGCGGCCGCGTAGAACTGGTTGCCCATGCCGTTGATCGTGATGTTCCACAGGTAGAGCACGGCCGTTGCCACCAGCAGCGTCGCAAGGTAGCCGGGGCGCCACCGAGGGCCTGGTGCGGACGGGTCAGAAGGCGCAAGGGCCGGCAAATCCACGGTTGCCGGCTGCTCCAACTGCGTCGTCACACCGACCAGTGACGCATGACAACCTGGGAGGCAGCTGTTGGTTAGCCGACCAGCCGGGCGATCGACTCCAGAGGAATCGGCAGCCACGTCGGCCGGTGCCGAGCTTCGTAGCCGACCTCGTACACCGCCTTGTCCAGTTCGTAGGCGGACAGCACGCCCGCCGAGTCGCGTGGATCGAATCCGCTCTCGCCCGCATAGCCCGCACAGAACGCGGCGCAGTTGCGGTCCACCCAGTCGCGGGCGCGGGCGGCCAGTCGTTCGTCGCCCGCGCGCTCGACCAGCTGCTGGTACGCCGCGTATTCGTAGGACCGCAGCATGCCCGCGACGTCGCGCATCGGAGAGTCGGGCCTGCGCCGCTCATCCACCGGTTGTCCTGGCTCGCCTTCGAAGTCGATCAACAGCCACGTCTTGGGACTCCGCAGCACCTGGCCGAGGTGTAGATCACCGTGCATCCGCTGCACGACGACCCCGTCCCCATCAAGTCCGTGGGCGCACGTGCGGTAGCGCTCCGCGATCGACGCGGCGTACGGCCCCAACTCCGGAACCGCCGCCGCGACTGCGTGCAGCCGGCCAAGCAGCGTGTCCGTCGGGAACGGTTCGTGCGACGTACCGAGCGCAGCCGCCAGACTTCGGTGCACCGAAGCGACCGCCGCGCCCAGCCGCTCGGACTCGCCGGTGAAGTCGCCGCCGCCCTCATCGGCGAACAGGTTGCGCGTGCTGGCCGTCGCCATGTCCCAGCCCTCGGTCGAGTTGGCCGCGAACTCGGTGACCATGCCCAGCGCGTACGGCTCGCCGTCGAGTGTCGCCTCGAAGGAGCCGAGCAGCCGGGCCACGTGCGGATTGCCTGCGCGGGCCAGCTCCCGATTCAGTTCGACGTCGGGGTTGATGCCCGCCGAGACGCGGCGGAACACCTTGAACACCGCCGCTTGCTCGAACACCACGCTGGTGTTGCTCTGCTCGACGCCGACCAACCGCCCCTCGGCGTCGACCGGCAGTTCGGCGTCTGGCTCCTTGGTGAATTGCAGTGGCGCGACGGTGGCTGACCGGTCGACCAGCGCCAACAGATACTTCGCGACGGCCGGGTCGTACAACGCGTCGTAGGCGGTGCGGTCGCAGTCAGCGCCGATGGCCCCGGGGCCGCCGGACTCCCCGATCGGCACGGTGTCCCACCGGACCAGCAACTGATAGCGCTCGGCCGAACCGTCGGCGTAGTCGACGTCGAGCAGCGTCAGGTCCAGGTCGTCGCGCAGCGGAACCACGGTGTGCGGGGCGACCGACCGGATGTGACGGCCCCGCCCGGCGTACCACCGCTGCGTCGGCAGCCACTCGTCGAATGGCAGATTCAGGGTCACTTGTTCCATCGGCCTTCAAACCTACCCACCGACGCGGGTTTTGAATCACCCGAGCGGTGCCCTCACCACCGGTCGTCGGCGTCCCACGCGTGGCGAGCTGGGCCGACCATCACGGATCCGGCCAAGAGCCGCCAGACCACGACGTCCACGACCAGTGCGCATCGCTTGATCATGGCGACCGGCGGCCACGCCGTCCTCCGTCCAGGTGACCGGGCGATGAACAGTGCCCGTCGGGCGTCGCGGAGCAGGCACGCCGGTACTCTTCCCAGGTGGCTGCCCGCGATCATGGCGACCCGGGCGATGCCCCGTCGGTCCCGCCCCCGCTTACCCCTATTGCCAATGCCACTCGGCCGTCCGCGGCCGAGGAGGCGCGCACCATCGCCGCGTCCACCAACACCGGCACGCTGGCGAGCTTGACGACGGGTGGCGACCCCTGGGCGTCCCTCGTCGCTTACGGACTACACGGCGGCGCACCCGTGCTCTGTGTCTCCAACCTCGCCGAACACGGCCGCAACCTGGCCGGTGACCCAAGGGCGAGCATCGCGATCGTCGCCCCTACGACCGACCCCGACCCGCTCGCCAACGCGCGGATCACGCTGGCCGGCGTGGCCGAACGGCCCACCGGCGACGAGTTGACGGCCGCCAAGGCCGCCCACTTGGCCGGGGTGCCGGCGGCGAAGTACTACGTCGACTACAGCGACTTCACGCTCTGGGTGCTGAGGGTCGACCGGGTGCGCTGGGTCGGTGGGTACGGCCGGATGGACTCGGCCACCGGGGAGTCCTATGCGGCGGCGCAACCCGACCCGGTCGCTCCCGCGGCCGCCGGAGCCATCGAGCACCTCAACGCCGACCACGCCGAGTCGCTGGCCGCCATGGCCCGCACGCTCGGCGGCTATCCGGACGCCGTCTCCGCGACCTGCACCGGCGTCGACCGCTATGGGCTCGACCTGAAGGTCACCGCCGAGCGCGGACCGGCCTACACCCGGGTCGGGTATGCCAACCCCATCGCGTCCATCGACGAATTGCGCATGGCCACAGTCGAATTGGCGCGACGAGCCCGGGAGGGCTGAGCACGCCCCCGCCAGCAGTCGGCAGTGCAATACGATCGCTTCATGCCAACGACCGAGCGCCCAGACACCTGGCAAGCCGCGTTCGACCTGATCCGCACCCGTGGTTACGAACGCCGCGAGGAACCGTTCAAGTTGGCCAGCGGCCAGCTCAGCCACGACTACATCGACGGCAAGTTCGCCGTCGACACCGGGGAACGGCTTTCGGTGGTGAGCCACGCCGTCGCCGACCTGGCCGCACGGCACGGCATCGAGTTCGACGCCGTCGGCGGGCTGACCATGGGCGCCGACCCACTGGCGCACGGCATCGCCATGGTGACCGGGAAGGCCTGGTTCTCGGTGCGCAAGGAGCAGAAGCAGCGCGGCCGCGAACAGTGGGTCGAGGGCACGCGGCTGCAGCCCGGCACCAGGGTGCTGCTCGTCGACGACGTCATCAGCACCGGCGGATCGACGGAGTTGGCCCTCGAGCGGATCGCCCCGCTTGGCGTGGTCGTGACGGGCGTCATCCCGATGGTCGACCGCGGCGACGTCGCGGCCAAGCGCTTCGCCAAACGCGACGTGCCGTTCGTCGCCCTGGTGACCTATCGCGACCTGGGCATCGAACCCGTCAAGGACGTGTAGCCCGGCCGCGCCCCGCGCCGAGTGTGCACTTTTGCTACGCCCGAGCGCCAAAAGCGTGGCGGTAACCCACGTTCGGCGGGGATTAGCGCTACACCACCAACAGGCGCGTCTGCTCAACGCCGACGGTGACCGGCGCACCAGGTTCGAACCCCCGCGCCGCCGCGCTCGTCAGCTGCGCGTCGATCACCGCGCCGTCGGCAAGCGCCACGTACACCCGCGAGATCGGACCGAGGAAGGCCACCGACTTCACCGTCGACGTGCCTGCTGGATCGGCGGTGACGGTGACCGACTCGGGCCGCAGCAACGCGGTCCCCGCGCCGGAGGAGATGGAACCGGCCAGCGTCGGCACCGACATGCCGAGCAGGTGGGCCTGCCCCGATGTGACCTCGGCAGGCACCTTGTTGTTGAGCCCGACGAACTCGGCGACGAAAGGCGTTGCAGGATCGGCGTATACCTCGGCCGGCGGGGCGAGCTGCTCGAGCCGGCCCTGGCTCATCACCCCAACCCTATCGGCGACTGCGAGCGCCTCCTCCTGGTCGTGAGTGACGAACACCGTCGTCGTCCCCACCTCCAGCTGAACGCGGCGGATCTCGTCGCGCAGCTGCGTGCGCACCTTGGCGTCCAACGCCGAAAGCGGCTCGTCGAGCAGCAGCACACTGGGCTGAATCGCCAGCGCCCGCGCCAGCGCAACGCGCTGCTGCTGACCGCCCGACAGCTCCGTCGCGTACTTGTTCAAGTGCGCGGAAAGCCCAACCAGGTCCAGCATTTCGGTGGCGCGGGTGGTCCGGTCGCCCTTGGCGCGGCCCCGCATCTTGAGCCCGAACTCCACGTTCTCCAACGCGGTCAGATGCGGGAACAGGCTGTACGCCTGGAACACCATCCCCATGTCGCGCTTGTTCGCGGGTACCGACGTCACGTCGCGGCCGCCGACGGAGACGGTGCCCGACGTCGCCTCGTCCAGTCCGGCCAAGATGCGCAGCGCGGTGGTCTTGCCGCAGCCCGAGGGTCCGAGCAGCGCCACGAACTCCCCCGGTTCGATGTGCAGGGTCAAGCCGTCGAGCGCACGCACCGTGCCATAGACCCGGGTCAGGTCGTTCAGTTCGACGCCAACACCGGTCGTCATGAGCTCCGCCTCCGTCTGGTCAGCAATGAAAGTCCCAGCAATAGCACGAAACCGAACAGCAGCACGGCCAGCGACGCGGCCACCGACGTGGGGCCGTCGCTCTTGCCGATCGCCACGATCTGCACCTGAAGCGTCTGGAACCCGGACAGCGAGGCGATGGTGTACTCGCCAAGCACCACCGCCACCGAGATGAAGGCCGCGGACAGCACCCCCGACCAGATGTTGGGCACCACGACGCGCAGCATCGTGGTCGGCCAGCCCGCCCCGAGCGAGCGCGCCGCCTCCGCCAGCGTCTTCAAGTCGATGGCCGACAGCGCGGCGTCGAGCGCCCGGTACGCGAACGGCAGCACCACCACCACGTAGACGAAGGTGAGTGTCAGCGCGGACTCGCCGAGCAGGTACGTCACCCAGAGGTACACGTTCTTCAGCCCGACGACGATCACCAATGCGGGAATCGTCAACGGCAGCAGGCACATGAACTCGACGACGCCCTTCGCCCACGGCGTGCGCAGCCGCACCCAGATCATCGTGGGCACCAACACCACCAGCATCGCCACCACGGTCAGCACGGCCAACAACAGCGATGTCACGATCGCCTGGTACAGCGCGTCGTCTGCGAACAGATTGGCCCACGCCGCCCCAGTTCGGCCGCCCTTGATGAGGTTGCGTGTGGAGAAGTCCGCCATCGCGTACAGCGGAAATAGGAAGAACGCCCCGAACAGCAGCCAGAGTGCCCCCCGCGCCGCGGTTCTCATCGCAACCACCTGGCCGTGCGCCGAACCAGCAGGTTGTACGCGACCATCACCACCGCGACCACGACGATCATCTCGAGCGCCAGCGCGTACGCGAACCCGGCCTGACCGAGCACGACCTCGCTGGTGAGGGCCGAGCGGATGAGCAGCGGCACGATCGGGCTGCCTTGGCTGACGAGCGCGGCAGCGGTCGCATACGCCGCAAAGGCGTTGGCGAACAACAGGAGTGCCGACCCGAGGAACGCAGGCGTCAACAAGGGGACGGCCACCTCGCGCCAGTACTGCCAGGTCGATGCGCCGAGGCTGACGGCGGCTTCCCGCCACTGCTCGCGCAGCCCCTCGAGCGCAGGCAGGAAGACGATCACCATGAGCGGTATCTGGAAGTAGGTGTACACCAGGATCAGCCCGGGCAATCCGTACAGCCATCCGGATCCGGCCAGGTTCCACCCAAGGTGCTCCTGAACCCACAGTGTCAGCACGCCGTTGAGGCCGATGGTTGCGAGGAACGCGAAAGCCAGTGCGACTCCGCCGAACTGGGCGAGCACGCTGCACAGCGACAAGACGGTGCGACGCACCAGCGACTCGGCGGGACGTGACACGACCAGCCATGCGAGCAGGGCTCCCAATATCGCGCCGAGAAGCGCCGTGCTACCAGAGAGCAGCACGCTCTTGCCCAGCGCCGACAGTGCCGTCTCGGAGAACAACGCCTGCAGGCGGGCCAGCGAGAATCGACCCTCGTCGAACACCGCACTGACGATGACCGTGATCGTCGGCACGATCAGAAAGATCGCGACGACCGCGAAGAAGGGCAGCAGAGGGAGGGCCGCTATCGCCCGGCCCCGAATTCGTCCAAGCAGGATCAGCCGACCGCCTTCGCCCAATTGGCCTCCAGGTACTTGGTGGCCGCTGCGTTCTGGTCAACGGTGACGAAGGTCGCCTCCCCGTCCACCGGAGGCAGCACCCGGTAGGCGGCCTGGTCGATGGTGCCCTTGGCGGCCATCGTGGTGGCCCGCACGGGACGGGCGCCGCCCTGCAGGAACAGGTTCTGGCCCTCGTCGCTGTACAGGAACTCCTGCCAGAGCCGGGCCGCGGCCGGATGCGGCGCGTCCTTGTTGATCGCCTGGAAGTAGTAGCCGGCCACCGCGGCGTTCGGCGGGATGACGACCGTCCACGTCGGCAGCTTCTTGGTCTCGGCGACGTTGAGGTAGTCCCAATCGATGACCACCGGCGTCTGGCCGGATTCGATGGTGGCAGGCGTCGGGTCGACCGGCAGGAAGTTGCCCGCCTCCTTGAGCTTGCGGAAGAACTCGACGCCTGGCGCGATGTCATCGGTCGAACCGCCCTGGCTCAGTCCCACCATCATCACACCGGAGAACGCGGCGCCTGCCTGAGTCGGGTCGCCGTTGAGGGCGACCTTGCCCTTGAACTCGGGCTTCAGCAGGTCGTCGACTCCGGTGACGGCAGGCACCTTCGACGAGTCGAAGCCGATCGACATGTAACCGCCATAGTCGTTGACCCACTTGCCATCGGGATCCTTGTAGGAGTCGGAGACGTCGTCGAAGGTCGCCACCTTGTACGGCGCGAACATCGCGGTGTTGGCCAGCGCCACCGACTGACCGAGGTCGAACACGTCCGGCGCAGTCGACTTGCCCTTCTGCTGCGTGGCAGCGTTGATCTCGTCCTGACTGGCCGCGTCGGGCTGAAGAGAGTTGACCTTGATGCCGTACTTGTCTCCGAACGCCTTGATGATGGCACCGTAGTTCGCCCAATCCGGCGGCAGCGCAATGACGTTGAGCTCGCCCTCCTTCTTGGCCGCCGCGACGAGGCCGTCCATGCCACCGAAGTCGGCCGCCGACTTCGCCTCGCCCGCCTTTACTCCCGACTCGGTCTGCTCGCCGCCCGACTCCTTCGCGGGAGGGGCGCAGGCGGTCAGCCCGCCCGCGGCGACGAGGACGAGGACGCTGGTGGCCGCTGCGAGCCGAAAACGTGTCTGCCGAAAAAGAGTCATGCCGAACCTTCTTATGGGCGGGAAGCGCGGCCGCTGGGACGCCGCTGTGAACACATCGTGAGGGACCTTACCGGTGGGTCGTCACCAGCGGCGGGTGTTCCGGGGACAGGACGCGGCGCCCGGGTCACGGCGCGTCGATTTGTCCGCCACCGCACGATTAACCAGGTAGCCGCCTAGCATCATGGAGTGCCCGATAGCGAGGCCTCGGGGGATTCCAGGTTGGATGCACCCGTTGACACCGATCGCCTGGACATCGGTGTGCCCGAGACCGAGCGCGAGGACGACCAGTTCGAGTATCTCTGGGACGATCCCGAAGACCCAGAAGCGCAGGCCGAACCGGACTTCGCACCCGAGCACGTCGCCGACGACGACTGGGCCGATCCGCCGAATGACCAGGAAACGCTGACGGACCGATTCGACGCCTTCGACGCGAACACCTGGCACTTCAAACCCCCACCGACGCCCTGGTATCAAACCCGGCAGGCCGTGCTCGGAATCGCCTTGGTGGCATTCGCGGTGGTGGCGCTCGTCGTCGCGGTCGTGCTGCTGACCGTCCGCGGGCCGTCCGACGAAGAGGCCCCTTCGCCCGCGACGTCGACGAGTCCCACCACGGATGCCCCGACGACGGCCACCGCCACCTCTGAGCTTCCCCCGCCGCCACCGCTCCCACCACCGCCTCCGCCTCCTCCGCCTGCGGAGTCCGCGCCTGCCTACCAGCCGCCGCGGTATCAGAACCGGCCGACGAAGAAGCCCCAGATCAACGTCACCCGCTCACCCCTCAGCGTGGCGCCTCAACCTCGTGGGCCGCGGTGACCCGAGAATTGTTCACAGCAGCCCCGGTCGCGATCCTCGCGACGGCGGGCGCAGACGGCACCCCGCACGTCGTACCCGTGGTCTTCGCGGTGCACGCCGAGGTGCTCTATACCGCGGTCGACGCCAAGCGCAAGACCACGCACCGGTTGCGCAGGCTGGCCAACATCGCGGCCAATCCGCGGGTGAGCCTGCTCGTCGACCACTACGACGACGACTGGACGCAGCTCTGGTGGGTGCGCGCCGACGGGATTGCCGCGATTCACGACACCGGCGAGCAGATGGCCATCGGCTATGCGCTGCTGCGCCAGAAGTACCCGCAGTACGAGCGGATCGCGCTCAACGGCCCCGTCGTGACGGTCGACGTCGCGCGTTGGTCGTCCTGGCATGCGTGAGACGTTGCTGACCGCATCAGCCGGGACGCGCGTCACAAGCTAGTCGCCGGCGTGACGCGAAGCACCGGAGCGCTAGTGGCGAAGATCGATTTCTGCCACGGGTCGATCAATTTCTGCCAACGGAATTAAACCCTTGACCTGTCGGTTTAACCAATCAGACCGGGTCGGGAAAGGCCCCCGAGCCGGCGGAGGGATGCATCGGGACAGTGCCATTGGTGGTGCCGTTCGCGAGCAGACGAAGAAGAAGAGGTAGTTACACAATGAAGAAGCTCGGATTTGCCACCATCGTTGCGAGCGGACTGACCGCCGCCGTGCTCGGGCTCGCCGCACCGGCCGTCGCCGCGCCCAGCGGCCCTGGCAACGCCCAGGACACCATCAGCTCGCTTCAAGCGCGGGGCTACAACGTGATCGTCAACCGCGTAGGTAGCACCCCACTCGATCAGGCCACCGTCGTCGCGGTTCGCCCAGGACAGACCTACAGCAGGACCGACTCCGGCAACCCCGGTGACGACCTGCAGACCACGGTCACTGACAAGACGGTCTACGTCGACGTCAAGTAGCCCATCCTGTTGGGCCGTTAGAGGGGCACCCCCACAGGGGTGCCCCTCTTTCGTGTCACAATCAGCCGCTATGCCACTTCGCATCGTCCAATGGGGCACCGGCGCCATCGGCAAGGAGCTGCTCGCCACCATCCTCGATCCCCGCTCCGGGCTCGAATTGGCTGGAGTGAAGGTCTATTCCGACGACAAGGACGGCGTCGACGCGGGTGCGCTCATCGGGCGCGCTCCCGTCGGGGTGATGGCGACCAAGGACAACGCGGCGATCCTTGCGCTCGATGCGGATTGCGTGGTCTACACGCCGCGACTGACCTCCGTCGACGACGTCTGCGCAATCCTGGCGAGCGGGAAGAACGTCGTCACGACCGCCTTCCTGTTCCATCCAGAACGGATTGGCCTTGCCGACCGCGACCGGGTCTTGGCCGCGTGCCTCGAGGGCAGCACCACCGTGCACGGCTGCGGGCTGAACCCGGGCAACCTGTCCGGGGCGCTGCCGCTGGCGTTGACCGGCATGAGCCGCACCATCGAGAAGCTGACGCTGCAGGAGCGGGCCGACTGGTCGGTCTACGACAGCACCGCCATCACGTTCGACAACATGCGCTTCGGCCAACCGGTCGACGAAATCAGCGTCACCGCAAACGATTTCCTGGCGTTCAACAGTTCGATCTTCACCGAGCAGGTCTGGCTGCTTGCCGACTCGCTCAACGCGGGCATCGACGAGGTGACGGCCGCGGTCGAGGCCGTCCCTGCCGAACAGGACCACCAGATCTTCGACCACGTGCTGCGGGCGGGGACCACTGCCGGGCAGCGGTGGAACTGGGTCGGCCGCAGGCAGGGCGAGCCGTTGGTCGAGATCGAGACGCTGTGGACCGTCGGCAACGAGTACCCGAAGCACTGGCCCAAGCCACGGCACGGTTGGACGCTGACCATCGAGGGCGACCCGTCGATGCAGGCGCACTTCGTCTCGTTGGCCAGCTTCGAGCGGGAGGCGTCGATGCTCGAGCACGTCAACTCCGCGAACGTCGCGACTGGGATGCAGGTGCTCAACGCCGTGCCCGCGGTATGTGCGGCGGCGCCGGGGTTCGCGACCATCGCGGACCTCCCGCCGGTGCGCAGCCTCATCGGCTTCGGCAACTAGCGATTTCGGGGGCTAGAGCAGGCCGAGCAACTCCAGATCGGTGGCGTACTTGACGATCACGGGCGCGGAGATGTGCGGAATATCCTTGTCCGAACCGATCTTTGCGTCCTGGACCGCCGCCCGGAACCGATCGGTCGGGGCGATCGACCCGTTGATCGGGTGCTCCGGGCTCTGGTAGTTGTGCAGCAGCGGCAGCAGCGAGGCATTGCGCTGCTTCTCCGGCAGCGCCCGCAGCGTGGTCTCGAAACGGGCCAGCCAGTCGGCGTAGCCGTCGACGCGCCGGATCGCGTAGCCGGCGTCGATCAGCCAGTCCACGAACTCGTCCATACCGATGCCGTCGTCGTACGGGTTCATCACGTGGTAGGTCTCGAAGCCCTCTTGCACACGGGATCCGAGGGTCGAGATGGCCTCGGCGATGAACTCGACGGGCAGCCCGTCGTAGTGCGCCCGCTGCCGCCGGCCGTCGGCGTCCAGTTCGTAGAACGATTGTGGCGCAACGCCGGTGGCAACCAGGCTGAGCATCATGCGGGTGAACATGTCGGGCAGGTTGAGCTGTCCGGCGTAGGTGGTGTCGGCCAGGATCATGTCGCAGCGGAACACCGAGACCGGTAGGCCGTGGTGCTCATTGGCCTCGCGCAGCAACACCTCACCGCCCCACTTGCTGTTGCCGTAGCCGTTGGCGTAGCTGTCGCCGACC
>Ga0193717_1001211_pt1 | contig 15993 bp, 13 predicted proteins | sample U2c2metaG_FD_145900 | JGI IMG/M metagenome (GOLD analysis project Ga0193717, IMG submission 145900) | Soil microbial communities from a riparian zone of the East river system, Colorado, United States - U2c2 | ecosystem: Environmental > Terrestrial > Soil > Riparian zone | place: USA: East River... | reverse complement strand
GTGATCGAGGCCCAGATCCAGGAAATGCGCCAGTTGCTTTCCACATTCCAGTGGGTGTTCGACTCGTCGTACCAACCGTTGCGTGGCTCCGCGCCCGGCCAGTTCAGCACAGTCAGGGCCAGCGCGCCGACGATCAACACAGCCACCAGCCACCAGGGCGGCGGTGCCGGGACGCGTGGCGGCGAAGTCGCGCTGGGGTCGGGGTCTGCTTGCTCTCCTGTCGAATTCGGCTCCGGCCCGGGCGGCGGAAACCACTCCGGTGGCGGCCATTCCGGCTGGGACGATGGCGGCTGCGTATCACGCACACCCGGCGGCGTCGGTCTCGGCTCCGGCGACACCGGCGGCTCTGGCTCTGGCTGGGGCTCGGGCATCGGGAACCGTGCCCGGACGGGGATCTGGCACTCCCCGGTCGGTCCGCTCAGCACAACCGCGCCTTCGTGTATGCCATAGCGATTGGGGCGCGCGATGACCCGCACCACCGCGCCGGCCTGCTCGACGCGGATCCACGGGGCGCTTGCCACCGCCACCGCGACTACAGCAAGGGGTGGACCTTCCAGCCTGAGCTCGCCGACCGCCGATCCATCCTCAGCCATCTGCAGCTCCAGCTCAGTCGGCGTCGCCCGTGGGACCGCCGCCTCGACCCAGCGACGGGCCGCTTCCTGCACCTTGTGGCTGTCATCCTTGCGCGTCATGCGTTGCAGAACCTGCCAGGCTGAGTACGCCCGACCGAGATCCGCCTCGAGCAATCGTTCCTTCAGGTCGTCGACCACGCCGAATCTCGTCGCTGTCAGTGGACTGTCCACCGCCTCCAGCAGTTCCGGTGCAAGCGGCGTCGGGGTGATGCGCCGGACCCGGCTGCGCGCGATGAGCAGTTCCCCCTGCGAGCCGAACGTCCACATCTGCGGATTCTGGTCCGGGGTCACCCGATGGACCCGGTCTGTCACGAACCCGACCAGTTCGGTGAGACCGACCCAGCCATCCCCGTCGCGGTCTGCTTCGCCAGTGGTGAGGCCATCCACGACTGCCCCAGTGAACACCGACGGCCTCGGCTGATCCGTGACCGCGAGCTGAGCGCCTTCGAAGGCGTACTCCATCGCGCTCGACGCTGTGACGATCACCCGTCCGCGCCCGCCACCCACGTTCTCCTGCCCGGCGAAGGCGTCGCGGACCTGCGCCTCTCCTGCCGCCCGTACGACCATGCCGCGCGGGAACGCTCCGCCGTAACAGCAGTCCAGGAACAACGCGATCCGCTGTGCGCGGCTGTCTGCCATCTGCCGGTTGACGAAGTCCGCCGCCACCGCCGTCGCCGCCAGCCGGGTCGGTCGGGTGTCGGCCATGGCCAGGAACAACTCGCCGGCCGCGTTCTTCAGGCCGTGGCAGGAGAAGTGCAGCAACAGCAGGTCCTGGGCTGCTCGGTCGGCGAAGAAATCCTCGACCGCCAAGCGGATCTCCTGCGCCGACTTGTTGTGCAGGACCTCCACCGCGAAGTCACCGACCGCCGGATCAGCGAGCGCCTCAGCAAGGGCCGCCGCATCTTGTGCCGGTGCGGCCAGTCGGCGCAAACCAGGATCTGCGTACTGGTCGTTGGCCACGACGAGCGCGAATCGCGAGTCGTCCATCCCCCATTGCACCCCTCCACCGGTGCGCGCAACCGCGGCACCTGACACGACCACCATGCGCCTGATGTGCCCGACTCACAAGGCACTGGAAGGGATGCCCATGGCTACCGAATATGGCCGGTAGCTGGTGCCGTCAGTTCTTCTTCAGCACGTTCACCTGGCGGCCGTCGTGGACGAGCGGTTCGTCGTACTGTCCGACCAGTGTGTAGCCGCGGTTCTCGAACATTCCGACGATGTCCGCCGACTTGACCGGTTCCATTGAGCCTCGATCGCCTGCCTTCTCGGCCTTGTACGTGCCCTCCCGGGAGTTCAGCGACACGGCGTACCTGACGCCTTTGGCGCACACCGCGCCGACGTACCGCTCGACCACGTCGAACTCCATCTCCTGGAACGAGAACGAGTTGACGAAAACGTCGAAATCGCCCTGCACATCCTCGATCCGCCAGCTCGGAAACACCCCCGAGCGCGTCACCTCGATCGGGCCACTCGCCGCGACCGAGGAGTCGTACGTCGCCACCCGGTCGGTGCCGAACAGCCGGGTCAGGTAGTACGACGCGACTGTGACCAGCGGCGGGATGTCGATATCGACGTACCGGGCACCGGAATCGCGCGCGAGGACGATCTCGCCGAGAACGCCGAAGCCGCCACCGATCTCGAGGAAGCTCTTCGGCGGGACCTCGACGTGGTTCGACAGGGCAGCCAGCAGGATCAAGTAGTTGACGTAGGGCCGGCCGAACCTGATGCCGTCGATTCCGCTCAACTGGTACGCCTGGGGCGGAGTACCGACGGGGCTCTCACCGAGATTGCGGAGATCCGCCGGCCAACGCTGGTGATTCCAGCAGACGCCCGCAACGTCGTAGTCGCGGCGAGCCTCCAATGAGCCGTTCAGCGCGGAGGCGACCCAGCCCTCGCTCGCCCAGCGGTTTACCTGGGCTGCGGCCTTGTAGGTTGCGGCGATAGAGGCGTTGCTGAACCCGTTGCCGTACTTCGGATAGAACCAGGTGTGAGAGTTCGGCCAGCTCTTGAACTTCTCCAGGCCGTCGGTGTCCATGTCCTTGAGGAGCTGCACCACGCCGGGACCCCAGAAGTTGGTCGGCCGGTAGATGGGCTCGCAAGCATCCAGCTCGGCGAGGGTGCGCTCGGTCAACCTGGCCCAGTCCGAACGCCGCGCGCGACTGCTTACGGACGACATAGACCTGAGGCTACTCAGACGGCCCCGCTCACGCAGCACCGATCATCCAAACTGCGGGTTGACTCGCCCGGCACAGCGCGTTCCGTCCCCACGGTGCTCGGCGACCCTTTACAGCAAACATTTGATCGTTCCGCGCACCATGTTTAGCTGCGTGGCGCAATGCCACCGCCCAAGCGAAAGCACTCCTCAGTGTATTACTTGGCCAGGTGAGCGTGAATCCTCTTTATGCAGCTGGCGGCTGGCGGAAGTGAAGTGGCGGTGCAAGACTCGCAGGGATGACGGAGCCGCCATCGCCGGGCTCTGCGACTGTTCCACGGCCTGGCCCCTGCGCCGGCCGCCGTTGATCGCGGACCCGGCCGGCCCGGGAAGGCAGGAGACGGGATGTCCGACCAACCTAGAGTCCGTGCGGAGTTGCGGGCGCAAATCGAAACTCGACGGGCGGGCATCGCTGCCTTTCTGCACGAAGTCCGACCGCGCCGCAATCGACTGACCAACATCAGCATCGTCAGTAGCGCGATGGCGGCCGTTTTCGTGGCAGGTCCGGCACTCGCGGGTCCGCCATTCACAGACAGCGTCAAACGAGAATTGTCACTGAGTAGCAGTGCGAATGTTTGGAGACCTCTCTGTCTGGCCGCGTTGATCGTCTCATTGGTGGCGGTCATTTCCAGTAACCTCAGCAAATCTCAGGACCTCGCAGCCCGCGTCACTGCCGCAGAGGTCTGCAGTGCGGAGCTCGAGGGTGTGATGACATCCCTCCAATTCGGACACCTCTCAGTGGAGGAGGCAATCGAGCAATACCACCAGTGCGTCAGCAAGATCCCGTTCGTCGAGGAACTGCCAGACAGGTCGCGCTCCCCCAGAGGGACTTGAGCGCTGGCGGATCCTGGTCCGGAAGAACATAGGTCCGCAGGCCTCGATTGAAAGCATCGAAGAAGTTCTGACGTTGCTTCGCTCTGTTCAGGCCGCTGCAGTGGCAGCCGACGACATCGCCGGCGGCTACTTCTCAGGCACCGGTCAGGAGGCGGACCGGCCAGCCAAGGCACTGTGGATCGACCGACTGACCTTCCAGAATCCGCTCGACGTGTGGATAGGGGCCCGCTCTGCCTGCTCGCCTACCAGATCCTCAGATCACAGGGGTGTCAGCCCCGATCTGCCAAACCCGGATGCGTACGACCGAGACGATGCTATCGCCCAAGCCCGGAGGCTCCTGCACGGAGCCGGCCTAGACCTCGATGAGCTGATGCGCTCGGACGAGGAACGCTCGGCCGCACCGGAAGCTGCACCGGAGAGCCCAGGAGCTGTCAATCCGCAAGGAGCGGATGAGCCCGAGCCTTACAATCCGCGCATCGCCGACGCGATAGAGCCAAAGCTCACGGATGCCGAACTGCTGGCCGCTTTCACAGAAGCCCAACGGCTCCGGCACCTCCAAGAGCTAGGTCAGCGCGATCGACCCCGGCCAGACCGAGACGATGACCCGCCGAGCCGGTCCGACAGGTGAGCCTGGCTACGGCTACAGCGCCGATGACCGCCGCGGCTGTGGGGATCGCTGACGAGCCCGGTGGATTATCGAGGGCCGTTTTGGCGTTGTAGCTGAGTATCAGCTACTTACCAGGAGCAACAGTGAAGATCGGCATCATTGGTTCAGGTCGCATCGGCGGCACCCTCACCCGGCGCCTGACGGCCCTCGGGCACGAGGTCTCCGTGGTGAACTCGCGGGGTCCGGAGACGCTGCTCGACCTGCAGGCCGAGACCGGAGCGACTCCGGTCCAGGTCGGAGACGTTGCCAAGGGCGCCGAGATCGTCATCGTGACGATTCCGGAGAAGGCGGTCCCCGGACTGCCGAAAGACCTGTTCGACAACGCCGCAGAGGGATACGCGGTAATCGACACCAACAACTACTACCCGCAGCGCGACGGGCGGATCGCAGGCATCGAGGACGAGGGCCTGACCGAGAGCGGCTGGGTAGCCGAGCAGCTCGGTCAGCCAGTGAACAAGGCCTTCAACAACATCAACTTCCAGCACTTGCTGGACCTCGGCGTCGCGCCCGGCGAGCCGGGGCGGATCGCGCTACCCGTTGCCGGTGACAACGAAGAAGCCAAGGCAAAGGTACTGCGGCTCGTCGACGACCTCGGCTTCGACCCAATCGACGCCGGCAGCCTCGCCGACTCCTGGCGCCAGCAGCCCGGAACCCCCGCCTACGGCACCAACCTCGATGCCGACGGCGTCCGCAAGGCCCTAGCCGAAGCCAGCCCGATCCGCCCACCAGAACTCCGCGGCTAACCACCAGCGTTCGTCAGTGCCCCCTGCACGACCCTTCGCATCAGGCAATCCGTCGAGATTGTCGAGTTCGGTGCGATTAGGCCGGTCATGACATGGCCTGCCTGGGGTCGCCAGGTGGACACTGAGTGGATGGGGGCGGCGCAAGTACGGCCGAATCCTCGGCTCGTAGGCCGGGGCGACGAGCAGCGACTTCTCGCGGATGCTCTGAAGGCGGCCGCGGGTGGTCATCCGTGTGCAGTCGTGGTCCACGGCGAGGCCGGCGCAGGCAAGACACGGCTGGTCCGAGACACCTGCGACAGCATGGACGCCAATATCCAGGTGCTCTGGGGGACCTGCGTGCACTTCGGTGAGGCGTCGGTTCCGTTCGCGCCGGTGACCGGTGCGATTCAGTCGTGGCTTGCACGGGCAGACGCTCGGACGCGCGCCGAGGTTCTGGCCGGGGCTGGTGAGCTCGGCACGCTGCTGCCGTCGCTCGGCGGCGCCACGTCGGGGGAACCGGGACGGCTGCTGCCGCTGATCGACCTGGTGTTAAACCGCATCGCCGACCGGCGGCCCGCCGTGGTGGTGATCGACGACCTGCAGTGGGCGGACCGTACCTCGCTGGACGTGCTGGCCTATCTGATCACCGGGTTCCGCGACCAGCGCCTAGCACTGGTCGCGACCTGTCGAGATGAGCACCGAGGTGAGGGCCATCCGCTGCACGGCTGGCTCGCCGACATGCGTCGCATGCCACTGTTCACAGAGATCCACCTGGACCGACTAGACCTGGCAGCGACCGAGACTCAGATCCAGGGCCTGCTCGGTCGCGCGGTGGACATCGAACTCGCAGCCCAGGTCCACGCGCGTTCGGCCGGCAATCCCTACCTCACTGAACTCCTGGTCGGCCCTCTGACCGGGGATGAGGCAGATCTCCCAGCGACGGCACCTGCCGCTCTTCGCGACGCGCTGCTCGCCAGCTGGCACGGCCTGTCTGCCTCAGCGCGCCAGGTGACCCGGGTACTCGCGGTCGGCGGCCGCCCGATTGACCTCGCGGTTCTTGCCGGCGTGGCCGCCGAACACGGCGTCGAACCCACACTGCTATCCGACTGCCTGACGGAAGCGCAGGACCACGGCGTCGTACGACACGATGGCGACCATCGGCCCTGGTTCCGCCACCCGCTGCTTGCCGAGGTCCTGTACGACGCCATGCCGCCCGGCGAGGCCGCGGGCATCCACACGACCTATGTGCGCTCGCTCGAGCGGCTGTCCGCTGGACAGCCCACGCGCGGCGCAGCCGACCTGGCAATTCACAATCATCGCGCCGGCAGACTCGACGACGCCTACCGCTGGTCGTTGGCCGCGGCCGACAACGCGGCGGAATTGCACGCCTCGACCGAGGAGGCACTCCACTTGGAGCGCGCCTGCTCGTTGTGGGACGAGGTGTCACCGAACGTGCGGGGCTCATCGGGCCAACACGTGGATCTGCTCCGCCGAACCAGCCGGATCTGCGGAAACGCCGGAAGGCTCGACTCGGCCATCTCCCTGCTTGACCAGGCACTGACCCTGATCGACAGGGATCGCCAGCCACTCCTGACCAGCAGCCTGCTGCTCGCGTGGTGGAAAGCGACCTATCAACGCTCGGCAGCCGGAAAAGCGGTCCTCGACGAACTCGTCGAGGCGGTTCGGCTCACAGAGGCGTTCCCTGACAGCCCTGAGCGCGCGCTGGCGCTAGCGGGATTGGCAAACGCTGAGCACTCGGACTCACTGCTCGGCGAAGCGGTGACCCACTCAGAGGAAGCCGTGCGGGCCGCGCGACGATCTGGGTCCCAGCTGGCACTCGCGGCCGCTCTCAGCACCCGCGGCCTCGCCCACCTCCAGGACTTCCCGGCGGGCCCGTTGGCCGACGCGCTGGAGGCAGTGCGTCTTGCGCGGTCGTGCGGCTCCACAGAATGGCTGGAGGACGCCGCGACGTTGCAGGTCAAGTGCCTGACCCACCTCGGCCGGATCGACGAGGCCACTGCCGTGGCGCAGGAGGCGTTCGAGGATCTCCTTGTGGCGGGCTCGGAGTGGGGCTATTACCTCGCCTCGGAGGCCGCGATCGGGTTGCTGATCCTGGGCCGTTGGGACGATTGCCGAGAGCTGCTGCGGACGGCCTTGGCTGCGGGCTGTGGTGGCATTCCCGCCGCATCGATCCGGCTGGTGGCGGCACAGTTGGCGGCCAGATCCGGCCGTCTTCCGGAGGCCAAGCAGCACTTGAACCGGGCTCTCGAGCTGATCGCCGAGGACTTCGCGGCACTTCGCGGTTCCCTGACAATTGTCGGCGCGGAGATCTTCCTCGCGTCCGGCGAACCGGGGAAGGCGCTGCAATGGCTCCACAGCCGGATCGTCGTACCTACTGCCGCGAGGCCGAACTACCGCGAGGACGTCCTCGCGTTGTTCGCCAACGCCGCCGCCGAAACCGCCCAGGCCGCCCGAGATACCGGTGACGCCCACGGTGTGGCGCAGGCGATCGCTGCTCTCGAGGACGTCCTCGGCAGGTGGCCGGTGGAGCCGTTCACGACGCCCCGGCCGGATGTCGCGGACCATGCCATGGCCAAGGCCCTGTTCGAGGCAGCGGTTGCCCGCTGCAAGGGAACAGTCGGCCAGGCGGAACTATGGCAGCGCGCCGTCGAGAAGAGTCAGGCGGCGGGAGCGCCCTGGGAGGAAGCTACCTCGCGCTTGCGCTGTGCGGAGGCCATGCTCGCCGAAGGGTCAGCGGCATCGAAGGTGAGCGAGCATCTCCTGAACGCCCATCGGCGCGCGGTCCAACTCGGAGCGGAGCCATTCCGGCATCAGATCGAGGCCCTTGCCCGGCTCGCACGCGTCAACCTTCGTGTACCCGTGCCGCTGCCGGCATCCCCCGACATTCCCGCCGCGTTGGCAGGACTCACTGTCCGCGAGCGGGAAATCCTGGCCTTTCTCGTGGCCGGGCGATCGAACGGTGAGATCGCCAAGGAACTGGTGATCAGCAACAAGACCGTCAGCGTCCATGTCTCCAGCATCCTGCGGAAGACCGGCACCTCAAGTCGGGTGGAGGCGGCAGCACTTGCTGAGCGGCTAGCCACCGGTCGCAATCACTGACGGGACTTGCCGTACGTCGTACCTGCGCGCGCAGGTACGACGTACTGCCACCTAGCCGGCCAGCGTGGCGCGCCGATCCAGTTCGACCGGCGCCCGCAGGTCGAACACCACTCGTGCCGGCGCCGCGGGGTCGTACATGATCGGGACTCGTTGTCCGACGTGCGGCACCGCGCCAGGCAGCGGATACTGCACATCGTTCTGAATGAGCGAGGTCCCCACCGAGAAGCGGACCAACAGGAACGTGCGATTGCCCGCACGCAACATCGAGATCACCTCGGCGTCCACCGGGCGCCAGGTTGCGAACTCGCTGCCCGGGTCCGGCCCTTCGTGACGCCCGCCAAACCAGCCGGCTAGAACCAGTAGGCCGACCACCACCACCGCCACCCCGGCAAGGATCACCAGCTCGACAGTCAACATCGGTCACCACCTCCTCTCGCGACAATCCCGGCGGCCGAGCTAGCCGGCCAGCAGGTTGCGACGCCGATACAGCCACATACCGCCGAAGGCGACACCTGCACCGCCGAGCGCCGAGGCTCCCAGCTGGACACCCTGGAACTCGTTCTCGTCCGACGAACTCGACGCCTCCAGAGCGGCGACCTGGTTGAGAGGAAGGCCCGGGTTGTTGGATTCCTCGCTCGTGGCTCCGAACCCTGGGTAGCCAGAGCCCTCGTCCGGCCAGTCGTGTGGGCTTGCCGGACCAGTAGTGGATCTGCTGCCTGGATCCTTCACCATCGCCGAAGCCTCGGTCGTGCTGAGGGCGACGGCGCCCATCGCGAGTGCGGCCAGTGCGAGGGCTGAGTACTTGTGGTTCATGATTCCTCCCCTGAGGGTTGCTGCGACGGGATCGCCGCTTCATCTCACGGTCGGCTCACAGCCCACACAGCCACATCGGGCACACCACCTCAGAAATAGGCGCATCGGCCTTAGATCCCGGAACTCGGCTGCGCGATTGTTCGTGGTCCCCGGCCCGTCATTCGCGAAGTCAGCGGGCGATGGCGATCCACGGCCGGTGGGCGGGATGGACAGATGATCGGCCCGGACGGCAGAGTGCGTCTTGGGGGTGGGGGAAATGCCGAAGTCGATCTTCTTCATCGTGGCGAACGACCGCACGGTACTGGACGCATTGACCGAGGATCTTCGCCGGCGGTTCGGCGCGGACTACCGCATACTCGGCGCCGCCTCCGCGGGTACGGCGCTGACCATGCTCGCAGAGCTGGCGGCCGGCGCGGCGGAGGTCGCAGTACTGTTCGCGGCCCAGAACGCGCCCGACCAGTCGGGCGTGGAGGTGCTCAGCCAAGCGCATGCGATCTTCCCGTCGGCCAAGCGCGTCCTGATGATCGACCGCGGCGACTGGTCGGCGGCGCATCCGGCTGTTTCGGCGATGGCGCTCGGGCTGATCGACTACCACCTGTACAAGCCGTGGTACCCGTTGGAACGCATCCTGTACCCGGCTGTGTCCGAGTTTCTCGCGGCCTGGGACAAGTCCCGCGAGCCGGACTCGGTCGCGCTCCGTATCGTCGGGCGGCCGCGATCAGCCCGTGCGCACGAGATCCGCGACGTCCTCACCCGAGTAGGCATCCCGTACTGGTTCTACGACGATGACTCCGAAGCCGGCCGGCGCGTTCTGCGAGAGGCGGGCGCGGACGGCTCCCGGCTGCCCGTGGTCGTATATCTCGACGGGACTGTTCTCGCCGACCCATCGCACGCGGAACTGATGGCCACCCTCGGCCTGAAGACCCGGCCCGACGTCAGCAGGTACGACGTCGTCATCATCGGGGCCGGCCCCGCCGGTCTCGCCGCCGCCGTGTACGCAGCGTCCGAGGGCCTGGAGACACTGATCCTTGAACCTGTGGTGCCGGGCGGGCAGGCAGGAACCAGCTCGCTGATCCGCAACTACCTCGGGTTCCAGCGTGGCATCAGTGGCGAGGACCTGACCAACCGCGCGGTCGAGCAGGCATGGCTGTTCGGTGCTGACCTCGTGCTGTCGCAGGAGGCGACCTGGCTGGGCATCAGCGGAGCAGAGCGACTGGTGCGGACCTCCGACGGGAGCCAGGTGAGCGCACGCGCGGTCGTCATCGCAACCGGCGTTTCCTGGAAGCGCCTCGGCCTGCCATCGCTGGAGAACCTGATCGGAGCGGGTGTCTTTTACGGCGCCGCCGGAGCCGAGGCGCGGGCGATGGCGGGCCGGAACGTCTTCTTGGTGGGCGCCGGAAACTCGGCAGGCCAGGCCGCGCTTCACCTCGCCAAGTACGCCGAGACGGTGACGATGCTTGTCCGGGGCGACTCGCTCGGCAGATCCATGTCCGACTATCTCGTGACCGAGATCGAGAAGTCATCGAACATCCAGGTGCGGCACCGGACCGAGATAGTCGACGGCGGTGGCCGGGGGTACCTCGAGACCCTCACGCTCCACAACCTGTCCAGCGACGCAACCGAGGTCGTGCCCGCCTCCGCGTTGTTCCTGATGATCGGCGCCGAGCCCCACACGGAATGGCTCAGCGGGTCCGTGGAACGTGACGACCGAGGCTTCATCATGACCGGGCGCGACCTGGTCCGGGCTGGCGCACCGCCGGCCGACTGGCCGCTCGAGCGCGCTCCGATGTTGCTCGAGACCAGCGTTCCCGGCGTCTTCGCGGCCGGCGACGTACGGCACCGATCGGTCAAGCGGGTCGCGTCCGCCGTCGGCGAAGGAGCCGTCGCCATCCAGCTCATCCACGAGTACCTCGCTGAGTGAGTCTCGGCGAGGTGGCCGGTTCGCCCCGACCCACGGCGGCGTCCTCGCCGACGCCGGACAACTATTGACTGCGACGGGGTCGGAAGGGAAACTCGTTCACGACTGCGAGGAGATCCCATGTCCTACGTCCGGAGAATGACGCTAACCGCCGGCACCGTGCTCGCACTGGTACTCGGCCTGACAAGCCCGGCCTCCGCGGCCGGCCAGGACGCCCAGTCGACGGCACCGCGGCATGACTGGGCCGGTACCTGGTCGGCCTCGGCGTCCGGCACCGTGCCCAACCTCCCCACCGGATATGCGGACCGGAGCATCCGCAACGTCGTGCACACCAGCGTTGGTGGTTCGGGTGTGCGGGTCTCACTGACCAACGTCCTCGGCATCGCGGCGGTGCGGATGGACGCGGTGACGGTCGCGGTCGCCGATGCGCCCGACGCGCCGGACGCGGTCGCGGGCACGATGCGAACGCTCACCTTCGGCGGCGCGCCGTCGGTGACCATCCCGGTCGGCGGCGAGGTGCTGAGCGACCCGATTTCCCTTGCCGTACCGGAAGATGGCGACCTCCTGGTCAGCGTGTACACCCCGATCTCGTCCGGGCCGGTGACCTACCACCAGGTGGCCAACCAGACCTCGTACCTGTCGCAGAACGGTGACCACGCGGCCGAGGAGTCCGGCGCAGCGTTCACCCAGACGATCACCTTCTGGCCGTACGTGAGCGGCGTGGACGTTCTGGGAAAGGCCAAGGGCACGGTGGTCACGCTCGGCGACTCGATCACCGACGGGAACAACTCGACTCGGAACGCGAACCACCGCTGGCCGGACTACCTGGCCGACCGGCTGATCGCCGCGCACGGGCCGACGCGGCTCGGCGTGGTCAACGCCGGCATCAGCTCGAACCGGTTGCTCAACAACACCTGGAACCCCAACGCACTCTCCAGGTTGGACCGTGACGTGCTGACCGCGACCGGCGCGCGCTCGGTGGTCGTCATGCTGGGAATCAACGACATCGGCGCCCCGCCGCAGCACCACGAGCCATCGGAGATCATCGCGGCGCTGGGCCAGATTGCGGCTCAGGCCAAGGCGAAGGGACTGCAAGTCACCGGTGGCACGCTCACGCCGTTCGGCGGGTCGAGCAACTACACCGAGGAACTAGAAGGCGTGCGGCAGGCGGTCAACAACTTCATCCGCCACAGCGGCACGTTCGACGCGGTGGCCGACTTCGACGTCGCGCTGCGGGACCCCGCGGTGCCGAACCGCTTGCGGGCGGAGTACGACTCCGGCGACCATCTACACCCGAAGGACGCCGGTTACCAGGCGATGGCGGCGGCCGTTGACCTGGACAAGCTGGACAATCGCCCGCCCGGCCACTGGGTCGGCACCTGGCAGACGGCTATGGCGCGGACGACACCCGGTGCCGACCAGGGCATGCCGAACCACTCGATCCGCAACGTGGTGCACACCAGCGTGGGTGGCGACGCAGCTCGCGTGCGCCTGTCCAACGCGCTCGGCACAGTGCCGGTCCTGATGGGACGGACGACGGTGGCGGTGGCGACCAGGCCCGACGCACCGGACGCGGTCGCCGGCACGATGCGCGAGCTGACCTTCAGCGGCGCGCCATCGGTGACCATCCCAGCCGGCAGCGAGGTGCTCAGCGACCCGATTTCCCTTGCCGTGCCGGCAGACGGGGACTTGCTGGTGACCGTCTACACCCCGGCGCCGTCCGGCCCAGTGACCGAGCACCCGCGTTCGTACCAGACGTCGTTCATCACCGCGGACGGCGACCACGCGGCGGACGAGCAGGGCACGGCATTCACCCAGCCGACCTCGGCGTGGTACTACGTGACGGCCGTAGACGTCCGGTCTACTTCTGCGCGCGGCGCGGTGGTGACCTTCGGCGATTCGATCACCGACGGGGACAAGTCGACCATCAACGCGAACCTGCGGTGGCCCGATGTCCTCGCGGACCGGCTCGCCGCCGAGCCGGGACCGACCAGGCTCGGCGTGGTCAACAGCGGCATCAGCGGCAACCGGATCCTGGACAGCAGCACGGGAACCGGGATCGGTGGCCCGAACGCGTTCGCCCGCCTGTCCCGGGACATGCTGACCACGTCCGGGGCGCGCACGGTGATCATGCTCGAGGGCGTCAACGACATCCTCAACCTAGAACACCCCGACCCGGAGACCCTGAAGCTCGCCCTGCGGCAGATGGCCGCCCAGGCACACGCACAGGGCCTGCGTGTCGTCGTCGGAACCATCACGCCGATCAAGGGATGGCGCTCCTACACCGAGGAAAGGGAGACCGTCCGGCAGTCCGTGAACGAGTTCATCCGCACGAGTGACGACTTCGACGCCGTCGTCGACTTCGACGCCGTGGTGCGTGACCCGGCCGACCCACAACGGATCAACCCGCCGTACGACTCGGGCGACCACCTGCACCCGTCGGATGCGGGCTACCGTGCAATGGCCGAGGCCATCAACCTCGCCACACTCCGCTGACTACCCGCTTCAGGCACCGGCGGTCGTCGAGGACGATGTAGGCAGAACATGACGGCTCCCTGTCCTAGGGTGCTTCTGTGGATCACCAGTACAAGGAGCACCCTTCTCCAACCGGCCGGCTCGTGGACGGGCAGCTCGTACCGGTTCCGGGGTCCGTGTCTGCGGATGCGACAGTCTGGCTTGCTCTGCCAGCGGAATCTGACGACGTGCAGGTCTGGGAAGGCTTGGCGGCGCACAGAGGGGCGAGTGATAACAGGGTCGAGGTTCGAGCCGTCCCCTTCTTCGCCTATGACGTCAACTACGGCGACGAACTTTCAGTCGTCGCCTCCGCGGAGGGACCGCTCGTCGCAACGGGCATCACCAAGGACAGTGGGAACTACACCTTTCGCGTCTGGCTTCCCGCGAGTACAACCGACAGTGCCGTCCAAGAACTAGCGAACGAGTTCGGCCCCCTTGGCTGCCTCATCGAGCCGTACAGCACCAAGCTCATCGGCCTCTCATGCGGGCCGGATGAAGCTCAGGCTGTAGCAGATGCCTTGCAGGCAGGAGAAGAGAGCGGCCGCTTCCTCTACGAGACCGGGCGACAACGATGGCAAACCACAAGCGGAAGGTGGGGCCCGTGCTGAGGCAGGTCGCAGAGGGTGTGCTGGTCCACCAGAGCGAGTTACTCGAGAACAACGCCGTTGTCGTGCAAGGCCGGGCCGGCGTGTTGCTCGTCGACCCTGGGCTAACAGGCGACGAAATGGCCTGTCTCGCGAACGACCTTCGCGAGTTGGGCCAGCCTGTTGTGGCAGGCTTCGCGACGCATCCTGATTGGGATCACGTGCTATGGCACCCCGCGCTCGGCGAAGCGCCCCGTTACGGTACGGCCCGCTGTGCAGACTTTATGCGGGAAGTGCGGTCGAACGCGGACTGGAAGACCCACGTCGCCGAGGGGTTGCCGCCGGAGATCGCCGGCGAGGTACCGCTGGACCTGTTCGGCCTCATCACCGGTCTGCCTGCGGAAACTGCGCAGATTCCGTGGGATGGCCCTGCCGTCCGGATCATCGAGCATCCGGCGCATGCCCCGGGCCATGCAGCGCTGTTGATCGAGGAACGCGGGGTTCTCGTCGCCGGAGACATGCTTTCTGATGTCCTGATACCGATGCTCGACAACACCACTGACGCGATTGAGGACTACCTTGTCGGGCTGCGGCTGCTTGAGGATGTGGCGGACGACGTTGATGTCCTCATCCCCGGTCACGGGTCCGTCGGCGACGTTGATCAGGTACGCACACGGATCGACCAGGATCGCGCGTACCTGCACGCCTTGCGTGACGGCCAGGCTCCCAGCGACCCGCGGCTCGGCCCATCAGCTAAGGCCGGCTGGGAGTGGGTAGACGATATTCACACCGGACAAGCCCAGCGCGTCGCCCGAATGAGCGAGCACGACGGGACACCCGGCTAGCGATCGGCCGCGGCACACGATGACCCCGATCGACCAGACGAAGACCATCGAGGCCTAACCGACGCAGCACTCGGCCACATCCTTTGCGCGCCTACTGCGTCCGAATCTCGCCAACCTTGATCGCGGTAAGCCGCACGTGGAGGGCGCTGGCAGTGCCGCCCGGCCGGCAACTGAAGGTGGCCGTGCCCGGCTCGGTCAGTACCAGGGCCGCCTCCAAACTGACGCCGCCGACGCCAAACGTTGGCTCGAGGGGTACATACATAGAGTCCAATCCCTCGTTCAGCTGACAGGTGGCAGCGTTCTTGTCATCGCTGGTGTTGTCGATCTGAGCCTTACCGGTCACGACATATGACCCGGCAGGCAACGACAGCTCAGCCACCGTGGTCGTCGTGAAGCTGGGCAGGAACGTCGTGCGCGGCGCCTGGAAGTACGCCGTACTGGGTCCGGTCGGCCCCGCCTCCCCCTTCGGGCCCGGAGCGCCGACCGCCCCCGTGGGTCCGGTTACGCCGACCGGGCCTTGGGGCCGGTCTGGTTCCAGGTCATAGCCAGTTCGTTGGCCCTGCACTTCTCGCCGGACTGGACGACACGGAGCGCGCCCTTGTCCTGGAGCAAACCGCCCTTGTTGTAGCAGCCGTGGACCACGCCGACCGCGTCCGGGATGGCGGCGTACGCGACGCTGCCGGCCCCGATCAGACCGACCGCGGCGACGATTCCTGCGATGCGTCCTCTATTCATGCCTCCGATGCTCCGCCCACGTCTTCAGCTAGCCTTCAGATGCACCTTTCCGCCAGCAAACGTCTGATCGCCGCCCGGCTCCCCCGGTTGTCATGCTGGCCGACGACACACACCGATCAGTGAGTGTAGGAAAGACGTGTCGCGAAGTCGGAGTGTCTAAGAACTCGCGCCCTGGCGGGGTCACAGGCTGCGGGCGGTGATGTCGCCGTAGGCGGTGGTCGCGTGGATGTCGAGCTGGGCGGCGGCGCCGTCGGTGTTCTTGAGCGCGTTGTGGATCCGGCCGAAGGAGGTGCCGGCGTCCAGGGAGGCGGAGACTCCGTTGGCGGCGCCGACCGACACGTCGCCGGCCTGGGTGGTCAGCACGACCGTGCCGCGCACAGCCTCGGCGAGGCGG
>Ga0193717_1001210_pt1 | contig 15995 bp, 15 predicted proteins | sample U2c2metaG_FD_145900 | JGI IMG/M metagenome (GOLD analysis project Ga0193717, IMG submission 145900) | Soil microbial communities from a riparian zone of the East river system, Colorado, United States - U2c2 | ecosystem: Environmental > Terrestrial > Soil > Riparian zone | place: USA: East River... | reverse complement strand
GAGCTGGTAGACGTAGACGGAGTCCGCGCCGAGGTCGACCGAGAGCACCCACTTCCCACTCGGGTCGGTGACGACCTGGTGGGCGTGGGCGGCCCGCTCGGCGCCGACGTGCTGGACGAGATCGGTCCGGTCGCCGAGATTGCCCCCGGCCAGGATCGGGAGTACCACGACGGTTCCGGTCGAGTAGTTCGCCGCCAGCACGTATTTCTGGCTGGGGTGCACGGAAAGATGCGTCGGCGCTTCACCGCCCGACGACTTCGTGTTGAGCAGCTTGGGGTTCGCCGGGTCGGCCAGGCTGAGTGCCGAGACCGTTCCGGCGGTCGCCTCGTTCGTCACGTACAGCGTCTTGCGGTCGGCGCTGACGTCGAACCAGGACGCGTCCTTGATCCCCGGGATCGTCCGATCCCGCACCAGCGCGGGGGCCGTGCCGGTGCGGTGGGCGACGTCGAGACCGTTGCCCACCGGGGGAGAACTGGTGTAGCTGCTGACGAAGATGGCGCCTTCTTCCGCGTAGCACTCCGTTGTTGACGCGCTTGCGACGGTCGAACCGAGGGCGGTGCCGATTCCGGCCACACCGATGGCGCCGAGGAAACTACGCCGATTGAGCCCAGTCATCGTGGTTACTCCCTGTTGCTCAGAACATCCAGGTGGTTTAGACCACTGCCATGAGCAATGCTGCCACGCCGAAACCGGAAAGTGAAAGGACTGTCTCAAGTACTGTCCAGGTTTTCAGGGTTTCGGGCACCGACATGTTGAAGTAGCGGGAAATGATCCAGAATCCGCCGTCGTTGACATGCGAGGCGATGATGGAACCCGCGGAGATCGCGACGACGAGCAGCGCCAGCTGGATCTGCGTGAAACCGAGCTGGGTCACCGTCGGCGCCATGATGCCGCTGGTGGTCACGATGGCGACGGTCGCCGAACCCTGCGCGATCCGCATGCCACAGCTGATGACGTACGCCGCGAGGATCACCGGCAGACCGGCGTCACTGAGCGAACCGGCGACAGCCTTGCCAATCCCGGTCGCGGACAGCACGGCGCCGAAGAACGCACCGGCACCGACCACGAGCAGGATCATCGCGACCGGGCGCAACGCGGCCGAGGAGAGCGCTCCGAGGTCCTTGCCGGTCATGCCGCGGCGGGTGCCGAGCAGCCAGGACGCGAGCAGCACCGAGATGGTCAGCGCCACCGCGGGGGTACCGATGAACGCGGCGATACCGGACAGCGTGACGGCTTCCTTCGGGAGCCAGATGCTGCCGAACGTGCCGACGAGGATCAGCACCAGCGGCACCGCGATGATCAGCGAGACCAGCTTGAGCGAGGGAAGGTTGTTGTCCTCTTCCTCGGTGCGCTCGACGATCATGTCCTCGGGGACCGGGATGTGGATCCGCTTGCCGACCCACGACGAGAACAGCACACCGCCGATGAACCACGCCGGAATCGCGCAGACGATGCCCATCAGGATGATCCAGCCGAGGCCCGCCGCGGCGACGGGACCGGGGTGGGGCGGCAGGAAAGCGTGCGTGACGGACAAACCGGCCAGCAGCGGCAACGCGTAGAGCACCAGCGACTTGCCACCCTGCTTCGCCGCGACGTAGACCAGCGGCGCCAGCACGAAGATACCGATGTCGAAGAAGACCGGGATCCCGAAAATGAGTCCGGCGATACCCATCGCGAGCGGCGCGCGCTTCTCACCGAACGCCTTGAGCAGCGACCCGGTCAGCACCTGGGCGCCACCGGACTTCTCCAGGATCGCGCCGAGAATCGTACCCAGCCCGATGATCGCGGTGATATGCCCGAGGATGCCGCCGAATCCCTTTTCCAGCAGCGAATCGGACGCTTTCTGCGCGGAACCGACGATCGTGCCGACCGGCAAGCCCGCGGCCAGCGCGGTCAGCAGCCCGACCACGATCAGCGCGATGAACGGTTCCATCTTGAACTTGATGATCAGCAACAGCAATAACGCGATCGAGACCGCCGCGAGAGTCAGCAGCCCCCCGGTGGAGGTTTGCAGCCAATGGATCATTTCTTGCTCCCGGGATTTCTCAATGAGTGACCGGCCAGAGAGCCGGTCGGTCGGCCGTCGTCGATCGCAGCGGTGCCATTGACGAACACATAGGGGATTCCGGCGGCCTGCTGGCGCGGGTCGTCGAAGGTGGCGGTGTCACGCACCGTTTCCGGGTCGAACAAGACCAGGTCGGCGGCGTATCCGGCGCGCACCAGGCCCCGGTCTTCGAGCCGCAGTCGTTTGGCCGCGCGGCCGGTGAGATGGGAAACGCATTCGGACAGGCCGAGCACGCCCAGCTCACGCACGTATCGCGAGAGATAGCGCGGGAACGTGCCCCAGGCCCGGGGATGCGGGCGGTTGCCGACGAGCAGGCCGTCGCTGCCGCCGGTGTGCGTGCGGTGCCGCATGATCGCCTGGACGTTCTCCTCGTGCCCGACATGCATCAGGCACGACGTCCCGAGCCGCTCGGAGATCAGCGTGTCGAAGTACAGCTCGGCGGCGGGGACTCCGTTCGCCAGTGAGGACGCGGCGACGGTGTAGCCGACCAGGTGCTCGTTCTCGGTCTTCCGCACACCGTTGATTTCGATGGTGTCCCAGTCGATCGGCACGCCGTGGGCGCCGTCCGAACCGGTTTCCTCGATCTGTGCCCGGATCTTCTCGCGGATGTCCAGGCCGCCTTCGGTCGACCAGCTCGGCAACAGCGCCGAAAGATAGGTGGCGCCGGGCAAGTACGGATAAGTGTCGAGACTGATGTCGAAACCCTCGTCGAGCGCGTCGTCGAGGAGTTCGAGCAGCTGCGGCGCTTTCCCTTTGTTCACCGAGAAGTTCATCGTCGCGTGCGCCAGGTGCAGCGGACAGCCGGAGCGGCGCGTGACGTCGACCATCTCGGCGAACGCTTCGAGCGCGCCCTGGCCGTAGCTGCGGTGATGCGGGCTGTAGTAGCCGCCGAGCGTGCCGACGACCTCGCACAGCTCAACGAGTTCCTCGGTGCTCGCGTACATGCCGGGCGTGTAGGTCAGGCCGGAAGACATGCCCATCGCGCCTTCGCGGAGCCCGGTGGCCACGAGTTCCTTCATGGTGACCATTTCGGCGTCGGTCGGCGGCCGGTCGTTGAACCCGACGGCGAGCATCCGCACCGAACCCTGCGGCACCAGGTACGCGGCGTTGACCGCGATGCCCTGATCCAGCCGGTCCAGGTACTCACCGACCGAGCGCCAGTTCCAGTCGAACCCGGTGGGGTCGTCGTTCCAGCCCGCGAGTTGCTGGCGCAGCGCGGCGAGCGTGTCGTCGTCGACCGGCGCATAGGACAGCCCGTCTTGGCCGAGAACCTCGCTCGTCACGCCTTGCGACACCTTGGCGAAGTGGTCCGGCTGCGCGAGGACCTGCAGGTCGGAGTGCGAGTGCATGTCGATGAACCCGGGCGCCAGCACCAGATCGGCCGCGTCGATGGTCCGTTTTCCGGCCAGCGAGCCGGTTTCGGCGACGCTCGCGATCCGGCCGTCGGTCACGCCGACGTCATGCCGCGTGATCGGGTCGCCGGTGCCGTCGGCTACTTGTGCCCCTCGGAACACGAGATCCATGGCGCCTTCCTAAAAGTAGGTCCGGACAAAGCCGACGACGGTTTCGCCGTCGACCAGCGGGATGAGCGGCCACTTGTCGAACACCGTGCACGGGTGGGATAGCCCGAGGCCGATCCAGTCGCCGACCTCGACCGGCGAATCGGCCGGCAGGACGAGGAAGGCGTGCTGGTCGTTGAGCTTGGTGACCTCGTGGCCTGTCAAGGGTTCTTGCGCTTGTCCCGGCTTGCGGAGCAGTTGCGGCTCGGGCAAACCCTCGTCGAACGACGCGTCGCGCTTGCCGAGCGTCAGCAGCGCCAGGTCCGAGGACGGCTTCGACGTCACCTGTGCCCAGGCCCGGAACGCCGGGCGGAACGTGTCGACGCCGTCTATGCGCGGGCTTTCGCCGAGCGGCGAGATGTGGCGGTAGAAGCCGTCGTCATGGGTGAGGTACGCGCCGCTGCGCAGCACGGGCAGGACGTCGAGCCCGTCGGGCCACCCGGAGGTGAGCGAGTCCGCGACTTGGTCGAAGTAGGCGCTACCGCCGGCGGTGACCACGATCTGGTCGGCGTCGGCGAGGAAACCCTTGTCGTGCAACGCTATTGTCAGCGTGCGGATGTCGTCCACATAGGACTTGACCAGTGCGAGTGACTCCTCGTCGGTGCCGTGCGACAAGGCGCCTTCGTACCCGCCGGTGCCGATCAGGCGCAGCGCCGGGCTTTCGTGGGCGGCCTGGGCGACGGCGAGCGCGGTCGCGGTGTCACGGGCGCCGGTGCGGCCGCCTTCCGCGCCGAGCTCGACCATGACGTCGACCTTCCGGCGAGCTCCGGCGAGTGCCTCGGTCATCAGCTCGACGCCGTGCACCGAGTCGATCCAGCAGCTGAACTCGAAATCGGGATGGGTGTCCAGCTCCGTGGCCAGCCAGCGCAGCGCGGCCGGGTCGACCAGCTGGTTGGCCAGCAGGATGCGGGAGACACCGAACGCGCGGTAAATCCGCAGGTGACCGGCGTTGGCGGCGGTGAGGCCCCAGGCGCCGAGTTCGATTTGCCTGGCCCAGAGCTGGGGTGCCATCGTGGTCTTGCCGTGCGGGGCGAGCTGCACACCTCGCGCCGCGCACCACCGCGACATGGTGCGCAGGTTGTGGTCGAGCGCCTCGGCGTCGAGGACCACGACCGGGCCGAGGAAACCGTCGTCGAAGAGCTTGGGACGGCTCGCCGCCGCTTCGTCCAAGGTCAGGCCGCTGAGCGCCGAGGGGGTCGACCGGAACTGCCAGCCGATCCGTTCCGCGTGGATCGTGTCGAGCGCGGCAGCGTCCAGGGTGCAGGCGGCGTTCTTCGTGGGGCCCATCGCGATCACCTCAATTGCTACTTCGTTGCACATTGCGCAACGACCGTTGCGTCTGATGCGTTGCATAGGTGTAGCATCCGCACCGCAAGTGGTCAACGGTGAACGGATAACGGGGAGGCCTGCGGTGGCGAGCGCAGCTCAGGTGCTTTGCATCGGGGAGTCGATGGCGCTCTTCGTGCCGGCCGAGAACGGCCCGGCACACCAGGTGCGTAACTGGAAGCGGACGATCGGCGGCGCCGAGTCCAATGTGGCCTGTCATCTGCCCGCGCTCGGCGTGCCGAGTTCCTGGGTCAGCGCGGTGGGAAACGACCCGTTCGGGCGGGCACTGCTGGACGAGATCGGCGCGGCCGGCGTGGACGTCGGCTCGGTCTACGTCGACCCGACCCGGCCGACAGGCTTGTACGTCAAGGAAAGTGGCGCGCAGGGCAGCCCGGTGCGTTATTACCGGACAGGCTCGGCCGCGTCCGGGATGGGGCCGGAACTACTGGCCGATCTCGATCTCGACGGGGTGCGCGTGATCCACCTGAGCGGGATCACCCCGGCCCTTTCGGACAGCTGTCTCGCGCTGGTGCGTGCGGTTCTCGCCGCCCCTCGCGGGGAGACACTGATCTCGTTCGACGTCAACTTCCGGCCCGCTTTGTGGTCCGGGCGTGATCCCCATGTGCTGCGCGAACTCGCGAACGCGGCGGACATCGTGCTCACCGGTGACGACGAAGCTTTGGCCGTATGGGGGACAGGCGATCCCGAGGAGCTGCGCAAGCTGCTGCCCGGCCCGCGGACGCTCGTCGTCAAGCACGGCGAACGCGGGGTGACCCTGGTCGAAGGCGACGAGCCGCCCGTGTTCGCTCCCGCGTTGCGGGTCGACGTCGTCGAGCCGGTCGGAGCCGGTGACGCCTTCGCCGCGGGTTTCCTCGCCGCCACCCTGCGCGGCGCCGATCCCGCGACGCGCCTGCGCAGTGGGCACCTGCAGGCCGCTTCCACGTTGCGCACCCACGATGATGTGGGCGAGCCGCTGCCCGCTGCCGTGATCACCGCGCTGCTCGCGGCCGACGAACAGGCCTGGGCGTCGGCGCGGCTCACCGACGAGGGAGTGGTGATGGCATGAGCCAGAGCTTGGACCGCGCGCTGGTGATCCTCTCCGAGCTGGCGAAGGACGCGAAGACGCTCGACCAGCTCGCCGAGCAGCTCGACGTCCACAAGTCGACCGTGCTGCGGTTGCTGCGCACCCTGGAATCGCACCATTTCGTGCGGCGCGAGGGCACGCGCTACTACCGCCTCGGCAGCGCGTTGTTCGACCTCGCGAACCAGGCACTCGAAGATCGGGACGTCCGCCGCAGTTCGCAGCCCGCGCTCGCGGAACTCAACTCGCGCACCGGGCACACCATCCACCTGGCGACCTATGAGGACGGTGAGGTCGTCTACGTCGACAAGTACGAAGGCCACCACTCTGTCCGGATGTACTCGCGCGTCGGGAAACGCGCGCCGGTGCACTGCACGGCCGTCGGCAAGGTGCTCGTGGCGGCGATGGCGCCCGCCCGACGCGCCGAGATCGCCGAATCCCTCGACTACCAGGTGCGCACCGGCAACACCATCACCAACCCGGCGGACTTCCTCGCCGAGCTGGACAAGGTGGCCAAGCACGGGTACGCGGTGGACAACGCCGAACACGAGGACTTCATCCACTGCATCGCGGCACCGATCCGCGGCGCGGACGGGGTCGTCCTCGCCGCGGCGTCGATGTCCATCCCGAAAATACTGCTCGACTTCGACGGCCTGCTCGCGCTCGTACCCGAGCTCGTGGCGGCCGCCGACAACGCGTCCGTCCATAGTGGATGGACGAGGAACACCGAAAGGGGACAGTGATGGGCAAGGTCGCGATCACCACCGAGAACGCGCCGAAGCCGGTGGCCGCGTTCGCGCAGGCGTCGCGAAAGGGCAACATCCTGCAAGTGGCGGGCCAGGTCGCGTTCGACCCGGCGACCGGCGCGATCGTGGGAGACACCGTTGCCGAGCAGACCCGGCAGACGATCAAGAACGTCGAGGCGGTGCTCGAAGCGGCCGGCTCGAGCTTCGACGACGTGGTGATGGTGCGTGTGTACCTCACCGACACCAGCCACTTCGCCGAGCTCAACGAGACGTACAACACCCTGTTCAAGGAGCCGTACGCGGCTCGGACCACGGTGTACGTCGGCCTGCCCGTGGGCCTGCTCGTCGAGATCGACGTCCTCGCCGTCCTGGACTAGGACTGCCGCTGCGTTGCCACCATGGCCGCCTTAGTTGCGTTGAACGCGACTAAGGTGGCCATGGTGGCTTTGGGCGCATAGCGGAACACGCTCAGAGCACGGACGTGTAGCCGTTGATGGCGGGCTGCCCGCCGAGATGGGCGTACAGCACGTTCGAGTCCTTGCCGATCTCACCGCTGCCGACCATGTCGATCAGCCCCGCCATGGACTTGCCCTCGTATACCGGGTCGGTGATGACACCTTCCAGCCGCGCCAGCGTGCGGATGGCGTCCACTGTGGACTCGTCGGGGATGCCGTAGATCCCGGCGTGGTACCGCTCGTCGAGGATGATCTCGGCGTCGGCGATTTCCCTTGTCACACCTATCAATCCAGCTGTCGCCCGCGCGATGCGGCCGACCTGGTCGCGCGTCTCGGCGGGTTTGGCCGAGGCGTCGATGCCGATGATCCGGCGTGGCTTCGTGCTCAGCGCGTTCCCCGCGATCATGCCGCCCTGTGTGCTGCCGGTGACCGAGCAGACGATGACGGTGTCGAAGAAGATCCCGAGTTCCTGTTCCTGCGCCTCGAGTTCGACGATCCAGTTCGCGAAACCCAGCCCGCCGAGCCGGTGGTCCGAGCCGCCGGCCGGGATCGCGTACGGTTTGCCACCGCCGGCCTCGATCTCCTTGACGGCCTGTTCCCAGCTCTCCTTGAAGCTGATGCCGAACCCGGCGTCGACCAGCCGGACGTCGGCGCCCATGAGCCGCGACAGCTGGATGTTGCCGACGCGGTCGTAGAGCGGGTCCTCCCAATCGACCCAGCTTTCCTGCACCAGCACGGCTTTCAGGCCCGCGCGGGCGGCCGCGGCGGCGACCTGACGGGTGTGGTTGGACTGGACGCCGCCGATCGAGATCAGCGTGTCGGCCCCGGCGGCGAGCGCGTCGGCGACGAGGTACTCGAGTTTCCGGGTCTTGTTACCGCCGAACGCCAGGCCGGAGTTGACGTCCTCGCGCTTCGCCCAGACGGCGGCGCCGCCGAGATGCGCGGTGAGCCGCCTCAACGGGTGGACCGGGGACGGGCCGAAGAGCAGCGGGTAGCGGGGGAAGGAGTCCAGAGACATGGCGGCCTTTCAGACGTCGAGGAGCGGGGCCAGTTCGGCCCAGATGGTGCTGGTCACGCGGGTGGCTTCGTCGGCGTCGCCCGCTTCGATCGCGTCGATGAGCTGGTCGTGGCGCCGGATCGAGCGATGCGCGGGCAAGGTGCTGAAACGCGCGCGTTCAAGGCGTCGCAGGAGCGGGTTGTACTTGTCGAGCGTGGCCGCGACGGCACGGTTGCCGCAGACCTCGACCGGGACGTCGTGCAGCTCGTCGTCGGCCTCGATCGCCGCCTGGACGTCCCCGGCCGCGATCGCCGCGGCGAACCGGGTGTTGGCGTCGCGCATCGCGGCGATGTGGGCGGCGGTCAGCCGGGGGAGCGCGGCGCGGACGGCGAACTCGTGCAGCGTGCGCACCAGTTGCAGGGCGTCGCGGACGTCGTCGCTGACCACCGGCGCGACGCGGGTGTAGCTCTGCGGCTTGGACTCGACGAGCCCGTCGGCGACCAGCCGCGTCAGCGCTTGGCGCACCGGCGCACGGGAAAGCCCCAGCTCCGCGGCGAGATCGGCGTCGCGCAGGTTCTCACCCGGCGCGAGGTCGCCCTCGATGATCGCCCGCCGGATCCGCTCGTACGCCTCGTCCCTCAACAGGGACCTTTCCACCTTCACTAACCCACTCACATCTAAAATGTTAGTTCACGGCGCCGAATATGTCGACAACTTTTCCGTCAAGCAGGTTCACCCGGCCGGAAAAGATGTCGACATATTCGCTAGTGGACGGGGCCGGTGAGCTTTTCGCCGGGGCCTTGGCCGGGCGGGTCGGGCACGACGGACGCTTCGCGGAAGGCCTTCTGTACTGACTGGAGGCCGTCACGCAGGGGGCCGGCGTGCGCGCCAAGGTACTCGACCGACGCCGTGATGAGCCCGGCGAGCGCGGTGATGAGCCGGCGGGCCTCGTCGAGGTCGCGGTGCGGGCTGGTGTCCGGGTCGGCGTCGGCGAGGCCGAGCCGCTCGGCGGCCGCGGAGAGGAGCATGACCGCGGCCCGGCTGATGACCTCTACGCTGGGGATGTCCTCGAGGTCGCGGACGTCCGGGGAATATGCGGGCTGCTGAGAAGGTTGATCCGACACGTCTGGTACCCTTCCACGTGCGACCAGCCCCTGAGTGATCGGGGGCGGCAAGTGGAGCCCCGCTCCCACCCGCGTGACCGTCTAGGTTTCCGGGTCCGGTCTCGTGAAACACGCTAGTCGGTGTGATGCCGTCTGACGTGGTTAGCGAAAGCATGACGGCTGTAAGAGGCCGTCCGCTGATCGGAAAACAGGGCCCCGCGCGTCGGTGAAAAATCACCGGTGACGGGGCCTGCGGTATGTGGGCACCAGGTCGAGTACGAAAGACCACTTTCCTCGGACCAAGGAGGCCCCATCAGTTCCGAGACACGCATCAACGACCGCATCCGGGTGCCGGAAGTCCGCCTCGTCGGACCCAATGGCGAACAGGTCGGCATCGTCCGGATCGAAGACGCGCTGCGGCTCGCCGAAGAGTCGGACCTCGACCTCGTAGAGGTCGCGCCGCAGGCACGTCCACCGGTGTGCAAGCTCATGGACTTCGGCAAGTTCAAGTACGAGAGCGCCCAGAAGGCGCGCGAGTCACGCCGAAACCAAGTCCTCACGGTGATCAAGGAGCAGAAGCTCCGGCCGAAGATCGACCAGCACGACTACGAGACGAAAAAGGGCCACGTGTCCCGCTTCCTCGCGGCCGGCAACAAGGTCAAGGTCACGATCATGTTCCGTGGACGTGAGCAGTCTCGTCCCGAGCTCGGGTTCAGGTTGTTGCAGAAGCTCGCTGAAGACGTGACAGAGCTTGGCTATGTCGAGTCTTCCGCGAAGCAGGACGGTCGCAACATGATCATGGTGTTGGCGCCGCACAAGAACATCAAGGCGGCGAAGCCGAAGGCCACAAAGGACTCCGAAGACGATTCAGCGGAGTCCCCAGCCTGACGCGGCCCGCCGCTCAACGGACGTCAGCAGCACACCGGACTCCGGTGTGCTGCCGCACGAAAGAGGACTACTAATGCCGAAGATGAAGACGCACAAGGGCACGTCCAAGCGGGTCCGCGTGACCGGCACGGGCAAGCTGCGCCGCCAGAAGGCCGGTCGTCGGCACTTGATGGAGAAGAAGTCCGCCAAGTACGCCCGCAGGCTCGAAGGCACGACCGAGATCGCCAAGAACGACGTTCCTCGCGTCAAGCGCCTGCTCGGTATCTGAGCGACTCGACTTGTTCTAACCACCCGGGGCGCGGTGCGCCCCCTGAGATCGACAGGATGGACCAGTGGCACGCGTCAAGCGGGCGGTCAATGCCCATAAGAAGCGTCGCGCGACTCTCGAACTGGCCAGCGGTTACCGCGGCCAGCGCTCGCGGCTCTACCGCAAGGCCAAGGAGCAGACGCTCCACTCGCTCAACTACGCCTACCGGGACCGCCGTGCCCGCAAGGGTGACTTCCGCCAGCTGTGGATCACCCGGATCAACGCGGCCGCTCGTCAGAACGGCGTGACGTACAACCGCTTCATCCAGGGCCTCAAGGTCGCGGGTGTCGAGGTGGACCGCAAGATCCTCGCGGACCTCGCCGTCAACGACGCCGCCGCCTTCACCGCGCTGGCCGAACTGGCCAAGGCGAACGTGAACACCGGCGAAGAGAAGAAGTCGGCCTGACCAGGCATACCGCTCTTCCGCAACCCGGGGCGGATCCGTTCACCGAACGGACCCCCCGGGTTGTTGCCGCGCGGAAGCTGACGCGGCGCGCCGAGCGGGACAAGGCCGGGCGTTTCCTGGCCGAAGGCGCGAACGCCGTCGACGCCGCTTTGACCCGCGAACAGCACGAGCCAGGCTCACTGCACGAGCTGTTCGTCGCGGAGCGGGCACTGGAGAACTCCGCCGCGCTGCTTCAGCGCGCGCAGGAACTCGACGTGCCGATCTCGCTGCTCACCGACCGCGCGGCCGACGCGCTGTCGGAAACCGTGACCCCGCAAGGGATCGTGGCGGTCTGCGAGCTGCTCGACCGTCCACTTGAGACTGTCTTGAGCGGCGACGCGAACCTCGTCGTCGTGCTCGTGGACGTCTCCGACCCCGGCAACGCGGGCACCGTCATCCGGGTCGCCGACGCGGCCGGGGCAAGTGCGGTGATCCTGGCGGGCGAAACCGTCGACCCACACAACGGCAAATGCGTGCGCGCCGCCGCCGGAAGCCTCTTCCACGTGCCGATCGCCCGGGTCCGCGACGTCGGCGCCGCTCTCGCGGCCTGCTCGGCCACCGGGCTCCGCACACTGGCGGCCCACGGTTACGCCGAGGAACAGCTCGACTCGATCGAGCTCGCGATGCCCACCGCCTGGGTGTTCGGCAACGAAGCGCACGGCCTGCGGCCCGAGGTCCTCGAACTGGCCGACATTGCCGTTCGTATCCCCATCTACGGCGAGGCGGAGAGCCTGAACCTGGCCACCGCGGCCGCCGTCTGTGTCTACGCCAGTGCGATGGCCGCTCACAAGGCGTGACTTCCCGCCTGAGCCGAGGGTTACCGGTCGGGTCCGCCCGGCGATCCCATAGACTCCGTAACCAATTGCTCACGTGGGCTTCTGCCTGCGTGTAGCTGCCGAACCCAGTAACAAGCTTCGCCGAGGAGTTATGTCCGGAGCCACCGAAGAGCAGGACCCGAAGCCGGGCGAGATTCTCGCACCGGAAACCTTGCGGGCTGCGATAAAGAAGGCCGAAACGGACTTCGAAGCGGTATCCGACCTGGACGCGCTCGCCGCTGCCAAGCCGGCCCATCTTGGTGACCACTCCCCGCTGCTTCTGGCTCGCCGGGAGATCGGGGCGCTGCCCAAGAAGGAGAAGGCCGAAGCCGGCAAGCTGGTCAACGAGGCGCGTCAGGCCATCCAGGCCGCTTTCGACGCCCGCCGTGCCGTGCTGCAGGCCGAGCGCGATGAGCACGTCCTGCGCGAAGAGGCCGTCGACGTCACGCTGCCGTGGGATCGGGTGCCCCGCGGCGCCCGGCACCCCATCACGACCATCTCCGAGCGCATCGCGGATGTCTTCATCGCGATGGGCTACGAGATCGCCGAGGGCCCGGAGCTCGAAGCCGAGTGGTTCAACTTCGACGCGCTGAACTTCGGCAAGGACCACCCGGCGCGCCAGCTGCAGGACACCTTCTACGTCGGTGAGCCGGACTCGGGCATGGTGCTGCGCACGCACACCTCGCCGGTCCAGGCGCGCACGCTGCTGCACCGGGACCTCCCGGTGTACGTGGTGTGCCCCGGCCGGACGTACCGCACCGACGAGCTGGACTCCACGCACACGCGGGTCTTCAACCAGGTCGAAGGCCTGGCGGTGGACAAGGGCATCACGATGGCGCATCTCAAGGGCACCCTCGACGCGTTCGCCAGGGCGATCTTCGGCGAGAACTCGAAGACCCGCCTCCGCCCGCACTTCTTCCCTTTCACCGAGCCGTCCGCCGAAGTGGATGTGTGGTTCGAGGAGAAGAAGGGTGGCGCCGGCTGGGTCGAGTGGGGCGGCTGCGGCATGGTCAACCCCAACGTGCTGCGCGCCTGCGGTGTCGACCCGGAGGTCTACTCGGGCTTCGCCTTCGGCATGGGAATCGAGCGCACCCTGCAGTTCCGCAACGGAATTCCGGATATGCGCGACATGGTGGAGGGCGACATCAGGTTCACCCTCCCCTTCGGAACGGAGGCGTGAGTGCGAGTCCCCGTCAGCTGGCTGACCGAACATCTCGGTCTGACTGAAGCTATCGAGCCGCAGGAACTCGCCGACGCCTTCATCCGCATCGGCATCGAGGTGGACGACCTCCGTCCGCTCGCGCAGGTCACCGGTCCGCTGGTGATCGGCCGGGTCGTGGAGATCGAAGAGCTCACCGAGTTCAAGAAGCCGATCCGGTTCTGCCAGGTCGAGGTCGGCGAGGACGCCGCCGCCGAAGAGACCGTGCACCCGGATCACGCCGACCACGTCGACGGCGACGAGAACCCGTCCGGTCTGCGGACCCGCGGCATCGTCTGCGGTGCCACGAACTTCGTCGAGGGCGACCTCGTCGTGGTCGCGCTGCCCGGCGCGGTACTGCCCGGCGGGTTCGAGATCGCCGCGCGCAAGACCTATGGCCATGTCAGCGACGGCATGATCTGCTCCGCGCGTGAGCTCGGCCTCGGCGAAGAGCACAACGGCATCATGGTGCTGCCCTCGGCGACGGCGAGCCCCGGTGACGACGCCCACGAGGTGCTCGGCCTGGACGACACCGTCATCGAGGTCACCCCGACCCCCGACCGCGGTTACGCGCTTTCGATCCGCGGCCTCGCCCGTGAGCTGTCGAACGCGCTCGACCTGCCGTTCGGCGACCCGGCCTCGATCGAGCTGCCGGAAGCCGAAGGCGACGCGTGGCCGGTCCACATCGAGGACACCGACGGCTGCCCGCGATTCGTCCTGCGCCGGATCACCGGCCTGGACGCCGGCGCGCCGACACCGTGGTGGATGCGCCGCAGGCTGATGCTGGCCGGGATCCGGTCGATTTCGCTGGCCGTCGACGTCACCAACTACGTGATGCTCGAACTCGGGCACCCGCTGCACGCCTTCGCGACCAAGGCCATCCAGGGCGACCTGGTGGTACGCAAGGCGAAGCCCGGCGAGAAACTGACCACTTTGGACGATGTCGTGCGCGCGCTCGACCCGGACGACGTGGTCATCGCCGACGACAGCGGCGTGATCTCGCTGGCGGGCACCATGGGTGGCGCCACCACGGAGATCAACCTGGAGACCACCGACGTGCTGCTCGAAGGCGCGCACTGGAACCCGGCGTCGATCAGCCGGACGGCCCGACGGCACAAGCTTTTCTCCGAAGCCGCCAAACGGTTCGAACGCTTCACCGACCCGCAGCTGTGCGCGGTGGCCGTCGAAATGGCGGCCAGGTTGCTGCGTCAGTACGGCGAAGGCGCCATTCGCCCTGGCCGCACCGACGAGGGCGGCGTCGAGCCGCTTCCCCCGGTGACGATGCCCATCGGCCTGCCGGACAAGGTCGCCGGGGTGAGCTACGAGCGCGGGGTGACCGTGCGGCGGCTCAACCAGATCGGCTGCACCGTCAAGATCGGCACCGGTGACGACGGCAAGGGCTTCGTCACGGCGTTCCCGCCGAGCTGGCGTGGTGACCTCGTGCAGCCCGCGGACCTGGTCGAGGAGGTGCTGCGGCTGGAGGGGCTCGACAAGATCCCTTCGACGCTGCCCGCCGCGCCCGCTGGCCGCGGCCTGAGCGAGTCCCAGCGTCGCCGTCGCACGGTTTCCCGCGCGCTGGCCGAGGCCGGTTACGTCGAGGTGCTGCCGTTCCCGTTCGTCTCGGATTCGATCTGGGACGCCTTCGGACTGGCCGAGGACGACGTCCGCCGCCACACGGTGAAGGTGTTCAACCCGCTGGAGTCCGAAAAGGACCGGCTGGCCACCACCCTGCTGCCCGGCCTGCTGGACACGTTGCAGCGCAACGTTTCCCGTGGCTTCAAGGACATCGCACTGTTCCACATCGGGCAGGTCTTCCTGCCCGGCGCGAAGCCGCTCCCGGTGCCCGATCTGGGCGTCGACCAGCGGCCGACCGACGAGGAGCTCGCGCTTCTCGAGGCTTCGGTACCGCCTCAGCCGGTGCACGTCGCAGCCGTGCTCAGCGGCCAGCGCCAGCGCGCCGGCTGGTGGGGCGAGGGCGAGCCGGCGAGCTGGGCGGACGCCGTCGAGGCGGCCCGCACCATCGCCGCCGCGGCCGGGGTAGAGCTGACGGTCCAGGCTTCGGACCTGCTGCCGTGGCACCCGGGCCGCTGCGCACAGCTGGGCGGACGCCGTCGAGGCGGCCCGCACCATCGCCGCCGCGGCCGGGGTAGAGCTGACGGTCCAGGCTTCGGACCTGCTGCCGTGGCACCCGGGCCGCTGCGCACAGCTGCGCGTCGGCGACTGGCCGATCGGTCACGCGGGTGAGCTGCACCCGAAGGTGATCGAGGCACTCGGCCTGCCCAAGCGGACGGTGGCGATGGAGCTGGATCTCGACGCCATCCCGCTGCTCGACGACAGGCCCGCGCCGCGGATCTCAACGTACCCGCCGGTGCTGCTCGACGTCGCGCTCGTCGTGGACGCCGGAGTTCCCTCCGCGGAGCTCGGGACCACGATCGAACGGGCCGGTGGCGAATTGCTCGAGGGCATCGAGTTGTTCGACGTCTTCAGCGGTGAGCAGGTCGGTGAGGGCAAGAAGTCGCTGGCGTACAAGCTGCGGTTCCGCGCGCCGGACCGGACGCTCACCGTCGACGAGGCGATCGCGGCCAAGGACGCCGCTGTCGCCTCGGCCGCGGAACGCTTTGGCGCGACTCTGCGTGCCTAGACGAGCTGCAGCTAGCCGAGATGCTTGAGGGCCTCGCGCCTGGAAAGTCCTGACAGCCCCGGGTGATGTTCGACGAAAAGTCGGACCCACCCGGGGTTTGTTTTCGCGTACTCCCGCAGCGCCCAGCCGATGCCCTTGCGCAGGAAGAAGTCCGGGTCTTCGATGTTCGCCTCGATCGTGTGGGTGAGCAGCTCGGTGTCCGTCCCAGCCTTGGCGCCCACCTGGCAGATCACCGACGTCCGCCGCCGCCAACGATCCGGGTCGCGAGCCCACTCCCGCATCTTCGGCGTGAGCACGGCGGGCTCCGCGCGGAGGATCGGCCCGATCCGCCGGATCGCGATCTCGTCGACGAAATCCCACCAGGCCCCG
>Ga0193717_1001209_pt1 | contig 16003 bp, 17 predicted proteins | sample U2c2metaG_FD_145900 | JGI IMG/M metagenome (GOLD analysis project Ga0193717, IMG submission 145900) | Soil microbial communities from a riparian zone of the East river system, Colorado, United States - U2c2 | ecosystem: Environmental > Terrestrial > Soil > Riparian zone | place: USA: East River... | reverse complement strand
CCTCCCGATGCTGCGTGTTGCAATTTAACGGGTGTTAACTGGTAGTGCCCTAAGGCTCCGGTGATTACAATATCACCTTTGGTACCATTGATTTCCCAAAGAAAATTTGTCCCTGTTGACATGCCACTACGATAGTGTATAGTAGCAACCGCCCCTCCTTCAAGAATGCCCGAAAGAACGATCTGGTCATTGCTGAGTTGAGGGACTTTTCCTCCTGTTGTCAAAAGAGTAACTTCTTTCCTGCGGCGGGCGAGCGTAGCGCTGATAGTTTTGTAATCGCCAAGAACATCAACGCATGCGGCGAGCGTATGTCCAAATGGAATCTCCATCATTGTTGCCCCGTTTGCCGGGTCTAATAAATAAAGGTCTCCTTCTGTCCGAACAGCAGCCCAGCCTCCGCCGGAACCGATAATGCTGGAAGATAGTACCTCTCCAATCAATCCATCAGCAATTACCGTTTTGAGGTAAACGGTCTCAGGCAAAGAAAGCGCCTGTAAGCCGGTAAAAGTTCGTAAACCTTTGGCTGCAGCCATTTCTGTCAGCTCTTCCGCCTCTTTTATGCCATTGCCCAACGGCCATTCACAATAAGTCATTTTGCCTGCTTCAATTGCTGCTTTAACCAGTTTGTAGTGATAAGGTACCTTTACCGCTATGACTACAAGGTCAACGTTTGGACTGTTTACCAGATCAAATTCATTATCAAATGCATCCCTTGCTCCAAATTTTTCTGCGGCCGTTTGCGCAGTACTTAATTTAGTGGTACTTATGGCAGTCAATTCAAATTCAGGCATCAGCTTTAATGCTGGTATGTGAGATTTGGAAGCCCAATTTGTTGCATTTGCTCCAATTATGCCTACTCTTATTTTATTACTTTTCATAAAGGTATTTTTATCTGATTCAAAATTAGATAGAATTTACTTTCCCTTATATAGGCCTTTCCTTTTGGAAAGCAATATTTACAGCGCATAATAAGGGCGTACAGAGATTTCAAAAACAACAAAGCCTATAAATCAGTGATCTACAGGCTTTGGATCGTATCTGTCGGGGTGACAGGACAATTTTCGAACCACTTTTTGCAGGATTTAAAGAAGCTGGCAAACAATACATCGTTTTCAGGCGACTAACCGTTAGCAACCTGGTCAAATGATTTAATCAATTTTGACAATCATTTTACCTTCATTTCTGCCTTCAAAAAGCCCGATAAAAGCTTCTGGCAGTTTATCGAAACCCTCCAGAATTGTTTCTGAATAGGTGATCTTACCTTCTTTTAACCAGGCCGCTAGTTGGGCTGTCACACCCGGGAATCGGACCGCATGGTCACCTATCAAAAAACCTTGAATAGTCAGGAACTTATAAACGACGATAGGAAGCAGGCTTGGACCGGTTTGTTCTTCTATGTCATTGTAGTTGGATATTGTGCCGCAAACCGGAATCCGTCCATACTTATTCATATTAGCGATCACCCCATTGGAGATGGATCCGCCAACATTATCAAAATAAATATCAACACCCTCCGGGCATAGCTCCGCGATCGTGGCTTTCATATCAGGAGTACTCTTATAATTTATAGCGTCATCATATCCGAATTTCGTTTTAAGAAGGTCTATCTTCTCGTCGGTACCAGCAATTCCAACGACCTTACATCCTATAATTTTCCCAATTTGGCCAACAATACTTCCTACGGCGCCAGCAGCGCCCGATACTACCAGCGTTTCGCCTTTTCCAGGTTTGCCAATGTCCATTAAGGCGATATAGGCGGACAACCCTGTTATTCCCAAGACGCCTAAATAAGCGCTTAGCGGAGCAGTATTTGAATCGATCTTTTGTAATGCTTTTCCATCAGATACCTGGTACTCTTGCCAGTTCAGGTAACCGGAGACGAAGCCGCCTTTTTTGAAACTGTCATTATTGGATTCAACAACCTCCGCAATAATTTTTGAGGATATCGCCTCATTTAATTCAAATATGGGGGGATGGGTGCCATTCATTTTACCGCGCAGGTATGGATCTACGGAAACATAAGCTGATTTTAAAAGAACTTCTCCCTCACCGCTAACCGGCATTAATTCGTCTTCGATATTAAAGTCGGAAAGCAGCGGCATTCCAACCGGCCTGTTTTTTAAAGTTATTTTTCTGTTTTTCATATGACTAATTATTAAACCCATGGTATAATAATCCATGGATTATATTTTGATAAAAAATTTTACTTCCTAATTTTGTCTAAAAGGTCGTTGAGCAATTCTGCCTGTTCATCAGTGACGCCATACTGAACTTTGTTAAAAAGTTCCCTTCCTTTTAATGCAGCTTTCAATCCTTCAGGAGTAAGCTTTATGTATACAACCCGCTGATCTGAAAGGTCGCGGTCCTTCTTAATTAATCCTTTGTCCATTAGTTTATTTAACAACCTCGAAACGTTCGGCATCCGGTCAATTAGCCGCTCACGAATCAGGTTAACTGTTGCCGTATGATTGGGCTGGCCGTTCAATACTGCCAGAACGTTTAGCTGCTGGAGGGAAAGGCCAATAGGCTTAAGGGTAATTGCAATTTCGTTCAACAGCCAGTTAGCGGTAAAAATAAGGTTCATCCCTGCTTTATGCTGCGGTCTGTTAAAGCGTTCCTGTTTGATCTCTTCCTCAATTTTCATAACGCAAATATATATACCATGGATTATATATCCATGTAATATAATAGTTACAAAGTTGAAGATTAGGTTCGGCCTTTTATTGATTTTAAATTAAATTGATGGTCAACCGTGGCACAATCTAAGATATCGTATGCCGGTTTTACTGATTTAATTTTTTGACGTTTCAAAAATAGCTATTAAATCCTTCCCTGTTACCACGGATTTGGTATCTGCTACCCGCAGGAACTGTTCGTAACATTTCTCAAATTCATTTTCAATATATTGAATATTCAAAGCTGCCATTCTATTTTTCAGGGCTGCCCGCCCACTGCGCGCAGTCAATATCAAATCAGGCAAATCGCCACCGATCAATTTAGGGTCAATTATTTCATAATTCCTCCTATCCTTTAGCACGCCGTCCTGATGAATTCCGGATGAATGCGCGAATGCGTTCCTGCCTACTACCGCTTTATTCGCCTGGACATAACTGGACATCGCGGTTTCAACTATCTTACTCAGGTCACTGATATATACAGGATTGACAGTGGTAAAAAAAGGCAAGTCTTTTATCATCAGTGTCATAATTATTTCTTCCAGGGCCGCATTTCCGGCTCTTTCACCAACGCCGTTAATGGTTCCTTCCGCTTGATGTGCACCAGCTAAAAGTCCTGCTATTGTATTGGCCGTGGCCATTCCCAGGTCATCGTGACAATGCACAGAAATTTTTATCTTGTCAATATTGGGCACATTGTCCATTACGAATTTGACTTTTTCATAATACTCGAACGGGGTGCAAAAACCGTTGGTATCCGGCAGATTGACAATTTTAGCACCGGCTTCCACGACCGTTTGTACCATTTTGGCTAAAAACACGTTATCCGCCCTGCCCGCATCTTCTGCAAAAAATTGCACCTCGTCCACTTTGTTTGCTGCGTAACGTACCATATTAAAGGCGATGTCCAGAATCTCTTCTCTGGTACTGTCGAATTTATTTTTGATATGGATATCAGATGAACCTATCCCTAATTGAATTCGGGGAGATTTAGCCTCTTTTAATGCCTCGGCCGCTGCGTCAATATCCATTTCACGCGCTCTTGCCAGGGCGCAAATTTTTGCATTTTTTATCAGTTTAGATACCTCGCTCACCGCCTTAAAGTCCGCCGGGGAACTGATGGGAAAACCAACTTCTATAATATCAACCCCCATTAATTCAAGACTTTCCGCAATTTCCAATTTGGATCGAAGGGTTAGTAAACATCCGGGGCCCTGCTCTCCGTCGCGCAGGGTCGTATCAAAAATATCTATTTTCCTTTTTTTCATGTTTTTGCTTTTCTTCAAAAGTATAGACAGTTTTTACTTTGCTATATTTGAAAATAAAAGAAAGCTTATCGGATTATGCCAAAGATTAAAATTCCGCAATTGCCGCTCCGGGACGGTTTTGAAGATGGAGATATAGAAATAAGATCATATGGTCAATTCAATACGAAAATCCACTGTCATCAAAAGACCCAGTTGATTGCTGCGGAAAAAGGAACGCTTTATTTATATTCTGAAAAAGGAAGTTATTGTATACCGGCTCATTACTATGCTTACATCGCTGCCAGGCTTGACCACAAGTTTATTTCCAGATCCCAGCGAGTCGAGATAAAAACAATATTTCTTGAGCTTCCCCGGGAATTAACCTGTAATGGCAAGGCCATAGATATTGCCATTTTTCCTCCATCGTCGCTACTTGACAATTACCTGGATTTTGGAGAGCAACATTGGCCGGGCCACCAAAATTCTGATTTAAAAGCAGCCAGTTTACAGGCATTAAAAAAAATGCTGCCTTTTTTACTGACAAAACCCATATACCTATATACACATCCTCCTAAGTCAGAAGCTCTTCTAAAAGCCGTTGAATTTATAACAGCTGCCTTGGGAGAAAACCTTACCGTGCTTTCAATTTCGAAGGCCGCCAATATTCCGGACCGTACACTTTCAAGGCTCTTTAAACAAGAGACGGGCATGACCCTATTCCAATTTATCAAAACAAGCAGAATGCAAAAAGCCTTAGAGCTTATGGAAGACCCGGCTATGAATATAAGTGAAATCGTGTACCATATCGGCTATGAGAGTACAGCAACTTTTTCCAATCTCTTTAAACATTTAGTAGGAATCAGCCCTCAACAATATAGACAGCGATTTCTCATGGAATGAGATTTGTTAAAACTTCTATTCAGAAAAGACACGAAACGAAAGGGGACTGGATTGTTCCTCTAAGTTTACTCAACCTAACTACAGCGTTATAAATTATGCGATTTAATAAAGACATAATTATGTAAGCCGAAATATAGAATGTTGCTTTTCAAACTATTTTTTAATAAATAATCCCGGGAGTCTGGTTCCTTTTTGTAAATTTAATCTGTCAAAAGTTCTTTAAAACGACTCAAATTACCTCAAAAGTTATCCGGTGACTTAATCGGTGACTAATAGTTTTTAGAAATTATAAATACCTGTTATTTAGCGTTATATCGAAATGGTTCGGGTCCCGTCCACATCTTTGCCAGTAGCGTATAAGCGTTAACTTTTTTTCTTTGGCAATAGCCTAATGCCTTCTTGTATCTCAGCTAACGTCTTCTTTCTTCCGGCTTTTATCCATTCCAGCAATTCCATTTTATTAAAATAAAGCCTTTTGCCTTGTTTGCTTACTGGAATTTCCCGCCTGCACACCTTGCCATAAATTGTAGAAATAGAAAGATTTATAAGTGCAGATGCCTGTTGGATTGAAATTGGGTTTTCTGTGTCCTGGGTGCTGCTATTCTCATGACTGAGGATATCTTCAATTTTTGATACCTTTTCTAATAACTCGCTTACCGCTTTTGGTAGTTGGTCGAATGTTAATATTTCCATAACAGCTTTTAATCTTTATGGAGGCAAAATTATTTAACGATGTCCGTCCAACAGTCCGAGTTTATCCGACTCGGACAGCAAAAAAATAAAAACAACGGCAATAAAAGAGAGAAATATATGGCGGAGCCTACAGCCAAGCTGTAAAAACAGAAGGGATGTTTTTGAATTATTGGACCAAACAGGCGTTTAAAAAGACGCTACTGTTAAGTCATGCTTTTTCAGAACACTATGCGACTGTTGTAAAACTATGCGAAAACTATGCGAATAAAAAAACCCAACTCGCCAGAGTTGGGTTAAATCATTGATTTTCAGGCTCCTGAGGCTGGGCTCGAACCAGCGACCCTCTGATTAACAGTCAGATGCTCTAACCAGCTGAGCTACTCAGGAGTATTTTCCGATTGGAGTGGTGCAAAAGTATAATTTCTGAGGTAATTTCGCAATATTTGCGAAAAAAAAATTTAAAAATATTTTACATGAGTTTGTTAGTTATTGGTACTGTGGCATTTGACGCTATTGAAACACCCTTTGGAAAGACGGATAAAATCGTTGGAGGGTCTGCAACCTTTGCAAGTTTAGGCGCATCTTACTTTTATGACCATATAAAAATTGTTGCTGTGGTTGGCGACGACTTTCCGCAAAGCGAGATCGAGGACCTTCAAAAACACCATATCAATACCGAAGGCCTGCAGATAAAACAGGGCGAGAAATCATTTTTTTGGAGCGGCAGGTATCATAATGACATGAATAGCCGCGATACCCTAATCACTGAACTTAATGTTTTAGAAGCTTTTGACCCCATCATTCCCGATTCATACCAGGATTGCGAATACCTGATGCTGGGTAATTTATCGCCACAGGTACAGCAAACGGTTATACAGCGTTTAACTAAACGCCCTAAGCTCATTGTGATGGATACAATGAACTTTTGGATGGACATTGCCCTTGACGAACTGCTTGCCACTATAAAGCTGGTTGATGTGTTAACTATTAACGATGCCGAAGCCCGTCAGCTATCAGGAGAATTTTCCCTGGTTAAGGCTGCCCGTAAAATATTAACCATGGGACCAAAGTATGTTATTATTAAAAAAGGCGAACATGGCGCCCTGTTGTTCCATGAGGATAAAATATTCAGCGCCCCTGCCCTTCCACTTGCCGAGGTGTTTGACCCTACAGGAGCCGGCGATACTTTTGCCGGGGGATTTATTGGCTACCTGGCCAAAGTTGGCACTGTGAGCTTTGATAACATGAAAAACGCCATCATATTTGGCTCAGCACTGGCATCATTCTGCGTTGAAAAATTTGGCTCCGAAAAACTAAGGAATTTAACGCCAGAAGAAATTGCTGTACGGGTACAGGAATTTGTAGGATTAGCCAAGTTTGAGCTATAAGCCTCACCCCCCGGTCCTCTCCTAAAGGAGAGGGCTTTTGATTGTCCTAAAATAAATTTTTTCTTAAAATCTCCCCTTTCGGGGGAGATTTAGAGGGGGCTTGGGCTTAATCTCCCTATTGCCTTAAACCTTTCAAATACACTTTCAGTATGCGGGGCATCAACCAGCTCATGGGTAAGGTCCTGCCCGGCCCAGTGTTCATAGTGTTTGCCGTTTTTCCATAAGCGGCTTTCGCTAACATCATAAATTATGCCTTTATAGGCAACCCAAACCTGTGGCTTGTCCTGCCCGTTACGTAAGGCCAGCTGCCCCTTGGTATATTCCGGTAATTGGCTCAAAGTGGTTTATTTTTTGCTTTAAAATACTCAAAAAAACCAATGTTCATGAACAGCAAAGCCATTAAATAAAAATGATCTTCAACCGGGATAGTTCCAATTCGTTTACCCATGTTCTCGTTGTTATTATACATTACTACTGGTATGGAGGTCAATATACCATTCACCATGTAAAAAGGGATAAGTGCCACCAGGTAAGCCATGTAGTACCGGTTAAGCCAGCTTACCTTAAATACATACTGCAGTAACAGCATCAAAACCAGCAATAAACTAAATGTAATAGTGGAATATATCCGGTCGTAGTGAAAAATTAGCACAAGGATACACAGCATAATAATCAGGTTACTGATCATGCGGGTTAGCCGGTTATCAATTTTCCATTTGATATAATAATTAAGGCAGGCATAAATAAAAATGCAGGCAAAGGGTACGGTTAAAAAAAACAATATTTCCTCAAGCGGGAGCCCGAAAAAAGTTATACCAATGATATAATGCGGGTTAAAGTACCATACACCTTTTACGGTAAACAGTACATCCCAAAACAAAAAGAACAAACCCGTTATACCCATACCCGGCCAGATGAATTTCCAGGTTTTATAAAAATGCACCTTCTTATCAAAAGATAATACAACGGGAAAAAACACCGTGAGTATATTGATAAGCAAATAGGTGTATCTCACTTTAATGTGGCTAAAAGTTTGTTCAATTCCTCTACCTGAACAGGTGTACATCTTCTGGAATTGGCCAGATATTTAATGATCTCAATAGTCAATACTCTATCGGCCGTACCATAGTTTCTTTTATTGAGCTGATTTATGATCGCCTCACTATCCGGGGCTAAGTTTTTTTTATAGCCTAAAAAGCCGGGCACGCTATCTTCAACAGAAAACCGCATAAATCTTATCTCTATATTCTGCGGATCTGCCGCTATAGCTTTTTCAAATGTTTTCTCACAGTTTTTTATATACTTTATTTTAGAGTATGGATTCCAGGCGTGTTTAGCTTTCAATGCTTGCAAACCGGCTATGAAACCATCAATAATGGCGGTCCGGTTCTTTATCCCGCTCAGACTCTTATACAGCGAATCGGTGGTTTTACTGTCATTAATGGCCTCACGTAATTGCTTGCGTATAGTTTTCAAATTAGGCTCATCGGCCTTTACGTTTTGTATAATGAACAACTGTAAAAATATACCTGCTATAAAAAAACCACACTTTCTCATCAAATCATATTCAATTTTTGTTGTAAAACAGCTTTAACGTATAAACCTATTTTGCAGGTATTGGAAATACGTATTCTTTTTTGCAGGATAACACTTGCTGGTGTATAACTTATTTTTTTGAACAACTTCAGGTAATATGTGTAAGCTATATAAACACCCAACCGGGTTGAACGTGGCAGGCATTTTATACCTTTAAACGCATTGTCAAAATCAATTTTTATATCGGCTTCTATAGTCCGTTTATCCTGCTCGGTAAAATTATTAAAATCAATATTAGGGAAGTAGGTACGGCCGCGCTCTTCATAATCGGCTTTTACATCGCGTAAAAAATTTATTTTCTGAAAAGCGGCACCTAAACTACGCGCCTGGGGTAATAGTGACTGATACAGCTTATCATCATTGTTGGTAAAAACATGCAGGCACATCAACCCTATTGCCTCTGACGAGCCATAGATATATGTTTTATAACAAGCATCGTCATAGGTTTTTTTATCCAGGTCCATCTCCATTGAATGAAGAAAAGCATCTATCAACTCATGATCTATCCGGTACCTGTTCACTACCTGCTGAAATGCATGGATAATCGGGTTTAAACTGATCTGTTCACCAATAGCCTTAAATGTTTCTTTTCTAAAATCACTGATCAACTGCAATTTATCGTGTTCATGAAAGGTATCAACTATTTCATCGGCATACCTCACAAAACCATAAACAGCGTAAATGGGGTAACGGTATTCTTTATCAAAAGCCTTGATCCCTAAACTAAATGATGTACTATACTTGTTGGTTATTAATTTACTGCATTCAAAACAGGTTTCGTCGTAAAGATTTATCATTTACACTTGCGCTTGTTTTCAAAAGTACAAATTCAAACCGTTATTGTTTTTTATCACCACAAAACAATTTGCTTAACTTGGACTTCACATATCTACATGAACGGCGACAAGCATATTATCATTATAGGAGCAGGTTTTGCGGGTTTATCTGCAGCTTGTGTGTTGGCAAAAGCAGGATTTAAAGTTATGGTGCTTGAAAAGAATGATCGGCCCGGCGGCAGGGCAAGGGCTTGGGAACAGGATGGCTTTAAATTTGATATGGGCCCAAGCTGGTATTGGATGCCAGACGTGTTCGAAAATTTCTTCGCACTGTTTGGTAAAAAGCCTGCTGATTATTATAAACTGGAAAGGTTAGATCCGGGATACCGAATTTATTACGGCATGAACGATATGATGGATATACCTGCCGGTATGGATGAACTGGAAGCGCTTTTTGAAAAAACAGAACCGGGCAGCAGTGCCGGGTTAAAGGAATTTTTAAAGCAGGCTGCCTATAAATATAAGGTTGGCATGGGCGAATATGTGTTTCGCCCCTCGCACTCCATTACCGAGTTTATCGACTTTAGTCTTATTAAAAAAAGCCTGAGCATGCAGTTGTGGAGTAGCATGAGCAAGCATGTACGCCAGTATTTTAAGAACCCTAAATTGATAAAGCTGCTGGAGTTTCCCGTACTTTTTTTAGGTGCAACTCCGCAAAACACGCCCGCCATGTACAGCATGATGAACTATGCCGACCTGGTCCTGGGCACCTGGTACCCGCAAGGTGGAATGAATGAAATTGTGAAGGCCATAGTTAGCCTTGCTAAGGAATTGGGTGTCGATATCAAATTGAACACAGAAGTGACCAAAATTGACATAAAAGAGCAATTAATCAGCAATATTATGACCAATAAAGGCATTTTTCAGGCCGATTTTGTGATTTCCGGGGCCGATTATGAACATATTGACCAGCATTTATTGGATAAAAAGCATCAAAATTACACAGAAAAGTACTGGAATAGCCGCACTATGTCACCATCAAGCTTATTGTTTTATATAGGCACCAATAAAAAGGTAGACGGTATAAAACACCACAATTTATTTTTTGATGAGGATTTTGAGCTGCACGCCAAAGAAATATACACCACCCCGCAATGGCCTACCAGTCCGCTGTTTTATGTTTCGTGTACCTCAAAAACCGATAAGAGCGTAGCACCCGAAGGCGGGGAAAATCTTTTTTTCCTGATGCCCATAGCGCCGGGGCTACAGGATGACGAAAGTATCCGCGAAAAGTATTTCGACCTGATGCTTGACAGGTTTAAGCACATCACCGGGCAGGACATCCGCGATTCCATTATAGTTAAACGCAGCTATGCACTTAATGATTTCAAGGCCGATTACCACTCCTTTAAAGGCAATGCCTATGGGCTGGCCAATACTCTTTCACAAACCGCTTTTTTTAAGCCGGCCATGCGGGCCAAACATATTAAAAACATGCTGTACACGGGTCAGCTAACTGTGCCGGGACCGGGAGTTCCGCCAGCTATTATATCCGGGCAAATTGTAGCTCAGGAGGCAATGAAAAGTTTTAAATAAAGCTTTATTCATTATCATACATGAGCGCATATACTTCCTGCATATAAATGGCTTCGTCCATAGCTGCATGAAAATCTTCCCACTCCTCTGTAGTAAAAGTAAGCTGTACATCATTAACCGGAGTGCGCATTACCAGGCGTTCCTGTCCGTCAGGAAAAGCGTGGGAATGTTCGGCAAAATCAAGCTCAACCGTAAAATCCCGGAACTGGATAAATTGCTCGGGCGAAAAACTCAGGATCAGGTTATTATTCCAGATGAAGATACAGCGGCACTCTGAGCACCGGCTAATAACCGATGCCCCAATCTGACTTATGACTTTTGAATCGCACATGGTAATGTAATTTAATTGGTGCCTGCCCGGCGCGCAAAGCTATCGCACCGCAGCATTTGCTCAGGAGCAGGACTTTATATTTTTAAACTGTTTTTTCCAGGTAATTGGCTATTACTTTGCGGGCTGCCGCTTTACTTTTTTCCGCATCCCACTTTTCTTTTACTGATTGATCGGCCATTTCAAATAGCCGCTCAAACAGCAGCTTACCATCTACTTTTCCTTTTAATTGTAGTGTGGCCGGGGCGGCATATACCTCGTCCCATACCTGTCGAACGGCTGTCCAGTAAGGTTGCTGTTGTTTCCACCAGTTTTTGGCAAAAGCGAATTTAGCTTCATCGGCACGGGTAAATTCTTCATAGCCTTTCTCTTTGGCCAGCAGCTTATCGCCATCAGCAGCCCTGATGATCTTTTGGTTATCTTGCTCATACATCCATCCATTGGCGGTTAAATACACCCGGTTGCCCCGGCGCAGTACATTATAATCGCTCCGTTTGGTAAACTCCCTGCGCGGCAGCGGCGAGTCGCATTCACTTTGCCATTGATGGCGGCCATCAACGTGCACCCAGGTGCCAATACTCTCATATCGCGGACTATCATCAACCTGGAAAACCTTTTGCACCCAGCGCCCTTTGGTTTCGGCCGGGGTAAGTTTTGTTTTTTTCCAGGTATTGCTTTTATCAAAGCTCAGTATGTTTTGTTCTTCATATACCCAGTCCTCGCGCCAGTGCTTGATCACCGAACTATCGCCGGTTACCAGGATATGCTGAATTACTATCTTCTTTGGGGTTTCCTGTTCAACAACCGCCCACTCGTATCCATAGGTATGATATTGGGGATGATTACGGTAAGCCGTATCGGGCGAAAAGGTTTCGGCATAATCAAAAGTAACCTTGTAAAAACCACCGAGCGCCAGTATGGCTGCCCTGTCTTGCTCCAGTTTACTTTGCGCTTTTGTTAATGCCGCCTGTGAAGTGATGAGCAGTATGATGAGACCGAGGACTTTTTTCATAGATACCAAGTTTTGAACAAACCTTATCGATTGAACAAGAGCAAAGTAATGCCTTATTTAGAATAAATCCAAATAAAAATAAAAAAAGCTTATTTACAGGTAGTTATTGAGACAGCATTTGAGTTAACATATTGAACCATTCTTTATCATGGGTATATACGCCATTAAAATCAATAATGAGATAAATACGCTTCGTTTCAAATGCAGATATATAATATTCTATTCTTAAAGGCTGCCAAAGTATGCCCAGGCTTTTTACAGCCGTAATTGGAAAAAGATCATCAAAACCAATATACAACTGTTTCATATTACTGAGTGGTATAGTCAGGTCCTGGTCATCATTTATTCCTTCAATGACCAGTGCTGTAGTACTTAAAGCTATATTACCTTGATGATGTTGCAACGCTTGCACCCCAGACACCATTCCGGCCAGTATCTTACGGTCTGTGGGTATTTCGGCCATCTCATGATCATAGCTCCATTTAGCAATACCTTGTAATAAAAACTGAGTAGCCATCAGGTTTGTAAAGTTTAAGGAAAGTTATAAAAGTTTAGAATAATAAAAAAGGCTTTTATATCCCCGGTGTGCTTTCAGGTAGGAACTACCCATTTGTAGCATTCATTATTCAATGTTTTTATGCCTCAGAGAGGCTACCCCTTACTGGGCAGTTATTACCTGCTAATTTAGGGCTGCACGGAGCAAATAACCAAACAAAATGCTGATATATTTAATCTGATTAAATTGAAGTTAACAATGCTTACATTCGGATAAACAAAAAAGATGGTATTAATATGTGGTTGGGAATTGGATATTAATTATCTGCCAAACACCCATTCTCAAGCACCTGTCCGTACCAATAGAATAAGCTTGTTGAGTTTAAACCCGTTTAAAAGAAAAGAAGTAGAATACCGGCAATTAGAGTTTTTGTAGAAAACTAATTTCGTTTAATATAAAAAAGCCTCTCAAGTTTAAAACTTGAAAGGCTTTTATCATCTGCACATCTGAAATATGCACATCTGCACATCTACTACGACATCAATTTGATAAAATCATCAAACAGATATCTTGAATCATGCGGGCCTGGTGATGATTCGGGGTGATATTGTACCGAGAATGCTTTTTTATCTTTTACACGGATGCCTTCTATTGATTGATCGTTAAGGTTCAGGTGGGTGATCTCTACTTTATCGGATGCACGCACTGCCTCCGGCACTACGCCAAAACCATGATTTTGAGAGGTTACCTCGCAATGGTTGATGATAATATTTTTAACCGGGTGGTTCAGTCCACGGTGACCGTTGAACATTTTTTTAGTTGGGATATCATTTGCCAATGCCAGTAACTGGTGACCTAAACAAATCCCGAACATGGGTTTATCAGCAGCAAGGATAGATTTTACAGTTTCAACAGCATAAGGCATGGCAGATGGATCGCCAGGGCCATTGGATATGAAGTAGCCGGTTGGTGCAAAGTCCTTTTCCATTTCTTCAAAAGAGGTTTTTGCCGGGAAAACTTTGGCATACACATCACGTTTGTCAAAATTACGCAGGATGTTTTTCTTAACGCCAAGATCAAGCACAGCTACGCGGTAAGCAGCATTTTCATCGCCAAAGGTATAAGTTTCGGTTGTTGATACCTTTGATGATAATTCCAGCCCATCCATTGATGGTACTTCGGCCAGTTTAGCTTTCAACACCTCGATATCCAGTATCTCAGATGAGATGATCGCGTTCATGGCACCTTTATCACGGATATGACGAACAAGCTGACGCGTATCTATATCAGATATGCCTACCAGGTTTTGCGACTGGAAATAATCCTGTATGGATTCATTGGCTTGTTTGCGGCTGTAAGCAATGTTATAGTTTTTACAAACCAGCCCTGCAATTTGAATATTGCCCGATTCAACTTCATCATCAGCAATACCATAATTGCCTATGTGGGCATTGGTGGCAACCATTATTTGGCCAAAATATGATGGATCTGTAAAAATTTCCTGGTAGCCGGTCATGCCGGTGTTAAAGCAGATCTCGCCGGAGGTAGTACCTATTTTCCCCGCCGCTTTACCGTAAAAAACGGTTCCATCGTCAAGTAGCAGCACAGCCGGTAATTTGGTGAAGTAGGTCATTTATTAAAAAAATTGAATGGATTATTAAATCGGATCGCCTGGTTTAAAGCCCCGTGAAAACTGATTGAAATATTGAAGTAAGGAACTTCCTGATTCACGGCGCAAAAATATAGTTTTATTTCGGATTTCGAAAGTGGGATTTCGGATTTATTTTGATTTATGTATTTGCAACATTCAAATATTTTTGATTAAAAAATCAGAAATCGAACATCAAAATTCCGAAATGATTTATTTATACATTTGCAGTGCCAATGCTAAAGGCTTAAATATTTATCGATGTCAGTAAATAAAGAAGTTAAAAGGATCACTACGCATACCGTACAGGAAATGAAGAACCGGGGCGAAAAGATAGCCATGCTTACCGCTTATGATTATTCCATGGCGACTATTGTAGACGATGCCGGTATGGACATCATACTGGTAGGTGATTCGGCTTCGAATGTGATGGCAGGTCATGAAACCACCCTGCCTATAACGCTCGATCAAATGATATACCATGCATCATCTGTAGTGCGTGCTGCAAAACGCGCGCTGGTGGTGGTCGATCTGCCTTTCGGATCATACCAGGGTAATTCTAAAGAAGCTTTGAACTCAGCCATCCGTATCATGAAGGAAGCAGGAGCCCATGGCGTTAAGATGGAGGGTGGTGTTGAAATTGCCGAATCAATAACCCGGATACTTACTGCCGGCATACCGGTTATGGGCCATTTGGGTTTAACTCCGCAATCCATTTATAAATTTGGCACTTATACCGTACGTGCCAAGCACGAAGCCGAGGCCCAGAAATTAAGAGAAGATGCCGTTAAACTACAGGAGCTGGGATGCTTTGCCATTGTGGTTGAAAAAATACCTGCCAAGCTGGCTAAAGAAGTTGCAGAGAGTGTGCAAATACCCATCATAGGTATAGGCGCCGGGCAGCATTGTGACGGCCAGGTTTTGGTGATTCATGATATGCTGGGCATTAACAAAGGTTTTAAACCCCGGTTTTTACGCCAGTACGCTAATTTATATGAGCAGATGAACGGGGCCATCAAAAACTATGTTGACGATATAAAATCAAAAAGTTTCCCTAACGAACAGGAACAGTATTAGTTTTGATTTCGGATGTTCGATTTTGGATTCTGGGAATTTGGAAAGTTTGATTTTTGAATAATATTAAAATCCGAAATCAAAATTGCAAAATCCGAAATCAAAATAAATCCGAAATCGAAAATCCCAATTCCGAAATAAAGCAATATGGCGAGGCCCGAATTTAATTATACCAGTTACGATATTACCGATAAGGATATTCTTTATGAGGACAATCATCTTATTGCAGTAAATAAGCGCGCCGGCGATATTGTACAGGTTGATGAAACCGGCGATGAGTCACTGGATGAAAAGGTTAAAAAATATATTGCCAAAAAATATAATAAACCCAATGGCGCTTTTTTAGGTGTGGTGCACAGACTGGACAGACCCGTGAGCGGGGTTATCCTGTTTGCTAAAACCAGTAAGGCACTGGACAGGATAAATAAGATGTTTAAAAGCCGCGACATGCACAAAACCTATTATGCTGTTGTGCGCAAAAGGCCATATCCCGAAGCTGGTACTTTAATTCACTGGCTGGTAAAAAACCCACAAAAAAATGTAACCAAAGCTCACGATAAAGAAGTGCAGGGCA
>Ga0193717_1001208_pt1 | contig 16008 bp, 17 predicted proteins | sample U2c2metaG_FD_145900 | JGI IMG/M metagenome (GOLD analysis project Ga0193717, IMG submission 145900) | Soil microbial communities from a riparian zone of the East river system, Colorado, United States - U2c2 | ecosystem: Environmental > Terrestrial > Soil > Riparian zone | place: USA: East River... | reverse complement strand
CCTCGACGACTACGGGTTCGTCCTCGCGGGCCCGGATCTCAAGGACGTCTGCGGCTGGAATCGGGACCGTCCGCCGCATCACCTGGAAACAAGTGTGCCCGGTGTGTTTGTTGCAGGAGACGTGCGCGCCGAGTCCGCGAAGCGGGTGGCTGCTGCCGTCGGCGAGGGATCGATGGCAGTGATGCTGGTACACCGCTACCTGGCCGAAGCATGATTGCCGGCACCGCCGGCGTGGCCTAGAGAGGAATTTTCATGGGTGAGACCTGTCTGCCAGACGAGCTCCGGACACTGTTCCTGTTCGAGAAGCTCGACGACCGGCAACTGCAGAAGCTCTGCGAGAACGGGCACCTCGCCCGCTTCGAGCCTGGACCGATCTGCATAGAGGGCGAAGCAGCGACGTGCTTCTACGTGCTCATCGAAGGTGAACTGGTGATGTCGAAGCGGTCCGGCGGCGCGGACATCGAGACCAACCGGACGTCGCAGCGCGGCGTGTACTGCGGGGCGTGGAGCGCGTTCGTCGACGGCGTGCCACAGGTCTACGAATCGTCCGTACGCGTCACCAAGCCGTCGAAGTTCTTCGTGCTCGATGCTGCGGCCTTCGGCGACTTCGTCAGGGCCGAACTCCCGATGGCGGTGCATCTGCTCGAGGGGCTCAAGGTCGGCGGACTGCGGCAGCGCCAGATCATCGACCAGCGCGAGAAGCTGCTGGCCCTCGGGCAGCTGTCGGCGGGACTGACCCATCAGCTCAACAACCCGGCCGCGGCCGCCGCGCGCGCCGTGTCCGATCTGCGCGAGAAGATCGCGGGGATGCGCCACAAGTTGGCGATGCTCGCCGACGGCAAGTTCAGCCCCGAAGGCCTGCGGGTGCTGGTCACCTTTCAGGAAGAGGTGGCCGAGCAGGTCGCCAAGTCGAAGGCTCAGGAACTCACCGCGCTCGAGGCGTCCGACCGCGAGGACACGATCGGGGACTGGCTCGACGACCACGGGATCATGGGCGCATGGGATTACGCGCCGACGTTCGTCGAGGCCGGCCTGGACACCGACTGGCTGGAGCGCATCTCGGCGTCGATCGACGAGGCCGACGCTTCCGCCTCGCTCCAGAGCGCCCTCGGCTGGCTGAAGTACACCATCGACACCGAGCTCATGATGAATCAGATCGCCGAGGCGAGCAGCCGGATCTCGGCGCTGCTGGCAGGCGCCAAGCAGTACTCGCAAATGGATCGTGCGCCGTATCAGAGCGCCGACGTCCACGAACTCCTGCGCAGCACCATCATGATGTTCGGCGACAAGATCGGCAAGGACAAGCCGATCAAGCTGGTGAGGGACGTGGACAAGTCCTTGCCCGAAATACTGTGCTACCCAGGCGATCTCAACCAGGTGTGGACCAACGTCATCGACAACGCCATCCAGGCGATGAAGGGCTCGGGGACGCTGACCATCCGCACGTCGGCAGTCGGCGAGGACGCGATCAAGGTCGAGATCTGCGACGACGGACCCGGCATCCCGAAGGACGTCCTCGACCGCATCTTCACGCCGTTCTTCACCACCAAGCCGTTCGGCGAGGGCACCGGGCTCGGGCTGGACCTGGCGTGGCGCATCGTCGCCCAGAAGCACCACGGCAACATCCGCGTCGAGTCGAACCCGGGCGACACCCGATTCATCGTCGTGCTGCCGCTGGTCGCCCCGAAGCCCGAGGAAGAACCCGGCGAGGCCGACTAAGTTTCGGCTCGGCCCGTTCGCATCGGAATAGTCCCGACGGCGCGGCAGGTTGACCCAACCATGACGCAGACCACATCCTCTTCGGGCAAGCCCTCATCGAAGCCAAATCTCGGAAAGTTTGGCGTGTTCGGTCGTGGGGCGACCCCGGCGCAGGCGAAGGACATCGAGGCGCTCGGCTACGGCGCGATCTGGGTCGGCGGATCGCCGCCCGCCGAACTCGACTGGGTCGAACCCCTACTCGAAGCCACCAACACGCTGCAGGTGGCCACCGGCATCGTCAACATCTGGACCGCGGCGGCAGGGCCCGTCAGCGAGTCGTTCCACCGCATCGACAAGGCCTACCCCGGCCGGTTCCTACTCGGCATCGGCGTCGGCCATCCCGAGGCACACCAGGAGTACAAGAAGCCGTACGACGCGCTCACCGAGTACCTGGACAAGCTCGATGAGTACGGCGTTCCGAAGGACCGTCGGGTGGTCGCTGCACTCGGGCCGCAGGTGCTCAAGCTGTCGGCCAGGCGTAGCGCGGGCGCCCACCCGTATCTGACGACACCGGAGCACACCGCGCAGGCGCGCGAGCTCATCGGGCCCGACGCCTTCCTGGCCCCGGAACACAAGGTGGTGCTGACCACCGACGCGGACCAGGCGCGCGCAGTCGGCCGCAAGGCGCTCGAGATCTATCTGAACCTGGCGAACTACACGAACAACTGGAAGCGGCTCGGCTTCACCGAAGCCGACATCGCCAAGCCGGGCAGTGACGCGCTGGTCGACGCGTTCGTCGCGTACGGCACGGTCGACGCCATCGCGACCAGGCTGAAGGAGCATCTCGCGGCTGGCGCGGACCATGTTCCGGTTCAGGTGTTGACGGGTAATGACAAGCTGGTACCCGCACTCGCCGAGCTCGCTGGACCGCTCGGCCTGTCCTGACCTGACCAGCTCCTCGAAGGGATTTTCCTATGACCGACGTATCCGGGCTCAAGCCCGACCTCGGCCGATTCGGGGTGTGGACCTTTGGCGCACCCAAACCCGAACAGGCCGTCGAGATCGAGAAGCTGGGCTACGGCGCGGTGTGGGTCGGCGGCTCCCCGGCCGGCGACCTGAACTACGTCGACCCCATCCTCGAAGCCACCGAGACACTGCAGGTGGCCACCGGCATCATCAACGTCTGGACGGCCGATGCCGCCGAGGTCGCGGAGGCCTACCACCGCGTCGAGGCCGCGTACCCGGGCCGATTCCTGCTCGGCATCGGCATCGGGCATCCGGAGCACACCGAGGAGTACCGCAAGCCCTACGACGTGCTGGTCGAGTACCTCGATGCGCTGGACGCCGCGAAGGTGCCGACCAGCCGCATGGTCGTGGCGGCGCTTGGTCCCAAGGTGCTGAAACTCTCGGCCACCCGTAGTGCCGGCGCACACCCGTATCTGACGACACCGGAGCACACCGCGCAGGCCCACGCGCTCATCGGCAACACGGTGTACCTGGCGCCCGAACACAAGGTCGTGCTGACCACCGATGCCGAAGAGGCCCGCGCGATCGGGCGCGAGACGGTCGACTTCTATCTGAATCTCAGCAATTACCTGAACAACTGGAAACGGCTGGGATTCACCGACCACGACATCGCCAAGCCGGGCAGCGACAAGCTGATCGACGCGGTGGTGGCGCACGGCACGCCGGAGGCCATCGCCGCGCGACTGAACGAACACCTCGATGCGGGTGCCGACCACGTGTCGATCCAGGTGCTCGGCGGCCCGGACAAGCTCATCGGAACGCTGACGGCGTTGGCCGGGCCGTTGGGGCTGAAGGCCTAGCCGCTAGGGTTTCAGCATGCGATTGCTGGTCACCGGCGGTGCCGGCTTCATCGGCGCCAACTTCGTGCACAGCACGGTGCGTGAACACCCCGAGGTGTCGGTGACGGTGCTCGACGCGATGACGTATGCGGGCAGCCGCGAATCCCTCACCGCCGTCGCCGATGACATCCGGCTGGTTCAGGGCGACATCACCGACACGGCATTGGTGTCGGAGCTCGTCGCGGACTCCGACACGGTGGTGCACTTCGCCGCCGAGACGCATGTGGACAATTCACTGGCCGATCCCGAGCCGTTTCTGCGCACCAACGTGGTCGGCACGTTCACGGTGCTCGAAGCCGTGCGGCGCAACGGGGTTCGGCTGCACCACATCTCGACCGACGAGGTCTACGGCGAGCTGCCGCTCGACGACCCGGTGCGCTTCACCGAGGCGACGCCGTACGACCCGTCGAGCCCGTATTCGTCGACCAAGGCGGCCTCCGACATGCTCGTGCGCGCCTGGGTCCGGTCCTATGGCGTGCGCGCGACGATCTCCAACTGCTCCAACAACTATGGGCCGTACCAGCACGTGGAGAAGTTCATCCCACGCCAGATCACGAACATCCTGACGGGTCGGCGGCCCAAGCTCTACGGTGCCGGTGCCAACGTGCGCGACTGGATCCACGTCGAGGACCACAACAGCGCGGTGTGGCGCATCGTCCAAGGCGGACAGCTCGGTCGCACGTACCTGATCGGGGCAGGCGGCGAGCGCGACAATCTGTCGGTGCTACAGACACTGCTTCGGCTGATGGACCGCGAACCGGACGACTTCGATCACGTCACCGACCGGGTGGGCCACGACCTTCGTTACGCGATAGATCCGACCGCAGTACGCGACGAGCTGGGTTGGGGTCCCAAGCACACCGACTTCGAGGACGGCCTTCGCGACACCATCGCGTGGTATCGGGACAACGAATCATGGTGGCGCCCATTGAAAGACGGCGTTGAGAAGGCGTATGCGGAGCGCGGCCAGTGAGCGCCCACGAACTCGACGTGCCTGGTGCGTGGGAGCTCACCCCGACGCTGCGCTCGGACCCCAGAGGCGTCTTCTTCGAGTGGTTCACCGAAGGCGGGTTCGCCACGATGACGGGCCACCGGTTCAACTTCGCGCAGGCCAACTGTTCGGTGTCGTCGGCAGGCGTGCTGCGTGGGTTGCACTACGCGCAGGTCCCTCCGAGCCAGGCGAAGTACGTGACCTGCCTGCGCGGCTCGGTGTTCGACGTGGTGGTCGACATCCGGGTCGGCTCGCCGACGTTCGGCCGGTGGGATTCGGTGTTGCTCGACGACCGCAGCCGCCGTTCGGTCTACCTCTCCGAGGGGCTGGCTCACGGTTTCCTTGCGCTCGAAGATGATTCGACGGTCATGTACCTGTGCTCAGCCCCATACGCACCGACCCGCGAGCACACGTTGTGCCCGACGGATCCCACCATCGGTGTCGAGTGGCCGCTGGTCGACGGGGTCGCGCCGACGCTGTCCGAGCGCGACGCGGCCGCGCCGACCCTCGACGAGATGCGCAGCTCCGGCATGCTGCCGACGTGGGAGTCGACGCAAGCGTTCGTCGCCGAGTTGCGCCGCCGCTCCTAGTGCTGCGCGGTCGTCGTCCGGCGCCGGCTCAACCACCACCCCCCGCAGGCCAATACGGTGACGACTTCAGCTGCCACACTCAGCAGCGCGTGGGGCGCGGGGTCCCAACCGACCTCCACGAACCCGGCAATGCCGACCGTCCGGGACAGCGCGAATGCGCCAAGCGCTCCGACGGCCAACACACCCGCGGCCCACACCAACCACTCGGGGCCACCGAGCAGAACCAGCACCGCCACGGCGAAGGACACGCTGGCCTGCACGAGGAAGCCAGTTCCGACGACCGGAATGTGGCCGTAGCCATGCGCGTACAGGTAGGCGTGGCTGACCCCGCTGACGACCGAGCTCGCGGCAATGACCATCCGAAACACCAACGCTCTCATGGCAACGTCCTTTCCTTCAGCGCGAGCGCCTGCTGACCCTTGTTGTAGGCGACCTCTCTGATTCCCAGCGCATCGTGCAACTTTCCAGCGGGCAGGGTGAGCGGCTTGGGGGCTGGACCATCACCGGGATGCGGCAGCGGGTAGGCGGTCGTGGTGCCACTGAAGAACGTCACGTTGCCCTCGGTCTTCGAGAAGACCTGATGCACATGGCCGTTCAGGCAGGTCACCGACGAGAACCTACGCAGGTACGAGAGGGCCTGTACCGAATCGTCGGTGCCCCAACCCCAGTCGGGATACATCGCGAACAGCGGAATGTGGCTGAAGACGATGATCGGAGTATCACTCGACAGCGGCGCCACGTCCTTCTTGACGAAGTCGAGCTGGTCCTGACCCAGGTGTCCGAGCTTGGTCATGTGGAGCGTATTGACCAACGCGATGACGTGCACCCCGGCGATGTCGAAGCTGTACCACCCCTCGCCGCGGGTGCCCGCACCAAAGACCTTGCGGTACTTCTGGCCTGCGTCGTCCACCGAGTCGTGTTCGCCGGGCACGGTGAACACGTGCGGCGTGCTCAGCCCGGACAGCATCTGCTTCACCTGGTCGAACTGCGCGGGGGTGGCCAGATGGGTGAGATCGCCGGTGTGGATGACGAAGTCGGGTGTGTAGCCCAGGTTGTTGATCTGGTTGACGGCCCGCGTGAACGAGCCGGAGACGTCGGCGTTGGCGGGGCCGGTGAAGCCGATGTGGCTGTCACTGACCTGAGCGAAACGCAACGTGGGCCGGGTCTGCGTGGCCGTGGCGGCCCCCGCAACGTGGGAGATCACCTCGCCGCCGACGACGGCCAGCCCGACTGCCGCGCCGAACCAGGCGGTGTGCCTGATGAGTTGGCGCCGACTCATTTCCATTGGGTCGCGATCCTCGGTCATGGTGTCACCACCACGGTGCCGTGCATGAACGGGTGGACTGAGCAGATGTAGTCGAACGTGCCCGCCGTCGGGAAGATGAACGAATACGTGCCGCCGGAGCCGAGCGCCTGTGAGCGGAACGCTCCGCCGTTGTCGACGACGGTGTGTGGGTCCTCGTCCTTGTTGGTCCACGTGACGGTGGTTCCGGCCTTGACGGTCAGTGTCGCTGGGGCAAAGGCGAATCCGTCGATGTTCACTTCGTTCGGGCCCGCAGGCGCAACTGGGGCCTGCGGCGCCGAGCCTTCGGTCCCCGACGGCGACCCACTCATTGCGGGCATCCCACTCATTCCAGGCATGCTGCCCATCCCCTGCATGCCGGGCGTCGACGCGACATCAGTGCTGAACGTCGGGCTCGGTTGGCTCACGGGTTTGTCGGTGGCCGCACAGGCGGCCAGTAGCAACGCGGTGGCAGTCAGTGCGGTGCTCACCGCGACTGAGACGCGCTGGGTTCGTCGGGACACGACGGTTACCTCCGTTGTCGGTTGACGAGTCCGCGGGCTGCGGGGCTCTCACCAACAGATAGGGAGGCGGGTTACACGTTCAGGTCTGCTCGGTGCGGCTAGCCGGCGCCAATACCTCGACGGCGCCATTCAGCTCCCGAACCTCCAACTTGGGCAACGGTTTCGGCGAGATCGGCAACTGGTGGGTGAGCACCTGGCCTTCCTTCGAGAAGGACGTCGAGTGGCACGGGCAGCGCAGCCGATCGTCGGGCCCGTCGAACCACAGCCGGCAGCCCTGGTGCGTGCAGATGCCCGAAACGCCCTCGGCGCGGCCATCCACCCGACGAACGAAACCGACCACGGAGCCCAGATCGAACGGATGCATGCCGCCCTCGGTCACGTCGGAGCTGGCGGCCACGCGCTGCCAGGCGCCCTCGGTCGGCACCAGGTCCTGCGCGACCTGTACGTCATCGCCCTGGTCGCCGCGCATCAGTAGCCGGTCCACGGCGACCGCCGCCACTGCAGCGGTCGCCGCGGCAGAAGTGCCAACGATCACTTGGCGACGGTTGGCGTGCAACCAGGTCGGTGGAGGCGCAGCTCCGGACTCGTCGTCCAGCTGCGCTGCGAGCCGGCTGTGCAAGTCGGCAAGGAACTCTGGGCGCGGCTCGTCGGCGCCGGGCCGAGCGGCCTGCAGGTCGATCGCGGTGCGCATCTGCGCGGCCTCGAAGTCATCGGGGACGAAACCCTTGGGCTTGCGGTTGCGCGTCAGATCGTCGAGGTACCTGCGCAACCCTCGCTCGTTCATGGCGTGCCCTTCTCGTTGACCTGGGCCGCAAGCCGCAGGGCCCGGTGTTGGAGCACTTTGGCATTGGCCACGCTCACCCCCATCGCCGACGCCGACTCCTTGATCGACAGGTTCTGCAGGAAGCGCAGGTCCAGTATGCGGCGGTAGTTGTCGGGCAGTGTCTCCATCACAGTGGCCACGCGTTCGGGTGCCGTGCTGATCGCCTCCTCGCTGTCCGGCGATGCCGCGATGTCGCCTTCGATCTCGGTGATCTCACGGCCCATCGTCTGGCGCCAGTGCGCCGCCAGCACCGTGCGCGCAGTGTTCTTCAGATACGAGCGCACCTCGGCGACGCTGGCGGTCAGCCGCAGCGGCCGCAACGCCGCCATGAAGACCTCAGCGGTGAGGTCCTCGGCGTCGGCCTGATTGCCGACTCTGGCGTAGATCGTGCGGTAGACCCACGTCGCATTGTCCTCGTACACGGCCTCCCAGTCGGGATAGCGATCATCGGACGACACCACCCGAAGGGGGCGCGGGTGCGCGGGGTCGCGTCGTGCCGTCACGTGTCGCCTGTCTACGTCGGGGAGGCCGTGCACATCATGAGATAGCGGCCGGGGTTACAACCCGTGATGCCGACGACTCACAGCATCTTCACAGGAGCTCGGGCTGGCGCACGCACGGCTCGACGATGCGAGGACCGACGATTTGCGCGGCAGGCGGCCCTTGCGTCCGGCCATCCCGAGTTACTAGGATGTCCTAGTAATCGTCTTTCGTCCTAAGGGCCCCTCATGACCACACAGATTCCGCACTTCATCGACGGTCAGCGCACCGCCGGTACGTCGACGCGCACCGCTGACGTGCTCAACCCCAGCACGGGTGAGGTTCAGGCGCAGGTACCCATGGCCTCGACGGCCGACCTCGACGCCGCCGTCGCAATCGCCGTCGAGGCGCAAAAGGAGTGGGCCGCCTGGAACCCGCAGCGACGCGCGCGGGTGATGATGAAGTTCGTCGATCTGGTCAACAAGAACGCCAACGAGCTCGCCGAACTGCTCTCCCTCGAGCACGGCAAGACCATCGCCGACTCGCTCGGTGACATTCAGCGCGGCGTCGAGGTCATCGAGTTCGCCATCGGCATCCCGCACCTGCTGAAGGGTGAGTACACCGAGGGCGCAGGCGGCGGCATCGATGTCTACTCACTGCGTCAGCCCCTTGGCGTCGTCGCGGGCATCACGCCGTTCAACTTCCCCGCGATGATCCCGCTGTGGAAGGCCGGCCCCGCGCTGGCATGTGGGAACGCCTTCATTCTCAAGCCGAGCGAGCGCGACCCGTCGGTGCCCGTACGGCTCGCCGAACTCTTCGAAGAAGCAGGGCTGCCAAAGGGCGTGTTCCAGGTCGTCCACGGCGACAAGGAAGCCGTCGACGCCATCCTGAACAACCCCGACATCCAGGCCGTCGGCTTCGTCGGAAGCTCCGACATCGCCCAGTACATCTACTCGACGGCCGCGGCCAACGGTAAGCGGGCGCAGTGCTTCGGCGGCGCCAAGAACCACATGATCGTGATGCCCGACGCCGACCTCGACCAGGCCGTCGACGCTCTGATCGGCGCCGGCTACGGCAGCGCGGGCGAGCGCTGCATGGCGATCAGCGTCGCGGTCCCGGTTGGCAAGGAAACTGCAGACCGCCTCCGCGCCAGGCTCGTCGAGCGGGTCAACCAGTTGCGCGTCGGCCACAGCCTCGACCCGAAGGCCGACTACGGCCCACTGGTCACCTCGGCGGCACTGGCCAGGGTCAAGGACTACATCGGACAGGGCATCGAAGCGGGCGCGGAGGCCGTCGTCGACGGCCGCGACCGGGCCAGCGACGACCTGACCTTCGGTGACGCCAGCCTCGAGGGCGGCTACTTCATCGGGCCCACCCTGTTCGACCACGTCACCCCCGACATGTCGATCTACAAGGACGAGATCTTCGGCCCGGTGCTGTGCATCGTCAGGACCGACAGCTACGAAGAAGCGCTGGCCCTCCCTTCCGAGCACGAGTACGGAAACGGCGTGGCGATCTTCACTCGCGACGGCGACACCGCGCGCGACTTCGTGTCACGTGTGCAGGTCGGTATGGTCGGCGTCAACGTGCCGATCCCAGTTCCCGTGGCATACCACACCTTTGGTGGCTGGAAGCGGTCCGGCTTCGGCGACCTCAACCAGCATGGGCCCTCGTCGATCATCTTCTACACCAAGGTCAAGACGGTCACCCAGCGTTGGCCGTCGGGCATCAAGGATGGTGCCGAGTTCTCCATCCCGACCATGAAGTAGCCGGATGGACTACTTCGGTCTGGACGACGACGCACGCGTGATCGCCGAAACGGCGGCCGAGTTCGCCGAGAAGCGCATCGCGCCATACGCGTTGGAGTGGGATGCCGCCAAGCACTTCCCCACCGACGTGCTGCGCGCGGCCGCCGAGTTGGGCATGGCGGCGATCTACTGCCAGGAGGACGCAGGAGGAAGCGGCCTGCACCGACTGGATGGGGTACGGATCTTCGAGCAACTGGCCGTCGCCGACCCGACCACGGCGGCGTTCCTGTCGATTCACAACATGTGCACGTGGATGGTCGACACGTACGGCACCGACGAGCAGCGCAAGAAGTTGGTGCCGCGGCTGGCCTCGATGGAGCTCATCGCGAGCTATTGCCTGACGGAGCCTGGCGCCGGATCCGACGCAGGGGCATTGCGCACCAAGGCCGTTCGGGACGGCGAACACTATGTGCTCGACGGCGTCAAGCAGTTCATCTCCGGGGCAGGCGCCTCGGACGTGTACGTCGTGATGGCGCGCACCGGCGGTGACGGGCCGCGCGGCATCTCGGCGTTCGTCGTCGAGAAGGACACGCCTGGGGTCAGCTTCGGCGCCGACGAGTACAAGATGGGCTGGCACGCCCAGCCCACCGCCCAGGTGGTCTTCGACGGCGCCCGCGTGCCGCTCGACGCGATGCTCGGGGGCGCCAATGGCGAGGGCACCGGGTTCGGCATCGCCATGAACGGGCTCAACGGCGGGCGCATCAACATCGCCGCCTGTTCACTGGGCGGAGCGCAGGCCGCCTATGACAAGTCCGTAGCCTATCTCGCCGACCGCGAGGCGTTCGGCATGCGACTGCTCGACGAGCCCACCATCCGATTCACGCTCGCCGACATGGCCACGGCACTGGAGACATCGCGAAACCTATTGTGGCGGGCCGCTACTGCACTTGACGACGACCACCCGGACAAGGTCGAACTGTGCGCGATGGCCAAGCGTTACGTCACCGACGCCTGCTTCAACGTGGCCGACCAAGCCCTGCAACTGCACGGCGGCTACGGCTACCTGCGCGAGTATGGGCTGGAGAAGATCGTCCGCGATTTGCGGGTGCACCGCATTCTCGAGGGAACCAACGAAATCATGCGCGTGGTCATCGGTCGGGCTGAAGCCGCCCGGGTCCGCGCGTCATGATCACAGGAGGCCCTCCGGGGCGAGCGAAGCGACGGGAGAATATGTAGCAATGGCGATAATCGCGTTCTTGGGGCTCGGCAACATGGGCGGCCCAATGGCGGCAAATCTGGTGGGAGCCGGGCACGAGGTGCGCGGCTTCGACCCGGTGCCCGCCCTCAAGGAGGCAGCTGACGCGAAGGGCGCCAGCGTGTTCGACAGCGGTGCCGACGCCGTGGCAGACGCTGACGTGGTCATCACCTCACTGCCCAACGGCGACATCGTCAAGCGGTGCTACGCCGAGGTGCTGCCCGCCGCGAACTCCGGTGCGCTCTTCATCGACACCTCGACCATCTCCGTCGACGACGCCCGTGAGATCCACGGCAACGCCGTCGCAGCGGGCTTCGAGCAACTCGATGCGCCGGTGTCGGGCGGAATCAAGGGTGCCACCGCAGGCACGCTGGCGTTCATGGTCGGCGGCGAGGACGCAGCCGTCGAGCGCGCCAAACCGATCCTGGAACCCATGGCGGGCAAGATCATTCACTGCGGGGCGTCCGGCGCAGGGCAGGCCGCCAAGCTGTGCAACAACATGGTTTTGGCCGTGCAGCAGATCGCCGTCGGCGAGGCGTTCGTGCTCGCGGAGAAGCTTGGTCTGCCCGCGCAATCGCTGTTCGACGTGATCACGGGCGCCACGGGCAACTGCTGGGCCGTCCACACGAATTGCCCCGTCCCCGGCCCGGTTCCGACGTCGCCAGCCAACAACGACTTCAAGCCCGGCTTCGCGACGGCGCTGATGAACAAGGACCTCGGGCTGGCGATGGCCGCAGTCAGCTCGACCGGATCCGCCGCGCCGTTGGGCACCCACGCCGCCGAGATCTACGCGAAGTTCGCCGCCGACCACGCCGACAAGGACTTCAGCGCGGTCATCGAGTCGATCCGCAACGGGTAGCGGCGCGCTCCAGACGACACTGCGGGGAGATTGCGAATCTTCGATGAATCGCGATCTCCCCGCAGTGTCGAGGGGTAGTTGGGGAAGCTCCGCGTTACCGGCCCGTCTGCCACCGGCGATGCAGTTGGTCGCAACCGGCGGCAAGAAGCCCGTCGTACGCGCAACGCACCTCGACGGCCCCGGTGAAGTCGGCTCCGGCCGTATAGCCCGTGGTCACCACCAGCGTCGCCAGCTTGGCCGCGCGCGCGGCGCGTAGGCCCCGTGGCGTGCCCGCGACGGCAAGCGCGCGCTCCGGAGCCAGCCCAAGCTCCCACAGCGCATGGCCGTGCAGGTCCGGCTCGCGCCCGGGCCGGGCCAGGTCGTCGGGCGTGATGATCGTTTCGGCGATGCCTTCGCCGATCAGCTGCCGGACCAGCGGATCCACCCACTTCCGGTCACCGGTGCTGACCACCGCGACTGGAACCCCGGCGAAGTAGAGACTGTTGACCAGGTCGTCGAGGCCGGACCGCGGCGTGACATCGCCGTTGAGCACGGAGTCCTGGAACAGGTCGTTCTTCGTTCGATAGACGTGCGCCGCGATCTCCGCGCTGACCCGGCCGAAGCCCCGCCTGCGCAGGGCCGATGCGATGCGCCGCTGTTCGTCGCCGATGCAGACCAGGCGTCCGTACTCCTCTACGGTCCAGTTGATATCAAGACCGTGCTCGGCGAACGCGGCATTGAACGCCAACCGCTGCCCGTCGCGTTCGACGTCGGCCAACGCACCGTCGAGGTCGAAGATCACGGCGTCCAATGACTCGACGGCCGCGTCCGCCGGCCGCCCGGCATCCCACCAGAACGTCCGCTCCACGCACGTAACCGACATGCTTAGCAGGGTGTCCTAGATCACAGCGGTAGAACCTCCCCCATTAGGGGGATTCGGATGGCCATCTTGGTGGGCTGGCACCGGCGGCGGCCCTATGGTGGAGCACATGACGCCAGTGCGGTTGGTGCTGGTAGACGACCACGAGATGGTCATCGAGGGGCTCAAGGCGATGCTCGCCGCGTTCGGTGACCGGGTGGAGGTGGTCGGCCAGGCCGTCGGTGCCGAGCGAGCGCTCGGAGTGATCGAGCAGCTCAACCCCGACATCGTGTTGTGCGACGTGCGGATGCAGGGCTCCAGCGGCCTGGACCTGTGCTCCGACCTTCGCAATCGCCAATCGGACCGCAAGGTCGTCATGCTCTCGGTTTACGACGACGAGCAGTACCTCTTCCAAGCGCTGCGAGTGGGCGCGTCGGGCTATCTGTTGAAGAGCATCAGCAGCGACGAGCTGGTGCGTCAGCTGGAGTTCGTGCACCGCGGTGAGACGGCCATCGACCCCAGCATGGCGGCCCGCGCCGTGGATACCGCAGCACGGCTGCAGCGTGACGAATTCTGGCCGGGCGCCAGACAGGGCCTGACGCAGCGCGAGAGCGAGATCCTCTCCTATGTCGTCAACGGCCTGTCCAACAAGGGCATCGCCAGCAAGCTGGTGATCGGCGACGAGACGGTCAAGACGCACCTGCGGTCGGTGTACCGCAAGCTCGGCGTCAACGATCGCACGGGTGCCGTGGCAACGGCGCTGAGGGAAGGCATCTATCAATGACGCCACCGGAGGGCAGGAGCGAAGCGACCCGGGACGTGTCGACGGAGGGCAGGAGCGAAGCGACCCGGGACGTGTCACTGCCTTCCCGGTCGAATGCGGTACGCGACCTGGTCGACGCAGACCGCGAACTAGCGCTGCTGCGCGAGTTGATCCAGGCGGCGTCGAGCGGTCCCGGCGTCGAGCCGCTCGCCGCGGCTGCGGCCCGGATGATCACCGCGGCCACCGCGACGGACGTGTGCTTCGTGCACGTGCTCGATGACGCCGAACGGTCGCTCACGCTGACCGGCGCCACCCCGCCGTTCGACAGTGAGGTCGGCAAGATCCGACTTCCGCTGGGCCAGGGCGTGTCCGGCTGGGTGGCCAGCCACCGCCAGCCCGTCGTCATCATCCACGACAAGGAATCCGATCCTCGGTACCTGCCATTCGAGTCGCTGCGCGGGTCGGACTTCACGTCGATGGTTTCGGTGCCGATGGAGACCGATCCCGGCGGACTGGTCGGCGTGCTCAACGTGCACACCGTGGCACGCCGCGAATTCACGGACCGCGACGTGGAATTGCTGCTGGTCATCGGCAGGCTCATTGCGGGCGCCATGCACCAGGCCCGCTTGCACCGCCGGTTGGTCGTCCGCGAGCGGGCGCACGAGAACTTCGTCGAACAGGTCATCGAGGCGCAGGAGATCGAGCGCCGACGGCTGGCCGGCGACATCCACGACGGCATTTCGCAGCGCCTGGTCACGCTGTCCTATCGGCTCGATGCCGCCAGCCGGGCGGTCGGCGTCGATGCCACGATGGCCGCCGTACAGTTGGGCATGGCCCGTGAGCTGGTGGACCTCACCCTGCAGGAGGCTCGCGCGGCGATCGGTGGGCTGCGCCCGCCGGTACTCGACGATCTGGGGCTCGCCGGCGGGCTGGCCAGCTTGGCTCGCTCCATCCCGCAGGTCCAGATCGGCGTCGATCTGGATGACACCCGGCTGCCCGATCACATCGAGATCGCGATCTACCGCATCGCACAGGAGTGTCTGCAGAACGTCGTGAAGCATGCCGAGGCCACCAACGCCAGCCTGACCTTCTCCGTCGGCGATGACACCGCTCGGCTCGAGATCGTCGACAACGGAATCGGTTTCGACACCTTCGAGAATCCGTTGGGCGGCGACGAGATGGGCGGCTACGGTCTGCTGTCGATGGCCGAGCGTGCCGAGATCGTCGGTGGACGGCTCAACATCCGCTCGCGGCCGGGGTCGGGGACAGCGGTCACTGCGACGATCCCGCTGCCTTCGGTCACGACCTAGCGAGTCGGCGCGGCGCGTCAGACCTTTCAGATCAGCCCGATCCGTAACCTCGGTTATCCATTTCGGGCTCCGTACAGTCACTTGCTGTCTGGCCGGCAGGTGGCCGCCGCGCGTGCGCGGCGAGCGCTGCGGGTCGAGTTCGGGCGATGCCGCCCGGCAGAGTTTCCCTTGGGCGCAAACCTGAGCCTAGAAGTCGCCGGCCTGGCGGCGCAGTGTCTCGATCGACGCCGCCAGTGCCGCCGACTCGGCGGCGGAAACTCCGATGTCGGCGAACACTTCCTTGTTCAGGGTGACCGTCGCGTCCTCCACCGTCGACCGTCCAAGCCCCGTCAGCCGCACCAGGGTCGTGCGCCCATCCGTTGGGTGCGGGATGCGTTCGACGAGGCCGTCGGTCTCCAGCCGTCGGATCGCGTGCGTGACGCTGGTGACGTGTACCTGAAGACGGTCGGAGGCCTTCGTGATCGGCAGCGCACCAGTGCTGCTGAACGCGAGCAACCGCAACAACTCATAGCGCGAGAAGCTCAGGTCGTAGGGCCGCAGCGCCGCCTCCACACGGGCCAGCAGGATCTGGTGCGCGCGCATCACCGACGTCACGGCCACCATGCCGCCGGCGACGTCACTCCACCCTGCGCGCTCCCAGTTGGCGCGTGCCAGCGCGATGGGATCCGGTTTGCCAGGCGACGGGTTCTGCTCGGTGGGCACGCCCCTTCATACCGCACTCGACCCGCCGCTTGCGGGAATCAGGCGAGTGCGACTGCCGCGAGCACCGCGCGTGAGGAGGATCGGCTACCCACGCTGATCCGCACGCCACCGTCGGCGTAGTTGCGCACCCGCAACTGCGTGTCGGCGAAGACGCGTCGCCATGGCCGCCGCCACGCCGGTAGGTACACGAAGTTCGCGTGGCTGTCGGTGCAGTAGACACCCATGGTGCGCAGCCGCGCTCGCAAGTAGCGGCCTTCCGCGCTGATCACACGGATACGTT
>Ga0193717_1001206_pt1 | contig 16025 bp, 13 predicted proteins | sample U2c2metaG_FD_145900 | JGI IMG/M metagenome (GOLD analysis project Ga0193717, IMG submission 145900) | Soil microbial communities from a riparian zone of the East river system, Colorado, United States - U2c2 | ecosystem: Environmental > Terrestrial > Soil > Riparian zone | place: USA: East River... | reverse complement strand
TTGTCGAATCAATACAGGCCATGCATCAGGGTAAATTGAAAGTGTTTTTCGCGATGGGAGGTAACTTCCTTTCGGCTACGCCGGATACTACGTATACTGCCGAAGCATTGCGTAAACTCGAAATGTCGGTTCATGTATCAACCAAGCTTAACCGTAGTCATTTGGTGCATGGCGAGGAGGCGCTGATATTGCCAACCCTATCACGCAGTGATAAAGACACAGTTAACGGTGAAGCACAATTCATCAGCTGTGAAAATTCGATGGGGGTTATCCAGATGTCTAAAGGGATGCTGGAACCCATCTCAAAGGATATGATGAGCGAAAACCAGATCGTGTGCCGCCTGGCTAAAGCAACTCTGGGCAGTCGTTCGGTAGTCGACTGGGATAAATACGAAAAAAGCTACGATGCCGTGCGCGATGTAATTGCCAAAGTAATACCTGGTTTTGAAGGTTATAACCAGAAGGTACGTACCCCCGCGGGCTTTTACCTGCCCAATGCCCCAAGAACAGGCAAGTTTGAGAGTGAAAAGCATGGCAGCAAGATTTTATTCAACCTGGCCGATCTGCCTAAACATGAAATGGCCGCGGATGAATACCGGATGACCACCATCCGCAGTCACGATCAATTTAATACCACTATATACGGTTTAGACGACCGCTACCGCGGCATTCATAACGAGCGCCGGGTAATATTCATGAACGAGCGGGATATGCAAAAGGCCGGGTTTAAATCGGGCGAGCAGGTTGATCTTTTTAATAATTTTGGAGGGGTTGAGCGTGTGGCCCATCTGTTTGTGGTGATACCTTATAGTATTCCTGAGGGCTGCACCGCCACCTATTACCCCGAAGCCAATGTTTTAATACCGATAGACAGCGTGGCAGAAAAAAGTAATACACCTACATCAAAACTGGTGTTCATCAAAATAAAAAAGCATCGGGCGGCTTAGTAATACAAATAATCTAAACTATGGGGCACAGAACCTACCTTATTAAAACTACTGCAGAGGAATCGAAAGACATCTTTGAAGCTAATAACAGTTTGCCTGTTTTTTGGCTTACGCTCATCAAATTGCAGGATATGGAGGCAGTAGAGGGCGAAATGAAAAAGGTTTATAACCTTTGGGATGATGAAGAAGTTTATGAAAAATATGAAGAGGAACACCCCGGATCTGCTCATGTAAAAGTTTATAAGCCGCAGGCCATGAGTAATGCACAATTGACCCTGCCTTTTATCAATAATAATTTTCCTGTACATGCTGCATTCTTTCATGAGTTTATCAATTATCTTGATTTGATATTTAAGGATGATGATATACTGGAGTTGGATATTATCTCGTTAGCTAACTACTCAGATATAGATATTTTTATAAAAAATGTAAAAGATGATCTGGAAGCAATAGCCACGCAAAATGCACAAAAAGTAAGCGGGTATTTTAATGATAAAGAGTTCAGGTATGCATTAACAGGATTTGATATTTTTGAAGGCTACAGCTTTAAAAATCATTCAAAAGCTTACCAAATTGCTGATGAGCGCTCAGTACAGGCCCACCAACAGTATTTTCATGAAAAAGCGGTACTAAGCGAGTCGCAAAAAAAGAAACGCGCCCGTAAAGCTATTATACTGATCATCTTTGGGATATTGTTTTTATATGTACCATATCGCGGTGTTATCAAAGTAGGTATAGCCAACATTTCGGTTATTGCATGCCTGCTGATATCGCTGGCTGCCATCGGAATAGGTATATCGAAGCTGAAAAGTGCAAGATCTCAGTAATTTATTTAACTAAACGAAACTTAACTGCTATAATCTTTTTGTTCAGATAGTACTTGCCGTTGATATAAGCCGGTAATTGTTCATAAACATCCTGTATATTGTTAAGCATGAAATAGCCTTGCCAGAGTTTTTGGGTGGAGTGGAATGTTAGCCGGCTTTGATCGTCGGCTGTGCCCATATCTGGGATAAATAAAACCGGTTTGCCTTTGTCGGTATTAAATAATGAAATTTTACTGGTGCCGATGTAACCATTGGCTAAAGCCAGCTGGATAGTTCTGCCATTCAGTTTTCCGGTATATTGTTCTGTTTCATAAGCCTTTTGGGCAAAGCCGCAAAAAGGCCGCACAACTAATAATAAAATGAACAGAGCTTTGTGTTGCATAACTATTGTATCTGTAAATCGCAAAGATAGTTTACTCTGCCAGTTTTAAGCACCATGTAGCCCGGATGCGTCCTGCTTTTCCTAAATTGTTAAGCTGTTCTTCAGTTGCATTTGCCTTTAGATATTTTAATGTACTTATATGTTGATATCCCCGTCCTGCTTCTTTTTCAATTATAAACCCGTCCTCTAATATTAGCCTACCATATAAATTGTATCCTTTCTAAATATCATCTGGTCAAAACAAAAGTTGCTCCTGATGTTTTTATCAATAAAAAGTATTATGTCATTTGATCAATACCACGAGCCGGCACACGAACTATCTGCCGAGACCAGAACATTTGCCAGGATGATCGTATCCTTAACCGAAGAAGCCGAAGCTATTAACTGGTACGAACAGCGCATAGCTGTTGAAACCGATAAAGACGCCAAAGCTATCATGCAAAACGCCCAGCAGGAAGAATTTAAACATTTTGGCATGGACCTGGAGTTTTTACTGCGACAAAAACCGGTTTGGCAAACCACACTTAAAGCCATATTATTTCAAAAGGGCGATATTGTAAAGCTTGGTACAAAAGGCGAAGAAGCCGCAGAGTAAATGCATATATTATGACCATTAACCGGATAGAACTTATTCAGGGTGATATAACCAAAATTAATGCTGATGCCATTGTAAATGCCGCCAATACCTCATTATTAGGTGGAGGTGGCGTTGATGGTGCCATACACCGTGCCGGCGGCAAAGCCATATTGGATGAGTGTGTACAAATACGCAACCGCCAGGGTGGCTGTAAAACCGGTGAAGCTGTGATCACCACAGCCGGTAATTTACCTGCCAAACATGTGATACATACCGTGGGGCCGGTTTATAACGATGGTAGCAAAGGCGAAGATAAACTACTGGCCTCTGCCTATCTGAATAGTTTAAAATTAGCTCCAGAAAATCAGGTAACAACCATCGCTTTTCCAAATATCAGCACGGGTATTTACCACTTCCCCAAAGAAAAGGCGGCCGCTATAGCCATTAAAACGGTAAAAGATTATCTGGTTGATCATAATACCTTAAAGCAAGTGATATTTGTTTGCTTTGATGATGAGAATTACCGGATATACAAGAAATTGTTGGGTTATTAGAATCTCCTCATTCAGCATTACTCATTCCTTACCTGCTCGCATTGCTGCTTAAAAACGGTGTTAGGTTTGCCACTTGTGTGGATTGCAGTGTGGAGTATCTGAATGCTTTAAAACGGGTAGTGCCGCCAAAAACATAAAGGTAATTATTGTATACTGCCGATGCTGTTGCCCTGCGCTGCTCCATGTTTGATTTTAGTTTTACAAACTGGTTGGCCGGGATATTATAATATCCTATAAAATCTTCATCGTCATAACTGCCCACAACAAATATCCTGTCGCCGCAGGCCGATACACTGTTGGCTGATAGATACTGGGGCAGATTACCCATTTTTTTCCAGGTATTGGTTTTAATATCATAAGCATTAATACTGTACGACTGATGTTTGGTAAAAGCATCATAACCGCCAATGGTATATATAACACCATTAACTACCGCACCGGCTGCCTGCAAACTTTCAGGCATATCAGCCAGTTGAGTAAACTTTTTAGTAAGCGGATCAAATTCGTACATAGCGTTTATAGTGCGGTCACTCTCCCTGCTTCCGCCAAAAACATATATTTTATTATTCCATTCAACCGCGCTGCCGTAGGTTGTGGCCATAGGATTTAAAATATGCAGGTTTTCAACCTGTCCGGTTTTTACGTCCACCGTTTGCACGCCCTGAAATATATGGCTGGCCCGGCCTTGCCCGCCAATACCGCCCATAATATAAATTTTGCCGGTGGCAGGTACATAAGCAGCCGAGGTTTGTATTTTATTGCCACCCAAACCGGCCAGCACCGACCATTTATTTGCCTGTGGATCATACTTTAAAACATCAGACGAATAGCCACCAAAGCCTTTGTAGCCGGCTATGGCATAAATATAGTTGCCATCTGTAACGCTTGTTGTCCAGGTAAGGTCATAGGGCAAATTAGCTGCATTTTTAAAAGCAATTGTCGCTACGGCCGGTTGTGCTTGGGCCTGAACTTTATTAATATGAAAACTGGTGACCAGTATCAGTGCACAAAGGAAATTTAAGGCTCTCATGATAAAAAGGTTAATAAGTGAATTTAATGAATAAAATACTTATAACTATATATGTTTTAATTGTATCGTAATATTTACAACATGATGATATTGGTTCAACATTTCCGGTCCTCAGACCACGATAATGTGAAGCCGCTTTTCAAAAAACTCACCATTCAAGGGGTTGGGGGGCTAACAAATAATGCTTATGTTAGCATATATGCACCCGGCCCTTAAACAATACCTGGATGGAAAGATCAGCCTGTCTGCCGAGCATGAGCAGTTGGTTGGTAGTTGTTATAAATCCCGGCTTGCCAAACGCAACGAGATATTGGTTGAAAAGGGAACTATAGCCCGCCATCTGTTTTTTGTGATAAAAGGCTGCCTGAGGGTTTTTTTAACAGGGGAAGATGGAAATGAATCAACGCGGTTCCTCATCTTTGAAAATCACGCAGGTACTGCTTTTCCCAGTTTTATACAGCGCACGCCATCAGTGGCATCTATCCAGAGCATTGAACCATCAGAATTGCTAACGCTCAGTTACACCGACGCGCAAATGCTGCTTAAAGAAGTAGCCGGCTGGGAAACCATGTACCGCATAGGCCTGGAGCAAGATTACATAGCCGCCATTCAACGCATAGAAAGCCTCATTACTATGGATTCAAAAGAGCGTTACCAGATCCTGATGAAAACCCAACCCGAGATCATACAAAGGCTACCCGGCAAAATCGTAGCCGATTACCTCGGCATATCACAGGAAACCCTGAGCCGCCTTAAATCAAAAAAATGATTTATTGACTATTGTCAATCTTTTTAGCGGGTTTAATGGTTTGTTTTGTACTGTTTAAACCAATAGCACTATGTACAAATCAATTTTTACTGCGTTTATACTCAGTCTGTTCAGTCTTTTTACGTTTGCACAGGGCCCATCTACCAACATAGGGCAGCGCACTTTCCATTTTAAGGACGAAAAGCGCAGCCGGCTTTTAATTACCGAAGTCTGGTACCCCACAACCGATACCCCGCAACAGAGCGACAAAGCTTTTTCGCCATTTACCCGGGTAAATACAGTGCGCGATGGTAAACTGTCATCAGTTAGGCTGCCATTGATCATGCTGTCGCATGGTACAGGTGGTAGCCGCCTTAGCCTGGAGTGGCTGGCCGATGCCTTAGTAAAAAGCGGTTTTATTGTTGCAGCCGCTGACCATTGGGGCAATACTTATGATAATAAAATAGGCATCGAATTTGTAAAACCCTGGGAGCGTCCTCAGGATATTAGCTTTGTATTAACAAGCCTGTTGAACGATCATGATTTTAAACCGGTTATTAACCAGGATAAAATAGGTGCGGCCGGATTTTCGTTCGGAGGATTTACGGTTATAGCGCTTGCAGGCGGCAAGTTTGATTTTATGGCCCTTCGTGCCTATTATAAAACTGCCGGGAAAAAAGAACTGGAGATTCCCGAATACCCAAACCTCGCAAAATATCTTGATGACAGCACATTACTGGCCGGCGCTAAAAACTATCCGCCATTGCAGGACAAGCGTATAAAGGCGTTCTTTTCTATTTCGCCTGCCTTGGGTCCGGGATTTATGTCAGCTAAGCAGGTTAAGGATATCGCCGGTCCGGTTTATATTGTCGGTTCCCAAAGCGATAGTATTGCGCCAGTTAAAACCAACGCGCTGCGCTACCATGAGTTTATCAAGGGTTCACAATATTATGTTAATCCGGGTAAAACCGGTCATTACGTAATGCTGCAGGAAGCCATTGACGAGGTGAAAAAAGAGGCTCCCACTTATTTTACAGATGATCCATCGGTAAGCAGGCACCAGGTGCATTTGAAGGTTGATAGCCTGGCGGTAGGGTTTTTTAAAAAAAGTTTGAAATAGGACTTAAAACACTGCAACTCCCGGTAAGCTTTATCACTTTTCTATATTAACCTTATTGTAATGTTAAAACGAGACGATGTGTATTTTAACGCTTTGTAAGTGTTTACAATTCATAAAACATTTTTTTTCTGTTGCCGTTGATTTTACTGACCGTAATTGGATTTACTTATCACTAAATCAGCAGTATGAAAACACTTGCACTTTTTATATTATTATTCATAACCGGTACAACCGGTTTGCTGGCTCAAACCAAAACTTTACATGATGTTTATGGGGGTATTGAACTAACATTGCCAACTGTTATGGGTAACGGCATGGGCCGGAATGACAATGTGATCCTGTTTAGGCCCGATGGTACATTTAACCACCAGATGGAAAAACCAGACTGGCAAACCCGCGTTACCGGGAAATATACCATTGATGGACAAAATATTATGTTGCAACATAACGGAGGCGCTAAAGATAAATTTAAACTGGAAACCGACGGCGATCTTGATGCAGGGAGCTACAAGCTACTGAAATTGAATACTTTTAATAGCATTCCCCCGGGGTATTATGGCTTTACCAGCGGCAGCACTTCCGGTGGCGGCTCATCAGGCATGGTTTTCGTAGGCACATCAGGTAAACGGGGATTGTATTTTGATGGGAAAGGTAATTTTACCAGTAACCGTTCATCGGCAACCATGGTGTCGGGTGATGGCATAGGCGGGGGTACAAGTAGTAAAGATAACGGAGCAGGTGCCTATACCATAAGTAATGGTGTACTTACTTTAAAATACAATAGTGGCCCTACAGAAACCCATAGTTTTTTCAGTCGCCCGCAGGAAAAACCAATTATGGCGGTTGTTGACGGGAATATTTACTTTATGGATGATGATAGTAAAACCGCAGACAAAACCAAAACAAAGTCTTCCGCCGCTCAACCCTCCTTAAGTACAAATAGCAACGTTACCAATACTAATACACCGGCAGTAAAAACTACAGATGTGCAGTCGATATTAAACAGTGCCAATAGGGCTTTGGGAGGAGCTAAGCTCGATGCGCTTAAAACACTGGAGGTCAAGGCTACTATCATGGGAATAAACGCCCGTATGAAATTGGATCTTGATGCCCAAAAAGTGCGCGTTGAACTGCACAGGGGGCAGCAACTGCTCTCGGTTGAACAACTTAGCAATAACGACAGCTGGCAATGGAGAAACGGCAGAAAGAGCCCGTTGGCTCCGGGGCGCGTGATGGAGATGAAGCAAAGTTTACATTCGGGACCGCTGGCCTTTCGCAAGGAGAATATAAGCCGGATGAACGATATTAAGATGCAGCCTGCAAAAGGAGATATGACATTGCTTACCTATAAAATTGATGGTATAACCAATCTCGCCGTTTTTAATAGTAATAACCAGTTGGTAGGGGATGGCAATACTGCAAACCGGGTAATGGAAACATCGGCCTATACTGCTTTTACAACTGTTGATGGTATTGTTTTCCCTGCAAAAGAAGTACAAACAAGTGGTGTTCAAAAAGCTAACATCAGTTATGATAATTATATTGTGAATCCTGATTTTACAGAAAGTGATTGGAATATACCCACACCTTGAAAACGGGTAACATGCACCGGCAGGGCAAAGCCCGCAATCGTTTTCGTAACTTCTGTAATATACTCAAAACACATCTTCACAAATCATCTATATTTGAAATTACTAACCGCAATTTCATCTGCATGAGAAAAAAGTATTTATTGCCACGCGTCAGCATGGTATCTGCACTTATTGCCGGGCTTACGCTAACAGCATCGGCACAACAAAAAAACATTTACCATAAAGGTTGGATAGATTTTAATAAGAACGGCCGGATGGATGTTTTTGAAGATCAGTCACAGCCTATTGAAAAGCGGGTTGCCGATTTGCTGAGCCAAATGACCGTTGAAGAAAAAACCTGCCAGATGGCCACCCTGTATGGTTATAAAAGGGTTTTAAAGGATGAAATGCCTGTACCTAACTGGAAAAACGAGGTTTGGAAAGATGGCATTGCCAATATTGATGAGGAACTGAACAACCTGACCTCAACAACGGATAAAGCAACTACAGAATTTTCCTATCCGTACAGCAAACATGCATCGGCTATAAATACCATACAAAAATGGTTTGTGGAAGAAACCCGTATTGGTATCCCTGTTGATTTTACCAACGAGGGCATACATGGCCTTAACCACGACCGTGCCACACCTTTGCCGGCTCCTATATCCATAGGCAGTACTTTTGATAAACAATTGGTACGCCAGGCAGGGCAAACCGTTGGCCGCGAGGCAAAGGCACTTGGTTATACCAACGTTTATGCCCCCATACTTGATCCTGCCCGCGACCAGCGCTGGGGCCGTGTTGTAGAGTGTTATGGCGAAAACCCTTTCCATATTGCCGAACTGGGTAAGCAAATGGTTTTAGGTATACAGGAAGAGGGTGTAGCGTCAACCTTAAAACACTTTGCGGTTTATAGTGTGCCTAAGGGCGGTCGCGATGGCAGTGCCCGTACTGATCCGCATGTGGCGCCACGCGAAATGTATCAGATCTATTTATACCCGTTCCGCCGGGTGATTCAGGAAGCACACCCGATGGGGGTAATGAGCAGTTATAATGATTGGGATGGCGTGCCTATAACCGGCAGCTATTACTTTTTGACCGAGTTGTTGCGCCAGAAATTTGGTTTTAACGGCTATGTGGTATCAGACAGTGAGGCGGTGGAGTATCTGTACTCCAAACACCATGTAGCAGGCGATTATAAAGAAGCTGTAAGGCAGGTGGTAGAAGCAGGATTGAACGTTCGTACCAACTTTACCATGCCGCAAACCTATATTATGCCCCTGCGCGAGCTCATCAAAGAAAACAAACTATCCATGAAACTTATTGATTCAAGGGTGGGCGATGTGCTGCGGGTTAAATTCCGTTTGGGTTTGTTTGATGATCCTTATGTAAAAGACCCAAAATCGTCTGATAAAAAGGTACATACAGCGGCCGATGACGCCATGTCGCTTAAAATGAACCGCGAATCAATGGTATTGCTTAAAAACCAGGGCGATCTGTTGCCGCTGGATAAAAGCAAGCTGAAAAATATTCTGGTTACCGGCCCGCTGGCTGCCGAGGATAATTATGCTACCAGCCGTTACGGCCCGTCGCACAACCCGGTTACCAATGTGCTTGACGGCATTAAAAAATATGTAGGCAAGGGTATAAACATTAATTACATTAAGGGTTGTGATGTAGTTGACCCCACCTGGCCCGAAAGCGAGATCATCGAAACTCCTTTAACCGCGCAGGAACAAGCCGGTATTGATTCGGCAGTAGCACAGGCCAAACAGGCCGATGTAGTGATAGCTGTTGTGGGTGAAGACGTAAAACGTGTTGGAGAAAGTCTTTCACGTACAGGGCTTAATCTTCCCGGCCGTCAGCTCAAACTGATCCAGGCTTTACAGGCTACCGGCAAACCGGTGGTTATGGTAATGATAAACGGGCAGCCACTTACCATTAACTGGGAAAACAAGTATGTTCCCGCCATTTTGGAGGCATGGTTCCCTGGTCCGCAGAGTGGGCAGGTGATTGCCGAAACCTTATTTGGCGATAATAACCCAGGCGGCAAACTGCCTATCACTTTCCCAAAAACTACAGGGCAAATTGAGTTTAACTTTCCGTTTAAACCAGCTTCACAGGCAGGCCAGGGTGGCGATAACAGCTGGGGGCACACCAGCGTTAACGGTGCCTTGTACCCTTATGGTTACGGTTTAAGTTATACCAAATTTGAATATAGCAATCTGCAGGTATCGCCCGAAAAGGAAAACTCACAGGGCGATGTGCAGGTAAGCGTGGACGTTACCAATACCGGAAGTCGCAAAGGTGATGATGTGGTGCAGCTTTATCTGAAAGATGAGGTGAGCAGCGTAACTACTTACGAATATGATCTGCGTGGCTTTGAGCGTATTAATCTGAATCCGGGCGAAAAGAAGACCGTACAATTTACCCTGCACCCTGACGACCTGGCTTTGCTGGATAAAAACATGAACTGGACCGTTGAGCCGGGCAAGTTTATGGTGATGATTGGCAGTTCATCGATGGATATTAAGTTGAAGAAGGAGTTTGAGGTACAGTAGAGTTGAAAGGACTTTAAGCAAAAGGAAGATACCCGGATTTTAAATTCGGGTATCTTTTTCTATATTTACTTTGTAATTCAAAGTTCTTTTAATATCACTACGCAATAATTCAATCATTGGGAAACCATGAGATGATCAAATTCGAAGCTGAGCAGCAATACAATGCTTATGCCTTAAACCATGATCTGCCTGTAAGTAATCAATTCCTTGACTTTTTTAAGCAATACCATATTTATTGGAGTAGTTGGCGGTTTTGGGTGCTGCCCCAGGGAAATCGCTTTTAACTTTTTGAAATAGAAAAAAGGTGTATATTTAAGATATAAATGATTAAGGTCAAAAAAATGGCCTTTTCAAATCCCGAATATCAAGCCCACCAAATTTTTTGTTCTTATTTTTCCAGCATGAAAGACCCTCGCAGAACGAACAAAGGGCACCATCTTTACCCGCTGGAAGAAATCCTGTTTTTATGTATATCTGCCGTGATCAGCGGCATGGATGACTGGACCTCGATCAATATGTTCGGTCATTTAAAACTATACTGGCTCCGGCAGTATTTGCCTTACAAACACGGTATACCCTCACATGATGTGCTGGGGAAGGTTTTCGCAGTGCTCGATCCGGTACAGTTCAGTGCATGTTTTAGGGACTGGGTGGATTCTATGGCAGAATTCACAGGTGGCGAAGTGGTTGCCATAGATGGAAAGACGATCTGCGGGTCTGACGATAAAGCCCTGGGCAAATCCGCGCTGCATGTGGTGTCTGCCTATGCGTCGGGGAACCGGTTATGCCTTGGGCAAGAAGCCGTTGCCGAAAAGAGCAACGAGATTACAGCAATTCCCGCTTTGCTCAAGTTACTTACTGTTAAAGATTGTATTATCACGATCGATGCCATGGGCTGTCAGAAAGCTATTGCGGGGACTATTATTGAGAAAGAAGCCGACTATATACTGATGGTCAAAGACAACCAGCAGGAGTTGAAGGAACAGGTTGAGAAAGTATTTACCATGAACCCTAAAACAGAAGCGGACCTCACTATTGATGCCGGACATGGGAGAATAGAACAACGTACCTGCCAGGCTATAGATAACCTTACTTTTTTAGATGACAAAGAGGACTGGCCGGGCCTGAAAAGTATCGCAAAGGTCATCTCGGAACGGACAGACAAACGCAGCGGAAAGACATCAAAGGAAACGAGATATTATATATCTTCCCTTTCGGCCAAACCAAAAGTAATCGGGCAGGCCATCCGGAGCCATTGGGCTATCGAAAACAACCTGCACTGGACACTTGATATGGTTTTCAAAGAGGACAATTCGCTCAAAAAGAAAGGAAACTCGGCTTTGAACTACAATATCATTGCAAAAATGGCCTTAAATATCATCGAACGGGAAACAGAATCTAAAAGCAGTAAACCACAAAAAAGAAAACGGGCAGCTTTGGACGATGAGTTTAGAAGCAAGCTACTCGCAGGTTAAAAAAGTTAAAAGCGATTTCCCTGGGTGCTGCCATAGTTAAGTATTCACTATTAATATTTACTCTTATCTTTAATCCCAATATGAAAATTCCAACTATAATGGGAGTAATAGACAGGCGCATACTTGTAAATTTTGCGGTTGATATTGATGTGGCTAAAGCCATAGTACCGGCACCTTTTGCACCCAAAGCTGTTAATGGTAAGGCCATAGCAGGCATCTGTTTGATCAGACTAAAGGATGTAAGGCCTAAAGGCCTCCCTGCATTTATTGGGGTAGGTTCAGAGAACGGAGCCCACCGCATAGCTGTAGAGTGGCAGGAGGGTGGCCAAACAAAAGAGGGTGTATACATACCCCGGCGCGATACCTCATCACTGTTTAATACGCTTACGGGTGGGCGGGTGTTCCCCGGCAAACATTATAAGGCTAAGTTTGATGTTGATGAAAAAGGGGATGACTATCATGTAGCTTTTAAGAGCTCCGATGGAACCATCATCAGCATAGATGCAAAACGAACCGAGACGTTTAATCCTCAATCGGTCTTTAAAAACCTTTCCACGGCTTCTGCGTTTTTTAAGGCGGGCTCAACAGGGTATTCGCCCAATGGCAACAAATACGATGGCTTGTTGCTTGAAACCGATAAATGGGAAGTAAAAGCTTTGGAAGTAAGCCAGGTAAGGTCAAGTTATTTTGAAGATGAATCGGTATTCCCCAAAGGTTCGGTTCAGTTTGATAATGCTTTGCTTATGACCAATATACCTCATAACTGGTCGTCAAAACCGGATATGCAGATAATAGATTTTTTATAAATGATCTTTTATGAGTAAACCAACCCAACAAATTATACCCATGCTGGCCTATGAGGATGGCATGGCGGCCCTGAATTGGTTATGCGAGGTTTTTGGATTTAAGGAGGTAACCAGAATGACGGATGATAATGGCCGGTTAAGCCATGGCGAAATAGCCATGGGTGACAGTCTTGTTATGCTGGCCGAACCTACTCCTGATTATCAGGGACCTGCCCATCATGCCCAAAACTGCGCTATCGCTGCCAAATGGTACAGTGTTCCATATGTCATTAACGGTGTATTAGTTTATGTAGATGATGTGAAACAACATTACGAACAAGCTAAAAACGCTGGAGCAACCATATTGTCTGAACTGGAAGAGGGTTTTCCCGGAACCCGTTATCGCGCTGCCGACCTGGAAGGCCAGCGCTGGATGTTTATGCAAGAGGATAGCGGGTTGAAATAAAAAATAACTTATTTAAATTTGATAGAAGCTCAGCCAATTTAAATAAGAAGACTTAAATTGACGAGGATAATAGCTTTATGAGACCTTTCACTAAATTAATCTTGTTTTGTTCCATTATACTTTGAGGTTGTGCTTCACCAGCCCAAAAGGTCACTTCAAAAAAAGTCAATGAAAAGTCCGTCAGACATTATCTGAACAGATACATATCGATACTTACCTAATTAAAGACGATGATCTGTGCGCCTCCGTTGATTCGGGGTATATGGTGTATAATTTAAAAACTTAATTAAATTAAGTTATATAGAAATTAAATTAAGTTATATAGAAAATAAACAATTTCGGTACCGAACGGCTTTATAACACCTTCGCCTCCGCGCATAACCTGCCTCCCATTAAACAATTCCGTGATTTTGACCACCAGTACAATAACTATTGGAATGGCTGGCGGTTTTGGACGCTTCCTTGAGTCCAAAAAAGATGTTGACTATAAAAATATTATGCTTAATTGAAAGATATATAATAATAACTTTTTATTTAATTTTTGTAGGCAATTGTTTCATTAATTTTGTCAACTAATCAAACACTTACTAACTGTGATTTTTACAGTTGTACTTAAATACTTTATTTATATTTTTATACAATTCAAAACACTAAGGCGTTGCCTGTTATAAACCCAATTATTAATATTGAATGGAACTTGAGCATAAAGGTGTAAAGGGTAGTCAGCTAAAGAATATGATCATCAAAAAGCTTTACTTTAATAAAGCGATGTCATGTGCGGGGCTGAGCGAGTTATTTGATAAAAGCATACCATCAATAGCCAAAGCTGTAAATGAATTAATGCACGAAGGTTTTGTTGTTGAGGATGGTTATGCGCCATCCAGCGGAGGCCGCCGCCCACTAATGTATTCGGTAAAATCAAATGCCATGCATATCCTGGCCATAGCGTTAGACCAGCTAACGGCACGAATACAGTTGTTTGATCTGCTGAATAATCCAGTGGCTGATATGCTTACTTTTGAGCTTAAGCTACTGAACAATCCCGATGCTTTGGCTAAATTGGTTGAGCAGATTAACGGTTATTTTAAAAATACAAATATCGCTAAAGAAAAAATTGCCGGTATTGGCATAGGTATGCCGGGTTTTATAAATGTTACCGAAGGCATTAATTACACTTATCTTGATGCCGGCGGACAAAGCCTTACTGCTTACCTTACCGCTAAAACTGGTATCACCACGTATATTGATAACGATTCGAGTTTGATAGCCCTTGCCGAACAAAAATTTGGCATAGCCAAATCGCAAAATGAAGTAATGGTTATTAACCTGGGCTGGGGTATAGGCCTGGGGATGATTGTAAATGGAAAGCTGTTCAGGGGGTATAATGGTTTTGCAGGCGAACTAAGCCACATTCCACTATCTGAGGATGGTGCGCTTTGTGAATGCGGTAAACGCGGTTGTTTGGAGGCCGAAGCATCATTACTGGTAGTGGCTCAAAAGGCTATTGCAGGTATTCAGCAGGGCCGTATTACCAGTTTAAAATACAACAGTAATGACCACTCCAAATTGGTGGGTGATGCTATTCTGGAAGCTGCCAACAATGGCGACCAGTTTGCCATTGAACTGCTATCTGATGCCGGATATAAAATAGGGAAGGCCCTGGCTATCCTGATCCATATCATGAACCCTGCTATTATTGTATTGAGCGGCAGGGGAGCAAAAGTTGCCAAAATATTAATGGCTCCTATACAGCAGGCCCTGCATAAATATTGTATCCCAAGGCTTTCGGCTGGTACCGAATTATTGGTATCTGAGCTTGGTTTTGATGCCGAACTGATAGGCGCTGCTGTGCTGGTAATGGAAAACTTTGATAAAACAGTAAAAGCAAAGGTAAGCAAAGCTGCTAAAGCAGTGGTGTAAAATTGATGTGTGGATGAAGTAAGATGTGCAAGTGTGCAGATTTCAGATGTGCAGATGTTAAGCTGCGTTTACCATGCGTTTAAAGGCCTTGTAACAAGTTTTTTTAATCATAGTAATCTTTTAATCTTACTATCATGGTTCAGACAATTTGCTATCTCTACCCAAACACATTTCCTGAATAATCCATGGCCTCCTGAAATTTGGCTAAATTAAGCCCCAGGGGCTCGTTTTGTGATCGGAGGTATCCTATCAGATTTTCTGTGGCGATATTACCTGTAAGGTCATCTGCGGCCATTGGGCAGCCCCCGTAACCTTTCAATGCCACATCAAAACGTTTGCAGCCGCTTTTATAGGCCGCTGCTATCTTAGGCTGCCAGATATCGGGTGTGGAGTGCAAGTGGATGCCAAATTCTGTTTCAGGGAATTTACGGCACAGGTCGGGGTAAATGCTGCTGATCTGTCCGGCTTCGGCAATACCAATCGTATCAGCCAGCGCAATGTTATTTATCCCTTCATTAACCAATTGTGCTGTCCATTGTTCAATAATGCCGGTGTTCCATTCATCGCCGTAGGGGTTGCCAAAGCCCATAGACAGGTATACCAGCAATTCTTTATTATTAACAAGGCATAGCTCCTTTATTCTTTTTACGTTATCAAACGCCTGAAGCATAGTGGTATTGGTATTCCTTAACTGAAAAGTTTCGGATATGGAAAACGGATAACCCAGGTAAGTGATCTCCTCATGCTTTACAGCATCCTCGGCACCGCGGCAATTGGCAATAATGGCCAGCAGTTTTGAACTGGTATTACTCATGTCCAGCTGTTTCAGTACGTCGGCGGTGTCCTGTAATTGTGGTATGGCCTTAGCCGATACAAAGCTCCCAAAGTCGATAGTATCAAAACCAACCTGTAAAAGCAGATTGATATAGGCTGCCTTAACGTCTGTCGGCACAAAATCGTGCAGGCCCTGCATGGCATCGCGGGGGCATTCGGTTATTTTTATATTCATTTGAGGTTCGTGTTGCGTGTTTTGTGTTGCGTGTTTTGTGTTGCGGGCTTTAG
>Ga0193717_1001205_pt1 | contig 16034 bp, 15 predicted proteins | sample U2c2metaG_FD_145900 | JGI IMG/M metagenome (GOLD analysis project Ga0193717, IMG submission 145900) | Soil microbial communities from a riparian zone of the East river system, Colorado, United States - U2c2 | ecosystem: Environmental > Terrestrial > Soil > Riparian zone | place: USA: East River... | reverse complement strand
GATCAATCCATAGATGGTCTTGACCAGGGTCGATTTGCCGGCGCCATTCTCGCCCAGCAGCGCGTGGATTTGCTGCGGCCAGATATCGATGTCGATCGCCTCATTGGCGAGGAACGTGCCGTAGCGCTTGGTCAGGGCGACCGTCTGCAGTAACGGCGTTTCGCCAGAACGAGGGCCGGCAGGCGTCGGGTCTAACATTCGCGGTCACGGTTGCGAGGGACGGTTGCGAGGGAATGACTGCCTCAATACTGAGCTAATTTGAGCGCTGCTGTAAGTAGGGAAAAAGCGCCAACCTTTGCTCAGTTCTTCGGCAACCAGATGCCAAAGGAGGAAAGTTGAGGGAAGCAAGTGATTCGATCGAACTAATTAAGTTCGATCGACCGCCGAACGTTTCCGCAGGCCTCATTGGTTCGAACAACCTGTTGCAGAATTGTGACGGTTCGCGCAAATCGGAACGGCGAGATCAGTCCTGCTTCGAATATGAGCAGCATCATTCCATCCAGTGGAGCGCCGAGAGAACATCGCACGGGAAACAACCCGCCGATGCTCGCAAGGCGACGCGGCAACGCCTTTTGCAAGATCACTTTTTCGAGACCCATTGTATGCAAGCCGCCGATGCGCCGGCTGTGCTTGATGAAACTTGCGGCAAACGATGGAAAAACTTGAGGCTTCGCGGTTCGCACGTTTTCGGACAAGTGTCACCGCCAAGGACCTTGATCGTTTTTTTGCTCGTTAACTAGGGGTTTCAGAATGTCCTACCGTACCAAAGCAATTGCAGCCGCGGCGCTGTCACTTGCCGCGTTTGCTACCGTCGCGCCGACCAGCTTTGCCAGTGCGGCAGACTTGCCCGTTAAGGCCAAGGCGAAGCCGGTCGCCGATCTTCCCTTCTTCCTCGTGATCGACGACCGGGTCACCTATTCTTACATCTTCACCGGCACCGATCCGGGTGCGTTCTCGACCAAGCCGGGTGGTGGGATCAACGGCAAGACCGCCAAGTCGGTTTACTCGTTCACCCACTTCGATGCGTGGGCTTACGGTACCAACTTCTTCACGATTTCGATGTTCAAGTCGGACAAGAATGACCCGGCATCGCCCTGCACCAACGCAGGCGTTCTGATCTCGGGTGCCGCGGCGAGCTGCGCCGGCGCGACCGAAATCTACGGCCTGTTCCGCAGCACCTTCGGCTGGAACGAGATCTGGAACACCCACGCTTTCAGCTACGGCCCCCTGCATGACATCTCGTTCGAGATCGGCGCCGACGCCAACTCGGAAAACACCTTCCTGGCCCCTGCCAAGCGCGACTTCGTCGCCGGTTTGCAGTTCCAGTTCGACCTGCCTTACAAGGGCTACTTCAACGTAGCGCCCTTGGCCTATAAGGAAATCAACCACAACGCCTTCGATCAGTGCGGCCTGTTCGGTCCGGGCGTCCCCGGCGTGACCTGCCTCGCCGACGGCAACACCGACTACAAGACCACCTGGGCGGTTGAAACCAACTACTACATGGATCTGGGCTTCCTGCCCGAGAACATGCAGGTGTTCTCGATCAGCGGCCGTGCAGGTTGGTACGGGCCGAAGGGCAACCAGAACCAGCCGCTCGGCCTCGCCGGTGGTGGTACCGCCACCAAGGTGGAGTTGAACGCTGAACCGATCCGTCTGACGCTCGACGCCTCCAAGCTGGTGTGGGGTCCGAAGTACACTCACTTCGTCGACGTCTGGGTTGCCTATCGTTACTGGCAGAACAAGTTCGGCCTCGACCACAACAACGCTCCGGGCGTCTGCACCCTTGGCGGACCCGGCACCCCCAGCACCAACAGCTGCACCGAGTCCTCGCTCTACACCGGCGTGACCGTGAAGTTCTAACCGCCTGACTAACCTCCAGGTGAAAGCAATGGCGTCGCGAACACCCGCGGCGTCATTTTCTTTATTCCGAAGTAATCGAGAGCTGCGTCGCTGTGGGGGCCGACGGTCGCGACCCAAGGCTACTACCGTTCGTCATGGCCGGGCAAAGCGCGAAGCGCGTCTTCGCGCTAAATTAGATGCCCCAGCCATCCACGTCTCTCTTGGGCGCGTTTTGAATGGGCTCGAGGCTACTTTTGCCAGACGCCGTCGTGCAGCGCCGCGGCTTCATCTTCCAGCAATGGCCCAACCACCTCGGTCGATCGCTGCCCGCTGGCGAACACCTCGCGGCAGGGCAGGTTCAAGGTCGGATTTTCAGGGTGATTGCCTGTAATGTCGCGCAGGCGGTGCTCGCTGAGGCCATACACCAGCCGGCCGATGCCGGCCCAATAGATCGCGCCTGCGCACATCGCGCAGGGCTCCGCCGACGAATAGAGCGTCGCGTTGCGCAGCACATCGGGGCTCAGGGTGATGTTGGCCTCGGTGCAAGCCAGCCGTTCGGCATGGGCGGTGCCGTCATGATCAGGCATGTAGCCGTTCTCGGCCTCGATCAGTACGGTGCCGTCCGCAGCAACTAGAATCGCGCCAAAGGGATGGTTGCCGTGGGTCAGCGCACGGCGCGCGACATCGAACGAGCGGCGCAGGAAATGGTCGTCGCGCCCGGATGGAGTGAGAATGTCACTCACTAATGCCCCGCCATGTGCCGTCCGATCTCGGTGAGGTCGGTCTGGCCGGCACGTGCCTCATAAACGAACTGGCCGTGAAACATCACCACCAGACGGTCGGAAAGCTCGAGCAACTCGTCAAGGTCCTCGCTGACCAAAAGCACCGCGGCGCCGCGGTTTCGCGCCGCCATGATCTCGGCATGGATTTGCGCCACCGCCGCGAAATCCAGCCCGAAGCATGGATTGGCCGCAATCAGGACTTCGACGTCGCCGCCGAGTTCGCGCGCCAGCACGGTGCGCTGCACATTGCCGCCTGACAGTGCCGAGATCGGCGTATCCGGGGTGCGGGTCTTGATCTTGTAAAGCCCGATCTTCTTCTCGGCATCGGCGCGGAATGCGGCGCGGTTGAGCCACCAGCCGCCGCGCGCAAACGGGGCACGGTCGAATTCGCGGAACGCGATGTTGTCGGCGACGCTCATGCCGCCGACGCAGGCGTTCTTCAGGGGTTCTTCCGGCAATAGCGACATCTTGTGCCGCCGCATTTCCTCGCGGCTCGCATGATAGACCTCGCCGATGACGCGGACTTCGCCGCTCTCGGCCTCGCGCTGGCCGGCGAGCACTTCGACCAGCTGGCGCTGGCCGTTGCCGGAAACGCCGGCGATGCCGACAATTTCGCCGCCCCGAATCGATAGTGAGACATCGTGCACGGCAACGGCGCCGGCATCGTCCAGCGCGTTCAATTTGTCGAGCTCGAGCCGCGCCGCGGTGACTTCGCCGGTCCGCGGCGGCTGCACCGTCAATTCTTCGGCTCCGATCATGGTTCGCGCCATATCGTCCGGCGTCAGATCGGCAACCCGGCCGTGACCGGCAAGCTTGCCGCGGCGCAGGATGGTGACCTCGTCGGCGAACGCCATCACTTCGCGGAATTTATGGGTGATCATCAGGATCGTCAGGTCGCCGGCGACCACCATGGCGCGCAGCATGCCCAGCACTTCGTCGGCTTCGGCCGGCGTCAGCACCGAGGTCGGCTCGTCCAGGATCAGGAAGCGGCGTTTGAGATAAAGCTGCTTAAGGATTTCGCACTTCTGCCGTTCGCCGGCGGAGATGTCGGAAACCCGCGCATGGAGCGGTACCTTGAACGGCATCCGCGACAGGAACGCCTCGAGTTCCTTGGTCTCCTTGGCCCAGTTCACGATCGCGGGCACGTCGTCGCGCGCCAGCACGAGATTTTCGGCGACCGTCATCGCCGGCACCAGCGTGAAATGCTGGTACACCATGCCGAGCCCGAGCGCGTGGGCGTCCTTTGGGTTGGCGATCGCCTGTTCGCGGCCGCCGACCAGGATGTCGCCCTCGGTGGCGTGATAGTAGCCCATGATGCATTTCACCAGCGTGCTCTTGCCGGCGCCGTTTTCGCCGAGCAGCGCATGGAACGAACCCGGCCGCACCTTGAGTTCGACCTTGTCGAGCGCGAGGAAGTCGCCGAATTTCATGGTCACCGCGACGGCGTCGACGCCGAGCGGGCCGTCCGGGAGCGGCGTTTCGCCGATGATCATGACACGGCCTCGATAAACGCCCCTGAGGTGGCGACGGCGCCGAACACGCCGCCCTGCATCTTGATCATCTTCAGCGCGTGTTCGTGATTGCTCTTGTCGGTGGCCGCGCAGCAATCCTCGATCAGGACGCATTCGAAGCCGCGATCATTGGCCTCGCGCATGGTGGTGTGGACGCAGACATCGGTGGTGATGCCGGTCAGCACGATGTTCTCGATGCCGCGCAGGCGCAGCATCAGCTCGAGGTCGGTGGCGCAGAACGATCCTTTGCCGGGTTTGTCGATGATCGGCTCGCCGGGCAGCGGCGCCAGGTCGGGAATGATCTCCCAGCCGGGTTCGCCGCGCACCAGCACCCGGCCGCAGGGTCCGGGATCGCCGATCCCGGCGCCGATCTGCCGCGATCGCCAGCGCTTGTTGGCGGGCAGGTCGGTCAGGTCGGGGCGATGACCCTCACGGGTGTGGATGATGTGGAAGTCTTGGCTGCGCATCACGCCGAGCAATTTCTTGATCGGTTCGATCGGCGCCCGGGTTAGCGAAAGATCATATCCCATCTTGTCGACATAGCCGCCGACGCCGCAGAAGTCCGTCTGCATGTCGATGATGATGAGAGCAGTGTTTTGCGGCCGCAGATCGCCATTGTAGGGCCACGCATAGGGTTCGGACTTCAGGAAGCGCTCGGCCATGGGTTTGTCCTTGGGTGTATCCTGTTCGTGCGATTGGAAATTACCTGGTGATCGACAGTTCGGCCGGCGCTCCGGTCAACGTACGCTTCGGCGAGCAGGTGATGATCATGATCGCCAGCGTCAGGATGTAGGGCGCGGCGTTGAACAGATGATAGCCGGAGGTGACGCCGACCGATTGCAGCGCCGGGCCCAGGGCGGCGGCGCCGCCGAAGGCCAGCGACGCCCATAGACACAGCATCGGATCCCAGCGCGCGAAGATCACCAGCGCCACCGCGGTGATGCCCTGGCCGCTGGAAAGACCTTCGTTCCAGCTGCCGGGATAGAACAGCGACAGAAACGAGCCGCCGATGCCGGCGAGGAAGCCGCCGACCATGGTGGCGCGCAGCCGGATGCCGAGCACGGAATAGCCCATCGCGCGCGCCGCGTCGGAGCTTTCGCCGGCAGTGCGGATCAGCAGGCCCCAGCGCGTGGTGCGAAATGCCCAGTAAAGGATCGGCGCCAGCGCGACGCCGATCAGGAACAGCACGTTGATACGCAAGGCGGCGCGAACCTGGGAAATATCGCTCCACCAGCCGAAATCGATCGCAGGCAGTCGCGGCGCGGTGGGCTCGATCAGCGGTTTGCCGAGATAAAAGGCGAGCCCGGTGCCGAACAGCATCAGCGCGATGCCGACCGCGACGTCGTTGACCCGCGGCAGCGAGCAGATGCCGGCATGCAGCGCGCCCAGCAGCGCTCCGGTAACGCCGGCCGCGAGCACGCCGAGCCAGGGCGATCCCGTCAGATAGGAAATGCCGTAGGCGCTCATCGCGCCCATCACCAGCGTGCCCTCGAGGCCGAGATTGATGCGCCCGGAGCGCTCGGTGATGCACTCGCCGAGGCTGACGAACAGAAACGGCGTCGAGACGCGGATGGCGCCGCCGAACACGGCGAGCGGTACGGTCCAGAGTCCAATCGTTCCGTCCGCCATCAGGATTTTCCTTTCAGGAAGCCTATTCGTCCGTACACCGCATCGCTGGCGAGCACGAACACGAAGATGATTCCCTGCAGCACCTGTACCGAGGCGTCGGGCAGGCCGAGCCTGCGCTGCAGCAAACCGCCGCTGGCGCTGATGCCGCCGAGCAGGATCGCAACCGGAATGATCGCCAGCGGATTTTGCCGCGCCAGGAACGCGACCAGAATGCCCGTGAAGCCATAGCCGGCAGCGAGATTGGCGTTGGTGCGGCCTTGCACGGCGGCAACTTCGACCATGCCGGCGAGCCCGGCAGATGCGCCGGCCAAAAAACAGATCGTTAGGATGAGTTTGCTGACGCCGAGGCCGACGATCTTGGCGGCGCGGATGTTGCCGCCGGCCACGCGCGCGGCGAAGCCGAACACCGTATGATAGATCAGGATGTAGGATGCGATCGCGGCGATGATGCCGAACACCAGGCCCCAATGCACGTCGGTGCCGGGGATCGAGCCGATCATGTTGGCGGCGCCGATTTCGCGGGTCGACGGCTTGTTGAGACTGGCGGGATCGCGCATCGGTCCCTCGACCAGATGGTTGAGGATAGCGAGCGCGATGTAGACCAACAGCAAACTTGAGATCGTTTCATTGACGCCGCGGAATTGCCGCAGCCCCCCCGAGAGCATGATCCAGAGGCCGCCGCCGATCATCCCGGCGCAAACCATCGCCAGTTGCACCACAAAGGGAGGGGCTGATTGCAGCAGCAGCGCCACGCCGGTGGCGGAGAGCGCGCCGACCAGTAGCGCACCTTCGCCGCCGATGATGACCATTCCGAGTTGCGCGGGCAGGGCCGCGCACAACGCCGTCAGGATCAGCGGCGCCGCGCGCGTGAGGCTGTTTTGCCAGGAGAACCAGGTTCCGAACGCACCCTGGTACATATAGAAATAGAGATCGAGCGGACTTTTGCCGAACAGGAACACGAATATGCCGAATACACCGAGCGCGGCGATCAGTGCCGCGCTCGGAATGAGGATGTATTCGATCGACGTGCCGTAGCGTTGGAGGAATCCGGGATCGGCCGCCGGAGCTTTGGCGACGGTATCAACGGGCTCCGCCACGTCTGTCGTCATGAAGTGGCTCCGATGACGCCTTCCACCAAGTAATCCATCTTCTCGAGTTCGGGATCCTTCTGGCCGCGGTCGGTGCCGGCCGCGATCACGGTCTTGCCCTTGTTGTCCACGATCGGACCCTTGAAGATGGTGTAGGTTCCGGCGACCAGCTTGGCCTTGATGTCGTCGGCATGCTTGCGCGCTTCGGCCGAAACCGCCTCGCCATAGGGCGAGCATTTGACGATCTCTTCCTTGAGGCCGCCGCGGTAGAAGTTCGGAATCGCCTCGCCGGCCTGGATCATCTTGACGAATTTCGGATACAGCGCTTCCCAATTCCACTCGGCGCCGGTGAGATAGGCCTTCGGCGCCAGCGGCGACTGGTTGACGTGATAGCCGCAGACCATCGCGCCACGGCGTGCGGCGTTCTCGACCATGGTCTTCGGTCCGTCGACGTGACAGGTCAGGACGTCGACGCCCTGGTCGATCAGGCTGTTGGTGGCTTCGGCTTCCTTGACCGGCATCGACCAGTCACCTGTGAAGATCACCTGCGTGGTGGCTTTCGGATTGGCGAGCCGGGCGCCGAGCGTGAAGGCGTTGATGTTGCGCAGCACCTGCGGGATCGGTTTGGCCGCGACGAAACCAAGCTTGCTGGTTTTCGAGGTGTAGCCGGCGACGATGCCCGAGATGTACTGGGCTTCGTCGATATAGCCGAAATAGCTGCCGGCGTTCTTCGGATCCTTGTCGCTCCACAAGCCGCCGCAATGCTCGAAATGCAGCTTCGGAAACTTGGCGGCCATCTTGACCACGTGCGGATTGTAGTAACCGAACGAAGTCGGGAACAGCACCGTCGCCCCGTCGAGATTGACCATGGACTCGATGGTCTTCTCGACCGCATCGGTCTCGGGGACTTTTTCTTCCTCGACCACCTTTAGGCCCGACAGTTTCTTCAGCGCCGCGGCGCCTTGCGCGTGCGACTGGTTGTAGCCGTAGTCATCGCGCGATCCGACATAGATGAAGCCGATCGTCATGTCGGCTGCGGCGGCGGAACGCACGCCCAAAGCCGATCCGAGTGTCAACGCGGCGCCCCCCTGCAAGAGATGCCGCCTTGAAATCCTGCCAAAATCCATTGGTTGCTCCTCTGGCGGACGGACCGCCGCTAAACCCCGCGGCTTCGCCCGAAGCGGCGGAGCCCGCGACCAGATTCGCAATCTTCGTGCCAATGCCTATTATGGTCTCATATATTTTTAAGACATTGATATTGTTATATTTTAATAAGAAAAATTCCTTCGTTCAATTATTGAGCAAAGAAATTGCAGATTAAAATATGAGCTTATTTTTTACGTTGTATGCAAGTGAGTTAAGCAAGCTTAACCTTTTCAGAGATGCTTGGCGGCCCGAAAGCGCGAGAATCCGGCTCCGGAGCCGTGCAGGCGGGACGGGGACTTGATTCCTGGACACCAGGGAGGGAGCGGTCAGCTCTCGCAAGTGAGCGTCAGCTTTCGCGGCATCGGATGGCCGAGACAGCCTTGCGCTGCGCAGAACGCGCCGACCAAACGCGCGACCATGGCCGTCGAGGCTATTGGCCCGCCATCGGCCTGGTCCAACCGGTTGGCGGCTTCTCCGGCTTGCCGCCGGAGCGTGGCTTCATCGAGCGTCAAAAGCTTGCCGCCGTGAAATACCACACGTCCGCCGATCATGACGGTGTCGACCGAAGCGCCGTTCTCGCCGAATACCGTCTGAACAAGCGGCGCGCGCAGCGGCACGAAATGCGGGCTGTCGAGCCGCAGGAAGACGATGTCGGCCTCGTAACCTGGCGCCAGTCGGCCGATCTTGTCGAAGCCGAGCACCTTGGCCGATCCTTCGGTCGCCAGATGAAGCGCCTCATGCGCGGAAAGCCAGTGATCGGTGACCGGGCCCTCGATCCGCGACAGATAGGAGGCGAGCCGCGTCGCTTCGAACATGTTCTGCCCGTCGGACGTATTGCTGGCGTCGGTGCCGATTCCAACGGTGACGCCGCTTCTCAGCATCTGGCGCACCGGTGCCACGCCCGATCCCAACCGAAGATTGCTCGACGGGTTATGCGCGACCTTGACGCCGGCGGAGGCGAGCCGGGTGATGTCGTCGTCGTCGAGCCAGATCGCGTGCGCCGCGCTGAGGCGCTTGGACAGAAAGCCGATATGATCGAGATGCCCGACCAGGCTCTTGCCGTAGCGGGATTGTCCGATCGCGGCCTGTGCGCGCGATTCCGCCAGATGGGTTTGCAAGGGCGCCCGGTGCTCGTGCGCCAGTTCCGCGCATCGGAGCAGGAATTCGTCGGAGCAGTGCAATGGAATGGTCGGGCCCAGCCCCGGCCGGATGTAGCGGCGATCGAACTCCCAATTCGCCAGGATGTCGGTGCAGGCCGCAAACGTGGCTTCGAACGGCGCGGCTTTGAGTCCGGCGTACTGCGCTTGTAGTTCGTCCGGCAACGCTTCCAGCAGACCCGGCAGTGCCTGATAGATGGTGCGGTCGGCGATCATCGGGGCGACCACCGCGCGCATGCCGGCGTCGCGATAGGCGCGGGCCACCGCGGAAATGCCCTCGCGCGAGGGACCCGGGAATTCGACCGTGAGGTCGAAGCAGGCGGTGCATCCCTTACGGATCATCTCGGCGGCGGAAAGCGCCGCGCTGAGATACTTGTCGTCGATGCCGCGCGACCGTGCGCTGGCCCCCGAACCGGTGAGGAACATCTCGAGCGAGACCTTGTCGTCCACCGCGCCGCGATTGAGCGCGCCGTGCGAATGCGTGTGCGCGCTGATCAGGCCCGGCATCAGCAGCCGGTCATCGGCCGATATCACCTCGGCGTCGTCGGATACGCCGAACCCGGGATTGTCGATCGCCAGGATCAGGCCATCCTCGATCAGGATGTTCTTGGCAGCGGCTTCGCCGGCCGCGTCGAGCATCAGGCCGCCGCGAATGATGGTACGGCGCCCGGTCATGCCTCGAAATCGGCCAGCGTCGGCGTCGGCATCTCGAAGCGGTCGCGGATGGTGGTGCAGGTATCGCCGCCGAGGCGGGCGATGGCGTCGAGTTTGGCAGGGTCGATCCGCATCCGGTCGGTATCGATGATGTCGCGCTGATAATGCGCGAACACGATCTCACCCAAAATGATCTGGCGCGATTTTCCCAATTCCAGGGTGACGTGGCGGCGGCATTCGAACGACGCCGGCGCCTCCTTGATCCAGGGCGAGGCTACCACCGTGCCCGGCATCGCGGTCAGTCCTGCCGCGTGCAATTCGTCGCAGCCGGTGGCAAACGGCACCGCGCAGACATGCATCGCCTCGGCGATCGCGCGAGATACGATGTTGACGGTAAATACTTCGGTCAGGCGGATATTGAGTGCGGTGTGCTTGAACGACATGTCAGGGTGGTTCTCGACCCCGAGCGCCAGGATCGGCGGATCTGCCGACAGGCAATTGAAGAAGCTGAACGGCGCGGCGTTGATCCGCCCTTCGGGATCCACCGTCGTTACCAGCGCGATCGGTCGCGGCACCACGGTGCCGATCATCAATTTGTAGCGGTCGCGTGCCGACAGGGTCCGGAAGTCGAACGTAACAGCGTCAGGTGTCGCGATGGCGTCCATCATGTGCTCTCGATCGACGGGGCGCCGGCATGGGCCTGCAGAAAGCGTTCCTCCCACCAGGAGAACAGGAGGTCGCGCAACGCCGCGGCATCATCCTCGCCATAGATATCGCTGCGCTTGACCGCGTTGAACATCGCGAGTTCTTCGGGGGAAAGCGAAACCGCGAGGTCCGTGACCACGATCGGCGTGTTGGGGAATTCCGGTTTGTAGGCCGGATCGCGCCGCAACGGCCGGTCGGTCTTGATGGTTGGATTCCGGAAATCCTTTGGCGTGCGCTGGCTGGCGAGCATCGGTGTCTTCGGCACTTGGGCGAGATCGGTGTCGGTTGCGGCGAACACCGTCAGCTTCAGCGGCTTCAGTGCAAAATTGCTGGTCTTCATCACGTCGGCGCCGCAGACATTGGGCACCGCCAGCACATCCATTAGCGCCAGCAGATCGACATAGTCGCCGGGCTTGGTGGTCTGCCGCGTCATGAAGGCGTGGCCGTCATCGTCGACGCCGGTGCACATGAACAAATTGAAGGAGTCGTGCACGTCATCCGGCGTCAGGCCGTATTCGCGCTGCGCCTCGGCCTGGATGTCGTGACAATTGGTGTGCACGGCGAAGCCGTAGGCGGCCTCATAGACATAGGCACTGCAACGCGGGAACAGCACGTCGTTGCGGCCGACGGTATCCTCCAGAATATAAAGCATCGCGCGCTCGCGCGGCGGCGCAGACCACATGAAGGTGCCGGTGGTCGGGTGAAAGCCGTGCACGGTGCGGGTACGGCCGCAATGCATGAACTCCTTGTAGTCGTGCAGATTGAAGCAGTTGAAGTCGGCGCACTGGCCGCCCTCGACCTGCTCGATGCGCAGGATCTGCCCCTTCAGCAGTTCGATCGCCTTGCCGGTGCCGGGTTCCATCACGAGTTCGGAGATAATCTGGCGGCCGGTCATTGCGCCTGCTCCATGCCGCTCTTGTGGGCTTCGGCCTTGCGCGCGGCGGCATATTCATGAAGCGCCAGCCGCACCAGCGCCGCGCGGTCCGGCGCCACGCCTTGCGCGATCGTGCGATCGATCAGCTCCAGTTGCTGCTGGTTCAATCGCAGTTTGACCACCGTCTCGGCCATTGGCGCTCCTTAAACTGTATACAGGATCAGGTTTATAACCTGCGTTCTGAGATGCTCATTCAGGTCGCTTGATGGACCACTTCTGGCGAATACGCCCCGTGCAAAGCGGGCGCCTTTCCGATTATTCCTGCTTTTAAAGGCTTCTCGAAGCGCAAAGTTTAGGCGATGTGCTGCCGAATCTTCGAGCGCGTCGAACAAAATTCCCGCATCGTGTGTACCAAATACCGAATTATCGTATGCGCCGAGGCGCGAGATCGGACGCGCCGAAAGCCTGACGGCGTTTTCGGATGAGCCATCCCGGATGAGCAAGAAATCCACCCGCGTTGATTTCGCCTGCAAGGCGTTGCGGCAGGCCATTATCGAGCAGGCTTTGCCGCCGGGCACCAAGCTGCCGGAGGACGAACTCGGCGCACGCTTCGGCATGAGCCGGACCCTGGTTCGCGCAGCGCTGGCGCAATTGCAGTCCGAGGGCCTTGTGGATGCGCCGCCGCGTCGTACCGCAACCACGGCAAAGCCGACGCTGGAACAAGCGAAGGAGGTCTTTGAAGTTCGCCGCACGCTGGAGCGCGAGGTGGTGCGACTGGTCATCTTGCGCTGGCGCGCCGAGTTCGGCGCCGAGCTCGAGGGACACGTCCGCCAGGAGGACGCTGCGCGCAAGGGCGGCGATGAACGGGTGTCGATCCGGCTCGCGGGTGAATTCCACACCAAGCTCGGCGAACTCTCGGGCAACGCCTTGCTCGCCCGCTATCTCGGCGAGGTGGTGTCGCGTACCTCGCTGATCCTGGCGCTCTACGGCCGGCCGCATTCCGCCGATTGCGCCGTCAGCGAGCATCGCGAAATCGTCGCCGCTTTGCGCGGGCGTGACGCGGCGGCCGCGATCGCGGTGATGGATCGCCATCTCGGCGCGGTCGAACATCGCGCGATGCTCGACCAGGACCGCGACGGACAATTCGATCTCGGCACCGTGCTGTCGCGCTATGTCGAGGACAACGTCACGCCATCGAAAGTCGCGCGGCTGCCGAAGGGCAGGAAGCGAGCATCGAAATGACCTCCACCCACCGTGCCCCGCTGATGTCGCATCAGCCAGGTGTCAGCCTTCAGGGAGATTGTTCATGACCAAATATTTGTTATCGCGCCGCTCGTTCCTGGGCGCTGCCGCCGCCAGCCCGTTCATCCTCTCGGGGCGGGCCGATCCGGCGCTCGCCGCCGGCGTCACCGTCGGCATCATCTATGTCGGGTCGCGACAGGATTACGGCTGGAACCAGGCCCACGCGGTCGGCGCCCAGGCGCTCAGAGAAATTCCCGGCGTCAAGGTGGTCGAGGAAGAGAATGTGCCGGAGACGGTCGCGGTGGCGAAGACCATGGAGTCGATGATCAACATCGATGGCGCCACGCTGCTGTTTCCGACCTCGTTCGGCTATTTCAACCCGTTCATGGTCGACGAAGCGAAGAAATATCCCAAGATCGAGTTTCGTCACCCGACCTCGCTGTGGCAGGAGGGCAAGGACCCGACCAACGCCGGGGGCTATTTCTGCTATCTGGATCAGGGACATTACGTCAACGGCATCGCCGCCGGGCTGTCGACGAAGTCCAACAAGATCGGCTACGTCGCGGCGAAGCCGATCCCGCTGGTGCTGCGCAACGTCAACTCGTTCATGCTCGGCGCACGCAAGGTCAATCCGAACGTCACGGTGCAACTCATCGTCACCGGCGACTGGTCGCTGCCGGTGCGCGAGGCCGAAGCCGCCAACGCGCTGGTCGATGCCGGCTGCGACATCGTCGCCTGTCACATCGACAGTCCCAAGGTGGTGATCGAGACCGCCGAGAAGCGCGGCGTGAAAAGCTGCGGCCATAACGCCAACCAGGCCGATCTGGCGCCGAAGGGATTCATCACCGGCGCCGAACTGAAGTGGGGCACGATCTACAAGAGCTTCGCCGCCATGATCGCCAAGGGCGAGAAGTTGCCGAACATGGTGATCGGCGGTTACGACAAGGACATGGTGGCGAGTTCGCCGTTCGGCGCCGGCGCCAGCGAAGCCGGCAGGAACGCCGCGATGGCCGCGATATCGGACCTCAAGGCGGGCAAGCCGATCTTCACCGGCGAAATCAAGAGCAACACCGGCAAGCTGATCTCCAACAAGGACACCGGGCTCTATGATCCGTCGCTGGAACACACCGACTATCTGATCGAGGGCATCGTTGGTGCCGTTTGATGTTACACGTGCAAGGGGGCATCATGGTTCCCTTGTCCGCTCGCCGCCCTTTGAGACCGTGCCCGCATCTGCTATTTCGGATTTACCGGGCCTGAACTTCAAAAGCCTTCTTCCAAATGAACCTTTGAACGTGGAGTGTCTGATATGCCATCCAAGCTAACGCGCCGCCAAGCTCTCGCCATTCCCGCCGGTCTCGCTTTGGGAGGCCTCATTGGCCGTCCCGCCTTTGCCGCCGAGCCGGTCAAAATCGGTTTGGTTGCGGCGTTATCGGGACAATCCGCCAAATCGGGCGAGGGGATCACCCGCGGCCTCACCATCGCGATCGATGAGATCAACGCCAAGGGTGGCGTGCTGGGCGGGCGGATGCTCGAACTGGTGCGTCGCGACGATGAATCGAACCCGGCCAAGGGCCAGACCGCGGCGCGCGAACTGATCGACAAGGAAGGCTGCGCGATCCTGTTCGGTGGCATCGACAGCCCGGTCTCGCAGGCGATCGTGCCGCTGGTGAACCAGGCGCAGGTGCCGTTCATGGGCGTGTGGGCGGCGGCGACCAACATCACCCGCAACGGCGCCAATCCAAACTACGCGTTCCGCGTCTCCGCCGTCGACGTTCTGGTCGACCGCGCGCTGATCAAGCACGCGATGACGAGCTTCAGTTCGAAGACGCCGGGCCTGATGCTGGTCAACAATGGCTGGGGTGAATCCAATCTTGGCGGTTTGACCGCAGCGGCCGGTGCGGCCGGCATCAAGCTCGCGGGCGCGGAGAAATTCGAAGACAAGGACGTCGACATGACGCCGCAACTGCAGCGGCTGCGCGATGCCGGCGCCGATGCGGTAATCCTGGTCGGCAACGCCGCGCCGGGCGCGCAAGTGGTGAAATCGCTGCAGAAGTCCGCCTGGGCTGTGCCGGTGATCTCGCATTGGGGCATTTCCGGCGGACGTTTCCCGGAGCTGGCCGGCTCCTGGGCCAGCAAGGTGCATTTCGTGCAGACCTACAGCTTCTTCGGCACGCAGAACGATGTCGGCAAGCGCGTGCTCGCGGCGCTGATGGCGAAATATCCTGACATCAAGGGCCCCGGCGACGTGACGCCGCCGGTCGGCGTCGCCAACGCCTACGACGCGATGCAACTCACCGCGCTGGCGCTGACCAAAGCCGGCTCCAGCGAAGGCCCCAAACTGCGCGAAGGGTTTTTGGCGATCGACGGCTATCAGGGCCTGATCAAGAACTACACCAAACCCTTTACCGACGAAAACCACGACGCCCTCAATGAAAACGATTATGTGATGGTCCGTTACAACGGAGATCAGATCGAGCCCATCACCGGATAACTCATGCTCGCGACCGCACTCGTCTCGGGGCTCAGCCTCGGCAGTATCTACGGCCTCATCGCACTTGGCTTTACGCTGACATTCTCCGTGTCCGGCACGGTGAATTTCGCGCAAGGATCCTCTGTGATGCTTGGGGCCGTGATCTGCCACGCGCTGGCGGTCAGCCTGCATTGGCCGATGCTGGCTGCGGTGCCGGTGGCGCTGTTCGCCTGCGCGGTGTGGGGGTTGATCGTCGAGCGGATCGCGGTGCGGCCTTTCGTCGTGCGCGGCACCAATTCCTGGCTGATGGCGACGGTTGCTCTCGGCATCGTGCTCGACAATGTCGCGATGGTGTTTTTTGGCAAGGAACCGCGCGCGCTGCCGTCGTCCCTGGCCGATGATCCCTGGGTGATCGGCAAGGTCGGCATCTTCCCGCTGCAGGTGTTGATTCCGGTGGTGGGATTGGGGCTGGCGTGGCTGGTTCATCTCGGCATGGTCAGGACCGGCCTCGGGCTGAAGCTGCGCGCGGCGGTCGATAATCCCGATGCGGCACGGCTGATGAGCATCGACGTGACGCGTCTGGTCGCGCTGACCTATGCGGCCGCGGCGCTGCTGGCCGGGATCGGCGGCATCCTGATCGCGCCGCTGTATAATGTGGCCTACGACATGGGGACCTTGTTCGGCATCAAGGCCTTTGCGGTCGCGATATTGGGCGGTCTGACCAATCCGTGGGGCGTCGTGATTGCGGGCCTCGCTTACGGTCTGGTGGAAGCCTGCGCCACGACCTGGCTCGGATCTTCCAGCACCCAGATCGTGACATTCACTGCTGTCATCGCAGCCCTTGCCTTGGCGCCGTCAGGATTGTTCGGCAGCCGGAGCAAGGCGCGTGTATAGCGGCGCGTATGAAGGCGAGTATATGAAGGCCTTGGCATGA
>Ga0193717_1001204_pt1 | contig 16049 bp, 5 predicted proteins | sample U2c2metaG_FD_145900 | JGI IMG/M metagenome (GOLD analysis project Ga0193717, IMG submission 145900) | Soil microbial communities from a riparian zone of the East river system, Colorado, United States - U2c2 | ecosystem: Environmental > Terrestrial > Soil > Riparian zone | place: USA: East River... | reverse complement strand
CGGAAACCCCTTGTACGTCAGGGAAATCGTCGAGACGCTGACCAGGGAAGGCGCCATCGACGACGCCGGTCGGGCGATGCCGGCCACGCTGGTCTCCGTGGTCGCCCACCACCTCAACTTCCTGTCCGGCCGGACCCGGGACGTGCTGCGGTGGGCCACGCTCTTCGGTGAGGACTTCAGCGCGGGCGATCTCGGCGCGGCAGTGGGGAAACCGCCTGGTGAGCTGGCCGAGATGATCGGCGAGGCCCGCGCCGCCGGGGTGTTCGTCGAGTCGCACGGCAGGCTCGCGTTCCGGCATCCGCTGATCCGGCGCGCGCTGTACGACAAGACCCCGGCGGCCATCCGGATCGCGCTGCACCGGCAGCTGGCGGAAGCACTGGCCAACGCCGGCGCCCCCGCGGACAGGGTCGCCGAGCAGCTGACGACAGCGGCGGTGCCGGTGGATCCGTGGGTCCGTGACTGGGTTCTCGCCGAGATCAGCTCGCTCGCGACTCGGGCACCGGTCGCCGCGCTGAACCTGCTGCGCCGGACGATCGCGTCTTCGGTCGCTTCGGGCGACGTCAAGGAAACACTGACGGCGACGTCGGCCCGGCTGATGTTCTGGCTGGGCCGTGAGCCGGAGTCCGAGGCGAGTTACGTCGTCGCGAGGACGACCGACAGCGAGCGCGCCGCCGAGATGCAGTGGATCCTCGCCTACATCCACTACCGCCGAGGTGATCTCACCAAGGCCATCAGCGGTATCCAAGAAGCGTTGCGGGACAACGAAATCCCGGAGATCTGGCGGGAGCGGCACAAGTCGCTGCTGTCGATGGTCCTGCCGGCGGGGTCGCTGCTCGCGATCTTCCTGGCCGGTGGGCAGCAGGCCGGCGCCGAGTCCCTCGAACGTGAGGACACCCTCGGCCGCGTGCTGGAAGCCGTGTCGGAGGTGCCGAAACTCGCGACGCTGCACCGGCTCCTGTTCGACGACACGATGTCCACCATGCGTGGCCTGGACCGGCTCGACGCCACGCTGAACACCGTGCGCCAGCCCGCGATCCCCGACGTCCAGCCGGAGCCGCGGCCCGACCCGGCCGAGTTGTACTGGCAGGGCCGCTGGAACGACGTCCTCGCCGAGCTCGACACCGCGATCCGCAACGGACCGGCGATCGCCTCCTATGTACTGGGGCCGCCGGGTTCGCTGCGGCTCATCCACGGCGTCGCCGCGCTCATCGCCGGTCACCGCGGCGGACCCGAAGAAGCACAGGCGCATCTGCGCGCGGCGCAGGACCAGCCGCTTTCGCATCCGTCCGACACCGGCGGCGTCGACTTCGTGCTCGCGGCGAGCGCGCTCGTCGCGGAGCAGCGGGATCGGCCGCAGGAAGCGCTCGACCTGCTGGCGACCATGCTCGAACCGGATTACGCCGCGGTGGCGAACCGATCCCGCTGGTTGCCGGGCCTGGTGCGGCTCGCGATGGAACTGGGCGAGCGCGGCAGGGCCAGGTTTGCGACACTGCTTTGCGAGCGGTCACCAGGTCACGAGACCGTCGCGCTGCGTTGCCGGGCCCTGCTCGACCGCGATCCGGAGCCGATGCTCCTGGCCGCCGAGCGGTACAGGTCCAGCGGCGACAGGCTGGAATTCGCTCAGACGATGGAGGACGCGGCCGTGCTGCTCGCCGGGAAAGACCGATTGGCCGAGGCCACCGCCACCTTCCGCACGGCACTCGTGTCCTACGACGGAATGGGCGCCGGCTGGGACGTCCGGCGCGCCGAGCGGCGGATGCGGCAGCTCGTTCTTCCCCCCGGTCCCCGAAGCCGTGGCTGACACCGAACTCCGGGTCGAGGTACTGGGTCCGCTTCGCGCTTGGCTCGGCGAAGAGGAACTGACGCTCGGCCCGGCGCGTCAACGTGCGGTGTTCGCGGCACTCGCGGCCCGCGAAGGACGACCCGTTTCCCGTGGTGAGCTGATCAACGCGGTCTGGGGCGAGTCGGCACCCGCGAGCGCCGAAGGCAGTGTCCACACCTACATCTCCGGGCTGCGGCGGCGGATGGACCCCGAGCGCTCGCGCTGGACGTCGGGTGGTGTGCTGCTCTCCGAACCGGCCGGGTACGTGCTGCGGCTCGCGCCGGACGGCCTGGACCTGCACGTCTTCACCGAACTGCGGGACAAGGCGCAGCAACAGCTCGCCGACGGTGACCACTGCGGCGCACTGGAGTCGTTCGACTCGGCGTTGGCGCTCTGGCGCGGCGAAGCCTTCTCCGGGGTGCCCGGTCCGTTCGCCGAACAGCAGCGGGAGCGGCTCGCCGAACTCCGGGTGGAGTGCGTCGAAAACCGCGCGTCTACAGTACTGAAACTGGGCGGGCACACGGAACTGGTCGCCGAGCTCGCCGTTCTGGTGCAGGAGCACCCATTACGGGAATCGCTGTGGGAGTCGCTGATGATCGCGCTCTACCGCAGCGGCCGTCCCGCCGAGGCACTCGAAGGTTTCCAGCACCTGCGCAACATCCTCGTCGAGGAGCTCGGGATCGAACCGGGGATCGCGGTACGCAAGGTGCACCAGCAGATCCTCACCAACGACCCCGAACTGGACGCCTCCGCGCCGCCACCGCGGGCCGAACTGTTGTCCGTGGTACCGCCGCAGGTGACCCGCGCCCTGCAGGACACCGCGCTTCGCGGCCCGTTTTTGGGGCGGGCGAAGGAAACCCGGCGGCTCGGGAAACTCGTGAACGACGTCGTCGCCGGGCGTGGCCGGTCGGTGTGGATCGAGGGCGAGCCCGGGATCGGGAAGTCCGAACTGCTCACGGTGGCGCTCGCCGACGCCGGGAAGCTCGGCTGCCAGGTGGCCTGGGCGGCCGCGGACGAGCTGAGCCAACGGTTTCCGCTGCAGGTGATCCTGGAGTGTCTCGGCCTTGAGCCGCTCGAGGAGGAACGGACTCATCGCGGATCGACCGACTCCGACCCGGTGCTCGCGGCGGTCGACCGGCTGCTCGCGCATGTCGACGAGCTGTGCGCCCGCGCTCCGCTGATGCTGGTGATCGACGATCTGCAATGGGCCGACGACGCCAGTGTCCTGATGTGGCACCGACTTTCGGCCGCGACCCGGCAGCTTCCACTGTTGCTGGTCGCCGCCTCACGGCCGGCGCCGAACCGGATCGAGCTCGCGCAACTGCGTCGCGGGGTGGAGGCGCGGGACGACGTCGTGCTGCTGCTGACCCCACTGACCATTGTGGACACCGAGGAGCTGGTCGGCGAGATCTTCGGCGCGGCACCCGGTCCCGGTTTGCAGGCGCTGGCGGCACGCGCGTCCGGAAACCCGTTGTACCTCAGGGAAGTCATGAACGCGCTCGTGCGCGAGAACGCCGTCGATGTCGTCGACGGGGTCGCCGACATCCGTGGGTCCGCGCTGTACGAAGCACCGGAATCGCTCGTCGCGGCGGTGAGCGGGACGTTGGACTTCCTCTCCGCGACCACCACCGAAGCGCTGCGCTGGGCGGCGTTGCTGGGGATGGAATTCGCCGTCGCGGAGGTGTCCGCGGCGATGGGCAAGTCCCCGTCGGAGCTGCTGGACGCCTTCGAAGAAGCGGTGGCGGCCAACGTGATCATCGAAGCGGGGACCCAGCTGGCGTTCCGCCATCCACTGCTGCGGCACGCCCTGTACGACGACATCGACGAGCAGACCCGCGCGACCTGGCACCGGCGCGCCGCCGAAGCGCTGGCAGGCATCGGCGTCCCGGTCGAACGCGTCGCCGAACAGCTGGTGGCGATGGGGACCGACGGCGATCCGTGGGTCATGGCCTGGCTCGTCGACCACCACGACACCGTCGCCAACCGCGCGCCACTGATCGCCGTGGACCTGCTGAACCGGGTGCTGGAGAACTGCCCGCCGAACGACCCGCGCCGCGAAGTCCTGCTCGTGGCACTGGTTCTGGTGCTCTACCGGCTCGACCGGGACCCGGAAGACCTCGCGCGACAGGCCTTGGCGATCGCTGTCGACCCGGATCGGGTGGCCGAGATGCGCCATATCCTCGCCGCGATGCTGCACCGCCGGGGCGAAGTCGAGGCCGCGGTGGAAATGCTGGAGCCCAACGACGGCCCGGGCACGCCCAAACTGTGGCGGCAACGCCGTCGCTGGCTGCTGGCGAACTTCCGCCGCGGTGACCTGACCGATCTCGACGCGGCCATCACCGGCGCGCACGACGCGTTCAAGTCGGCGCTCGTGTCCGGTGAGCTGTACCCGGTCGGGCATTCACTGCAGACGTTGTGGCTGGTCAACTCGATCCGCCGCGACCACCGAACTGCGCTGTATTACATCGACCGCGCGCTCACCGTGTTGAAGGACGCCGGTGAGCTCGCCGACCTGCGCTTCGACCTGCTCGACAACCGGATGTTCAGCCTGCAGAACCTCGACAGGCTGCACGAAGCCGAGGGATCGCTCCGCTCGGCACGTGAACTCGCAGCCGAATACTCACTGCCGCACGGGCTTCAGGTGTCCGCGGCCGTGCAGCACTACTGGCAGGGTCGGTGGGACGAGGCGCTCGTCGAACTCGACACGGTGACCGAGGACGGCCCGGCGATCACCTTCCACGGCCTGCGTGAACCCGGTGCCGCGGCGCTGCTTCTGCACGGTGTCGCCGCGCTGATCTCCGGCCGCCGCGACAACCGGGTCGACGCGGATTCGCATCTGGACGCCGCGGAGAGCTACTTGCCGGTGACCGACGCCGAACGGGAGAGCTTCGACTTCCTGTTGGTGGCGCAGTCGCTGGCCGCCGAACGCGACGGCGAACCTGGCAAGGCGATCGACCTGCTCGCGCCGATCCTCGACCCGACGTACGCGCAGATGATGTTGCGGCATCAGTGGTTGCCGGACCTGACCCGGCTCGCCGTCAGCAACGGCGACCTCGACACGGCGGCGAAAGCGCTTGCGGTGTGCGAAGAAGAGGCCACGAAGGAGATCGTCTCGGCCAGAGCGCATGCCGCTGCCGCGCGCTGCCGGGCGCTGCTCGACGGCAACCCGGGCGGGATGCTGGAAGTGGCCGAGCACTACCGCCGCGTCGGGCGCCGGCTGGAAATGGCTTCGGCACTCGAAGACGCGGCCGTGCTGCTGGCAAGGAACGACAGGCTCGGCGAGGCCAAGGGGCGATTCGACGCGGCCGTCGAGGAGTTCGCCGCGGTGTCGGCGTCCTGGGACATCCGCCGCGCCGAAAACCGGCTGCGGGAGTTCGGGATCTCCCGGCGGCTCGGCTCGGGCGACGGTGCTTACGCGGCGGGCTGGGCGTCACTTTCCCCGGTGGAGGCGGAAATCGCCAAGCTGGTGGCGGTGGGCCGGTCCAACCCGGACATCGCGCGGGAGCTGCGGCTGCCGCGCCGGACCGTGCAGGCCCACGTCGCCAGGGTGCTCGGAAAGCTGGGCGCCAACTCGCGGATCGGCATCGTCGACGAAGTCCGGAAACAGCTGGACGACACCGCTCTTACCGGGTGACACGCTGATCCGGACGCACATGGCCGCGGTTAAATCATCCCCGCACGCATGGCGTAAGCCACCGCGTGCGGCCGGTTCCGGAGCTTCAACCGGCTGGTGAGGGCGTAGATGACGTTCTTGACCGTGCGCTCGGAGTAGCAGAGCTTGTCCGCGATCTCGGCGGTGTCCCAGCCATCGGCCATCAGGCGCAGGACGTCGATCTCGCGCGGGGTCAGGCCGGCGGCGTTGAGGCCGCGCGGAGCGAGGACTTCGTGCTGGAGGCGCTGGACGTGTTCGAGGAGCTCGCCGAGCAGGTCGGTCGGCATCACGCCACGGCCAGCCGCGGCGGAAAGCACGCTGCCGACCAGCTTGTCACCGGTCGCGGCCGCACGGGAAAGCACCGCGACGACGCGGCACTCGACCGCCGTCAGCAGGTCGGCTTCCTTGAGTTCGTTGGTCACCAGGACCTTGGGCACGACCACCTCGGTGCCGAAACCCTTCAGCAGGGAGACGACCTTGGGGGTGATCCGGTCGATGGCGACGACGAGGACGTCATGCTCGGTCAGGTCGTCGGGCGGCACCACGATCAGCTCGGGTCGCGTCCCCAGATAACTGGTGAGGCCCGCCAACGTGATGGGGTCGGAAGCCTGCACGGCGACGCGAACGCGTTCCATCGTTACCTCCTGTGCTCAATTACTCACCGATATAGTGCGTGACCGGACTTCACAACGTCTCTACGCGCCACTCGTCGAAAATGTAGAAGATCATTCAGGTATGCCGACAACAGGCGGCTTGCCAGGCTGCATACTCCTGGCACGGTTGTCTACAAAAGCCGCCAGGTTCGCATTACTTTTGAAGAGTGAAGACAGCGCGGCGTTCTTCGCCCTGGCCGCGGCCGGATTCTCAGTCTCGGCGACATCACCCGTTGGCGGGACAGCGTCCAGCACGCGGCGTAACTCGTCGGCCGCGCCGTGAAGCCGGCTTTTCAGCCGGGCGACCGGATCTTCTTCGCTCATCTAGATCACTCCCGCACGCAGCGCGAAGGCGACGGCGTGCGCCCTCGTGTTCAACTCGAACCGGCTCATCAAGCCGTAGAGCACGTTCTTCACCGTGCGCTCGGAGTACGCGAGCTCACTGGCGATCTCGTCGGTGCCGAACCCGTCCGCCACCAGACGCAGGACGTCGCGTTCACGCGAGGCGAGGCCGGACAGCGTGAGGCCGTTCGGCTCGAGGACGTCGCGCCGCATCCGCTCGAGCTGCGCGAGCAACATGCCCTGCAGACTCGGCGAAAGGTAGGCGGCACCCCGGCTGACCGAGAGCACTACGGACACGAGCTCGGCGTCGCCGGTCTCGCGCCGCGGCAGCACGGCCACGACCCCGCACTCGATGGCCGTCATGAGATCGGCCGCGCGGAAGTGGTCGGTGACGAGCACGCAGTACTGCCGCGCCTCCGTCCGCAGTTCACGCAGGTGCGCGAAAACTTCGTCACCCGCGAATTCCTCGACGACCACCACGACCGAAGCCTGAGCCTCTTCCTCAGGCTTGACTACACGCAGTTGCGGGCTGCTACGCAGAATAGTGACCGCACCGAACTCGGTGACCGCATCGGACGAGCGAACAGCGACTTGGACAGCTTCCACGGCTACTCCCAGAGACCCCGCAAGAACCTTTCGTGACGGAGTTTGCCAAATGTCACTTCACGATGGCTCTATTTGGGTCTGTATGGGTCTACGTGGTTCGTGTGTCCCAGGGGATGACCTGCAGCTCCCCCGGCGCGCGATGCTCCGCGTAGATCCTCGAGACGTCGTCGTCATCCATCGCTGCCGTCTCGCGCATGAAGTCGCCGGTGAGCCGGATAGCGGACGGCCCGCCGGGGTTGAACAGCACGTCGACGTCGCCGCCCAGCCGCTTGACCAGGTCCGCGATGCCGACTCGCCACCAGCCCGGCGAAATGACCCGCGCCCGATGCGGTTCGCCGGTCGCGACCACCACACAGGCCACGTCGTCCGGCGACTTCGTGACCAACGGCCGCCCGTCGGTGCCCACCGCGAGGTCGAACAGAGTGTCGCGAAGCATCAGCTGGATATGCGCCGGCTCGGCCCGCCCGAGCGTCGCGAGCCGCAACACGGCGTCAAGCGGATCGGTCGGCGAGTTCGCGTCGGCGGGCTGGTACCCGGGGTTCGCCCGGAACTTGCCGAGCTCACCGCCCTCTTCGACCGGCCACAGCCCGACCACGGCGTCGACGGGCGGCGCCTCGTTCTCGTTCCCCGCCCGCCAAGCGGGGTCCATCAGCAGGAACCAGTTCTCGGTCATGGTCGCCATGATGGTCCTTCTGTGGGCCTTACAGCCAATCCGGCCAGTTCAGCGATGCCGTTTGCGTCAATTCGGCGGGAAACGGCTGGGGTGGCGGAATGGGTGAAATGTTCACCAGCTGGTTCGCGGCACGGGACATGAGGATCTTGCGGAGGATCGCGAGCTCGTCCGCGATCCCGTAGTGATGCCAGGTGACCGTGTTGACCTGAGCCGCGAGTTCGGGCCGCGACGCGAGGAACGTCAGCACCGCGGTCCACACCACGCCGGCCTTGCTGTGCCCGGCGAGCACGGCGGCGACGGCGTTGAGGTGCAGGTCGCCGTTGCGGACTTTGAGGCCACGCACGAGCGTCTGGATGATCTTCTTGGTCAGCTCGGTCGTGCTGAGGTCGTCGACGTCCGGCCAGATGGGGAGAGGTTCGGGCCGTCGGTAGCCGTCGCGGAGCTGTTCGAGGAGGACGCCGGCGAGTTCGAGGTCGTGCGGATCGCCTTCGACGGAGACGCCACCGAAGCGGCGCAGGATCTCCAGCCGCAGGATGTCGGCGGGCTGACCGTCCGGTTTCGCCATCTCGGTGGCGAAGAACGGCTGGAGGGACATCGGCGACTCGGCGTTGAAGACCTCGTTGATGTTGACCACGGCGACGTTCTCGGACGGCTCCAGGTGGATCTCCGAACGGGGGACGTCGGTCCACACCACGGTGAGCCAGCCGTCGCGGCTCTCGGGGAGCTCAACGCTGCCAAGGGAAACCGAGTGCACGAGGTTGGGCGAGGACTCGATCAGCGCGTCGGGCGAAAGCTGTTCGGGGGCGTCGCGGGTCATGTCGAGGAGCCGGATCAGGTGCGCGCCCTGCCCGGCAGTGATCGACGAATAGTCTTGTCCCGCAAGGAAAGCCGGGGCGGGCGGTGTCTTCCGTGTGCCGAACAGGTCTTGGCCGAGGACGTCGTCGTCCGGCCCGGGGTCTTCGCTCGCGGGGGCGGCGTCGGACCAGAGCTCGAGCAGGAGCGGGAAGGCGTCGTCGTCATCGCCGGGCAGCGGCGCGAAGACAACCGTGCCACCGGAAGCATCGAACGTCCCGCTGTCGGCCTGCCTTCCGCCTTCCGAATCCCGGAAGGAACCGCCGTCAAGCACCCGGACATCCCCGCTGGCACCGATCTCGACTCGGCCGTCCGGCCCCCGCACCCGGCCCGCGAAACCCTGTTCCCGCACCAGGTTGGTGAGCGCGCCCAGCTCTGTCGACGTCACATCGCAGCTCAGGAACACCAATGACGAGTTGCGCTGCCACCCGTTGTCGGCACTCCTCATCAGCCGGACCACACCACGCTCGTCGAGCCGGGCCTCGGTGCCATCCCGGCGCGTGACCGCGAAACCGTCCGTGTCGTGATGAACGGCGACGGCGAACTCGTTGTCCTGGCCCGCGTTGTTCTCGAAGGCGGCACGGAGGATTTCGGTTTCCCCCGCGCGGGGGAAACCGACGCCTATGACCTCACCCGCCGCGTTGCGCAGCGGCACGAAGTCGATGTCGTCGAGGGAGGGACCGCTGAGTTCGACCATCTCGATGGAGCCGATCGCACCGAGGTCGCCGGGGAAGTCGTCGTTGGCGGGACTCTCGGGACGTGCCAGGTTGCCGTTCGATTCCTGTTGCCTAGGCGGTTCCTGCTGTTCCTGTTCGGTGTGGCCGCTTTTGTCCTGCTGCGGGTCGGGGTCGCCGTCTTTGTCGTCGCGCTTCGGGGTGTTGTCGTGCGGGGCGTCCTCCGGTTCGGACTCCTCGTCGGTCTCTCGCTCGTCGTCGGTTGCGGTCTCTTCGGTTTGGTCCCGCGTTGTCTTGTTCTGTTCTGGCGGCTGTTGTTCGGAGGGATCGCGGTCGGTCGGCTCCGGGGTGGCGTTCTGCTCAGCGAGCGTCTTCGCCTCGGCCGATTCCCTCTCGGCTTGCTCCTGTGCCGCACGCTCTTCAACCGCTCGCTGTTCGGCGAGCTTCTGCTCAGCCGCAATCTTCTCCGCTGCGGCCTTGTCCGCAGCTATCCGCTGCTCAGCCGCCTGCCGCTCCGCCTCCGCTTTGTCCCGCTCGACCTGAGCTTGCCGCTCCTGCTCGACGCGAGCTTCTTCGTCACGCCGCTGCTTCTGCTCAGCGACCTTCCGCTCAGCTTCGGCCTTATCCTTAGCAGCCTGAGCTTCCCGCTCCCGCTCCGCGCGGGCCGCGTCCTCGAGCCGCTTCGATTCAGCTTTGTCCCGCTCAGCCTTGGCTTGCCGCTCTTGCTCAGCGCGGGCTTCCTCGTCGCGCCGCTGCTTCTCCTCAGCCGCCTGCCGCTCCGCCTCAGCTTTGTCCCGTTCAGCCTGAGCCTGCCGCTCCCGTTCAACACGAGCTTCGTCTTCGCGCCGCTTCTCCTCAGCCGCCTGCCGCTCCGCATCGGCCTTGTCCTTGGCAGCCTGCGCCTGTCGCTCCCGCTCAGCCTCATCTTCGCGCCGCTGCCGGTCTTCCGCGGCCTGCCGCTCAGCTTCGATCCGCTCCCGCTCAACACGAGCAGCATCGTCGCGTCGTCGCTGCTCGGCGGCTTCCCGTGCCAGCCGATCCGCCTCGGCCTGGTCGCGCTCGGCCTGCGTCATGCGGGCCGAGTCGAGCTCCTGGTTGTAGGTGTCTCGCGCCTGCCACCAGGCGGTCTCGGCATCGGTGACCGCGGTCTGCGCCGCCGTGGTGTCCGGCCTCGGCGCGGGCTGATTTCGAAGGCCCCCAAGCGTCTTCACCGCGTCGGACCAGGTCTTACCCGCATCGGCTAGCGCGGTCGCGGCGGCCGTCATCGAGGCGGGCAAGGGGTTGGCGGGGTCGGGCCTGGTCCGCACGACGTAACCGTCGTTGACGTTCATCGTCGTGATGCCGGTGTGCTCGGTCGTCTGCCCCGACTTCGGGCGCGCCACGAACCGGAACTCGACGTTGTGGAGCATCGCCTGCGTGATCTTGTCGTCGGTCTTGATCGCGGTGGCCGACTGGGGCGAGGTCGTCGTGGTGGCGGGAATCCCGGCCTTGAGCTCGACCTGCTTGTTCTTTCCGCCCAGCTTGTAGTCGTTCTGCGTCCCCGCGAAGACGCCGCCGAACGGGCGCCGCTCACCCAGCTCGGACGCACCGGACGGATGGGAAACCCCGCCACCCGCGTTCGGGGCGATCCCGGTCGCCGACAGCGTGGGACCGGTCTTCCGCTCGGTTTTGTCCTCATCGGACCTCTTCGCCGAGCCGTCGATCTCGACGCCCGCGCTGACCGAACCGAGCCGTGGATCGGCGCCGAGACGGGCGTGGATCTCCAGGTCACGACCGAGTTTGCCGGGCAGTGGAAGGGTGAATTCGCCGTTCACCATCGCCGGGAGCCCAGCCTTTAACGCCGCCGGCGTGATGCCCGCCTTCAACGCGGCGATCGTGGCGGTGTCGACGGTGACCCCGGACTCGGTGATCGCCTGCTCCGCGGCCTTCCTGACATCGGTCATGTCCCCGAAGAAATGCTCGGCGGAGAAGGTGCCCGTGTCCGGCAGCGTGGCGTGTCCGGTCGCCTGACGCCAGGCGTTCGTCGGCGCGTCTCCGCGTTCGGCGACGGAGGTGATCGGGCCAGCGACACCGTGCCGGGCCGCACCACCCGTCGGCGCGGGAAGAGATTCCTCGGCCAGCTTCTGGATCTTGACGCCCGTGACCTGCACGGTGTCGGTCGCGACGAGCTGGTTGGCCCGCTCGTTCCCGTTTTCGTCGACCCCGATCCGGCGCTCGATCCTGATGTCGAAGTCCATCGGCGCGGTGTAGGACCCGACCGGACCAGAGATCGACGCCGACTGCTTGTAGTCCGTTTTCGGCGTGGTGGTGTCCTTAGTGGACTTTGTGGACGCCGAGCCGTCGACCGACAGGCCGCCACTGATCGTTCCCGACGACGGACCGTGCCCCGTGGTCGGCGGTGCCTGTCCTTGGGGAACCGGATCCGCTGTTTCCACCATCCGCGCTGACGGCCGAAGCGAGGCGAAGAACCCGCCGATCGTCCGGCTGCTGGTCTTCTCCTTCGTGGTGGAGACCGTGACCGAGTCCTCTGTGGACAACTTGTCCACGTGGTCGATTCCGGTGAAGGTCGGATCGGCGGTGACCCGCGCGCCGAGTGTCACGTAATAGGTCCGGCCGGACCACTTGTCTTCGAGACGCAGCGGCGTGATTTTACCGCCGTTGAGCGTGTTGTTGACCGACCGGTTGACGTCCGACAGAAACCGGTTCAGCTCCCGGGAATTGTCGTGATTGGTGTCCAAAGAGGACACTGGAAGCAGCCGGTTCGCATCTTCCTGACCCATGTTGGCGACCAGGGCGGTGTGGAGGTTGGCGATGCTGCCGGTGAGGTCGATGGTGGAGGTCACGCCACCGATGCCCAGCGAGGAAACCTGGTTTTGACCCATCGAAACCGGCGGTGGGAGGGTCCGGTTCGGCGGGTGCACGACAACGTTCCCCACAGCCGGTTGCGGAGTGTTCTGCAACTCGGCGAGCTGCGAATCGGTCACCCACATCAGCACCGAACCCGGCATCGAGAACTGCTCACCGGAGCGGCTCAGATCCTGGCCGCGGATCAGGCCGAACTTGTCGATGTTGCCCTTGACGCGGGTCTCGGCGACGACCTGGGCGTCGATGTTCACCCGTACCAGGGTCTTCTTGACCGGACCGTTCTCGAAGGTGGTCTTCTCGGCGCTCTTGAGATCGCCGCTCTTGCTGGTCCCCCAGCTCTTTCCCCACGGCGTGACCGCGGCGATGAACACGCCGAACGCGTTGTTCTTGACGTTGTTGACCGTCGAGGTCACCGGTCCGCTCATCGCGGCCACCCCGGTGAAAGTCGCGTCGATCGAGGTCGTGTTGCCCTTCGACTTGCCCACCGACGAACCGCCGGCCTGGATCTGCTTGATCTTCTGGTACTCCGCCGCGGAGACGACCTGCGGATTCACTGGTGTCAACACCACCGCGACCTGGCCGTCGACGTCCGCGGCCCGGCGGCCGTAATGCAGGCCGTCGACCACTACCGGCCGGCTGAAGAGCCGGGGATCGCTCTTGAGACTCTCGGGTGAGAGCCGATCGGCGATCCTCGTCGAGTTGCCGCCGTCCGCGAACTCGAAGATCGGATCCCCCGAGGCGTCTCGCAACTGCCCCTTCGCCGACGTCTGAAGGTGTTCCGCGCCAAGGAAAGTGACCACTTCGACGCCGTCGAGCCCACGGGAAAGCCCGTCCCCGAGCCGGCTGATGCTCGTCGGATTGACAATGGGTTGCGGAGCCGTGGTGACGGCCGCGACCTGCGCCGGAGGAACAGTGGTGACCAGGATTTCGGGCACCAGCAAGCGAAGTGGAATGTTCTGTGCCGCGGGCTGTCCGGCACCCGGCGTCCGGTTGTTCGGCACGAGCGCCGGAACCGACCGGCCGTGGGAGCCGAAGCTGATCCGGCGGGTGTTCACATTGAGCCGGACGTACGAGCTGACCTGCGGGGTGATCGTCAGATTCCCGGTGAACTGGCGGAATTCGCGCGCACCGAGATCGCCGTCTACGCCGAGGGTGTCGCCATGGGTGCGGTTGATCGAGGACTTACTGTCGGAACCCACCTTGGTAGAGTTCGTCCAGATCTTGCCGCCCTTGACCGCAGCAAGCGCGGTACCCGAAGCCTTGCCGAGGCCACCGACGACCCGCCCCTGCACCCCGAGGCTGAAGTTCTTCGTGTTGGTGTCGGCGAAAGCGGTGCCGGTCTTCTCCTTGGTCTTGCTCGTGCCGACGGTCTTGTCGCCGGACGGCCCGTTGTTCTGGTTGCTGGACAACAGTTCGAGATCGCCGACGCCGTTGAGCTGCGCCCGCAGGGTGATGTTGGTGTGGTAGTCGTGGAACGTCCCGTTCTTGACCAACGGGATGGTCAGGCCCGGGCCGGTGAGCATGGTGTCGATCAGATGGGACAGCTGCTGATCGGACAACGACGTCCGGACCTTGTCGTCCCTCGTAAGAATATCGTTGACACTGGCCGAAAGTCCGCTGGCGAAATCGGCGTTGTCGAACTGCCGGACGAACTTGTCCGAGCTGAGGTGGTACGCCTTGCGCCCCGGGACGTTCTGCAGAACGTCCACAATGGACCGATACAGCTTGTCGCCACCACTGAAGTCGTCGATGACACTGCCGCCGAGCGACTGCCCGTGCTCGATATGCGAAGGCGCGTAATGGGTACGGGCGCCGTCTTGGCGTGCCACGGGCGCGGGCGTCGGGTTGGGGCCGATCCGCGCATTGTCCGCGCGGTCCTTGGTCGCCCACAGATGCGCGTCGACCTGCCCGTTCAGCGTCTGAGCCGGATGCCCGACGCTGCGGACCTGGATGTCGAAGACAGTGTGGTAGCGGACAGCCTCGCCGGTTCGCTGGGCCGAATTCTTGCTGACATTGGTCTGCGTGTGTTCCTGACTCTTCTCCGACTCGCGTGACCAAGAAACGCTCGGCCCGACGGCGAAGAAGACGGCACCGACGTCGGCACCGCCACCGATCATCAGGTTGCCGCCGACGTTGTGCTTGGCGGAGTTCTTCTCCGAAGTGACGTTCTTGTACGAATCGGTGTCGGTGTTCTTGACGCCGTCGACGGTCTCGATGACCTGAACCTGCCGAGCCACCGCCCGCATCTCGACGGCGTTGCCCGTGGACGACCACTTCTTGCTGTTCGAGTTCTTGATCAGCGGGTCGGAGCGGACCCAGCCTTTGTCGGGGTTCGCGGTGCCGTCGTACACCGTCATGGCCGGCAGGTTCTTCTTGATGTTGGCGTCACTGAGGAAGTTCTGCAGCACCGACCTGCCCGGCGCGCCGATTTCCTTGAGGTGCGGGGGAAGATCGGCCGCGACCTGCTGGAAGAAGTCGCCGTTCGGCGTGGTCGAGACGGCCTCTTCCACGCCGAACTTCGACGGCGGAGCCTGGGTCAGCGCCTTCAACGGGGCGGCGCCAGGCTGGGTGAACGTCGTCGGCACGCTCAGATCGACGTCGCCGGTGACCGAGGTGACCGGGCGCCGGCCGTTCTGGTCGACCGGTCCGGCAGGCGCGATCGGGCGGTTGTCCGAATCCACCAGTGAGTAGGTAAAGGTGATCGGCGCCTTGACCTGACGCATACCGTCGACTTCGACGTTGCTCGAGCTGCCGACATCCTTCGACGTCTTCGTGTCGTGAGAAGAGTTGATGCCAGTCGGTACCTGGACGCCCGCCGAGATCACCAGCGGCGGCACGGCCGACATGAAACCGGAGAGGTTCAGATCCGTGTTTCGGCTGTCGCTGGCGGAATTGTCGCTCTTGCGAGTGTCCTTTCCGGACGGTTTTGCCTTGTCGGTGTCCGTGGCGGTGTTGTCGACCGTCATTCCGGTCCAGTCGAACTCGCCGCGCACAGTCAGTTCCATGCTGCGCTTGCCGACCGTGATCGTGAAGGGTCGTCCGTTGCCCAGGAACGAACCGGCGTTGGTGTCGATCTGGCCCTGGATGATGTCGAGCGCCGGATTTCCCTGTAGCTGCGGCGAAAGGGCGATCAGGCCAGGACGGATATCCGCGTTGTTCGTCGGCCGCAACTGCTTCGACGGCCCGAATCCCTTGTTGTTGGCCAGATAGTCCGGCTGCGCGGTGCGAACCTGATCCGCGGTGAGCGTGACGGGTGGCGCTTTGGACGGGGTGTGCAGCGAATTCGGCCCGAAGTCGGGGCTGGGGTTGCCCGTCGGACGTTCGGTGAGCGGCGGGCTCTGGTCATCGAGCCCGTGATCGCGGACGGGACCGGCGGTTTGGGCGACTTCGTCGATCTTGCCGAGGTTCTGGTCGGTGAGGAAAGTGGCGCCATTCCAGGCGTCCTTGCCCATGATGCCCGGCTGGTCCTGGCGGTTGAAGAGCATGTCCGGGTCGGCGTAACCCTCGCCAAGCCCGAGGAAATGCAACACTTCGTGGGTCAGGCCATCGGGATCGTCGCGGACGTCCCACTGCGCCTGGTTGGTCGCGGGCCTGCCCTTGTCGACCATGGAATCGGTGACCTCGACCGGCACCCCGTCCGGATCGAACTCGACAGTGATGTGCAGCTGGTCGCCGCCGGGGAGGTGATACTGCTGGTTGTAATTGGTGTCGACGCTCTGCTTTACCTTGTCGCCCAGCTGTTTGATGGATTCCGGGGTCATCGAGCCGTTGTTGGACACCAGCTTGATCGGCACAGTGAACTCGCGGACCCACTGGCCGGGGCTGACCTCGAACCGGCGGAGGTCGTAGCGGATCTGAGTGATCTTGCCCGCGAGCTGGCCATTTCCGGTACGGCCGGTGTTGTCGGGAT
>Ga0193717_1001203_pt1 | contig 16050 bp, 15 predicted proteins | sample U2c2metaG_FD_145900 | JGI IMG/M metagenome (GOLD analysis project Ga0193717, IMG submission 145900) | Soil microbial communities from a riparian zone of the East river system, Colorado, United States - U2c2 | ecosystem: Environmental > Terrestrial > Soil > Riparian zone | place: USA: East River... | reverse complement strand
CGCGAACGCGTCCGGCGGACCCGACAGCGTGTCACGCCAAGCCCAGATCGTCTTGCGCGCCGGACTGAAGAGTGCGGGCTGGTCTTTGGCGAGGAATTCCAGCTCGTTGTTCACCGCGGCGGGGTCCGAACCGGACAGCGAAGCCTTGATCAGCCGGTCCGCTTCCGGGCTGCTGTACGAACCCTGGTTCGCGGAACCAGTGGAGTCGAACACGGTCGCGGTAGTCGGGTAGAGCCGGCCGCCTTGACCGCCGAGCCAGTCCATCGCCCAGTCGTTGACGTGCGATGGGTTGCTGATGTTGCTGAAGTTCTGGATCAGATAACTGGCTTCCCTCCCCACGAGGTCGATGGTGATACCCACCTGGCGGGCGTTGGAGGCAAACGATTCGGCCTGAAGCCTCGTCGTCGACGGACCGGAGTTGTAGTGCAGCGTCCACTTCAGTGGTGTGCCGGCAGGGATTCCGGCGCCACATTCGGCAGGTCCTGTGCCGGGCCTCGCGCAGGTTGTAGTGCCGCTCGGGTTCACGTTCCAGCCGTGCTGGGTCAGCAGGTCCTTCGCTGCCGCGACGTCGAAGGGGTACGGGTTGCGCAGGATGCTCGGTGACGAGAACTGCGTCTCTGGCGATGCGGGAAGCGGGCCGTACGACGGGGTGGCGAATCCCTTGTAGACCCCGGTGACCACGGCGTCCTGGTTCTGCAGGTGCGCGAGTGCCTGTCGGATATAGAGTTGACCGATGATCGACGAGAAATTGCCCGTGGTGTTCTTGAAGTTGTAGTAGACCGGGTAGTAGTAGCTGGCGGTTCCGCCGTAGACGCGGTAGCCGGCCTGCTGGATTTGGGGAATCCGCTGGACGTTGGCCACCGGAATGGGTGCGAAATCGATTTGACCCGACTGCAGTGCCGCGAGTTCGCTGTCCGCCGAGGTGAACGGCACCAGCGTATAAGTCGAAATGTTCGGCTTACCCGGTCCGGTGTACCGGGGATTGGCCGTCAAGACGGCTTTGGCCGTGTTCGCGTCGTAGGATTGGATGGCGAACGGTCCGTTCACCTCCTGCCACAATGGGTTGGTGGCGTATGCGGTGACGTCCTTCGCCTGTGCGTTGAGATAGTTGTAGATCTTGGTCGCCTGAGCGGGATCGGTGAAGTCCAGGCCGGTTTCCGTGTCCGTCCGGTTCCACTTGGCGCTCGGCATGGGAATGACCTGCGTGAGGACGTTCTCGTTGAACCAGTTGGTGTTGACGGGGCCGGCCAGCTCGATCGTGACCGTTTTCCGGTCGGTCGCGTGGATGTCGGCGACGTTGTCCGGGAACTGCCCTGGCGTGTAAAGGAAGTAGTTGCCCGCGTTCTCCTTCACAGCAGCCTTCAGCAGGTCCACGAAGAACACCACGTCGTTCGCCTCGACCGGCGTGCCGCCCGACCACGTGTACCGGTCGTTCAACGTGATCGTCACGGTCTTGTTCCCGTTCGAATACGCGGCTTCGGCAGCGAGGCTCTCGGGGTAGTTCACCTCGGGTTTCGCGCCGACGTAACCCATGTACAGCGGGCGCCACATCAGGTGGACGAACTGGGTCAGGGTGAGGTCGTTGTCGTGGGCCGCGTCCATGATCGGCAGGATCCAGTTCGGACCGGCTCCCGGCGTCTGGCCGACCTTGACGTCGCCGCCGGGCCGGGGCGTGCCCACCTGTGCGGGCACGGTGTTGAGATCCGCGTCGGTCGTGCTCGGTGTCGAAGTGCTGCCGCTACAGGCACTGAGCACCAGCAGGGCGGCGACGGAAAGCACCGAGGCGATACGAGACCGTTTGTTCATCGGTAACCTCTTTGTCTGTCACCGCGAGCCCTGGTCGGGATAGGTTACACGGATCGTGTCAGTCATGCAACGAGTCATTGCACACGGGGATGGTTGCACGAAGTGTGGTGTCAGTGCAACAGGTTGTTGCACTTGGTGCGCTGCGTTCGATAGCATCGGAAAAATGGGCTCTAGTAAGCGATTCATCGTGGACGGGCTGGGGCGGCTGCCCCAGTTCGCGCACGCTGCGTCGACCGACGACCTCGTGTTCGTCTCCGGCACGCTCGGCACTGTCGGCCAACAGGGGCTGGCCCACGGCGGGATCATCGCCGAGACCAAGCAGGCGTTGAAGAACATCCAGCAGATCCTCGGCGAGGCCGACGCCGGCTTCCGCGACGTGCTCAAGATGAACGTCTTCATCGCGGACATGGCCGACTTCGCCGGGATGAACGAGGCCTACGACGGCTTCTTCCCTGGCACGCCCCCGGCCCGGATCACCGTGGGCGGCGTCGCGTTGGCCTTCGACGCGCGGGTGGAGATCGACTGCATCGCGCTGCGGAGCACCGCGGCGCCGGGAGCCGACCGGCCCACCAAGACCGGATTCGTGGCTCACCACGGGGACTCGTTGTACTACGAGATCACCGGCGAAGGTGGCATCCCGCTTGTCTTGTGTCACGGTGCGACGACTGAGCACGCGTCGTGGCGACCGCAGATCTCCCACTTCGCCGCCGGCCGCCCGGTGGTCTCCTGCGACCACCGCGGACAGGGGCGGTCCACCGACCGCGCCGGCCGTTCGGGACCGGATGTCGCGGCCGACGACCTGATGGCCATTCTCGACCACGTCGGGGTCGCCGAAGCTGATTTCGTCGGCGAGTCGGCGGGTGGCCGGACGGTCGTCGAGGTGGCGCTGGCCCGGCCGGATCTGGTTCGCTCCCTGACGCTCACCGGCGCCGCGGCGGGATTGCGGAGCCTGGTCGGAGGTTTTCGGTACCTCCCGGGCGCGGTGCACGACGAGTCCGAGGCGGCTCGGCTGGCCGTGCCGGTCCTGTGCGTCGTCGGAGACATGGACCGTGAGAGCTCGCGGGCCGCTGCGCGCGCACTGGCCGGGTCGCTGCCCGACGCCAGGTTGGTGGAGATCGCGGGCACAGGTGAAACACCACACGTCGACGCCGTGAACCTGTGGAACGACACTGTCGAGCAGTTCTTGGGTTCGCTGACCGGGTGATTCGGCGAACTCGTTGTCGGTGATCGGCGTGTGGCAGAGGAGGACAGATGTGGCTGGAACCCCACGTGTTCGGTGGTCGGGTGGAACGGGCGGTGATCGACAGCCGGTTGCTGACGGGTAATCCGCTCGGCGACCCGTCGCGACGGCCGGTCTTGGTCTACCTGCCGCCGGACTACGACAAGACCGACGACCGGTACCCGACGGTCTACGTCGCCCACGGGTACACGGTCCAGGTGGACATGTGGCTCAACCGACCGTCGTTCCTGGGCCGCAACTACCCGGAGATGCTCGACACGATGTTCGTCTCCCGCGAGGCGCCGCCCGCGATCGTCGTGTTCGTCGACGGCTGGAACCGGTTCGGCGGCAGCCAGTTCCTCGACTCGACGGGCACCGGCCGGTATCAGTCGTTCCTCTGCGACGAGATCGTCGACTGGGTCGACACCCGCTACCGGACGATCGCCGATCGCGACCACCGGGCGATCACGGGCAAGTCGTCGGGCGGGTATGCCGCGATGACGGCCGCGATGATGCGCCCCGACGTGTTCGGTGCGTTCGCGACGCATTGCGGAGACGCCCTGTTCGAGGTGGGCTACCGCGCGGAGATGCCGCGCCGGGCCCAGGCGCTGCGCACGATGTACGGCGGATCGTACGAAGCGTTCCTGAACGACCTCGGCGACCGTGAGGTCGGGTCCAAACCGGACGATCTTGCGCTGTTGTCCTGTTACGCGTACGCGGCGGCCTACTCGGCCGACGAAGATGGGACGGTGAACATTCCGTTCGACGAAGACGGCCTGATGGTTCCGCCGGTGTGGGAGCGCTGGCTCGCGTGGGACCCCGTGCTGATGGCCACGCGGCCGCGGTACGCGGAGGCTTTGCGCTCGATGCGCGGGATCTGGATCGACGCGGGCGACAAGGACGAGTTCTTCCTCGACCTCGGCGCGTCGGCCTTTCGTCGCGCCGTGGCGGACGCCGGGGTGCCGGACGACCGAGTGCACTACGAGATCTTCCCGGGTGGCCATTTCGGCATCGAACACCGCTACCCGCCGGCGGTGTCGTGGCTCTGTCAGCTCCTCGGGCGGTAGTCCGGCGGTCATCCCCGAAGGTTGGGTCTATGTGGTGTCGGAAACGCCCAATCTCGCCCGGATCTCCGGAGTGTCGGTGTAGACACGCCACTCGGTGACCCTCTCGTCCTGGATCGTCGCGGTCCAGAGCGCGGGCCCGGCCAGGCTCGGTTCCGCGCACTCCGAGTACCCGACGATGGTGACCACGTCATCCTTCGCGGTGAGTGACGTGAAGATGTTCCGGTAGTCCGGGAACGAGTCGAAGAAACCCCGCCACGCGTCGAGACAGGCCCGCTTCCCGGCTACGGTGTTCGCCTCGGAATCGACGAACCTGTGGTCGTCCGACATCAACTTCGCGAGACCCTCGACGTCCTTGCGGTTGATGCCGTCGTTGAACCCCGCGGCGACCACCGTCGGATCCGTTCCGCGCACAGATGTCATGCGAACACGTTAACCGGTGTATGGCGCACCTCGGCGCAGTCGCAACGTTTGTAGTCGGCCTCCTGAATTATCGGAGCCAGCGACCAGCAAGGTGAGCAGGCTGGCGTCCGCGCGGCCGCTGGATCGTCGACAGCCCTCAGCCCCGCCGTGGTCGGCGTGGTCACCGTTCACCGTCGACATGGACGAACTGCTGGCTGGTGAACGCGTCCAACGCGGCCTTCCCCGAGGCCGGGTCCGGCCTCGGGGATCAATGGAACAGCCGTTGGCGCTAAAGGGGGCTACATCACAACCTGTAAGTACTCCTGGCAGGCGTCGGGGGCAGTGCTCGACAGCTGAAGTGAGTCAGGTCTTCTTGGAGTTCAGCGGGAGCGGCGCGCCGGGGGCACGGGGTGCACCGGGTCGCCGGCGACGACGGAGTTCTCGATGGTGCCCAGCCCGGTGACCTCCATGGTCACGGTGTCGCCGATCGTGAGCGGCGGGGGGACCTGCTTGCCGCCGTTTCGGCCCCAGAGCTCGACCAGGCAGCCACTGCCGCAGGTCCCGGAGCCGAGAACGTCCGAGGTGCGCACTTCGGTGCCGCGGCTGGCGTAGGCGACCATCTCCGGGAACGACCAGGCCGAGTTGGCGAGTGAGTCCTTGCCGAGGGGCGTGCCGTTGACCGAGACCGACATGGTGAGGTCGAACCGGTCGCCCTGGCGGTAGGGCTCGAGTTCGTCCGGGGTCACCAGGTAGGGCCCGAGCGTGGAGGCGGTGTCCTTGCCCTTGGCCGGGCCGAGGCCGAGCTTCATCTCGTGGATCTGCAGGTCTCGTGCGGACCAATCGTTGAAGATGCTGTACCCGGCGATGTGCTTTTCGGCGTCCTCGACGCGGAGGTTGCGGCCGTCGACGCCGATGATGGCGGCGACCTCCAGCTCGAAGTCGAACACCTTCGAACCGGGCGGCACCGGGACGGGGTCGGACGGCCCGATCAGCGCGTACGGGTTGGTGAAGTAGAACGTCGGGATCTCGTACCACTCCGGCACGACGGCGGGGTCGCGCATGCCGTGGAACGACCCTTCGACGTGGGATTCGAAGGTGATGAAGTCCCGGATCGACGTCGGACGCACGGGAGGCAGCAGGTGTTGCCCGGCTAGCGCGACGGGCGCCGCGCAGCGGGTGAGGACCTCGTCTTGCGTTGGCTTGGCCGCCAGTAGCGCGAACAGGTCGGTACCGGCGGGGAGCGGGTGCAGGCGCTCTTCGTGGACCAGTGCCTGGCGGTACTGGGCGTTGATGAGCAGGGCGGCGAATTTCACGGGTTCTCCTTCGGGTCGTCGACGATGGCCACCGCGCGGGTCCAGCCCGCGGAGGCGGCGTGGATCTTGTGCGGGAAGCACGAGATGTGGAAACCGGTGGCGGGCAGGGCTTCGAGGTTGTGGAGTTTCTCGAGGTGGCAGTAGCCGATCTCGCGGCCGGCTTTGTGGCCTTCCCAGATGATCGAGCCGTCGCCGGTTTCGGCGTACCGGCGTGCGGTGTAGGTGAACGGCGCGTCCCAGCTCCACCCGTCGGTCCCGGTGACACGGACACCCTGGCGGAGCAGATGCAGCGTGGCGTCGCGGCCCATCCCGCAGCCCCTAGCGAGGTAGTCGTCTTCGCCGTAGCGCGTCCCCGCACTTGTGTTGACGACGACGATCTCCAATGGGCTGAGGGTGTGCCCGATCCGCTTGAGCTCGAGGTCGATGTCGTCGGGCGTCACGACGTAACCGTCGGGCAGGTCCCGGAAATCCAGCTTCACGCCGCGCTGGAAGCACCATTCCAGGGGCACTTCGTCGATGGTGATGGCCCGCTGCCCGTTGTCCATTGTGGACGCGTAGTGGTACGGCGCGTCCAAGTGCGTGCCGCAATGCGTGGTCAGTTTGATCTGTTCGATCGCCCAGCCTTCGCCGTCGGGCAGGACTTCGGGTCCCGCGCCGGGGAAGTGGGCGAGCATGCCGGGCAGGGTGTCCTGGTGGTCGAGGTACTTGATTTCCGGGGTTGAGCCGGGCGGGTCCGAGGCTATGCCGGAGCGCAGGGAGACGGAGATGTCGACGAACGTGGGCATGGGCGTTCCTCAGGTTTCAGCGAGCCAGCGCGGGGACTTCGGCCGCGCTGCGCAGGTTGGGCAGGAAGGCCATCACGACGGCTGCGCAGAGCATGATCCCGGCGCATACGAGCAGGCCGGTGCCGAGCCCGGCGCCGGTCGCCAGCGCGCCCAGAGTGAGCGGCGCGAGCGCGGACACGCCGCGTCCGACGTTGAAGCAGAACCCGGCGCCGGTCGCGCGTACCCGGGTCGGGAACAGCTCGCCGAGGTAGGAACCGAAGATCCCGGTGAAGGCGGCGAAGAAGGCGAACAGCGGGCCCAGCCACAGCAAGGCCGCGCGGTCGGCGGCGACGACGTAGAGCGGCAGGGTGAGGCCCACGCCGGTCAGTGACAGCAGCAAGGCGTATTTGCGGCCGATCCGGTCGGCGATCAGGCCGAACACGTTGTAGCCGACGAACATGCCCAGGTTCAGCACCGTCATGAACAGTGCGACCGTGGCCGTCGGGATGCCGCGGTCGGTGTGCAGAAAGGTCGGCAGCCAGGTCGAGCCGCCCCACCAGGCGAACAGTGCCAGCCCGGCTACCGCGGTGCCGAGCAGCGTCTGCCGGCGCAACGCGGGGGAGAAGATCTCCGCGACCTTCACCGGGGTGCTCTTCTGCGCGGCCCATTCGGCCGACTCGGTGAAGAACAGGCCGACGATCAGCAGCGGCACCACCACGCCTGCCCCGGCGAGGAAGAACAGCAGCCGCCAGTCCGGGAGCAACCAGCCGGCCAGCAGCGCCGCGATGACTCCACCGACCGGGAACGAGCTGAGCACGAACGCGACGGCGCGGCCGCGTTGGGCGGCGGGCCAGGTCTCGACCACGTACGTCGAAACGACACCCCAGACCCCGCCGAGCCCCAGCCCGGCGAGGAAGCGCAAGAGCAGGAACACCTCGAAGTTCGGTACCAGTGGCAGGGCCGCGGTGAAGATGCCGAACACCGCCAGCGAGAGCAGCAGCGCCCGCTTGCGGCCGTAGTTGTCGGCGAGCCAGCCGGCGGTCACGCTGCTCACCCCGATGCCGAGCAAGGTCGCCGTGGCGAGCAGGCCGCCCTGGGTCGTGGTGAGTCCGAACGTCGAGCGGATGTCGGGCAGCGCGTAGGACAGCAGCAAGATCTCCAGCGCGTCGAATGTGTAGGCCACGAACGCCCCGACGAGCACCACCCATTTCACAGAAGTTCTCATGTGGACCATTCCTTTGGTGAACCCCGTTGTCCCCGAGTGGCTGACTGTACGTACGTGCAGTACGATGGGCAAGAGTAGATTTCGGGGAACGGCGGAGAAAGGGCGTGCTCGGTGACGAGTGATGGCGGACGCCGTGCGGCGATCTTGCGCGCGGCCGAGAAAGTGTTCGCGCAGGAGGGTTACGACGGCGCGACGATGCGTCAGATCGCCGCGGAGGCGGACGTCAAGCTCTCGTTGGTGGTCTACCACTTCACGTCGAAACTGGGCCTCTACAGCGCGATCTTCGAGAACCGGCAGTACGTCAACTCCGAACGGCTGGCTTGCCTCGCCGCCATCCCGGACCTGGGGGCGGAGGACGCGGTGGAGCAGATCGTGCATGCTTTCGCCGACCCCGTGCTGGCCCTGCACGACGATCCGGACGACATCTGGTTCGCCCGGCTGGTGCTCCGCGAGGCCTCTGATCCGTCGAGTCAGCAGCGGCCGGTCATCTCCGAGCTTTTCGACCCGATGGCCCGCGAATTCATCAAGGCGTTACGCGAAGCGCTGCCCGGCAAGCCCGACGGCTTCCACCACTGGGCGTACCTGTTCTCCGTCGGCGCGCTGACCAAGAGTTCCTACGAAGTCAGGGTGGGCAACCTGACGGACAAGCCTTTCATCGAGCAGAAGCAGGACATCCTGCGTTCGTTCATCATCGCGGCCTTGCGACACGGTTGAGACACCAGATTAACGGAAACCATCGTTTTCGTTTAGACTGGGCAGATGCCCCGCTTGAGTGAACAACTCCGGGAGGAGCGGCGCCGGCACGTCCTGGTCAGTGCCTGGAGTTGCTTCTCCCGCAACGGTTTCCATGTGACCTCGATGGACGACATCATCGCCGCGACCGGGATGTCCTCGAGTGCGGTCTACCGCTACTTCCGCAGCAAGGACGAGCTCATCGACGCCGCGGCCGACGAAGCGCTGGTGCTCGTCAGAGACCTGTTCGACGGACTGCTGGAGCGGCGCCCGACGCCGACGCCGGCGGAGGTCGTCGCGGCGATGTTGGAGGGGGTCGGCTCGCGGACGTCCAATGCGGACTACGACCTGACCCGGATCGCGATCCAGGCCTGGGGTGAGGCATTGCGCCGTCCGGAGTTGGGGGAACATACCCGGTCTTTTTATCTGAGTGTGCACGAGAAACTCGCCGAGTTGTCCGCTCGGTGGCGCAGGGAAGGCGTCGTGCCGGAGGTGACGGACGACGCGCAGCTCGCGACCGTCCTGATGAGCTTGATGCCGGGGATTCTGGTCGGGCACAACCTGGTGGCGGAGGTGTCCGCGGATCATCTGATCGGCGGGTTGGCTTCGCTCGGTGTGGCACTGGCGAAAGGCTGAACCCGCGGGGGCCTCAATGGATCGGGCATGCGTGTTCCCGGGTCTGCTTCCGGGCTAAACGGAAACGTTCGTTGCTTTATGGGTGAGCCGGTAGTAGTCTCCTGGTAACGCAAACGTACGTTTCCGTTTGCGGTGTGCGGGCTCATCGGAGCCGATGCCGACAGGAGGGCTTCAGTGAAGGTCAAGGACGCCGAAATGACCGGGAAAGTCGTCTTGATCACCGGGGGAGGATCCGGCATCGGCAAGGCTGCCGCGGACCTGTTCGCCGAGCGCGGCTGGCGGGTGATGATCGGCGGGCGGCGCGAGGCCCCGCTCGCCGAAGCTGCCGCGCGCAACGGAGCCGGCTACTTCGTCGGTGATATTTCCGAGCTGGGGCAGGCGAAAGCGCTCGTCGAGCGCACCGTCGGGGTCTTCGGGAGGTTGGACGCCGTGGTCAACAACGCGGGGTTGTTCGCCGTCACTACCTTGGAGAACGCCGATCCCGACGACGTCGCCAAGTTGTTCCGGACCAATGTGCTCGCGCCGGCCCAGCTGGTGCGCGCCGCGCTCCCGTATCTCAAAGTGGTCAACGGATCCGTCGTCAACGTCACCAGTGCCGTCGCACAACGCCCGCACGGGCAGGGGGCGGCGTTCTATGGTGCGTCCAAAGCCGCGCTCGACTATCTGACGAAATCCTGGGCCGCCGAATTGGCAGGCGACAAGATCCGCGTCAATGCCATCGCGCCCGGCCCGACCGACACGCCCATCCAGAACAACGCCGGGTCACCGGAAGATGTGGCACTGAGCAAGAAAATCCAGGCCGAGCGGCTCCCACTGAAGCGGATGGGTGAGCCGGGCGAGGTGGCGCGCTGGATCTATCTGCTCGCCGAGCCGGCTTCGGACTGGGTGACCGGACAGGTTTTCGCGGTGGACGGCGGAATGACCGTCGCTTAAGTCTTCTATCTGGCAAATACCAACGAAAATCACCATCAAGGGGTGTATTCAGCATGCGTATTCTCATTATCGGCGGCGGTTTGACGGGATTGGCTCTGGCGAACGGGCTTCGCCACTATGGGGTGGACCCGGTGGTGGTCGAGCAGGCGCCGATCATCACCGAAGCGGGCTGGGCGATCGGGCTGAGCCCACGCCATCTCGCGGCCTTGGACCGGCTCGGTGTCACCGACCGCGCCGCTTGGCCCGCCTATCAGGCCAAGCGGTACTTGATGTTCGATGCCAAGGCGGGACTGCTCGACAGCATCGTGACGGAAGCTCCGCTCATGTTCAGCCGGTCCGCGCTGCAGTTGGCCTTGCTGGACGGGGTTTCCGACTTGGTGCGGACCGGCGTCCGGCCCAGCGGTCTCACCGACCACGGTGACCGCGTCGACGTCGAATTCGACGACGGCACCGGCGGGACCTTCGACGCGGTCATCGGCACCGACGGTATCCACTCGTGGACTCGTCACCAGGTGTTCGGCGGGCCTGAAGCCACCTATACCGGCACTTCGGTGGTGCGGTTCCAGGCGCCCAACCCGGACCCCTCGCTGGCGGTGGCGGCGATGGCCGCGGGCGGGGACGACGCGACTATCGCGTATTTCCTGGTGGACGGCGGAAAGAAGATGCACGGCATCGTGTTCCGGCAGGGTGAGGAGCGCAACCGGGCCGAACTCACCCCCGCGGAACTGGCGACGCTGTTCCCCGAGCTGCCCGGTCCGCTGAGCCTGTTGACCGACGTGATGCGCACCAACCCGGACAGCTACTTCACCGGGATCAACCAGGCCGTGGTGGACACCTGGGTCTGTAACCGGGTCGCACTCGCGGGCGACGCCGCGCACGCTATGTCCCCGGTGCTGGGACAGGGCGCGGGCGCCGGGTTCGAGGACGCCGCGATGCTGGCCGAGCTGCTCACCACGCCGGGGATGGCCGTGGCGACCGCGCTCGCCAGTTTCGAACGGATGCGCAAGCCGGAGGCGCAGTCGCTGCAGCAGCTTTCCTACGCCACCAGCCAGATGATGACCACGACCTCGGCCCCGAGCGCGATCTACGCCAACCGCGGGAATATGCCTGGCGGGGTCTAGGGCCGGTCTGCGTGAATACCGGGTCAACGTTCGTCGTCAACGGTCCGGCGAGTTCGCACACCAAGGCTGGAGTGTGGCTTCGATCGCGTTCCGGAGCCGGATGCTCAGGCGTTGCGGGTGCGCGCGCAGCTTCTCGTCTGTTCCGGAGTCCTCCAAGAGGGCGTACAGCGCACCGCTGACGGCGCCGGTCATCGCGCCCACGAGGGCCCCCGCTCCAACCTCGTCGAGTTCGTCGGGGAACGCGGCGCGCAGGTGCCGGGCGATGTCGTGTCCACGGGTGCGGAGCAGGTCTCGCTGGACGTCATCCGGCAGCACAGCTCCGAGGCCGCAGCCGCCTTCGACTGGGCCAACAAGGAGCACTACTCCACCGACCTGACCGCGCTGCGCCGGATCCATCCGGCTCTTATGGACCTGCGCGCCTGGCTGACCGGCGCGGGCACTGCGAAGGTCGACGCCGCTCTCGCCGCCCACCACCCGGAGGGGCCGGCGCAGCCAACCCCCGCTGATTGAAACCCGCCCGAAGTCCTCTTGCAATGGGTGACGTGGGGCAGGGGAGAGCGGTCTATGCTGTAGGAATCAAGAGGAGAATCTGCGATTCAAGGTGAATTCATGCCGCTGTTTACTGTCACAATGCGCTCTGGAAGAACGGCAGAGGAAAAGGATGTGATATCCGCTGCCATTCATGCCGCGAGCGTCAGTGCCGGGTATCCCGAGGATGATTACTTCCAACGGTTCATCTCTTTGGAAGAAGTTGACTTTCGTGTTAGCCCGCTGTATCCCGACCTGCAGAAACCTCGCAGTGAGCAGGTCCTGATGATCGAGGCTCTGCTCTCATCGGGTACTCAGGAAGAAAGGAAGCGCTTGCTTCTTTCCGCGATCGTAACTCGTCTGCAGGCGGCCGGAACGGACCCAAACGACGTCATGGTCTTCTTCGGTGAGATCGACCGTGCCAGCAGCTCCTTCGGTGGTGGCCGTCCCGCCCGGCCTGTCGACCTGCGGCCCTGAATCGGGCGGTCTCACCACGATCAACCAATGCGACTCCGGAACGGGACGCTTGTCAGTTCTTCGGACATCGTCCACAGTTGTCGCGCTGGCTGCGAGGGACCGGCCGACCAGTCTTGGCCTCGCCGCGCACCTCGGCGAGGCCATCCGGTCCCAGATAGCTTGCGCCGGGCAGGTCTTGGGTGGCTGCGTACAGCGTCGGCAGGGGTGTGTATTCGCCTTCGAGGTTCGGATTGCCGAAGTTGTAGGGACGAAGTTGGTGCTAGTTCTGGACTTTGAAGGTGTAGGTCGCGTCGGCGGACACAGTCGCGCCGGTGGCGGCGAGGACCCCGCTCACCCGGAACGTGACCGTGTAGGTGCCGGCTGTGGAGAACGCCCAGTTGGCGTGGGCGTGTGCGCCGCTCGCGAGCGGCTTGCTGTCGGGTAGGCCGTCACCGCTGGTGAACAGGACCGTCGGGGTGCTCAGGGACTGGGTGTAGATGCTGAGCTGTCCGCCGGAGACGCTGAGCAGGCTGAAGGTCAGCGAGTTGGCCTGGAACACCCCGGTGGCCACGTCGGTGCTGTTCCAGCCCGCCCAGAGCAGGTTCGGGTTCTGGCTTTGCGGAAGGATCCAGACCTGCGATCCCGGCGCGCCGAGGAAACTGTATGCCGGGCTGGTGGGCACTGTTGTCTTGGCTGCCGGCAGCACGGCGAGTTCGACCGTCGCCGGGTCGCGTCTGACCGAGCTGCCCGAGGTGCCGTCGAGCAGTTGCACCGACAGTGTCCCGGACGTGTAGTCGACGTCGACGACGTCGACGTGTCCGGTGGTCAGAATGGTGGCGGCGCTGGCCGGTGTGGCGGTGAGCAGGACCAGTGCGGCGGCGGCGATCAGTGCCAGCGATCGCAATGTAGTTCGCATGGTTCTTTCCTTTACTAGTAGGGAAATTCGGTGGACGGTCAGTCGACGCAGAAGGTCAGCACGGTCGGTGCGGAGCTCACGGGCGTGCCGTCGGTGAGCGTGGCGGTCGCGGTGAAGGTGAGCTGGTAGGTGCCGGGCTTGGTGAAGCCCCAGTTGGCGTGCTTGTGCCCTCCGGTGGCCAAGGCGAGTGCGTCGGGGACACCGTCGCCGCTGTCGAGCAGGACGTTCGCCGCGCCGAACTGGTCGGTGGTGAACACGCTGGCGGCACCCGGTCCGCGGACGGACTCGAGGCTCAAAGTGACCGAGTCGGACTGGAAGACGCCGCCGGTGAGCTCCTCGGTGCTGAGCCCGGGCCACAGCAGGTCGGGATTCTGCGCCTCCGGCAGGATCGAGACGGGCGCGCCGGCGGCGCCGAGGAATCGGTAGGACGGGTCAGCGGGCACGGTGGTCCGGGCCGCGGGAAGTGCCTTGAGGAGAACTTCGGCCGGGTCGTATTCCACCGACGGATCGACCGAATCGTCGTGGACGATCAGCTCGAGCGCGCCGCCTTCGTATTCGACGTCAACCGCGTCGACGTGACCTTTGTCCAGCACCACGCGAGTGGCGGCTTGGGCGGGTACGACGCCGGCGAGTAGCGCCGCGGTGGCGGCACAGGAAGCCAGCAGGGCAAGGCGAAGACGCATGGGGACTCCTGGGTGTGATGGCGGATCAGCCTGGACAGACGCTATCGGTAATGGTATTCATTGTCGACAGTTGAACCAAGTTTTACCTGTGCGCGCCGAACTGTGCGCATCGAAAGCGGGGGAAGATTTCACATGCTGGTACGGAAGAGACCGCTGCGGACGATACTGTCCGTCGGCCTGCTGGCACTGTCACTGCCGCTGCTGGCCCAACCGGCGGTAGCCGACACCGGGCCCGCGCCGGTGTCGAAGCAGCGCACGGTGCTCAACGACGTGCATACCGACGCCGTCGACGTCCAGTACACCGGCGGGCGTCTGGCGCTGGGGACGAGGGTGGGCAACGCCCCGCACCAGTTCTTCACCCCGTCGGACGTGCTGTTCCAGGTGAAGGACAACGACTCCGCTCGCATCGCGATCCCGGACGCCGGTGAGTACGCGTTCCTCGGCGCCGCGGGTACGCCGGTGTGGATCGCCCCACAGGTGCAGGATTTCTCCCTGTTGTTCGCCGGCTGGGACACCGAAAGCCTGCAGGCAGGCACGTTCGCCGGTGACGCGGTGGACCTCCGGCTGGTGGGCGTGGACGGTCCCGGCGCGGTCGAGGTGTTCCAGAGCGACTCGTTCGGCTTGCCAGTACGCGTTTTCAGTTCGAGCGATCCCGCCTACAAGTCCTTGCACCAGGGCGTCGGCAGCCACGTCCACGCCAACTGGTCCTTCAGCGCACTGGGCCGCTACACGCTGACTTTCGAGGTCACCGCCACCGATGTCGCCGGGAACCCGCTGAGCAGCGGGCCGATCGACTACACCTGGCACGTCGGCGGAACCCAGGCCTCCGATGTTCCCGCTGCGGCCACCACAACGTCGCTCGCCGTGTCCCCGCCGACCACCGAGGTCGGCGAGGGCGTGACTTTGACCGGCGCCGTGACACCGCCGGGCGCGACGGGTGCGATCGAATTCGCCGACGGCGCAACGGTTCTCGGCCACGCGGCAGTGTCCGGAAGCCAGGCCGTGCTGACGACAGCCGCGCTCGGCGCGGGCACCCACTCGCTCACCGCGCGCTTCGTTCCCTCCTACAGCACCGATTTCACCGACAGCCGGTCCGCTGCGGTCGAGCACCTCGTCACCGGTGACGGCGGCCCGTCGACTCCGCCGGCCACGTCGCCCACCACCCCGCCGGTGACCACACCCTCGGCGACGACGTCGAGTCCGCCGCCGTCCACCGGGGTGAGCCCACCAGGCGCCGTCCCGGTGGTCTCGACCACCTCGTGTGTCCCGGCCGGACCGGTCACCTCCACCAACGGGATCGTCCTCGCCGACGGACATGTCGACTACGCCGTGCGTGTCCTCGACGGCAAACTCGTCTCCCAGGTCAAGGACGGCACCGTCGCGGGAACCACCACCTGGCGAGCGCCGTCGAGCGTGGTCTTCCACGTCGTGGACAAGGCGGGCACCACGGTGCCGGACGGTCCGCAATTCGGCTTCCTCGGCAAGCCCGGCGACCGCATCTGGCAGATCTCGCAGACCCAGCAAGCAGGCGTGCTGTGGCTGGGCTGGAACACCGAGTCCGTCAGCGCGGCCGAGGTCAGCGGTGACGTCACCTGGACACTGGACAAGGTCGACGGCCCGGGATCCCTCGCGATCTTCGAGTTCGACCCGTTCGGCAAACCCGTCATCGCCTTCGACAGCGGCAACGGCGTCCCGGACGCCTACTCCGTGCGGCTCGGCACTCACGCCCACGGCAACTGGACTTTCACCAAACCCGGCATCTATCACGTGACCTTCAGCCACGCCGCGACACTCGCGTCGGGAGCGCAGTCGAGCGACCAGCAGACGGCCACCTTCGCCGTCGGCCCGGTGGATCCGAACACGGCGCTGCCGGTCACCACCTCCACGCCGCCACCCGGCACTTGTGCCGGGGACATCGCGTCCGGCGGAAGCGCTGGAGGTCTGGCCTCGACGGGGTTCTCCGCGGGAGCCCCGATCGGGCTCGGTGTCCTCGCCGTACTGGCCGGTGCGGCCTGTCTCGTGCTCGCCCGCCGTCGTAAGTCCCACTCCGGTGGTGGCCAGTGAGGCGCGCGAAGTTCGCGGTGGTGCTGGTGATCGCCTCGGTCGCGGCTATCGCGTGTTCGCCGGGGGACAGCTCCGGTGGTGGTGCGCTGAAAGTGGTCACCACCACGGAAATACTCGCCGATCTCGTGCAGAACGTCGGTGGGGACCGGGTTTCGGCGGCCTCGATCGTGCCGTCGGGTGGTGATCCG
>Ga0193717_1001202_pt1 | contig 16053 bp, 16 predicted proteins | sample U2c2metaG_FD_145900 | JGI IMG/M metagenome (GOLD analysis project Ga0193717, IMG submission 145900) | Soil microbial communities from a riparian zone of the East river system, Colorado, United States - U2c2 | ecosystem: Environmental > Terrestrial > Soil > Riparian zone | place: USA: East River... | reverse complement strand
ATGTCGTCGGGCAGGTGATCGTTGACTTCGGCGTAGGTCAGGTAGCCTTGCTCCTTGCCCTTGATGATCAGGGTCTTGATCTCGGATTGCTGCTCCTGATTGTGCTCGGTGGCCATGGGGGTTCCGGGGTTTTAAATGCGGCAGAGGAAAGAAAGTATAGGAGCCGCGTCAAGAGCGGCCCGGCGGCAGTGAACAGTCGCCTTACGGCGGCTTCCGGCGCGCGATCAATGCGCTTCGAGCCAGAACGTCACCGGCCCGTCGTTGACCAGATGCACCTTCATATGGGCACCGAATCGGCCGATTTCCACCCGCGGATGCTGCTTTTTCGCGAGCTCCACCAGGCGGTTGAACCATCGTTCGGCATCCGCCGGCGCCGCGGCCGTGCTGAAACCGGGCCGCATGCCCTTGTGCGTGTCCGCGGCGAGCGTGAACTGCGAGACCAGCAGCAGATCGCCGCCGGACTCGGCCAGCGAGCGGTTCATGCGCCCTTCGGCGTCGGCGAATATCCGGTAACCGAGAATCCGTTCGAGCAGGCGCTGCGTTTGCGCCTCGCCGTCGCCGGGCTGCACGGCGACGAGCGCCAGCAGGCCGGCGCCGATCGTTCCCAACCGTCGAACCGTCGACCTCGACATGCGCTGCGCTGACGCGCTGGATCAGGGCGATCATTGCTGGTTCGCGATCTCGAGCGGTGGTGGGGCATGGAGCTTATCTCGTTGTTTGGAGCGCGAAGAAAGGGGCGAGGGAAGAGGGATTAGGGGCGAGGGCGCGAAAAGCGGGTTCTGCGACAATCAAGCACCGGGCAACAAAACTGCGCTCTTTGCCCATCACGACTAGAACCAATGCCCGGTCGTCCCGCCCTCGCCCCTAACCCCTCGCCCCTCGCCACCCGCCTTCCCTGGCCCGCCGCGCTGCTCTACGGCAGCTTGCGCATCGTCGGCATCCTGCCGCTGTCCGTCGTGCACGCGTTCGGCACCGTGCTCGGGCTTGTCCTTTGGGTCGCGCGCAGCCGCTCGCGGCACGTCGCGGAACGCAACCTCTCTCTGGTACTAACGCAAAACAGTGCCGAAACCAGACAACAAATTGCACGCGCGAGCCTGATCGAGGCCGGCAAGGCGCTGGCCGAGACGGCGACGATCTGGGGCCGTTCGCCGCAGCGGGCACTCGGACTGATCCGCGAGGTGCACGGACAGGCGCTGTTCGATGCCGCACGCGCACGCGGCAAGGGATTGATTGTCGCGGCGCCGCATCTGGGCTGCTGGGAGTTGCTCAACTACTGGCTGGCGGAACGCGCCCCGCTATCGATCGTTTATCGGCCGCCGCGGCAGGCGGCCATCGAACCGTTGCTGATCAAGGTGCGCGGCAACCTGCCGGTCGAACAGGTGCGCGCGTCAGGCGCCGGCGTGCGTGCGCTGTATCGCCGGCTTGCCGGCGGAGGCGTCGTCGGCATCCTGCCGGATCAGCGGCCGAAGCAGGGCGAAGGCGTGATGGCGCCGTTCTTCAAGGTGCCTGCGTTGACGATGGTGCTGGTGTCGCGGCTTGCGCGCAGCACCGGAGCGGAGGTGCTGTTCGCGTTCGCAGAACGGCTGCCCGGCGGCGCGGGTTTCCGTCTGCATTTTCTCGAAGCGCCGGCGGGGATCGACGATGAGGACGTCGAGGTCGGATGCGCGGCTCTGAATCGCGGCGTGGAACGCTGTGTAGAGCTGGCGTTTGCGCAGTATCAGTGGATGTACAAGCGGTTTCCGAATGAAGTGGCGACCGATGCAACTTCCCGCCCTCGCCGTCCCGGCGAGGGGCAGTAGGGTGGGCTTCAGCCCACCGCTCAAGCATCCGGTGGGCTGAAGCCCACCCTACGAAGCTGGCTTAGGCAAAGCCTATAGCCAAGGCGAAAGCCTGAACCACGAAGGACACGAAGGACACGAAGGACACGAAGGACACGAAGGACACGAAGAAAGCGTTTCAAATGCTTTTCCTTCGTGTTCTTCGTGTCCTTCGTGGTTCAATCTTTTTCACTGACGAAAAAGCGGTGGGCTGAAGCCCCTACGCCGATTCACAGGGATGACGAACAGTTGCGTCAGTGCTTCGCCGATTTCTCGAGCCGGCGCAAAAACACCGTGATTTCCTTCTCGACCTGCTTGTCGCCACGCACGCTCGCAACTTCAAGACCTTCGCGAAACGCTTCCGCAGCAGCATCGGCATCGCCGCATTCGGCGAGCGCCTTGCCGAGCATCTTCCACGCAGCCGAATACGTCGCATCGAACTCGACGGCTTCCTGAAACGCGTTGACCGCGCCGGCCGTATCGCCGTTCGCAAGCAGTGCCGTGCCCAGCGAAAACCGCAACAGCGCGCCATCGCGCGGGCCGCCGATCTGGGCACGTAGTCGGGCGATCAGGTCCGCATTCATGCCGTTATCATCGCGCACGCAAAGCCTGCGCGCAGCCCTCTTTACCTTCGATTACGCGGCATCGCCTCGCCGGTGGATGTCGTGCGTCACCGCGCCGATCTCGCGCGGCGGCGGCACGAAAAATTCCGGATGGCCGAGGCTGCGCGTCATGTCGTCGAAGCCGCCGGTCCAGTGCTCGCGCATCGCGCCGGTGCCGAATGCATAGTCCTTGAATTGCTCCTCGTACGGCTTGGCGCGGTAGATCAGGTGGATGATGTTGAAAACCCGATCGCACAGCCATGGTTGCAGATCGGCGACGAGCTGCGGCCGCAGGTGTTTCTTCGGCACTTCTTCGAGCAGCATGCCGAGCGCGTTGCGCAGACGCTGACGCGCGGCGACGGCATCGGTGCTGAGGCGCGTGCGGCTCGAATACTGGATGTCCTTCTGTCGCTCCATCACGTCGAGCAGATTCCTCGGCACGATGCCGCGCGCGCTCCACAGGTCGACCTGGAACACCAGCGTATCGCTGCGCGGAACCGATTCGAGCAGGTATTCGAGCGGCGTGTTCGAGACGACGCCGCCGTCCCAGTAGTGCTCCCCGTCGATGTCGATCGCAGGAAATGCTGGCGGCAACGCGCCCGAGGCCATGACGTGCTCGGGCCGGATGCGTTCCTTCGCCGAATCGAAATAGCGGAAGTTGCCGCTGCGCACATTGGTCGCGCCGACGGTCAGACGCACATCGCCCGCGTTGATGCGGTCGAAGTCGACGAGCCGTTCGAGCGTGCTCTGTAGCGGTGCGGTGTCGTAGAAACTCGTCGCCGCGGCGGTGCCCGGCGCTTCTGCAAACGGTGGCAGCGCACGCGCCGAGAAGAATCCGCGCTGTCCCTGTGCCAGCGCACCGAATGCGGACAAGGCACCGGTCCAGGCGCTGAGAACGCTGGTCGGTGGCAACCATGCCAGCGCGTCGCGCAACACCGCCGCCGGCCATGCGAAGGTACCCGCCGGCTCGCAGACCGTGTTCCAGAATTCGTGCAGGCGTTCGATGCGCCGTTCGGGCGCATTGCCGGCAAGGATCGCCGCATTGATCGCGCCGATCGACGTGCCTGCGAACCAGCCGGGCCGGATCCCGGCGCCGTGCAGCGCTTCGTAGACACCGCACTGGTATGCGCCGAGCGCGCCGCCGCCCTGCAAAACGAGCGCGACGGTTTCGTAGCCTTGTGCGGATTTCGCCGGAGTGGCGACAGCCGTCGCTTTTGCGCGAGCCGGCGCGCCGCGCGCGGCGCGCTCACGCGTGACCTTGCGTGGCACCGCGCGGCGCTCGCGCGGAGCGCTCATTGCATGAACCAGCCGTGGCTGACGACGAGGCTCTGCCCGGTCAGCGCATTGGTCTCGAAACCGGCGAAGAACAGCGCGCACTGCGCGACGTCATCGACGGTCGTGAATTCACCATCGACGGTTTCCTTGAGCATGACCTTCTTGATCACGTCATCCTCGGAAATACCGAGCTCCTTGGCCTGCTCGGGAATCTGCTTCTCGACCAGCGGCGTGCGCACGAACCCCGGACAGATCACGTTCGCGCGTACGCCATGTTCGGCACCTTCCTTGGCGACGACCTTGGCGAGTCCAATCAATGCGTGCTTCGCTGCGACATACGGCGCCTTGAGTTTCGAAGCTTCCTTCGAATGCACCGAGCCCATGTAGATGATCGCACCGCCCGTGCCCTGCGCGTACATCGCCTTCAGGCATGCGCGCGTGGTCAGGAATGCGCCGTCGACGTGGATCGCCATCAGCTTCTTCCAGTCGGCGTAACTGAATTTCTCGATCGGGTTGACGATCTGGATGCCCGCGTTCGACACCAGTATGTCGACATGGCCGAAGGCCTTTACCACCGCGGCGACGCCATCCTCGACTTCCGCCTCGTTGGTCACATCCATCTTGACGCCGATCGCCTTGGCGCCCTTGTCCGCCAGCTCCTTCGCCGTCGCGTTGGCGCCGTCGAGATTGAGATCGGCGATTGCGATCGCGGCGCCGTTCTCGGCATAGACCTCGGCGATGCGCTTGCCGATGCCGCTGGCCGCGCCGGTCACGAGTGCCACCTTGCCGTCGAGTCGCATAGAAGCTCCTTGGGATTGGGCGCGCGCGGCGCGCGATGCGGGCAGAAAAATACGCCGTTCCCGGTCGGGAACGGCGCCAAGTTGGGAGTGATTGGGGTGATGAAGTACCCCGATGCTAGGACTCGTTCATGACAAGAAAGTTCCGCATTGCAGCACGGCGGACGCCGTGGAATCAGCCCTCGCGCACGCTTCCACGCGGATCGACGCCCAGATCCTTGAGCTTGCGGTAAAGATGCGTGCGCTCCATGCCGACCGCCTTGGCCAGCTTGCCGACGCTGCCGCCGGCTTCGCCCAGCTGATGCAGCAGATACGCGCGCTCGAACTGCTCGCGCGCCTCGCGCAGCGGCAGCGAAAAGTCGATGCCGTCGTGACTGCGTGACGCCGATGCCGGCGACGCGCTCGCCGCCGCAGCCGTGGTACCGAGCGCCTGCTCGACCTCGTCGACGCCGACATCCGCCGCATTGCCGAGAATCAACAGCCGCTGCACCAGGTTGCGCAGCTCGCGCAGATTGCCCGGCCAGGCGTAGTGGCGCAGACGGTTCTGCACGGCGACCGGGAAATTGCGGTACGGCAGCTTGTCGCGATTGGCGAAATAGTCCGCGTGGTAGCGCAATAGCTCGGGAATATCGTCGACGCGCTCGCGCAGCGGCGGCACCGCCAGCGGCACGACCTTGAGCTGGTAGTACAACTCCTCGCGGAAGCGCCCGGCAGCGACCAGCGATTCCAGATCCTGCGCGGTCGCCGCGATCACGCGCACGTCGATGGCGACCGGTTCGTGGCCGCCGCAGCGCAACAGCGTACGCCGCTCGAGCACGCTCGACAGGCGCAGTTGCAGCTCGGGATCGAGATCGGCCAGTTCGTCGAGGAACAGCGTTCCACCGTTGGCCTGCTCGATCAGCCCTTGCTGCGCACCACCGGCATCCTCGACACCGAACAACGCCTGCGCCGCGTGATCGCGCGCGATCGCGCCGGCGGCAACCGTAATGAAAGGTCCGCCACGCCGCGCGCTGCGCTCGTGCAGCGCGCGCGCCAATGTTTCCTTGCCGGTGCCGGGCTCGCCGTTGATCAGCACCCAGGTGTCGTGCACGGCGAGACGATCGAGCTGGTCTCGCAACGCCTGCGTGCCCTTGCCGGTACCGACCATCTCCATCGGCGCCGGCAACTGGCGACGCAGGCCTTCGTTCTCGCGTTTGAGCCGGCTCGCCTCGAGCGCGCGCGAGATGACCAGCAGCAGCTTCGCCAGCGAAATGGGTTTTTCGATGAAATCCCAAGCACCGAGCCGCGTCGCCTCGACCGCCGTCTCGACTGTGCCATGACCGCTGATCATGATCACCGGGCACGGCAGCCCGCCACGCTCGCTCCACTCGCGCAGCAGGCTGATGCCGTCGAGATCGGGCATCCAGATATCGAGCAGGACCAGGTCCGGCCGCTGCTGCCGTCGCGCCTCGCGCGCGGCGGCCGCGGATTCGGCCGTATCGACGATATAACCCTCGTCTTCGAGGATGTCCCTGACGGTCTGCCGGATGTCGGGCTCGTCGTCGACGACGAGGACGCGGGCATTCGCCATGACGTTCACCGGTTGCGAAAAAGAGACAGTGGAGCATAACGCAGCGGGGTGGGGATGCGTCACCGGAACGCATCCATTTCTTTAGCCCTCCCCTTCAAGGGGAGGGTTGGGTGGGGATGGTGTTGGTTGTCTATCCATTGGAGCAAACGCCTCTCAATTTCGTCATCCCGGCGGAAGCCGGGATGACGAGGTCGGGAAGCTTTCGCCGGGACGACAAGCTGGGGCTTTCCGCCGGAATGACGAAGGTGGAGGAACTACGAAGATAGAGAACGACGACTCAACCCGAAACCGTCCCAAAATTCCTCAACCGAGTCCGCATCTGCAAGCGCCGCCAGAAATTGGCCGGCTTGCGCGCCAACGGACCGAAGCGGCCGGCGAGGAAATCCCCGGTCGCAGTCAGCACGCGTTCGCTGGAACAGCCGTCGCGCCACGGGTGGATCGATTCAGCGTACAGATCGAGCTCACTGCGCAGCCCCGGCTCGATCGCAAAGGCGCGTCGCAAAGCGGGCTCCAGCTCCTCGGGCGTGCGGATATCGATCATGTGCGGCTTCGGCGCGCGATTGCGGAAAGTCACCACCGGTTTGCGCTGGACGACGAACTCCGACACCACCGACGAGGTATCGCAGACCAGCACGTCGGCCGCGCGCAATGCCGACACCAGCGTATCGGCTTCGATGAAACGCGCATTGGCGCCGGCCAGCTGCCGGTACGCGTCGACCAGTCCCGGATCAGCCTTTGGATGCAGGGTCAGTAGCCAGTAGCGATCGCCGCGCGCGACCTGACGCGCGATCTCGTCATGCAGTGCGCGCGCCGAGCTCAGGGTTTCGGTGAAGGTCGCCGCGTACAGGACCACCGGCCGGCCATCGGCCGGGTGCAGCGCTGCGGCGCTGCCGTCGTCCGGCGCGAACAGCGGATCGAGCTTGGGCCAGCCGGTCTCCGCCACCGCGAAATGGCCGTGTTCACGCGCAAGCTGCTGGAACGGCGCGGTCGTCGCCGGACCTTGCGTGCAGTACAGATCGAACATGCCGCGGATGCGGAAATGACCGCGTTCGGGCGAGCGCTTGTCCACGCTGAAACCGTGGAATACCTGCACCTTGGCGCCGGGAAAGAATTGCGGCACCCAGTTGCTCGCCGCAAGGACCGCGTCCGGTCGCCAATCGACGACAGCGTCGACATCGTCGAGCAGCCTTTCATGCGCGCCGAGGTGCGGCAGGAACGTTGCCGGAGCGAACCAGGCCGCCTCGCCGCCGCGCGCACGAATGGCGGCATCGAGCGGCCGCAGCACCGGCAATCCGTAGAGTTCCGTGGCGAACAGTAGATAGCGCGTCATGCGTCAATGCCGGTACGCCAAGGTTTCCCCCCGCCGTGGCGGCGGTTATTGCACAGTTGGGCGTTGGGTGGGGGCGTGGGGCCGAAAAAAAAAGAGCGCACCGCCGCGGCGCCGCTCGAGGCGGGGTCGGCGGCAAGGCGCACCGCGCATCGCCCGGCGGCGCCGGGCGCCCGTTCGCGTGCGCACCGCGTGAACCTGTCGCGCGACTCCGCTAACCTTGCCTTTCCACTTTGTCCTCGCCCATGCCCCAGACTTCCGGCCGCCCAGGCCTCTCGGCCTGCATCATCACGCTCAACGAGGCGGATCGCATCGATGCATGCCTCGCATCGCTCGCATTCTGCGACGAGATCGTGGTGGTCGATTCGGGATCCACCGACGACACCCGCGAACGTGCGAGTGCGCGCGGCGCGCGCGTGCTCGTGCGCGCGTTCGACGGCTATCGAACGCAGAAGGCCTATGCGGTCGGCCTCGCCGCGAACGACTGGGTGCTCTGCCTTGACGCCGACGAGCGCGTGACACCGGCGCTGCGCGCCACGATCGAACGCGAACGCGACGCCGGCTTCGAGCGCGCCGCCGGCTACCGGTTTTCGCGCGCGACCGAATATTTCGGGGCTTATCTTCGCCATGGCAACGCGTATCCCGATCGCGTGATGCGCCTGTTCGACCGCCGCCGCGGCGGCTGGCGCGGCGACCGCGAGATCCATGAGCATGCCAGCGTGGACGGACCCGTGGCGACCCTGGGCGGCGACCTCGAGCATCACGCCTACCGGTCGTTGTCCGACCATCTCATGCGCATGGAGAGGTATGCGCGCATGATGGCCGAACACATGCACGCACAGGGCCGGCGCGCGCACCTGATCAACCTCTTCGCCAATCCGTTCTGGCGATTCGTGCGTGGTTACGTGCTGCGCCTCGGCTTCCTCGACGGCTGGCGCGGCTTGCTCTACGCGTGCATCAAGTCCAACTACGTGCGGCAGAAGTTCATCAAGCTGTGGCTGCTCAATCGCGGTTATCCCCTTTGAGACAACGCAATCACGTGGGCGTCAGCCTCGTTCTCATCACGTACAACTGGCCGCAGGCGCTCGAGCTGGCGCTGAACAGCATCGCATCGCAGTCGCATCTCCCCGATGAAGTCATCGTAACCGACGATGGCTCGCGCGAAGACACGCGCGCTGTCGTGGAGCGCATGGCGCAGGGATTTCCGACCCGCCTCGTGCATGTCTGGCAGGAAGATCGCGGCTTTCGCGCAGCACGCGCACGCAATCGCGGTATCGCGGCAGCGCGCGGCGAGTACGTGATACTGATCGACGGCGACATGATCCTGCACCGTGATTTCGTCGCCGATCACCTTTCGCTGGCACTGCCCGCGCATTCGTTGCAAGGCAGCCGTCTCAACGCGAGCGCACAGGAAACAGCGCGGCTGCTGGCCGGCCGGCGCGCGCGTTTCCGTCCATGGATGCCGGGCCGCTTTCCGCCGCATCGCGCGCTGCGTATGCTGTGGCTGGCGCGGATCAAGGCGCGTTCGTCCTCGGGCGGGCGCATATTCAGTTGCAACATGAGCGCGTGGCGCGAGGATCTTCTGCGCGTCAACGGCTTCGACGAGCGCTTCGAAGGGTACGGTGGCGAGGACCAGGAATTGGCCAAGCGCCTGCGCCATGCCGGCGTGCGTCGGCGCCAGGTCAAGTTCGCCGGCCTCGCGATCCACCTTCACCACGACTCACGCGCGCCGGTCGACCCCAACGACATGAGCCTTCCGAACAACCGCATTCTTCACGAGACGATGCGCACCCGCGCCACACGCTGCGCCGTCGGCGTCGATGGACATCTCGCGGAGTTCGCGGTGGCGCCTCCGGATCTGCGCCCCACGCATGACTAGAATCCATCTCGTTGCGCGCAACAACGGCGCCGGGCTCACGCGCGACCTGGAGATCCTCGGCCGTGCGCTCGTCGAGGCGGGATTTGACCTCACCGTCAGCGCGATCGGACAAGGCGGGCTGAGTCGGCAGATACAGCTGCTGGCGCTGCGGGCGAAGGTCCTGTGGTGGCGTCTGCGCGAAGGCGCTGCGCGCGGACGCTTCGACGTCAATCTGATGGATGAACGCGTGCGGCCGAAGTATCTGCCGCTCGCGCGCCGCAACGTACTGCTGCCGCATCCTGAATGGTTCAAACCGGAATGGAAGTCCTACCTCGGTGCGCTCGACTGCGTGTTCGCGAAAACGCGTCACGCGGTACCGATCTTCGAGGCGCTGGGCTGCCGGACGGAATTCGTCGGTTTCACCAGCATCGATCGCAGGCTGACGGAGGTCGCACGCGAGCCGGTGTTCTTCCATCTTGGTGGACGCAGCGGCAACAAGGGTACGCAACCGCTGGTCGACCTGTGGCTGCGCAAGCCATCGTGGCCGATGCTGACGATCGTCCAGCGCAAGCCATTGAAGCTGCCCGCGACGATACCGGCGAACCTGCGTCTCATCACCGACTATCTCGACGATGAGCAACTGCGCATCCTGCAAAACCGGCACGTCTTCCACTTATGCCCTTCGGAAACGGAAGGCTTCGGCCATCACCTCGTCGAGGGCATGAGCGTCGGTGCGATCACGCTGGTAACGGATGCACCACCGATGAACGAGATGGTCACGCGCGAACGCGGCGTGCTCGCAGCGTTCGCGCGGACCGGCACACAGCGGCTTGCGACCACTTATTTCGTCGACGATGCGGCGCTCGAAAGCGCAGTGGAGCACATGCTCGCGCTCGACGCCGGTGAACGCCGCGTGCTTGGCCAACGCGCGCGCGCCTGGTGGGAGCAAAACGATCGTGAGTTCCGCCAGCGATTGGTCGCGGCGATTCATCAACTGACCAGCGCCTGAGACGCCGCTGACGCGTCCGCTGCGCAAACGCGTCAGCGCGGTGCCAGCGCCGGCTCGCGCGACACGCCGGGCGCGGCATCGATCGGCAGACGCAGAGTGAATATCGCGCCGCCCTGCGCGCGGTTCTCCGCACGTATGCTGCCGCCGTGCTCCTCGGCGATTTTCTTGACCACGGCCAGACCGAGCCCGGTGCCCCTGCTCTTGCTCGACGTGTACGGCTCGAACCAGCGCTCGCCGAAATCGGCGGGCAATCCCGGACCGTTGTCGGCGACCGCGAGCTCGACCCAATCCTGCTCGTCCTCGCGCACGATCCGCGTGCTGACGAGGATCTGCGGCTTGCGCGCTTCGCCGATCGCTTCGAGCGCGTTCTTGATCAGGTTGTGCAGCGCCTGGCGCAACCGCACCGCGTCCGCACGCACCAGCGGCTCGCCGCCGGCGAGATCGCGGCTCAGGCCAATGCGCTGGTCGTTCTCGTACAGATCCAGCACTTCGTCGAGCAATGCGTGCAGCGCGATCGGGCGCAATGCCGCCTGCTGCGGGCGCGCGTAGTCGGCGAACGCATTCACCATCGTCTTCAGCGCTTCGACCTGGCTGACGATCGTGTGCGTCGCGCGGTCGATCAGCTCGCCTTCCTCGGCGGAAAGGCGCCCGAGAAAACGACGACGCAGACGCTCGGCGGCGAGCTGGATCGGCGTCAGCGGATTCTTGACCTCGTGCGCGAGGCGGCGCGCGACTTCGCCCCAGGCCGCGTCGCGTTGCGCGCGATTGAGCACGGTCAGGTCGTCGAACACGGCGACGTAGCCCGCATCGTCCGGCAACGCGGTGCCGCGGCCCATCAGCATGCGCCGCCCGCCGATCGTGTCGACGACGAGCTCCTCGCGCCATTCGCGCAGGCCGCCGCGCAGGTGCCGCGACAGCGGCTCGGTGAAAGTCGCCAGGTGCGGCTGCTCGCGTTCGAGCTCGGCCAGCGTGCGGCCGAGATAGTGGCCCATGCCGACGCCGAGGATCGCCTCGGCCGCTCGATTGGCCACACGCAGCCGACCCGATCGATCGAAGCCGAGCACCCCGGCCGAAAGGCGCTCCAGCAACGCTTCCAGCCATGCGCGCTGGCGTTCGGTTTCCTGGCCGCTCTTCTGCGCGTGCGCGCTGGCGAACTCGATCTCGCGTGTCATCTGCGCGAACGAGTTGACCAGGAAACCGAGCTCGTCGTTGCTCGCGATCGGCAGCGGCGTGTCGTAACGTCCCGCGCCGACCGCGCGCGTCGCTGCGATCAGTCGTCCGACCGGCGCGACCAGCCGGCGCGCGACGCCGAACGCGGCCAGCGTCACCAGCAGCGCCGACAGCAACAATGCGAACGTGAGGATCAGCGCGAATGTGAGCTTCAGCGAACCGCGCAGGAATTTCAGGCGCTGGAAATCGAAGCTCGCATTCTCGATGCCGCGAGTCAGCGTCTGCAGTCGCGCGGGCAGCGGAAACAAACCCTGCAGCAGGCGTTTGCTGCCGGGAGCGTCGCCGGTAACCGGCAGTACGGTGCGCAGCACCAGCAGATCGCCGATCGGCTCGGCGGCCGCATAGCGTCCATCGCCCTGCACGCGCATCTGCATCGCCGCGTCGGGCAGCGGCGGATCGAGGTAACGCGGATCCGAGCTTGCCGTCGCCAGCACGCGGCCGTCGTCGCCGAACACGGTGAGCTGTATCGCACGCAGCGCGTCGATGTCCGCATCGATGATCGCCTGCGCTTCGCTCGCCGGCGCGTCGGCGAGCCGAGAGGCGACGCCGGCGCTGGCCTGCTCGGCGTCGCGCAGGCGCTCGTCGACGACGATGCGGCCGACTTCGAGCGCATCGTCGAGCGCCTGCTCGAGCTTTACGTTGAACCAGTTGTCGATGGTCGCGTCGAGAAAACGCAGTGCGAAACCATAGACCACGACCACCGGCGGCACGGCGAGCAGGACCAGCATGACCAGCAGGCGCCGACCGAGCCGCGCGCCCGGCGCGCCGCGCTGCAGATCGACGCGCAATCGCCACAGGCGTTGCGCGATCGCGAGCGCGAGCAGCGCGAGCGCGGCCGCCGCGGCGCCGAGCACCCAGCGGTAGTACACCGCGATGCCACCGCCACCGCCGGCGGCATCCTCGGCAAGTTTGAGCGACGCCAGCAGCAGCGCCAGCACGGCCAGGGCCGGCAGCGCGCGGCGGAGAAGGAATTTCAGCCAGCCGCGGGCTGCCACGTGTATTCCGCGGCGGACAGCCGCCACGCGGGTTCGAACAGGGCGGGCAAGCGCAACGCGCCCGGCAGCGCTTCGGGTTCCAGACCTGCGTCGACGTGCAGCGACGCGCCGGGTGCCAGCGAGGCGAAGGCGGGCGGCAGCGGCAACCGCAGCGAGTTGAGGCCGGCCAGCAGGTAACCCGGCGTGGGGAAGCTGCGCACGTCGGCGCTGCCGTCGAGATCGCGCAGCTGATAGCGGCGCGACAGCGGAAAATAACGCAGCTCGATGCGGTGTACCGATTGCTCGGCATGCGGCGCGAAGCGCCAGCGTCCGGAATGAACGCCGACGCGCAGGGTCAGCGGAATGCCGTGATCGAGCGCATCCTGCATCGGCCCGCTGAGGCGGCAGTCGAGGGCGAGCTCGAGCACCGGCGCATCCTGCGCGCCGGCGAGTCGCGCGCTGCGTATCACCAGCGTACCCGGCTGCTGCTGCGCGATCACGCCGCAGCCGGCGACCAGGCACACCAGCAGACACACGACACTAGCGAGGCTTGTCGACGATCGCATAGTAGAACCCGTCCATGCCCCCTGCGCCCGGCAGATTCTGACGTCCGTCGCCGGCGGCCGCGCCGAAATCGGCGGGCACCGGCACGCTGCGCGCATTCGGCGTACCGGCAAGAAAACCGGCCAGCACCGTCTCATTCTCGGCGCGCAGCACCGAACAGGTTGCATAGACTAGTCGTCCGCCGGGTGCGAGCAAAGGCCAGAGCGCATCGAGAAGGCTCTTTTGCGTCGCCGCGAGCGGCGCGATGTCGGCGCCGCGCCGGTGCAGCTTGATGTCGGGCTGGCGGCGGATGATGCCGGTCGCCGAGCACGGCGCATCGAGCAGGATGCGATCGAACGGGCGGCCATCCCACCACGCCGGCGGCAGCGCCGCGTCGCCGCAGCGCGTGTCGGCGCGCAGGCCCAGGCGCGCGAGGTTCTCGGCGATGCGCGGCAGCCGTGCCGCGTCGCGGTCGAGCGCGACGAGCTCCACGGCCGCGTGTTCGAGCACATGCGCGGCCTTGCCGCCCGGCGCCGCGCACGCATCGAGCACGCGCTGGCCATCGGCGAGATCGAGCAGATCGACGACGCGCTGCGCCGCGCCGTCCTGCACCGAGAACAGACCGTCCGCATAACCCGGCAGGCGCGTCACGTCGGTGCTCTCGTCGAGCAGGATCGCGTCGGCGATCTGTGCATGTGGCGCTGCGCCGATGCCGGTCGCGCGCAGGCGATCGAGCAATTCTTCGGTGCTGCCGCGGCGGCGGTTGACGCGCAGGGTCAGCAGCGCCTCGCGGTTGTTCGCCTCGATGATCGCATCGGCATCGTGCGGCCAGTCGCGCTGGATCGCGTCGATCAGCCAGCGCGGATGCGCGTTGCGCGTGACCGCATCGCGATCGAGTTTCGCCTCGAGCGCGGCGCGCTCGCGCACGAAGCGGCGCAGCAGCGCGTTGACAAGGCCGCTGTAGCGCGGCTGGCCGAGCGCGCGCGCGGCGTCCACGCACGAAGCGACGACCGCGTAATCCGGCATCTGCATCACCGCAATCTGCGCGCAGCCGAGCACGAGCAGCGCATGGACTTCGCGCGCCGCCTTCGGCAGGCGTTTTTCCATCAGCTGCGCGAGTGCCGCATCGAGCCGCAACCACCAGCGCGTCGCCGCGAACAGCGATGCCGCGAGCAAGGCGCGGTCGCGCGGATCGGCGATGCGCGGCGCCGCCTCGGCAAGCGCGAGGCGCAGCGATGCCCCGTCGAAAACGATGCGCGCCAGCGCGCGCGCCGCTTCGCAGCGCAGCGCTGCGCCGGGATTCACCGCGACGCTCCGGGTTCGCGGCGCGCGTTGTACCAGTCGCGCACGCTGACACGGCGGCCGCCGTCGCGCTGGACTTCGCGGATGCGCAGTACGCCGTCGCCGGTGGCGACATCGAGCGTGTCGCGGCTGCTGCCGACGATCGTGCCGGGCTGCGCGTGGGCCGGGCCGTCGAGTGCTTCGGCGGACCAGATGCGCAGGCGCTCGCCCTGCACTTCGGCTTCGGCGACCGGCCATGGATCGAATGCGCGGACCTTGCGCGCGAGCGCGACGGCCGGTTCGTTCCAGTCGAGGCGTGCCTCGGCCTTTTCGATCTTGTGCGCGTAGGTTGTGCCCGCGTCCGGCTGCGGTCGTGCCGGCAGCGTTTCGCCGGCCGCGGCGCGGGCGAGTCCTTCGGCAAGAACATCGGCGCCGAGCGCGGCGAGACGGTCGTGCAGCGAGCCGCCGGTTTCATCGACGGCAATCGGCGTACGCCGTTCGAGAAGAACCGGGCCCGTATCCAGCCCGGCTTCCATCTGCATGAGATCGACGCCGGTTTCGGCATCACCGGCGAGGATCGCGCGCTGGATCGGCGCTGCACCGCGCCAGCGCGGCAGCGATGATGCGTGCACGTTCCAGCATCCGAGCCGCGGCACTGCCAGAACGCGTTTCGGCAGAATCAAGCCGTAAGCGACCACGACCATCAGATCCGGCGCGTAGTCGCGCAGCGTCTGCTGCGCGGCAGGATCCTTCAAAGTCAGCGGCTGCTCGACGGCAATGCCTTCCTCGAGCGCGCGCCGCTTGACCGGACTTGCAAGCAACTTGCGCCCTCGGCCGGCCGGCCGATCGGGCTGCGTGTAGACCGCAACGACATCGACCGAAGCGCGCAAGCAGGCGTCAAGGCACGGCAGCGCGAATTCCGGCGTCCCCGCGAACACCAGGCGCAGTCGTGGATTCACGAGGGCGTTTCGATACGTACTAAAGAGCGACCGCCGCCGGCTCGCTGCCGTGGCGGCGCTGCTTCTCGAGCTTCTTCTTCACCAGCTCGCGCTTCAACGGCGACAGATAGTCGACGAACAGCTTGCCGACCAGATGATCCATCTCGTGCTGGATGCAGACCGCCAGCAGGCCATCGACATCGAGCGTGAACGGTTTGCCGTCGATGTCCTGCGCCTCAACGCGGATGCGGTCGGCGCGGTCGACGTCCGCGAAGATGCCCGGCACCGAAAGGCAGCCTTCCTGGTAGGTCTGGCTGCCGTCGCGCTCGAGGATCTTCGGATTGACCAGGATCATTGGCTGGTTCTTTTCGTCGGACACGTCGAGCACGAGCAGCTGCTTGTGCACGTTCACCTGGGTCGCGGCGAGGCCGATGCCCGGAGCTTCGTACATCATTTCCAGCATGTCCGCCGCGAGCTGCTTAAGGGCCGCGTCGAACACGGTCACCGCTTGCGCCTTGGTGCGCAGCCGCGGGTCCGGGAATTCGAGAATCGTGAGCTTGGACATGGACTTGAGATTGGGTGTGGCGCAACGTGCCGCAAGAGCTTGCAGCGTCGAATTCTAAAGGAGAGGACGCTCCATAGGGTGGGCTTCACTCCACCGTCAAGCGCCGCAAGCGATCGAAAAGCGGTGGGCCAAGGCCCACCCTATAGGCACGCCACCGACGCCCCAAGTCCTTGCCGTTTTGGGATGGCCGTCGTTTTCTCTTGTTAAAGTTTCGGCTAGACTCGCCAAGCCATTGGGGAATCAGGGAATTGGCGGCCATGCTTAAAA
>Ga0193717_1001201_pt1 | contig 16068 bp, 9 predicted proteins | sample U2c2metaG_FD_145900 | JGI IMG/M metagenome (GOLD analysis project Ga0193717, IMG submission 145900) | Soil microbial communities from a riparian zone of the East river system, Colorado, United States - U2c2 | ecosystem: Environmental > Terrestrial > Soil > Riparian zone | place: USA: East River... | reverse complement strand
TAGGCAATATGTTGTATGGGATGTGGCAATCCCCAACAGGCTATTGATAAAAACAACAAAAAGCCGGTGACGGTGAAGGGTCTTTCTCAAACGGCCCGCGCCGTCGCTCCGAGCAGATAACCCCCTCGATCTCGCGTGGAGAGCCCGAATGACAATCAACCTCAGTCTGCCGCAGACAGAGTCGGAGATTAAGCCGCGTATCACCGTCGTCGGCGTCGGTGGGGCGGGTGGAAACGCCGTGAACAACATGATCAGCGCTTCGCTGGAAGGCGTTGAATTCATTGTCGCAAATACCGACTCCCAGGCCCTCGGACAGTCGCTTGCCGACCGTCGCGTGCAGCTTGGAATCACCATCACCCAAGGCCTGGGTGCCGGCGCCCGGCCGGAAGTCGGCCGTCAGGCCGCCGAAGAGGCCCTGCCCGAGCTTCTGGAATATCTCGATGGCGCCAACATGGTGTTCGTGACCGCCGGCATGGGCGGTGGCACCGGCACCGGCGCTGCCCCCGTGATCGCTGCCGCCGCGCGCGAGCAGGGAATCCTGACGATCGGCGTGGTCACCAAGCCCTTCCACTTCGAGGGTCGCCGCCGCATGCAGATCGCCGACCAGGGCATCACCGAGTTGGAGAAGGTGGTCGATACGCTGATCATCATCCCCAACCAGAACCTGTTCAAGATCGCCAACGAGAAGACGACCTTCGCCGACGCCTTCAAGATGGCCGACGACGTGCTGCACATGGGCGTGCGCGGCGTCACCGATTTGATGGTCATGCCCGGCCTGATCAACCTCGACTTTGCCGACATCCGCACCGTCATGGGCGAGATGGGCAAGGCGATGATGGGTACCGGCGAGGCCGAGGGGCCCGATCGCGCCCGCGTCGCCGCCGAATCGGCGATCTCCAATCCGCTGCTGGAAGACCACTCGATGAAGGGCGCCAAGGGCGTGCTCATCAATATCACGGGTGGCCTCGACATGACGTTGCACGAAGTCGACGAGGCGGCCAATCGCATCCGCGAAGAAGTCGATGCCGACGCCAACATCATCTTCGGTTCGACCTTCGATGCCTCGATGCAGGGTCATATGCGGGTTTCGGTGGTCGCCACCGGCATCGCCGCAATGGCGGCCCAACAGCCGACGCCGAATTATCTGTCGCTCGACATGTCGCGGCCGATGCAGACCGGCCAACCGGCGCTGAGCCGTCCCGCCGTGCCGGTCCATAGTCGTCCGGCCGCACCGCCGATGATGGCTGTTCCGCCGGCGCCGGCCATGCCGGCCGCGCCGCCGCAAATGGAGGCCCCGGCACCGATGGTCCCGCCGCCGCCGGTGATTGCGCAGGCACCGATCATGCAGACGCCGATGCCGATGGAGATGGAAATCGAGGCCGAGCCGGCTCCGGTCGAAACGCCGGTGGCGACCGCTCCGGTCGCCGCGCCCGCGCCGATCGCCGCACCGCCGATGCCTGCTGCCGCACCTGCTGCGGCGCCGATGCAGGCCCAGGCCCCTGCAGCCGCTGCGGCACCCAGCAACCCGAAACCGCTCGTCGACGAGACCGACTGGCGGGTTTCCCGGCCGGTTACCAAGCCGGTCGTGCGCGAGCCGCTGACCCGGCCGATCGGCACGCGTCCGATGGCGTCGACCGAAAGCCGCTCGCCCAATCTGTTTCAGCGCATTACGGGCGCTTTCGCCGCGCCGAAGCCCACAACGCCCACCCCGGCCGTTGGCATGACCGCCCCCCCGGTGGCCCAGCCGGCACCCCGTCCGATGCCCGAAAACGTCGTCGCTGTGGCGCCCCCCAGGCCGGTGGCCCGGCCGGCTCCCCAGCAGACCTCGATCAGCCTCGATGTCACGGAGCGGACCAAGCCCGCCCGGGATGATGACGACCTGCAAATTCCGGCTTTTCTCCGCCGGCAAGCCAACTGACGGCGTCAAGCGCTTTCACGCATGATCGAGGGGCCTTTCGGCCCCTCTTTTTTTCCGGCGCACGTGATATAACGCGCCAGCTCAATGATTTGGCGGATCTGGAATATGTCGAATGAGACTGTAGGCAAGACGCGTCGCGTGCTCGCGGGCGCGGTGCTGGCATGTGCAGCACTGGGACTTAGCGCCTGCGGTTGGTTTTCTGCCAAGGAAGACCCCTATGTCGATCAACCTGTCGACCAGCTCTACAACAGGGCCCTCGATGCGCTCGGCCAGCAGGATTACAAGGCCGCCGCCAAGGGCTTCGAAGAAGTCGACCGCCAGCATCCCTATTCGGTGTGGGCGACCAAGGCCGAGCTCATGGTGGCCTTCACCTATTACGAGTCCAACAAATACGACGACGCGATCATCGCGCTGGACCGCTTCATCCAGCTTCACCCCGGTCATCGCGACATACCCTACGCCTACTATCTGAAGGCGCTGTGCTACTACGAGCAGATCTCCGACGTGGGCCGCGACCAGCGCGCCACCCAGCAGGCGCTCGACGCGCTGTCCGAGGTGGTCAAGCGCTTTCCCGATTCGCCCTACGCGCGCGACGCCCGTCTCAAAGTCGAGCTGGCGATCGATCATCTTGCCGGCAAGGAGATGGATATCGGGCGCTACTACCAGAAGCAGGGCATCTATATCGCCGCGATCAATCGCTATCGCACGGTGATCGAGCGCTACCAGAGCACCACGCACGTGCCCGAGGCGCTGAACCGCCTCGTCGAATCCTACACCGCGCTGGGCGTGAAGAGCGAAGCCCTGTCGGCCGCATCGGTGCTGGGCTACAACTTTCCCGGCAGCGACTGGTACGCCGACAGCTACTATCTGCTGACCGGCGAGGATCTACGGCCGCCGTCGGAGAAGCCGAGCTGGTGGAAGCTCGGCATCTTCTGAACGGGCAGGCATGCTTCTGTCGCTCTCGATCCGCGATTTCGTGTTGATCGAGAAGCTCGACCTCAACTTTGCGGGCGACACCGCCGGCTCCGAACTGAACGCGCTCACCGGCGAGACCGGCGCCGGCAAATCCATCCTGATCGACGCGCTGGGCCTGGCGCTGGGCGCCCGCGCCGACTCCGCCGCCGTGCGGCGAGGCGCGGGCCAGGCGTCGGTCGCAGCGGCCTTCGACGTGCCCAGGAACCATCCGGCGCGCGCCTTGCTGGCCGAGCATGGCATCGACGACGAGGACGCGCTCACGTTGCGGCGCACGGTCGGCGCCGACGGCCGCGGCCGGGTCTTCGTCAACGACCAGCCGGCGACGGTGACGCTGCTGCGCAGGCTGGGCGACACGCTGGTCGAGATTCAGGGCCAGATGGAGCAGCATGGGCTGCTCGACATGACGACCCACCGGTCGGCGCTCGACGCCTTCGGCGGCCTGGAGAAACAGGCCACCGCTGTGCGTGACGCCTGGCAGGCCTGGCGTGCGGCCAAACAGGCTCATGCCGATGCCGAGGAAGCGGTCGAGACCGCCCGGCGCGACGAGGATTTCCTGCGCCACGCCGTCAAGGAGCTTGAGGCGCTGGCACCCAAGTCTGACGACGAGGAGAGGTTGTCCGGCGAGCGCCAGATGCTGCGCCAGGGTGGCGCTCTCGGCGAAGCCGTGGCCCAGGCCTTGGGGGAATTCGAGCACGGGCGGGGGATCGTGTCGTCGCTTGCCGCCGCGCATCGGCTGATCGAGCGCAATGCCGACAAGGCGGCCGGTCGTCTCGATACGGCGCAATCCGCCCTCGAGCGGGCGCTGAGCGAGGCCACGGAGGCGCAGGCGCAGCTCGAGGCCGCACGCGATGCCGTCGAGTTCGATCCGACGCGCCTGGAGAAGATCGAGGAGCGGCTGTTCGCGCTGCGCGCGGCGGCCCGCAAGCACAATGTGGCGGTCGGCGATCTGGCCTCGCTCGCCGCTCAGTTCGCCGCCCAGATCGCCGCCGTGGAAGACGGCGACGCCGGGCTGAAGCGTCTCGCCGCCGCCGCCAAGGCTGCGCGCGCGAGCTATCTTGCAGCGGCGGAAGCCCAGTCGGCGGCGCGCCGCAAGGGGGCCGCCAGGCTCGACAAGGCGATGGTGGCTGAGTTGGCGCCGCTGAAGCTCGAGAAGGCGAAATTCGTCACGGAAGTGGCGACCCTGCCCGAGGCCGACTGGTCGGACACAGGAATGGATCGCGTCCAGTTCATGGTTTCGACCAACCCCGGCGCGCCGCCGGCGCCGATCGCCCGCATCGCCTCAGGCGGCGAGCTGTCACGTTTTTTGCTGGCGCTGAAAGTGTCGCTGGCGCGGATGGGCGACGCGCCGACCATCGTCTTCGACGAGGTCGATTCCGGCATCGGTGGCGCCACTGCCGCGGCCGTCGGCGAGCGGCTGAAGCGGTTGGCGAAAGACGTGCAGGTGCTGGTGGTGACCCATTCGCCCCAGGTTGCGGCTCTCGCCGACCGTCACTGGCTGATTCGCAAGATCACAACCCGCAATGCCGCCAGCACCGATGTCGTGGCGCTCGATTCCAAGGGCCGTCGAGAAGAGATCGCCCGCATGCTGTCCGGCGCCGAAGTGACTGCCGAGGCGCGGGCCGCCGCCGATCGGCTGCTGGCTGCGGCGGTTTAGGGGATGCGCGCGGCTATTCATAACATTCCCTCCCCCGTAGGGGGAGGTGCCCGAAGGGCGGAGGGGGACTCGGTGTTCATCACAAGGGTGGTCTTCGTGTCGAGAGACCGAGTCCCCCTCCGGCCCTGCGGGCCACCTCCCCCTGCGGGGGAGGAAAGTGAGCTTGCGGTGTTTCGGTCCAAATCACACTCTCTGCAGGGAGGGAGCTGATGTCGCGCGCCGCCAAAGTCGTTTCCGCTCTGGCCGTGGACGACCTGACCGAGCGTCAGGCGCGCGCCGAGCATAAGCGCCTGGTCGAGGAGATCGCCCATCACGACAAGCTCTATCACGAGAAAGACGATCCGGAGATCTCGGATGCGGCGTACGACAGGCTGCGCCAGAGGCTGAAGGCGGTCGAAGCGCGCTTCCCGCAACTCGTCGACATTCTCAGCCCGACGCAGCGCGTGGCGCCCACGCCCACCACGGCCTTCGCCAAGGTCGTCCATGCGCGGCCGATGCTGTCGCTCGACAATGCCTTCAGCGAGGAGGATGTACGCGACTTCTTCGATCGCGTGCGCCGCACGCTGGAGCGCGACATCGACCTCACCGCCGATGCCGAGGTGGAGCTGTTCTGCGAGCCCAAGATCGACGGGCTGTCGATCAGCCTGCGTTATGAGGACGGCGTGTTCGTGCGTGGCGCGACGCGCGGCGACGGCACGACCGGCGAGGATGTCACCGCCAATTTACGCACTGTCGCCGACATACCGCACAAGTTCAAAGGCAAGGCCCCGGTGGCGCTGGATGTACGCGGCGAGATCTACATGGAACGCAAGGCGTTCGATGAGATGAACAAGCGGCAGGAGGCCGCCGAGGAAAAGGTTTTCGCCAATCCGCGGAACGCCGCCGCGGGCTCGCTGCGCCAGCTCGACCCCAAGATCACCGCCAGTCGGCCGTTGCGCTTCTTCGCCTATGCCTGGGGCGAGGCCGAGCCGCGCGGCTGGAACCGCCAGAGCGACTACTTGAAGCAACTCAAGGCCTGGGGTTTCAAGGTCAATCCGCAGACGAAGCTCTGCCGCAGCGCCGACGAGGTGCTGGCCTACTATCGCGAGATCGGCGCGGCGCGCCCGTCGCTGCCCTACGATATCGACGGCGTCGTCTACAAGGTCGACCGCGTCGACTGGCAGGAGCGGCTGGGATTCGTCAGCCGCGCGCCGCGCTGGGCGATCGCGCACAAATTTCCCGCCGAACAGGCGCGCACGCGGCTGCTCGGCATCGGCATCCAGGTCGGCCGCACGGGAGCGCTGACGCCGGTCGCCGAACTCGAACCGGTCAATGTCGGCGGCGTGATGGTGGCGCGCGCGACGCTGCACAATGCCGACGAGATCGAGCGGCTCGACGTGCGGGTTGGCGACATGGTGATGATCCAGCGCGCCGGTGACGTGATCCCGCAGGTGCTGGGCTATGTGCCGGAAGAGCGGCCGAAGAAGACGGAGAAATTCGAGTTCCCCACGCGCTGCCCGTGCCCGCTCAAGACCAAGGTGGCGAGCGAGGAGGGCGGCGTGGTGCGGCGCTGCTCGGGCGGGCTGGAATGCCCCTTCCAGCAGGTCGAGCGCCTGCGTCACTTCGTGTCGCGCTATGCCTTCGATATCGAAGGGCTGGGGGGCACCCATATCGAGAATTTCTGGCGCGACGGGCTTCTGAAGGTGCCGGGCGATCTGTTCCGGCTGACGGCGCACGCCAAGAACATCCAGAAGCGCGAGGGCTGGGGCGACCTTTCTGTGCGCAACCTGATCGGTGCGATCGAGGCGCGACGGACGATCTCGCTCGATCGCTACATATACGCCATCGGCATTCCGTTGATTGGAGAGGCGACGGCCAAGATCCTAGCGCAGGAATACGGCGACGCCGACAGCTGGCTCGACGAGATGCTGAAGGCCGAGACCGAGCGCCGGAAGCATCCCGATGCGGTGAAGAAGGAGAAGGCTGCTGCCGAAGTCGGTCCGAGCTACGGCCGCCTGTGCAATGTCGAGCAGATCGGCGTCACGACGGCCGACGCGATGACGGCCTTTTTCGGCGAGGGCCATAATGTCGAGCTGATCCGCGACCTGCGCAAGCAGCTCACCGTCCAACCGGTCGAGCGCCGCGTGATCGCCGATGACGCGCCGCTCAAGGACAAGGTCGTGGTCTTCACCGGCGAGCTTACGGCGATGACGCGTGACGCCGCCAAGGCCCGTGCCGAGGCGCTGGGCGCAAAGGTAACGGATTCGGTCTCGAAGAAGACCAGCCTCGTGGTGGTCGGCGAGAATGCCGGGTCGAAGGCCAAGAAGGCCGCTGATCTCGGCGTGCAGACGTTGACGGAGCAGGAGTGGATCAAGCTTTCGTCCGGGTGACCGGCCCGGGTCAGGCAGCTTATCGAGGCATTTTCCTTCGCCAGCGCAGCGTGTCTTCGATCTGCGTCGCGAGATCGCGTGTCGGCTGCCAGCCGAGCTCTCGCTTGGCCTTCGTGATGTCGCCCACGAGCTTGGGCGAGTCGCCGGGGCGGCGCGGGCCGATGCTGTGCGGGACGTCGCGGCCGGCAATGCGGGTGGTTTCCGAGATGATCTGCTTCACGCTGTTGCCGGAGCCGGAGCCGAGATTGAAGGCTTCGTGAATGCCGGTGCCGGAGTCGGGCAGCAACCATAGCAGGGCCTTCAAATGAGCCTGCGCCAGATCGCTGACATGCACGTAGTCGCGTACGCAGGAGCCATCGGGGGTCGGATAGTCGGTGCCGAGCACGGTGAGCGCCGGTCCGAGACCGAGGGCCGCGTCGACTGCCAGCGGCAATAAATGCGTTTCAGGGGAGTGCGCCTCGCCGATTTCGCCCGCGCCGTCGGCGCCCGCGGCATTGAAGTAACGCAGGGACGCGGCTTTCAGGCCACGACCGGCGGCTGCCGTGAGTGCCTGCTCGACGCGCGCCTTGGATTCGGCATAGGGGCTGAGCGGCTTGATCGGATGGGTCTCGGTCAGCCGCTCGGTCTGGGGAACGCCATAGACCGCGCAGGTGCTGGAGAAGACGAACGCGTCTATCTCGTGGCGCAACCCGGCTTCGATCAGCGCATCGGTCTTGGTGGCGTTGTTGTTCATATAGCGTTCGGGCTCGCGCACCGATTCGCCAACCTCGATATAGCCGGCGAGATGGATCACGGCGCGCGGCTGGTAGCGGGCGAACACTTCGTCCAGGCGTTGCGCGTCGCCGATGTCGCCACGCTCGAGCGGCCCCCAGCGCACCGCCCAGTCATGGCCCTTCTCGAGCGTGTCGTAGCACACCGGCATCACGCCCGATTCGGCCAGTGCCTTGCAGATGTGGCTGCCGATATAGCCGGCACCGCCGGCAACCAATACGCGACGGATCATCGGGCGAACTCGCAATAGAGATTTTCCAGCGACACCGCGACATTGCGCCAGTCGTAGAGCCTGCGCGCTGTTTCGCGGGCTTCGGCGGCCATCCGGCCGAGACGGGCCGGATCGGCGGCAAGCGATTCGATGGCGCGGGTGATCGCGTCCACCTCGCACGGCACGACAATCGCGCCGCCGCCGTCGATCTCGCGGTGAATGTTCACCTGGTCGGATACGATGACGGGAAGGCCGGCGGCCATCGCCTCGACAATGGCGATGCCGAAATTCTCGCTGTAGGACGTCAGGGCAAACATGGAAGCTGCGGAAAAAGCCGCGAGCTTGTCAGCGCCGATCAGCATACCGGTGAAAGTGACCTCATTCTCGACCTGATGCTGGCGGGCAAGTGCGTGCGCGCGTTCCAGCATGCCATCGTCGGGACCGGCGATGACGAGATGCAGGTCGGGCGCGCTCTTCCGTGCAGCGGCGAAGGCGGGAATGAGCAGATCGAGTCCCTTCTTCTCGTGCACACGGCTGAGGAACAGGACGATCCGTTTTCCCATCGTGGTGGGAAAGCGCCGGATGAAATCGGCGGCCGGCGGCATGTTCTCGAAGCCGTCCAGCCGCACGCCAAGCGGTACCACGCGCGACGGTGCGCCCTGGGCGTAGGGCGCGCTGATGTCGCGCTCCAGGTCGCTGGTGTAGTGGATTGCCGCGGAGCGGCGCAGCACGCGGTCCTGGTAGACGATTTCCGTCACGCGTTTGCGCGCCCGGCTGCGGCGCCAGATGTAAGGATCGAGCAGGCCATGTGGACTGACGATATAAGGCAGTCCCTTTTTGTGCGCGAGATCGCCGCCAATCCAATCGTGGAACAGATAGAGTGAATGCAGGTGGACGACGTCGAATGTCGGCATATCGCGGTACAATGCCCGGGCAAGCCCGAGCGACGGCTTCCAGGCGCGGGGCCACCACACCGGGAACGTCTCGACCGCCACCCCCGACTCGGCAGGCAAGGGCCGAGCCGCCGCACCCCAGTCGGTGGTATAGATCGAGACCTGATGTCCGCGCGCCGCGACAGCCAGGGCCATCTCCAGGCAAGCCTGGGCGGTGCCGCCGGATTCGGGCGCCAGGGTCGCGATGAGGTGGAGAATTCTCATTTCGGCGCGACCCAGTTCGGAACGGGAGCGGACAACAAGCCCCAACGCAGCTTCATTGAAACACTGAATTTTTTATCATAAGCTGCTCAATAATCCACGATATTGTCAGGCAGGTGAGGTCATCAGCCGGTGTGCAGCGTAGCCGGTCTGGCCATCCATAACGCGCCGTTGCGCGCTCTGGCCGGCCCACGAACCGGCAATGGCCGGGTCGCTGCTTTGGAGCTATCCTTATCACATGCGCAATCAGCTTTTTTTGTGCGCCACCGACCGGGCCGGTATGGCGCATTCACTCGAAATTCGTGTGCCCTTCAACCTGGTCGACGCTCCAGCTACCCAGCCGGTGTGTCGGTGATGCCTCGGCAGGTGCATTCGCCGATCCGCGGCCTTGGCCCCCGGCCGCGTCACCAGCGTGGGCGCCGCGCGCCGCGGGTGCGGTTTGCCTTCGGGGCAGACGCACCGCCGCTCCATCGGGCGACATAGGGCGCAGCCATGGACATCACCGCCATAGCCTTCGCGGCTACAGGTCTCCTCATCGTCTTCATGTGGGCGATCATCCTGCTCAATTGGCGGATCGGCGTCTGGACGCTTCTGGCTTATGCAACGACGAGCGGCCTAGTAGTCGTGGCGGCGTATCCCGTTGGCCTGAGCTCCCTGGCACTTGTATCGCGCGACATACTGATCATTGCGCCGCTGTACGTTTCGCTTTTTGTGTTCGGTGGAAGGCAACCGTATTACCGCATTCCCTGGCATGTGAGTGCGGCATGCGGACTATTCGCCCTGATCGTCATCATCGGCATGGGCAATCCCGGCGTGCCCAATTTTCTCGTGGCCCTGATCGGTGCGAAAGTCTGGTTGGGGTACATGCCCCTGCTTTTCGTCGGCGCCGTCTTTATCAAGACCGAGCGCCAGCTTTTGTCCATGCTTCGCCTTGTTCTCGGGGTCGCCTGGATCGCCTGGGTGCTGGGCCTCGCACAGTATATCGGCGCGCTGACCATCGGTTTCGAAACGACGATGACCTTCATGTTCGGCGAATATGGCAAGTTGGCGACCGGTAATTTTACCTGCTTCGATTTCGGCGCTCCGTTCTGCAGAATTCCGGGTAGCTTCCAGTTCAACACGCAGTATGGCGTGTTCTGCCTGTTCATGGTTTTCCCGCTGAGCATGCTGCTATCGCTCGAAACCAGCCGCACGGGGCGGGGCGTGGCCCTTTTGGGCTTCGCCGTAAACATCGTTGCTGGTTTTACCAGTGGGGCGCGCGGCAATCTCATTCTCATACCGGCGGCGATTATGCTGATCTATTTCTTCCGCTTTCGTCTCAAGGGTGGCGTTCAGGTCGCGCTCGGTCTCGTCGTTGCCGGTGGAGTGGTGTTCAATCTCATTGGCATCAATGCCGACGAAGCATACGGCACCGTCGGGACCCTTGGCGCCAATTATGGTGAGGACGTCGTTGTCGGGGGACTGGCCGACGCCATCGCTGCGGGCGGGGCGATCGGGCGCGGGACCGGGACGAACACTGGCCCCGCCCGTCATGCCTTCGACAGCGCGGCGGAGGCGTACGCCGAGGATGGCTATAATATCGAGAACTTCCTGGCCAAGACCGTGGCTGAGCTGGGTCTCATCGGCCTTGTTGCGCTGTTTATCCTGGTGGGAGTGCTGACGGCGCACTTGTTGAAAGGACAACTCTCCTGCCGCCAACCCAGGTTCAAAGATTGCGCCGCGACCATCACGACGTTGGTCGTGTTCGCGATTGCGACGTCCGTCAAAGGCTATGCGCTCGAGACCGAGCCGCTCAATTTTTACTTTTACTTGTTCATCGGCTTTGGCTTCGCCATCCCGCATATCGATCGGGCAACCGTGCCTAACGAGTCGCCGGCGCAGGAATCCAGGAATTTGCCCATGGTGGTGCGCGGGCGATACGCCCCGCGATTCGTACCGAGATCCGAAGGCCGCAATCCATATCGTTAGAGCGGCGATAGCGTTTGCGTTCGGGCCGGGGGCTCAGCGTTTCAAAAGGATGCGGTCGATCAGTGCGGAGAATTCCGTTCGATAGGCGTTGAAATCGTGTGTCTCGGCGCGGGCTCGGGCGGCGCGGCCCATTTTTAGGCGCAGCGCCGGATCGTCGGCCAGGCAGGCGATCCGGCCGGCCAGGGCGTCGATGTCGCGGAGCGGCACCAGGAACCCCTCCACCCCGTCGCGCACGATGCTGCCGGAGTTGGCAGTGACGATCGCCGGCAGGCCGCTCGCCAATGCTTCGTTCACCGCCATCGCCGAGCCTTCGTGGAGTGACGGGAAGACGAAGGCGTCGGCGGCGCGGAACAGGGCGGGCATCTCGGCATAGGGGACGCCGGCGACATGGTCGAACCAGGGACGATAGGGTGCCAGCCACACTGTACCCTCCGGCGCGCCGCCGACCAAAGTGAGGCGCACATCCGGGCGGTCGAGGCGCCGGACCGCTTCGAGCGCATAAATCACACCCTTGCGCATGCCGATGAGGCCGGCGAACAACACCTTCAATCCCCCGCCATCGCGCGGCGCGGCGGCGGGATGGAAGCGCTTGGTGTCGATGGGATAGGGCAGAAGATGAATGCCGCGATCCGGCCGCCCCTCCGCGATCAGCGTGTCGCGCACATAGGTCGACGGTACGACGACGTGATCGGCCAGCAGCGCTTCGCTCGCGTTGCGCTGCCGCCAGGCCAGCGTATCGGGCCGGAATTGAACCTGGGCGAATTCCGGCCGTAGGCGGCGCTCCTCCTCGATCATGCGTATGCCGTTCTCGATATGGCCGATGGCCTGGAAGAGCATGCTGGGCACACCGCGTTCACGGCAGGCTTCGAGCGTGTGCAGCGCCGAGCCGTCGAAGCCGATATACAAATCGGGCGGCGCGCGGCGTACGTGGCGCGCTATGGCGCGGTCGAAGCGCTCACTACGCCAGTAGAAGGCGTGTTGCGCTATGTGCTTGAGGCCGAGGCGGGTTGCCGCCACGTAGGCAAGTTCGGGCAGCGGGCGCTGGTGCACCAGGCGCGGATTGACGTCGGGGTGCGAGCGACGGGTGAGTTCGCGCCGCAAGGTGCCACGGAAGCGGGTGGGGAGGCGATCCAACACCCGATCGAGCCTTCCACCCGGCTCGAAGTACACCGAGGTATGGAATTCGAGGTCGACATCCAGTCCTTCGAGAATGCCGACCAGCGGATAGAGCAGCGAGGTGGCGCCGGGATGGGCGATCAGGATACGGCGGCGCGGCATGTCGGCGCCGTCAGCGCATGAATGGACACCACGGCGCGGCGACCATGGTGCCGGGTGAGGGATTTGAACCCCCGACCTTCGGTTTACAAAACCGCTGCACTACCACTGTGCTAACCCGGCATTTCCATTGATTTCAACCTCTTAGGTGGCGCTTCGACGGAGGTTTGACTGCGATTCCCACCCAAATCCCACCGCCAATGTGCCCGGCGGAGCTTTTCTACCCTCTAGCGGAGCCATGCGTCCACCCGAAGCGCGGCATCCGCCTGCATGTGGGCATATAAGCCGCGTAGACGCCCAAAGTGACGTTCACATTGGCGTGGCCGGCACGCTCGCTTACGACCTTCACGTGAATACCATCCATCAACAGATGAGAGATGTGGCTGTGCCGAAGGCCATGCAGGGTGATCTGTGTCACCTTGGCGGTCTTTATGAGCTTGCTGAAGGCCTTCGATAGGGTATCGGCGTCCAAGGGGCTGCCATCGGGCCGAGCAAATACCAGGCCCTCTGGATCACGCGCTAGGTGTTTGGTCCCGGAGTTTGATGGTGCAATCTTTTCCGCCGAATGGAAGGAAGCACTATGGGCCAGATACTCCACGGAAGCGCCCGCACGACTGAGGCAGTCCGTCGAACGATATAGCATAGTCAAGAGAGCCTGAGGGTGCTGGCCCGGCGACACGGGATCAATCAGAAGACGGTCGCGGGAACGGCCGCCATGCTGATCATCGAAATCAGCAGGGAGTTCAACTGGCTGATCACGCCGCGGCGATGGAGATCCTGATTGTGCTGCATGTCAGGGGTAGCGTAACAGGAAGGCGCCAAAATTCGACTCGGCATTCACAACAACAACCGTCGTCGAAAGCGCCGGTAGCCATGCGATTTACGTGTCGAAACCCGACGTCGTGGCATCGCTCACCAAGGCGGCTGCACAAGCATGAAGGAGGTCTAACTTTCCTCGGCAGAACAGCGCTTGCCAAGGCGCGCCAGGCTACGCCGTTCGGGGTGTGCATGGGCAGCCAGCGAATGCGACCACTCGCCGGCCGCCGTCGCTCATGGCTCAGCCTCGTCTGGCATCACTCAACTCGTCCAGAAGCCGCTTCGCTGCCATCAGGTCGGCAGTGGCAAACCCCTCCGTGAAGCGGTCGTAGACCGGCTGCAGGCAGACGATGGCCTCGGCTTGACGGCCTTGGTTGCTCAGCAGGCGCGCTAGGCTCGTGGCGGCTCGCAACTCCAACGACAACGCCCCTTGTTGGTGCGCAAGATCGAGCGCGTGCCTGAAGAGATCCTCCGACGGTTTCGCGGTGGCAGGAGCGGTCTGTAACAGCAAAAGTTCGCCTTGGAGGCGCAACAATTCTGGCGTGAAACAGCCCGTTTCAGACGACTGAGCAGCGCCTCCATCGAGCGCCGCGACTCCTTCGGCGCTTCGTCCTGCCTTCATCAAGGCTTCTACAAGCTCAGTCAAACCGGTCAAGGATCGGAAATTTGGATCAGACTGTTTGATTTCGTCAATGCTGGCGTCCGACGGCCGCGAACCTGTGCCGACGTCGCCACCCTTTAGCGCGATGACTCTTCGATACCTGGCACCAAAAGGAGCCCAATGCGAAAGACTATGCCTGGTCGACAGATCGAGGAGCAATCTTGTGTAGTCCGCAGCGGCGATGAGATTGCCTGTCGACAATGCGACCGGGCATGACGCCAAGGCCAGCGCGAAACATTGCGAACTCAAGTGGCCGATTGCTTGCGCCTCGCCCAGGCTCTTTTCGGCCATCCGAATCGCTTGATCCGAAAGTCCTTGAAGCCACAGCACGCGCGTTAGGAAGACGCGCGCCTCGACCTGTCCGTCATTTTGGAAGCGAATGACATCCTGGAAGCGAACAGCAGGCTGCCCAAGATCGGTAGCCTCATAACGGGTCAGCACTTGCTCCAGATGGCCCCGTGCACCGGCAAGGTCTCCCAGAAAATACTTGGCCGAGCCGAGCATGCGCTCACCAAATATTCGATCTCTATGGTCCGCTCTGCTCGTCGCGAGCTCGCGGAACCTTTGCGCAAATGACAATGCAGAACGGAAGCGATTGTTCCTGGTATTATAGAAATACAAGCCCCGCAGAGCACGCAGTTGGTACTCCGAGTCGTCAAGAGTCTTGGCAATGTCGAGTGTCCTTGCAAACGCAACTTCCATCTCGGGACCGCCGGGTAATGATGCTCCTATCGCAGTATGAAGTCTCATCTCCTCACGCGGGTCCGACGTTCCCATTCCTTCCAAAGCGCCGAGCGCCTGCTTTGCGTGACTTCCGCATTCTTCAAGCAGCGATAGCCGCAGCCATAGAGGAACTGCGGCAGTGGTCAGCATCACTCCAAGCGATCCGTCGCCAGTCCGCGAAAAGGCCCAGTCAAGCGCTGCGCGCAAATTGTCAATCTCTCGGGCGTAATCGGCGAGCCACTCGGCTGGCGGCCGTGCCGGCGCTTCAGCTTCGGCACGTTTAAGGAGGGTGAGGTAGTACTCGGCGTGGCGGCGCGCCATCCGTTCGCGCTCGCCGCTCGAGTCTAGTTTTTCGATCGTGTAGGCCCGGGTCGTGTCGAGCAGCCGAAACCGCGGTTGGGCGCCGTTGACGTCCACGACAACCAGCGATTTCGCCACCAGATCGGCCAGGTGGTCGATCGCAGTGTTGCGCGTCGTTGCTGCATCCGGAACCGCTACAGCAGCAGCCTCGACCGTGAAGCCGCCGGCAAAGATTCCGAGGCACCGGAAAAATTCCTGCTCGTCTTTGGCGAGCAGGCCGTAACTCCAATCGAGCACGGCGCGCATGGTCCGATGCCGCGCTGCGGCCGTCCGGCGTCGTGCGCCCAATAGCTGGAGGCTGTCGTCGAGGCGGGCGGCGAGGCCTTCCACCCCCAGAACTTCGACGCGCGGCGCGGCGAATTCGATGGCGAGTGGCAAGCCGTCAAGCCTGCGGCAGATCCCGGCGATCGCTGGGGCGTTCGCGTCGGTCAGCGCGAAATCGTCGACGATCGCGGTCACACGTTCGACGAAGAGCTGCACGGCGGGGAAAGGCGCCGCCTCCGATGCCGTTAGTCTGGACAACGCTTCGGGGGTGCCGAGCGACGCGAGGCGGTACTCGCGCTCGCCCGCCATCCCGAGCGGTTCCCGGCTGGTCACCAGTACGGCGGCGCGCGGCGCGCCACCAATAATCGCGGTCGTCAAGCCGGCCGCGGCGTCGATGAGGTGCTCGCAATTGTCGAGCAGCAGCAGCATCCGCTTGTCTTTGACGGCGTCGACCAGACTGCGAAGCGGATTTGCTATACGGAGTTCCAGGCCAAGCACCGTAGCAACCGCGGTTGGCAGCAAGCGCGGGTCGGCGAGTGGTGCCAGATCAACAAGCCAGACGCCGTCTTCATAGCTGGCCATCATGCGCTCAGCGACGGCAAGGGCGACCGTGGTTTTGCCGATGCCGCCGGCTCCGACGATCGTCACCAGGCGCTCGCGAGAAAGCCGCTCGACGAGCGCCACCACGGCATCGTCGCGGCCGATCATGCGCGTTACCGCGAACGGCAGATTGTGCGGCGTCGTAGAAGGAGCCGGCGGCGCCGAAGCGGCGCGCAGCGCCTCCTCGCGTCGCACGGGGGCAACGAAATTGTAGCCCCGCCCCGGAACAGTTATGACGTAGCGATTGCCGCCCTGGCCGTCACCGAGGGCGCGGCGCAACGCACTCACCTGGATCTTGAGGTTCGATTCTTCGACGAAGGTTTGTGGCCAGGCCCGGGCGATCAGTTGC
>Ga0193717_1001200_pt1 | contig 16073 bp, 13 predicted proteins | sample U2c2metaG_FD_145900 | JGI IMG/M metagenome (GOLD analysis project Ga0193717, IMG submission 145900) | Soil microbial communities from a riparian zone of the East river system, Colorado, United States - U2c2 | ecosystem: Environmental > Terrestrial > Soil > Riparian zone | place: USA: East River... | reverse complement strand
AGTTCCGCGCGATCGAGCGCGCGGGGCGGGTCTCGTTGGTCGCGCAGACCGAGACGTCACCCTATAAGTACGTTTCCGTTGAAGGGCCTGTCGTCGGCACCGACCTGCCTACCCGGGACGAGGCCGTCGCCATCGCCACTCGGTATCTGCCAGCGGCCGACGGCGTGGCCTATGTGGACGGTGCGCTCGGCGAGGACTCCGTGCTGGTTCGCGTTCGGCCGGAGAAGTGGCTCAGCAACGACCAGAGCAAGGTCTAGAGCTTGCTGAACGGCCGCGCGTACACGAAGGGCCCGCGCACCGAAGAGTCGTAAGTGGACAGTGGGCGGGCCTGGAAGTGTGCGCCCCATGCGGGATCCGGCGCCTCGATGCCGAGGCGGGCCGCCGGCTCGAAGCCGAAGCGCGGGTAGTAGTCCGTGTGGCCGAGCAACACGACGACCTGCTCGCCGAGCGCGTCCGCCGCACCGAGCACCGCATGCATGAGCGCGCTGCCGACCCCGGACTTCTGCAGGGACGGGAGCACCCCGAGCGGGCCGAGCCCCAGGGCAGGCGTGCCGGCGATGTGGGCCCGCGTGCACACCACGTGGCCGACGACCCGGTCGTCCTCGACGGCCACCAACGACAGCGCCGGCAGCCAGCCATCGTCCGCACGCAACGCGGTCACCAGGCCTACCTCTACGGGCGGGTCGGTCGCGCCGGCGAACGCCGCGCTGTGCACCTCCGCGATCGCGTCGACGTCCTCCGCTCGTTCGCGTCTGATCAGCACGCGGGCCACTCTCGCACAGCGGGCACACAGGGATCACCTGGATTTCGCACAGCGAGGCGGACCATGGTGGGCTGAACGAAGGAGTCGACGATGGCAGTGAGCAGGCGAAAGATGCTGGGGACGGTCGGGCTCGGCGCGTTGGTGGCCGCGTGCAGCGGCGACCCAGCGGCGACCACCAGCACGACGGTGCCGACCACCGAGGGCAGCTCGGCGACGGTGTCGCCGCAGAGCGTCGGGCTCGCGCCCGGCGACTTCCCCGGCGCGGCTTCGTGCAGCCTCACGCCGGCGGAGACCGAAGGGCCGTACTACTTCGACGTCGACGCGATCCGGTCCGACATCCGCGAGGATCGGCCCGGCGCCTCGCTGCGGCTCGGGATGTTGGTGCGGGACGCCTCGTGCACGCCGGTCGCGAACGCGGTCGTCGACATCTGGCACTGCGACGCCGGTGGCGTGTACTCCGGGTTCGAGTCGGCGTCGAACGGCGGGCCGGGCGGCGGGCGCAGCGACGAGGAGACCTACCTGCGGGGTGCGCAGGTCACCAACGCCGACGGGATCGTCGAGTTCCGCACCGTCTACCCCGGCTGGTACCGGGGGCGGACCGTGCACATTCACTTCAAGGTCCACATCGACAAGGCGACCGCGCTGACGAGCCAGCTGTACTTCGACGAGCAGGTCACCGACGCCGTGTACGCGGCGGCGCCGTACCGCGACCGCGGCGACCGCGACATGCGCAACACCGACGACTCGATCTTCGCCGACGAGCTGGTACTGACGACCACCGCGGCGGGCGACGGCCAGCTCGGACTGATGACCGTCAACGTGAACTCCACCGCGTCGGCGCCTTGAAGGGGCCCCGCACACGTGCCCTGACCTGCACGAACCAACTTCGCCGGCAAGCCGCCTCGCGCGCGATGCATGCCCCACCCGATCCCAGGGTGCCGGCAAAGTCCGGTTTCTTCAGGTAGGGAGGGGAGCACGCGTCACGAATGGCGCTTGTGTGACAGTGGCGGTGCCGTTAGGCGCGTTGAGGGCGCCCACTGCCCTGAACGCGCCTTTCACGGCATCCCGCATGTCGCGAACGCGCCTCTCGGGACACGGCACGCCAGGTTCACCAACAGAACGACTCTGCCGAAGCCCCGGCACGCGATGCGGCTTCCACGCGGTACTGCGAAGGGCGCGTGTGGGGCGTTCAACGCCCTGAAGGGGCCCTTCAGGGCAGAACAACACCAACCCGAACGTTCCTGACCAGCGACTTCGCCGAAAGCCCCGCGCGCGATGCATCCCCCACCCGATCCCGGCAGGGCCCCGGCAAAGTGCTGTTCACCCCGAAGCCACCGATGGCCCCACAACCATGTTGTGAAAGGCGCCGTTCAGGGCACCCAGCGCCGTCAACGCGCCTTTCACAGCACGTGCACGGGCGCGGGTCGCCGGGTTTGGGGCATCCGGCACGCCCCGAAGGCATTGCCACCGTCCCCCAAACGCCCATCACGACGTAACCCCGGCGGACGAGCTTCACCAGCCATCACATGACTTTGCCGGGACCCTGCCATCCGATCCCGGGGGCGGCCCAGTGCCCAGTCTACCGGCGGGGTACGACAGTCCGGGGGAAGTCGATCTTGCCTGTGGATAACTTGGCGGGTTGTGGACAACCGCGCGCCACGCGAACGGCGGGTCGTTACTCCCGTAGGCGGGGGGCGGCCTCTCGGATCAGTGCCAGCAGCGTCGTTGTCAGGATCAGGCGTACCTGGTCGCGCGTGAGGGCCTTGCGTACCAACCATTCGCGCGCAGCGGATTTCACCATGCCGCCGTACGAGCGGACCATCGCGCGTAGCTCCTCGCGGTGGGCGACGACGTCGGCCAGGCCGGTGGCCTCCAGCACGCGGTCGGCGGCCAGTTCGTCCGCCGCCGTCAGGATCTTCTCCACCTCGGGGTCCCGGCCGATGGCGCCGGTCGCCGCGAGCCACGCCTTGCTGTTGCGCGCCACGCCGTCCAGGAACCAGTCGACGGCGACCGCCACGCGTTCGTCCAGTGGGCCGTCCGGTAGGCGGTCGACCGCGAAGCGGGGGATGGTCACCATGCGGCGCACCACTTCCAGGTACAGGTCGCGCTTGGTGCCGAAGTAGTGGTTGATCAACCCGCGCGCCACGCCGGCCTGCTGCGCCAGCTCAGTCGTCGACACGGCCGAGTACGGGCGCTCGCCGAACAACCGCATGGCACAGCTCAGTATCTGCTCCCTGCGCTCGTCCGGCTCCAGCCGCCGCCAGCGCGGCTCGGTCACGAGGACACCCGGAAGTCGTCCTGGGACAACACTTTCGTCCGACGGTGGTACTCCGACACCAGCCCCGGCCAGTTCGTGCTCACCCGGCCGTTCTCCGTGCGGTACCAGCTACGGCACATGGTCCACGCCGTGTCCGTGAGCCTACCCTGCACCTCCTTGTCCCACCGGGCCGCCACCTCCGGTCTTACGTCCACAGTGGACAAGCCAGAAGCCAGTAGTGTCACCGCCTGCCGCAGGTACCTCGCCTGACGCTCCAGCATGTACACGATCGACCCGGCGCCGAGGTTCGTGTTCGGGCCGTACATCAGGAACATGTTGGGAAAGCCGGGCACGGTCATGCCGAGATAGGCGGTGGGACCACCGGCCCACGCCGCCGACAACGGCACCCCGTCGACCCCGCGAACCTCCAGCCGGGCAAGGAAGTCCGTCGCGCGGAAGCCGGTGCCGTACACGAGTACGTCCACCTCGTGGACCACGCCGTCCACCGTACGGACGCCTGACGGCACGAGCGACTCGATGTCCACTGTGGACAGCGTGACGTTCGGCTCCGCCAGCGCCGGGTAGTAGTCGTTCGAGAACAGGACCCGCTTGCAGCCGATGCGGTAGTCGGGCGTCAACGCGGCACGCAGCCCAGGATCCGGCACCTGTCGCCGAAGCTGTCGCGACGCGAGCGCCGAGAACAGCTTCGTGACCACGCGGTTGCCGAGGATGCCCAACGTCGCCAGCTCGCCCGCCGCCCAGCACACCGACCGCTCGATCGGGAACACGCGGTGGTGACGCCGCCCGTAATCCCGGTCCGGCTTCGGCAGCACATACGGCGCCGTCCGCTGGAACACCGTCAGCGAAGCGGCCGAACGCCGCACGTGCGGAATGAACTGGATCGCGCTCGCGCCGGTGCCGATCACCGCGACCCGCTTGCCGGCCAGCGACACCGAATGGTCCCACTCGGCGGAATGGAACGCGGGCCCGGCGAAGGCGCCCGGCAACGCGGGCCGCGCGGGTTCGGACAGCTGCCCGACCGCGGGCACCAGCACGTCCGCCTCGATCAGACCGTCCGATGTGGACACCCGCCAGCGACCGTCGACGAACTCCGCACCGGTCACGGTCACGCCGTAGCGTGGGACGACTCCGTGGCGAGCGGCCGTCCGCTCCAGGTACGCCTTGATGTCCGGCCCGAGCGAGTACCGCTTCGGCCACGCCGGGTTCGGCTCGTACGAGAACGAGTAGTACGGCGACGGGACGTCGCAGCCCGCGCCGGGGTACGTGTTCTCCCGCCACACACCGCCGAGCGTGTCCGCCCGCTCCAGCACGGTGACGTCGGTGTGCCCCGCCCGCCGCAGCTCCACCGCGGCGCCGATGCCGCCGAACCCCGCACCGATGATCACCACGGACGGCATCGCGTGCCCCCGATCTATTGGCGAACGGTCAACAACCGGAAGTATAGGAGTCGAACCGCGCGTTCGCGGCCGCCAGCTCCGAGTCTGTCAGCAAGCGCGGCGTGCCGAGGACGACCGCCCGCGCGTACACGTCGGAGAGCCATTCGACCAGCTCAAGGCGCTCGCACGCTTGCTCGATCCCGCTCCCGGTGGCGACCGAACCGTGGTTGCGCATGAGCACCGCCGACCGTCCGGACAGCCCCGCGACCACGGCGGCCGCCAGCTCGGTCGACCCGAACGTCGCGTACTCGGCGACCCGCACGACCCCGCCGAGCCGCACGGTCAGGTAGTGGATCGGCGGCAGCACGTCGTGGGTGGCGCCCAGCGCGACCGACGCCGGCGAGTGCGCGTGCGCGATGGCCGTGACCTCGGGGAACGCGTCGTACACGGCGAGGTGCAGTGGCAGCTCGGAGGTCGGCGGCAGCGCGCCGTCGAGGACGTCGCCCGACGGCGACACCAGGGTCAGGTCGGTGGGAGCCAACGAGCCGAGCGAGGTGCCCGACCCGGTCACCAGCACGCCGGCGCCGATCCGCATCGACAGGTTTCCCGACGTGCCGGTGACCAGTCCGCCCGTGGCAAGTCTGCGGCCGGCCGAAACCAGCCGTGCCAGATCAGCCCCGGTCAACCGTGCTCCCGACCAGCGTTCGTAGTTGTGACAGCAGCTCGCTGCGGCTCGACGCGCCGAGCCGCTGCCGCATGCGGGCCACGTGGTGCTCGACGGTCTTCGCGGAGATGAACAGCCGGTCGCCGACGTCCTTGTACGTCAGCCCGGACACCACCAGCTCCGCGACCTGCAGCTCCCGCTCGGAGAGCGCCACCTCGACCGGCGCGGAGGCCCCGTTGGCCTCGGGGAGGTCCGCGGCCCGGCGGGCGACCGGCTTGCCCTGCAGCATCCGCGCGCAGTCCAGCAGCCGGACCATCGCCTTGCGGTCGGACGTGCGGGTGGCGGCCCGGCCGGCGAGCCGCGCGCCGTCCCACGTGAACCCGGCCGCGTGCAGGCCGCGCGCGGCGTCCTCGACGGCTTCCGGGTCGACCTTGCCGGCCATCAGGTCGACCCAGCAGCGCCCGGCGCCGGCCAGCATGCCGAACTGTTCGTCGCGGGTCGCGGCCCGCGCCATCGCCTCGACGTGCTCCTCCGCGGCGTCCGGCTGGTCGGCGATGACCGCGGCGTGCAGTCCGCCCCACCACAGCGGGGTCGCCCACAGCGGCGGGTCGCCGAGCCCGGTGAGCAGCGCGCGCGCCTGTTCGAGGTGCGCGGCCAGCCGGGCTTCGTCACGCAGCCGCGCCGCGGCCACGGTCAGCTCGCCGAGCGGGAGGATCGAGAACAGATCCATGGGGTGGCGCAGCAACGCCTCACCGGCCTGGCGCCACGCGTGGCCGAGCGTGGTCGTGTCACCCGCGCGGCGCGCCACGCCGAGCTCGATGGCGACGGCGAACAGCCAGTCCCTCGGCTCCAGGTGCGTGCGGCGCAGCGCGGCGAGCTGCGCGCCCGCGGCCGGCAGGTCACCGCGCACCATCGTGATCCACGTGCGCAGCAGCTGGTGGCGGGTGGCGAGCGAGGCGCCGCCGGTGCCGGCGGCGACCGCCCGGTCGAGCAGCGAGGTCGCGGTGGTCAGCTCGCCGTAGTGCAGTGCGAGCAGCGCGCCGAGCGCGGCCGGGCTGTCCGGCAGCAGCACGCCCCGGCCGACCGGTTCCAGCATGCCGGCGGCGCGGACCAACATCGACAGCGCGGCGGTCGGGGTGCCGGCGACCGACTCGTGCAGGCCCTGTGCCATCAGCGTGATCGCACTGGACAGTGACGTCGGCGGGCCGTCGGACGTCGACTCCGCGCGCAGGCCGCGTGCCTCGGCCAGCTCGCCGACGCCGAGTAGCCCGAGGGTGGCGAAGTGCTTGGCCTCGTCGGTGCCCGACCAGCGGTACAGCGCCGCGCTGCGGGCGAGCTGGCCGCGGTGGGCGAGCGCCGCCGCGGCGACGCCGGCCGCGAGCCTGCGCTGTGCCGCGGTCTCGGTCGTGATCACCTCGTCGGCCAGCCGCAGCGCGCCGTCGAGGTCACCGGCCAGCGCGAGCGCCTCGGCGCGGCGGGCGCCGACCGCGAGCGGCGGACGTCCCGCGGTGACGGCTGCCTCGTAGAGGCGAGCGGCGAGCGCGGGGTCGATGGGCAGCGCCTCGCCGGCCGCCGCCTCGAACGCGGTGGCCGCGGCCGCCCCGCCGATACCGGTGCCGAGCAGCGGCCGGACCAGCGCGAGAACCTGACCGCCCCTGGCGAGCTGCAGCTCGGCGAGCCGTTGGCGCATCCACACGCGCCGCTCCACCGGCACCGAAGCGCGGAGCGCGCGGCGGGCGATCGGCAACAGCGCGCCCGCGGTGGCGACGAGCCCGGTCGACCGGGCCGCCTCGACGATGACGCCGACCTCGCCCGCGTCCCGCTCGAGCAGGTCCACCAACAGGTCCAGGTGCAGGCCGACGCCCGCGTCCGCGGCGAGCAGGTACCGCAGCACGTCGTCGTCGAGCCGGCCGAACTCGGCGCGGAACTCGGCGAGCGCGGCGACCGGCACCTCGAGCTTCTGCCCGTCCAGCGTCCGCGCGAGGCGGTCGACGAACGCCGGCACGCCGCCGGTCTCGGTGTGCACGAACTCGACGAGCGCGTCGGTGCGGCGACCGGCCGGCAGGCACGCACGGACCTGACGCTGGTCGAACGGCACCGGCAACAGCAGGTCCTGGGCCAGGTCGAGCAGCTCGGACAGCGCGGCGGAGCGCGGCCACGGGCGGGCAACGACGATCAGCCGGGTCGTGGTCGCGAGCGTGCGCAGCCGGGTCAGGTCGGCGTCGTCGAGCAGGTGGGCGTCGTCCACGAGCAGCACGCCGCCGGTCGCGTCCTCGAACGGCGGCACGGCGCGCACCGGCGTCCCGGTGGCGCGGATCGCCGCGCCGAGGTGGTGCAGCAGCGTGGTCTTGCCGTAGCCGCCGGGGGCGACGATGCTGACGTGCGCGCCGGGGCGTTGGTCGGCGGCCAGTGCGCCGAGCTGCCGCGCGGCCGCGTCGTCCAGGATCGGCGTCACTCGGGATCCTCGTCGTCGTCGAGTTTTCTGCGGCGGCGCCGGGGCGGCTCGTCCAGGTCGCGGTCGTCGTCGAAGTCCCACGCGCGGTTGTCCCGGTCCAGCTCGTCGACCTCCGTGCCGCCGCCGCGGCCGGTGCGCTTGGTCAGCCTGGCGAGGCCGCGGGCGGGCGGGTCGAGCGGCGCGATCTCGACCGGCGGGCGGGGCGGTGGCGGGCCGATGTCCGCGACCTCGGAGTCGATGTCATCGAACCGCATGAGGTCGGTGTGCTGGGTGACCGAGGGGGAGACCGTCGGGGTGACCGGCAGCGCCTCGGCACGCACGGTCGGCTTCGCGACCCGGCCGGCGGCGAGTGCGCCGCCGCGTGCGATCGCCGTTGTCGGGTCGGCCGCGGCGACTACCCGAACCCGCATCGCGGCCGACAGCAGCTCGCTGATCAGGGGGATGTCGGCGCAGCCGCCGACGAGCACGACCGCGCGCAGCGCGTCGGACTCGACCCCGATCACCTTCTTCAGGATCTGGATGGTGTGCTCGACGGCCGGTCGGATGAGGCCGTCGAAGTCGGTGCGGTTCACCAGCACCGTGGCCTTGCCGGCGTGCGGCGGCGCGGGGATCGTCACCGCGACCGCGGTCGACAGCCGCTCCTTTGCCTCGACGCACGCGGCACGCAGGTCGGCCAGCGCGCCGGGGCGGTCCGAGAGGTCGCCGAGGTCTTTGAGCGCGTACTCGGCGAGCAGGTCGTCGAACAGGGCGCCGCCGAGCACGTCGGCGCTGTCGGCATGAGCCCGCAGCTCGAACCCGAACGAGCCGCGGCGCAGCACGGCCGCCTCGAACCGGCCGGCGCCGAGTGAGTAGACGGCGACCTCGTCGCCGACCTCGAGCCGGTCGCCCGCCGCGTACGCCTCCGCCGCCGCGACCGGGCGCGGCAGCATGGTCAGCTCTGGCAGGTCGATCTCCCGCAGTGCGGCGAGCAGCACGGCCCTGCGATGCGCGCCCCAACTCACCGGGTGGGTGACCACCAGTTGGGTGGCCGGCATGCCCTCGAACTCCTCCGCGCGGTCGACCACCCAGCCGACGAGTGCCGCGGCGAGCAGCTCGGCCGGGTAGTGCCGGCCGCCGAGCGAGAGCGGCACCTCGTCACCGATCCGGTCGAGGAAGTCCTGTGCGATCCGCTCCGGGCGCGCCGCCGCGTTGCGCAGCGCCGCCGTGCCGACCTCGACCGCGTCGTCGTCGGTCAGGTGCAGGACGGACGCGACGCCGGGCCGGTCGGACGCGGCGTCGAGCGGCACCAGCTCCGGCGCACTCCAGCTATCCCCCTGGTTGCGGCTGACGGCCGCGGTCGTGCGCTCGGTCCCCAGGTCGATCCCAAGGGCGTAGGGCATACGGACATCTACCTCCAACCTGGCCGCGACCCGGTAACTCGTATCAGGGGCGGGAGCCCCGTAGGGCACCCCCCGTTGGTCCAAGCGGGGAGCCCCTAACCCCCTAACGAGTGAGTCATTGTTCGCCCTATGGGGCGAAACGACAACTCGGAGTGATCCCCGATGTCCCCCGAGTGTCCTCCTTCCTACGGTGAGCACCGCACAGCACCGCGGCGTCGGTCCCCACGTTCGCCAACCGGCTCCCTGCCGAGTGCTCACACTGAAATCCGCTAGGAGAATTCGTTGTCCTTCTCGACTGAGAACCTGCAGGACTTCGTCATGAACCTGATCAACGACGAAGCCGCCAAGGCCGCCTACGCCGCCGACCCGCTCGCCGCCCTCAAGGACGCGGGCCTCGCCGACCTCACGCCGGCTGACGTGCAGGAAGTCCTCCCGCTGGTGGCCGACAGCCTGCCCGCCGGCCTGCCGACGGACCTGTCCGCGCTGCCTGTCGACCTGCCGGCCGGCGTGCCGAGCCTCGACGCGCTGCCCACCCTCGACGCGCTGCCGATGGACTCGCTGCCGACCGGTGTGCCGAGCCTCTCGGACCTCCCGCTCGACCTGCCGACGGGCATCCCGAGCCTGTCCGACCTGCCGCTCGACCTGCCCACGGGCGTCCCGAGCCTGTCGGACCTGCCGCTGGACCTGCCGGCGGGCGTGCCGAGCCTGTCCGACCTGCCGCTCGACCTGCCCGCGGGCGTGCCGAGCCTGTCGGACCTCCCGCTGGATCTCCCGACCGGCGTGCCGAGCCTCTCGGACCTGCCGTCGCTGCCGGGCGTCCCGACGCTCGCGACGCCGCTCGGTGACGTCACCGCCGTCGTCGACGGCGCGGCCACGAGCGTCGACCTGGACGGCGACGTCCTGACGTCTGCCACGAGCGCCTTCGCCGCGAACCCGGCCGACGCCGACGCGCCGACCGTCTCCACCTACCTCGGCAGCGACTTCGGCGACCTCGCCGCGGGCGGCAAGGTCGACGCAGACGAGTTCGGTGGCTCGGTCGCGGGCAGCACCGACCTCGCGGACGCGGGCCTCGGCCTGGTCGGCCACAGCAACGGCAACGTCGGCGCGTGGGGCGGCCTCGACACGGTCGCCGGTGACCTCGCGGGCGGCGTCCAGGCCGGCCCCGACGGCGTCGCGATCGCGACGGAGTCCCCGCTCGGCAGCTTCTCCGTCGACTCGACCGGCGCCTACACCTTCGAGCCGGCGGACCCGTCCGACCTGCTCGACGTCGACCACCTCGGCGACACGGGCGACGCGGTCGCCGGGACCGTCGCGCACTACGCCGGCACCGGTGGGGACACCCTGTCCGGTGGCGTCGCGTCCGGTGCGGACACCCTCGCGGGCTTCCTGACCGGCCCGTTCGCCCCGGCGGCCGGCGTGGTCGAGATCGGTGCGGACACCGTGACCGACGGCATCGACCAGGGCGGCGACACCCTGTCGGAGCACCTGACCAGCCTGCCGACGGTCAACGACCTGCCGCTGCACCAGCTCCCCGAGCTCCCGCAGCTGCCGGATGCCGCGCAGCTCCCCGACCTCGGCGCGCTGCCGGTGGACCTCCCGACGCTGCCGGTCGACCTGCCCGACACGGGTGCGGTCACCGACCTCGTCTCGAACAACCCGGTGACCGACGCGGTCCACGCCAGCCCAGTGGGTGGGCTCGTGGACGGCGTCACCAGTCACCTTCCCTCGGTCGGCGACCTGCCCGCCGACTTGGACCTGGGTCTGTAACGCGCCTTTTCAGCCCAGAAAGGGGTTTGCCCCAACCCCGGCGGCCGGGGCCCGTGAGCAATCACGGGCCCCGGCCCCCTTTCACCCAGATGGGGGAGCACGGCACACTCTTCCGGGTGAGGACTCAGCCCTGGCTAACCGTTCTCGATGACACCATCGCGGCGTGCGTCACGCACCACCGTGGTGACCTGGCCGGAAAGCTGGAGAAGCGGCGCTCGCTACTTCTCGAACCGACGTTGCGCGTGCCCGTCATCGGTGAGCTGAACCAGGGCAAGAGCCAGTTGGTCAACGCGCTCGTGAACGCTCCAGTGTGTGCTGTCGGTGACGATGTGACCACAATCACTCCGACGATGGTGACCCATTCGAAGACGCCCGCCGCGGCCCTCGTCACGGACATCCCGACCTCCGGCCGCCGCGCGATCGGCCCGTCCAACGAGCCGGCGCGGGTGCCGGTCCCGGTCGAGGAGGTCGCGTCCCGCGCCATGGCCAGCACGCGCGGCGATGTCCACGCCGAGGTCGGCCTGCCGAGGGAGCTCCTCGCCGCCGGCCTCGTGCTGATCGACACCCCCGGTCTCGGCGGGGTCGGCGCGCTGCGCTCGGCCACCACGTTCGCCGCGCTCGCCACCGCGGACGCGGTCCTCATGACCTCCGACGCCACCTGTGAGCTGTGTGCCTCCGAGCTCGACCTGCTCAAGCAGGTGACCTCGCTGTGCCCGGTCGTCACCGTGGTGCTCACCAAGATCGACATCGTGCCGCGCTGGCGGAAGGTGGCCGAGCGCAACCGGGCCCGGCTCGCCGCCGCCGGCCTGCGGGTCAAGGTGGTGCCGGTGTCCGCGACCGTGCGCCTCACCGCCGCGAAGACCGGCGACCGGACGCTCAACGAGGAGTCCGGGTTCGGCGAGCTCGTCAGGACGCTGTCGCAGGACGTGCTCGGCAACGGCGACGCGATCGCACGCGGCGCCACCGCCGTGCTCGCCTCACAGGTCACGAAGCAGCTACTCGGGCCGCTTTCCGAGGCGTTGTCCGAGGCCAACGGCGGCGAGCAGGGCCGCGCGCAGGTGCAGTGGCGGGCCGCCCAACACCGGCTCGACGAGCTGCGCAGACGCACGACCCGCTGGCAGACCATGCTGTCCGACGAGGTCGCCGACCTGATCTCGGACGTGGAGTTCGACCTGCGCGACCGGACCCGCAAGATCGTTCGCGCGTCCGACGAGTTCTTCGACGCCGCCGACCCGGCGAAGATGTGGGAGGACTTCGAGATCTGGCTGCGCGACGCGCTCGCGGAGACCGCGGACACCAACTTCACCTGGCTCGTCGAACGGTTCGGCTGGGTCGCGGAGAAGATCGCGCGGCAGGTCGCGCTGGACGAGGCGGTGCCCGACGAGCTGGCGGCGGACGGCGTGCTCGACCACGTCGGCGGGCTCGAACCGCCGCGCATCGAGAAGTTCACCGTCGGCCAGCAGCTCTTCGTCGGCCTGCGCGGCTCCTACGGCGGCCTGCTCATGTTCGGCCTCGCCACCACGATCGCCGGCATGCCGTTGATCAACCCGATCTCGCTCGGCGCGGGCGCCGCGTTCGGCGCGAAGAGCATCTGGGACGAGCGCTCCGGCCGGCTCAAGCGGCGCCAGGCGATCGCGAAGGCCACCGCGCAGCGGCACGTCGACGACTTCTTCCTCTCCTACGGCAAGGCGAGCCGCGACACCGCGCGGCAGGTCCAGCGCAAGCTGCGCGACCACTTCAGCGCGGTCGTCGAGCGGCTGCAGACCGGCATCACCGAGCAGGCCACCAACGCCAAGCGCGCCGCGGAGGCCGAGCTGGCCGAGCGCAGGCGCCGCAGCCTCGAGATCAAGGCCGAGGTCGACCGGCTCGTCGGACTGCACAAGCGGATCCAGGCGCTCGTCGCCACGACGCCGAAGGGGCTGACCGCGTGAGGGGCGGACACGATCTCGCCGACCGCGCCCGCACGATGCTGGTCGACGCGATGGAGCTGTACCGGGACAGCCCGCGCGCGACGAACTGGCTGCGCCGCCACGTCGAACGGCTCGCGGAGCCGCTGCGGGTCGCGGTCGCCGGACAGCCCGGGGTCGGCAAGTCGACGCTGGTGAACTCGCTGGTCGGCGAGGAGATCGCGCCGCTGTCCGTCGAGGAGGGCAGCCAGGTCCTCGCGTGGTACCGGGGCAGCGCGACGCCGCGCGCCCAGGTGTACCCGACGCAGGCGCCGCCGCGCGACGTGCCGGCCGCGCGGCTGGACGGCCGGCTGCACATCGACCTCGAGGGCTGGCGGTCCGACCAGCTCGACCGGATCGTCGTCGACTGGCCGTCGCGCACCCTGCGCGGGCTGACGCTCATCGACACGCCGGGCATCGGCGTCGAGTCCGCGTCCGATATCGGCTCCCGGATCTCCCTGGACGCCGACGCCGTGCTGTACCTCATGCGCCAGCCGCACGCGACCGACGTCAGTTTCCTCCAGTCCATCCAGGACCACCCGATCGCGCGGGAGACGCCGGTCAACTCGATCGTGGTGCTGTCGCGGGCCGACGAGGTCGGTGGTGGCCGGATCGACGCGCTCACGTCGGCGAAGCTGCTCGCCCGGCGGCACCGCGCCGACGTCGGGCTGACCGGCCTGTGCCAGAACGCGATCGCCGTGTCCGGGCTCCTCGCCCATGCCGGCCGCACCCTCACCGACGAGGAGCTGACGTCGCTGCGGGTGATCGCCGCGGCCGCGCGCCGCGAGCTGGAGACCGCCATGGTCTCCGCGGACCGGTTCGTCGGCGACGGCGTCCCGATCCGTCTCGACGGCCGGACCCGGCTCGCGCTGCTCGAACGCTTCGGCATGTTCGGCATCCGCCTGGTGACCACCCTGATCCGGCAGGGCTTCGACGAGGTCGGGCCGCTGTCCGAACAACTCGTCGCCCGCAGCGGGCTCGACGAGCTGCGCGAGTCGATCCGCCAGTGCTTCACCGACCGGTACGACGTGCTGAAGGCGCGGTCCGCGCTGCTGGCGCTGGAGGTCGTGCTGCGGATGGAGCCGCGGCCCGCCGCCCGGCCGCTCGTCGCCGCGCTCGAAGCGCTGATCGTGAGCGCGCACGACTTCCGGGAGCTGCGGCTGCTCGCCGCGCTGCACGGTGGCCGGACCACGCTGCCCGACCCACTCGCCGACGAGGCCCGCAGGCTGGTCGGCGGCATCGGCACCGCGCTGCCGGCGCGGCTCGGGTTCGGCCTCGACGCCGGCGGCCACGAACTGCACGACGCGGTGTCGGACGCGCTGCTCCGGTGGCAGGGACAGGCGCAGAACGCCGCGCTCGGCGCCGGTCAGCGCCGGGCCGCGCGCGTCGTCGTGCGGAGCTGCGAGGGGATGTACGCGCAACTGACCCGGCGCTGACGGCGGCGGGTCGGATGGGCGTGCCGGGTGCGGGTGAACTAGGTTTGTGCGCCAGAAGCCTGGTCCGAGGAGGAAAACGTGGCGCGCGACCCCGACACCATTCAGCGGGAGATCGAGCAGGCCCGCGACGCGCTCGCGTCGACGCTCGACCAGCTCGGCACGAAGGCGAGCCCGAAGAAGCTGGTCGGCGACGTGAAGACCGGCGTCCGCAACACTCTCGCCGACCCGAAGGTCAAGTACCCGCTGATCGGCGTCGGCGTGCTGATCGTGCTGCTGATCGTGCGCAAGATCTTCCGCTAGGCCCTTAGCTGCTCGACGTCGCTTCCTCGGTCTTGGCCGGTGCGGTCTCGGCGGGCGGCGCGGGACGCGGGGTCGGCGGTGGGCTCGGCCGAGGCGTCGGCCGTGGTGTGACCGGCGGCTGCTGGGTCGCGGCCTGCTGCTGCGGCTGTTGGGTGGCCGCCTCGACGCGCGGGGCCGGTGCCTCCGCCACCTTCGCGGCGGGCGTCTTCTCCTCCTCGGCGGTCGCCGACGCGGGTACTTCCAGCGGGGCCACCGGCTCCGACTTCGCGAGCCGCGCGGTCAGGTAGGCCGTGGTGAACTCGACCGCGTCGCCCTCCAGCAGGTGCACGACCGTGCGGTGGACCTCGTCGGGTGCGAGCTCTTCGACAAGCTGGTCGACGCGGTCCCGAGCCGCGATGAGGCCCGGCGCCTTCCCGTGGAGTGTCTGCCCCCGCCCCTTGACCGTCACGGTCCAGTCGTCGCCGTCCGGCACGTAGTTCACTTGGATCGGATCAGCCATGGTCTCCACCCCTCGCCATCTCGCGCTCCTACCCCCATTGCACACCTTTCCCGTCGGGAAAGACACGTTCCGCTGACCATAATCGATCTGCGGTCACAGTGCGTGGTTAATGTGTGCCCGGCCGCAGCCCGAACCACACCAACCGCATGATCAGCTCGGCCGCCTCCGCCGCCTGGACGTCATCCCGCGCGACGTACCAGAGCGACAACCGCTCACAGGCGCCGACGACGATCTCGGCGTACGCCTCCAGCTCGGTCTGCGGCAGGTCGGGCAGGAACGACGCGAAGAGCGTGGCGTTGACCGACGTCTGCTGCTGGCGCACCGCCTCGATCTCGTCCACCGCGGTCGGCCCCGCCACCGACGCCTCCGCCTGCAGCACCTTCCACGACCGCCGGTGCGAGTCGGTGAACTCGAAGAACGCGACCAGCCCCCTGCGTAGCGCCTCCTCGGCCGATCCGACGCCCTCGACCGACGTCAACGTGGCGGTCAGCAGCTCCGCCCGCGCGGCCCGGACACACGCGACGAGCAGGCCTTCCTTGGAGCCGAAGTACTCGTAGATCATCGGCTTGGAGACGCCGACCCGCTCGGCGATCTCGTCCATCGAGGTGGCCTGGTAGCCGCGCTCGGCGAAGATCTCCTCCGCGACGGCGATCATCTGCCGCTCGCGCTCGGCCCTCGGCATCCGGCGCCTGCGTTCCTGTGTGGTGGCCACGACGGCACTCTACCGGAAGTAACCTACTCGCGGTAAGGTAGCGGACAGTCGACGCCACGGAGGTTGCCAGCATGGCTCTGACCAGGCAGTTCCACACCGTTGTGATCGGCACCGGGTTCTCGGGGCTCGGCATGGCCATCCAGCTCAAGCGGGACGGCAGGAACGACTTCGCGGTGCTCGAGAAGGCGTCCGACGTCGGCGGCACCTGGCGGGAGAACACCTACCCGGGCTGCGCGTGCGACATCCAGTCGCATCTGTACTCGTTCTCGTTCGAGCAGAACCCCGGCTGGTCGCGGTCGTTCTCGCCGCAGCCGGAGATCCACCGGTACCTGCGCGACGTCACCGAGACCTACGGGCTGCGCGACCACATCTACTTCGGCGTCGAGGTGACCGGCGCGCGCTGGGACGCCGACGACCACCGCTGGCACATCACCACGAGCACCGGCGACACCTATGTCGCGCGATTCCTGGTGTCGGGCATCGGCGGCCTGCACCTCC
>Ga0193717_1001199_pt1 | contig 16080 bp, 13 predicted proteins | sample U2c2metaG_FD_145900 | JGI IMG/M metagenome (GOLD analysis project Ga0193717, IMG submission 145900) | Soil microbial communities from a riparian zone of the East river system, Colorado, United States - U2c2 | ecosystem: Environmental > Terrestrial > Soil > Riparian zone | place: USA: East River... | reverse complement strand
GACGAGCAACTTCTACTCCTATGAATGGCGGCCACGCCTTAAAGGTCATAAAGATGCTGGTGTGCTTGCTCAAGAGCAGATGCCAAGATTTCCCGATGGAGGAGTTAAATTCTCCTTTTGAGTTTGCAATGATGGAAAGGGCGTTGAAGCTACGACAGTTAAAGATGCTTGCAGGACGTTGAGACAAGCTATTCTGCTGATGGAGGTGTCATGGACACTGTGAGCATCATTGAAGAGATTGACGCAGAGATATCGCGATTGCATCAGGCAAAAGTCATATTGGCCGGTACTGAGGTAAAGAAGGGGCAGGGTCGTCCGAAAGCGAATAACGGCTTTCGAGGGGGTTGCAGTTAAACCAGCCAGGCGGGTGATGAGGCGGAAGGTAAGTCGAGGATTGCTGCTGCTCAACAGGCTCGTTGGGCAAAAGTTAGAAAAGCTGCGACGAAGCCAGCAAACGCTGTGAAGTCAGGAAAGGCTATCGCACCTGCGAAGGCCATAAAGACAATTAAGCCTGCGGTGAAGCTTAAAAGTTGAGTATGGGTGTCTACCACCAGGATGGCCCGCGCCCAGATTACTCCCGTCAACTACTGCCCCTCCTCTAAATTAGGCTGGGCTGTAGGGAAGTATCTGGTATATCGGCTGTACAAGGAAGAAGGATTGGCGCTGAAGAGGGTGAACCACACGGAAACCTACTGCGTCATCTGCAGTGGGGTAACGTCCGTGTCTGGTCCAAATGCTCACTGAGGTAGGGTGACCTTCTACAGTTAAGTCGTAGTTAGTCCAATGCACTATTTTCCTGCCACCGATACGATGAAATCCTGCCGCCTGGTGCAATCCAATCGTGCGTTGAATCGAAGCGGTCTCGATTGCCAAATCCAGCGGTCCGCTGCGACATGGCGACTCCGGTCGGAGCAACAGGCAGTAAGGCTGATGCCCATTCAGTTAAACAGTTGTCCCGGAGTCAGAGTCTATGATTCCGCGCCGATTCGGTGCAGAACCGCGTCCAGAGCCTTCCAGCAAAACGGAATTACTTCCGGATAGCTCGTCATCCGGGAACGATCGGCAGAGTAGCCGAGATGTCCTCCTCAGCCGGGTCTTTCTCCACTGGCTCAAATTCGTGGGAAGACGATTTTGCAACAGTTGACTGACTCCGACGCGATGAGGATTTCCGCCTACCATGGCTCAAGGACGACAAAACGATCGGCATAGCTGATGTAGACGCGGCGGAAGAGCGCGGTTGGCAGGAGTCCATCTACTTCTACTTTGGGGATGTCTTTCCCCGAGGCGGCAGGAGTTACGAAGGATATTTGATGAAAGGTCAGTGTGCCGATCCGCATGTCCTGAGGTGGCAAGACGGCAAACACGCGTTCAACTCCGTCAGGCCCGCGGTCGCGTATTGGCGCACTTACGGAGAATCCACCCGCCATGCCTTTGCCAGAGTCGTACAACAGCGGGACATTCGTGCCGGAATCGAGTAGTTGGAGCGTTGGCCTGGCTGGGATGCCGGACAGATGGACCGCGATGATGAGCGGCTCGGTCAGCAATCCTCCGCCTTCGGGATGAGGCGGGCTCGCCAGCGGGATATGTTTCCCCTTTATCTGTGGCTGCATGACCTTTGTGTCGTCGAAGCAAAGCATGCCGCGGGCGTAGTCGATGAGCACGTCGAAATTCCTCAGAAAGTTACCGCCAAGAATTCCGCGAATATGGGGATCGGCTGCCTGGAGATGCTCCATGTTTTGAATGACGACCAGAGGGTTTGCCAGAGCATGCGAGCCGGCTTCGAGTGTATCGAGGTGCGCGAACGAAGGACGCGTACGGAAACCAACGCCGACGAACCCCGTCGTGCCCTCAATCTTCAAGTGAAGTTCAGCTGCCAGCGTCGGATCGACAGTGGTGACCTGGGCGCCAGTATCCACTAAAAAGTCGTATGGCCCGGTGTGGTTGATCGCGACCGGAACAATTATTTGGGAGCGCTGGACGAGACGGAGGCGTAAACTGGGGACGTTTCCCGGACAGTGTGGTTCTGCGTGAAGAACTGGCAGGATCGCCGCAGCGAGCGCTATGGAAGCGAACCATTTGAAGGTAGACATCGGAGATCTCCTCAGCCGAATTGGCTGGGAGAACTCTGTGGCCGTGGCTCCGCATGGTCATGATGGGTTCATGATCATTCCCTGAATGGGGGTGATGAATTCGTGATTGAGCACAAGCCCTTTGTTTTCACCTTCGCGGATGTGGAGGTTCGAGAGCGCGAGTTCTGCATCGTCAAGGCTGGCGAAGTGTTGCCGGTCGAGCCGAAGGCCTTTCGAGTGCTAGTCTTTCTGCTTCGAAGTCCGCATCGGCTGATTACCAAGGACGAGTTGCTGGATGCAGTCTGGAACGATTGCGCCGTCTCAGAAAACTCCCTCACGCGCAGCATTGCGCTGCTGCGACGTCTGCTGGGGGATGACACCCACGAGCCTCGCTACATCGCCACGGTGCCTACCGTCGGCTATCGTTTCCTGTGCGATGTGGAGGCTGAGGAGGATGGCTTCCCTGGAGTGGGTGCGGCTGATCGGCATCACCCGGCCAATGGCAATGGATTAGAGTCGCTAAACGGAACGCCGAGTGTTCAGAGCAGTTCCCAGTGTCCGCAGGGTCAAGCTGCTGTTGCAGAGAAAGTCGAAGAGAAGGTAGAGCAGCTATCAGACGAAGGACGGAGACGATCCAGGCGACTGCTCGTTTCGGGACTTGTCGTAGCTACGCTTGTCATCCTCGTGACGGGATTTCTGCTCTACCGGGCGGTCAGCCATCGGAAGGCTCGTACCGGACGTGAGGTTCAAAAAGCTGCGTCGTCGCGCATGCGCATTGTCCCGCTTACTAACCTTCCTGGCTGGGTTCGTTACCCGGCTTTCTCGCCGGACGGACGGCAGATCGCCTTCGGCCGCTGTGACGATCACGGGGGCGGGGTCTTCACAGTTCCAGCGCTGGGTGGTTCAGAGCGGAAACTCACTGATGTGATATGCCCTCACGGTGATGCCGGATACCCAAAATGGATCGCTGACGGGAAATCACTCCTGCTTGCGGACAGCTGTGTGCCGGAGGGTCCAAGAGGTCTTGTGGTGTTTTCCTTGGGGACAGGAGAGAAGCGGTGCCTGACCGCGCCGCCGGTTTACAGTGAGGTTGGAGATTGTGAACCGGCCTTGTCACCCGATGGGAAGACGGTGGCTTTCCTGAGGAACACGACCGTAGGCCCGGCTAGTGTCTATACCGTTGCCCTCTCAGGAGGGAACCCAAGGATAGTAACCCCCGATAACTGGGCAGCGCGGAGGCCGATGTGGTCTTCAGACGGACAACACATCATTTTCGACTCAGCCCGAACTGGACTCAACCGGGTGTGGCGAGTCCCCGCAACAGGCGGCGCGTCGGAGCTTGAAACTGTGTATCCAGCAACAGGTGCGCTGTCCCGGGACGGCCGGCGTCTTGCTTATGTTGAGCCCTCATGGTTCTGGCCAAGTCGGGCCGTGATGATCTTACGCATTGAGCTTTCCAGCCCGGGCGGACAGGTTGTTTCGCAAAACGGGATTATCGCTTCCGAGGGCGGAAACCAGTCGGCACAGCCGTCCCCCGATGGACGACAAATCGTATTCCAGTCCGGCCGCACTACAAGACCCGAGATATGGAAAAGTGATGCGGACGGTAGCCATCTGCTGCAAATGACCTCCTTCGACAGAGGTTTTTCCGGCACCCCTCGCTGGTCGCCCGACGGCAAATGGATCGCCTTCGACCATCACCACGAGACGCACAGTCAGATCTACCTGATCGACTCCGAAGGCCGTAACATGCATGCGGTCACATCAGGCAACTACGAAAATGTTGTGCCTGACTGGTCGCGCGACGGGACGGCGGTTTATTTCGCCTCCAACCGAACCGGAAGCATGCAGGTGTGGAGGCGGGACCTGGTGACTGGACGAGAAACCCAGATGACCCACCACGGCGGCTTCGCAGCGTCTGAATCGTATGACGGAAAGCGGCTTTACTATTCAAGGTTCGAGGGCGGGGGGATATGGAGCATGCCGGTAGGCGGAGGCGAAGAACAGCAGGTGACGGATGCGCTACACAAAGGCTACTGGGGTCATTTTGCCGTGACGGATGCCGGGCTCTACCTGCTCAATTCCGAGTCGGCTCCCAAGCCTATGCTGATGTTCTACAAGTTTCAGACGCGCCGGCTTACACCGGTGCTCCAATTAGAGAATTCATTTCCCGGGATGCCAAATCTCGCCGCTTCGCGCGACGGACGGATAATATGGTTCGCCCAGGGAGCATGGCAGAGGTCCCTCACGATGGCGGAGAATTTCCAGTAGGCGCCATAGTAAACAGGGCCTCTCGCGAACTGTCCCAAACTGCCTGTTCCTAGTCGGAGAAGGGATTGCTCCCGGATGGTCGGCAACTCTTACCTTGGGATTACTTCAGGGGTGCCCGTCATCCGGGACCAATCCCGCACAATTGTGTGATCCCGACTGCAGATCACTTCTGAAATGCCGACATCTCGGAGCTGGCCAGAGGTTGTGGCATACGGCATTCCTGCCAGGCGCTCTCTGCCATCACTGCTAGAAGCCTATACACTGCCCAGGAAGGCGAGAAGGTGCCGAAAGTAGATGGCCTGATCGTCCCAGAAGGCCATATGACTGCCGTTGGGGCAGAGGGCAGAGGTCGCATTCGGCATCAGCGTCGCCATTTTACGCATGTCGGCAGGGTCCATCTCGTCATGATTCGAACCCATGGTGAGCGCCTTCACCTTAATTTCATGCAGGCGGTCCCAGCGCTCCCAGTCCTTGAGATTGCCAGTCACCTCGAACTCGCTCTTGCCCTGCATCTGGTTGTAAATCTTTTCGTTCCCCAAGCGGAATGCACGCGTCAAAGGCTCGGGCCAGGGTTTCAGACGACAGATCATTTGCGGATACAGTTCTTCCATGACGATTCGTGTGTATGCAGGGTTTTCGTAGTCTTTCGCAGCCTCCATCGCATTGAACTTTGCCAGCGACTCGGTCGAGAGCAGTTGCGCCTTCAAGGAAGCCGTTCGCTTGAGGTAAGACTGTGTGCCTGCCGTCATATTAGAGATCACCAAGCCGCGCAGGTGCTGCTGGTAGTTCAGCGCGTACTCCATCGCAAGCATGCCGCCCCACGAGTGGCCGTAAAGCACAAAATGATCCAGGCCTAGTCCACGACGAACCTCCTCGACCTCGCTGAGATATCTGGGCAAAGTCCAGAGCGTCGGATCGTCGGGAACATCGGAGTTACCAACACCAAGCTGGTCGTAGTAGTACATCTCAATCCCCGCCTGCGGTAGGAAGGACTCCATTGCTTCCAGATAGTCGTGCGGAAAGCCGGGTCCGCCATGGAGCAGAAGAACCTTCACTGGGCCGGAACCAATCCGTTTGGTCCAGACTTTATACTTGCCTCCGGCGACTGGAATCATGCGAATGCCCGCAGCACGAATTCCGCCGGGGTTCAAAGCGTCTCCGATCGATGATGATTCAAGAGGGGTTGCGGCATGTCCAGACTGCAACAGAGGCGATATGGAGGCGGTCGTAGCAAATGCGGCAGCAGAGTACTTTAGGAAGCTTCGGCGTTTCATATTTCTAGAATATCCGAGGTATCGGATTGCTGGCCTTCGCCATGGAAGAGATGACTTCCAGATGGTCGGCAAACCGCACCTTACGCTTGGGGAGGGATCCCCGTGAACCGCCAGGGACCATGTGACGGACCCGAGAAACCTTGCCACAAGCCGACTTCCGAGGACCTATTCGATCGTCAATGAGCGCATTGGCGATTTGGACTAAACCCGCTTCGCGGGTAGCTGGAAAGTAGTACGATTTGGCAGGGCAATTTGCATGGTGCACGCTATCAGAGCCAGCGCGGCGATCAGAACTTTTCTGCACAGGTCAATGACGGAATCGGCGCGAAATTGCTGCACTGCATTGAATCCCCTTAAAGCAATTGCCCTGCCAAATCCCCACACGGTTTAGTCCAAATCGCCGTATCCACACTGCTTCCTATCGGCAACCCGGTAACCGCACTTCTCTGCACCCGAAGCACTGTCGATACGGCGCTATAGATTTTGCGTGAATCCACCAGCATTCCCGGCGACATCGGCGTTTCTGAGGATCTATCTAAGCTTAGAAGTTTGTGCTGGATTGTATCTCGTCCAGCCCAGACCTCGATCAGGGGATAAGGCGTATCGCGCTCAGTGTGAGAGGCAGTATCCGGCACGGCCGTCTCCAGCACTGCTGGAATCGGGGAGAGCAACACCTATCTCCCTTCTGTTGCGGATCCCACTATCGCTCACGCCACCCTTTGGCAGCCCGTCTACACTATCAGTGGCGGCCGACCCCGCCGGACCTCCTCCGGCCCGCCGCCCCCGGAACACCCAAGGAGTACCCACCCATGCAGCAGCCCCTCCCCACCGGAGTCCCCACTCTCACCGCTCCCCGGTTCTATATCATCGGCCGCCAACCGCTCCGCCCCGGAGCCATCCTGCTCGCTACCGTAGCCGCCGTCGGTGCGCTCTCCTCAGTCCTCTATGCCCTGCGTCACACCGGACATGCACATCTCACCTCCGGCGCTGCGCGATCCGCCAGCGCCACATCCGGAGCCGCCTCGGCTGCCGACGAGAAAGATGATCCATCCCAGATCGACACCATCGTCCTCGGTGATCCCGCCGACGCTCCTGTGCCCGCCCGCCCGGGAGACCACGTCAGCAACGTTCATCCCACCATCCTCGTTCACCTGCCCCGCTTCGGCGACCAGGTGGGCCTCATTCCCGACATCCCCGCCGGCCGCCTCCTCTACGGCTGGCTCGCCGCCTTCAACCAGGCAAGCTACCCCGCGCTTGGCAAAGCTCTGCCCAATGTCGCGCTCGCCTCCGCGGCCGCTGCACAGATCGAGCTCCGGCGGCAGACCGGCGGCTTCAACCTGCTCTCTGCCAAACCCGCGGCGATCGAGGCCCTCGGCACCCTCCAGGTGCGTCCGAACTCCAGCCCCGCCGCCATCGCGAGCTTCAGCCTCCGCGCCGTTCCCCCACTCCGCCAGGACGCCACCACAGGGGCTGCCACACTCTCGGCAGCCTCACCGCGATGAGTCGGCAATCACACGCAAGCCCGACCCCTCAAACCGCCCGCCCGCGAGTTCACACCCGGCAGTGGGTCAGTTTGAATTCATCGATTGAACTGCGCTGAAGGTGAGCTGCCACTTGGTGCCATCGCTGACCGCAAGCGCGTTTCCCATTACTAATCCTGGGAGCTGAACTCAACAGCATTCAATGAGTTCTACCGTTGTTGCCAGCTGAGATTTGCGATAACCGTTGGCCCACATCATCTTTCAGGCATCATTAGCAACTAAGTGTATATCAATATTTAGGGATGGGTTGTCACCTCCTACCTAACCCCTTACTAATCCATTGCTCGCTCCCCTGCGTCGGCAATTCTGCCAATGTCAACAAGGGCTGACTTCGTCATTGCGACGGAGAGGGCCTTGACTTCGGATCGCCATGGTCGTAAGTGTCTTCTCAACGCTCAAACGACGAACTTTGGGAGAGACCGTGGCAAGGTGCACTTATTTTTTGTGTTACCGTGGCGCAGTCACAAGTGTTCCGGAAACGAATGCGAGTGTGGCCGCAGCGGAAAGCGTGGAGCTGTAGGCGTCGTCTGAGGCGAGTGTGGCCTGCAAGAGTTGGGTCTGGGCGGCAACGACGGCTGTAATGGTTCCTACATCATGCTTGTAGGCATCGAGAGCAGCGTCGTAGGAGATCTGCGAGGCGTCCTGCAGGGTGCGGGCAGCTTCATCGGCGGCGAGACTGGTCTCCAGCGCGTTTTGTGCGCCTACGATCTCGCGAATCGCCACGATTCGTGTCTGGTCCAGTGTTGCCGCGGCCTTGGCAGAGTTATTCTTTGCTTCGCTGATCGCGTTCGCTCTAGCGTGGCCGTCGAAGATCGGGACTGATAGTCCAAGAAGAACGGTCGAGTTCCAGTGATTGCCGGTGATGTTCAACGTCGGCAATTGCTGCTCGCCGATCGCGGGAATTGCTGTGAGTCCGAGTTGTCCGCTTACGTAGGCCCCTGTGCCAGCGAGGAAGATCTTTGGGCGGTAGGCGGTCTCTGCCGCCTTGATTGCGGCCTGGCTTGCCTGCTCTGCCGCATAGGCGGCGAGAACGTCCGCGCGACGAGAGAGCGCGTCGGTGACGACCTGCACGATTGCAGGGCGCGTGTCGTCGGTGAATATGTGCCGCTCCAGCGGAGCAATTTTGATCTTTTCAAGAGCAGAAAAACCCATGGCTCCGAGGAGAGAGGCATAGGCATTCCGCTCTGCACCTTCGGCCTGGATTCTGGCGAGCTGGACCTGGGCAGTCACCTGGCGGGTCTGGGTCGACTCCAGTACCGTCCCGATTCCACCGCGATACCGTTCTTCGGCAGCCTTCTGAATCTCGTGAGCATTCTGGAGCGCTTTTGCTGCGGTTACCGTGTGCCGGGAGGCGGCAAGATAAAGATAGTATGCGACGCATACGTCGTGAATGATCTTCTGATGGACTCCGGTAAAGAGGATGTTGGAGGCGAGCGAGACCTTCTGGGCAGCGTCCACGGCATTCCTGCGTGCGCCGAAGTCGAATAAGAGCCACGCGAGTGTGACTGAGGAGACAGAACCGGTAACAGACTCCGACCCCTGCGTGTTGACTCCAAAAGCGCTGCTACTGCCGGACGAGGCTTGATGGCCGCCGATGACATTTGCGGACATGCGCGGGAGGTAGGTGCTTCTGGCGATGCCGGCGGTCAGAGCTGCGTTGCGCGCGGTCACCCATGCGATTCGCGTTTCCGGATGTTCGCGTTCCGCGAGATCGATCAGCTCGGGGAGGGTGTATGGGTGCTCGGCGTCGAGATCGACGTGGGGTTTAGGCAGAACGGCGGCGGAGGGATTCGGTGTGAGAGCGTAGCTCCGTCCGACGGCGGGCGGCGCTTCCTGCGGAGATTGGGTGGGGAGCCTTTGTTCGGAAGACACCAGAGCTGAGGGGGCGATGGGCAAATATGTACTTTGCGCCTCCGCGGCGATGGCGTATAGCGCGAGTAGCACTGAGGCTGTTTTCAGGTGGATGTTATGCATGTTCCTCCGACTGGTCGATTCTCGACCATGCAAGCTGGAACGAATGCGACCTGACGTCTAACAATTCCGATAGAGCGGCGTTATTGGCTGCAGGCTCTTTCCCGGAATCTTTCAGCTCAGAACGTGCGAAGAGTGTTGCGTCCAGTTGCTGCGCGGCTTGCACTGCGTTCCTGCGCGCGCGACGCCATGCTGTAGTGGGGCGAATGGAGGGAGGTTCATAACCCGCCAACTCAATGTCGGTTTCGATCTTGTGGAGGAGGGCCTGTGTCTCTGCGGCAAGGCGGCGGCGCTGCCATGGATCGGGAAGTTGATCGATCTCCTGCAGTTGCTTCTGTGCTGTCTTGAGCGCTACGTCGATCTGCGGAGCGATGCTTGTTGGCCAGAGACGCGTCGAGATGAGGTACGAGACCAGGATTCCGAGAAAGATTCCGATGACGCGGTCGCGAGCGACGACCATGTTGAAGGACGGGGATGATCCCTGAATAACGCAAAGAAAGTAGGCGAAGGCGAACTGGAATCCCGCATAGGAGATGCGGGGGCTTCCGGCAGCTATCCATGCGCCGATGAAGGCTCCTGCGAAGACGACTACCATTAGGTGCCCGATGTCGGTTGTCTGGGGAATGATGCCGATCATGACGCTGAGTCCGGCAACGGTTCCTACCACGCAGCCGAGGATTCGCAGCTTCAGCTTCTCTACGGTTTCCGCGACGGTTCCGAGCGACACGATGAAGCAGGTGATCAGGGCAGTGTGGATACCGGGCCAGCTCAAGGTGGAGTAGATGAGGTAGCAGGTCATCGCTGCCAGAGTTGTCTTGAACGCGTACTGCACGTGCTCCGGATTGGAGAAAGCATCGGGAAGGAAAAATCCTGACTTGGCTTTCTTCTCTTTGGATGGAGCGGGTCGCAGTTCTCCGAGTTGGTGCAGACCAGCATTGAAGAACATGATGGAGGAGCCAACGAGATCGGCGGAGTCGCCTTCTACTGGAATCGGTTCGACGAGGGCCGGATAGCCGCCCTTCTCGAAGATCGCGGCCATCTCGAGGAGGATTGACCGCATTACCGATCGTGTCTCCGTCGATGGGAGCGCGTCAGGTTCGGTGACCATGAACTGGACGGCGGAGAGGATTGTAGTCACCCCATCGGATGAGGCCTTGAGGGCGTCGAGATCTTCTGGACGGCTGCTGTGTTCGATGGAGGAGAGCTTGAGTTCCTTCTGCGTCTCTTCGTCTCCCTCGGCGAGGAGCTGATTCAACTTGCGGATCGATTCCTTGTCGGTTTGCAGAGCCCTTGCTGCTGTGCGAAGCCTTGCTGCGAGATCCTTTTGTGCGAGGCTGCGAGGGGCCGCTCCGAACAAGAGATTGATGACAATCGAGACTGCTGCAGGGATAGCGACGAATAGCAAGGTGTAGAGGAATGCTCTCGTGGCCAGTTCGCCAAGAGGAACAGAGCCTAGTAGATCCAAGGCGTATGCAATCACGAGCGTGAGAGTTGACCCGATCGGCTTGAGCTTGCTCGCAGATACCAGGAACAGGAGGGTGAATGAGATTGCCGCCATGGCTCCCAGGCGCAGGGGAATGCTTGCGAGGACGGGCGATGCGATCACGAACAGGAATCCGATGATGATGGTGATGATGATCGTGAACGCGATCGAGAGAACGATACTCTCTACACGGTCTGGTTTATTGAGGAAGAAGACTACGTAGGTGGTCAGAGCGATCTCAGGCGTTTTGTAGATCTCGGCAACCAAAGCGACGAGGGCACAGATAAGGGCGAGCCTCAGCGCGAACGAAAGGCGTTCCTGAGAGTAGCGCGTAAGAAGGATCCAGGCATTATTTTGGGACAATGCGTCATCTACAGGCGGTACCATGATCGACCTCCGCGATGGCGCTAGCGCCGATGCGTACGAGCTGCTCAGGCGGCTCCTGCAGGTGAATTCGTACAGGGAATCGCTGTGCTACGCGCACCCAGTTGAGGGATGGCTCGACATAGGGGACCGACCTTGGAACATTGATGCGGTCCTCCGACAAGACTCCGAATCCGATGCTGTCGACAACACCTTTCATCGGAGTATGGCGATCGATCATAGAGTAGATCGTCACACAATCACCCTGCTTCACCCGCTTGAGATCGATCTCGCGAAAGTTGGCCGATACGAACCATTCCTCCGTATTGATGAGCGTGAAGAGCGACTGGGATGGTATGACCATCTCTCCTGTCGATACGGAGAGACCAACGATGCGTCCTTCATGCGGAGCGCGCACTTCCGTATCTTCCAAGGCCCTGCGCGCATTAGTGAGCGCCGCCGCGGCGGCCCTTACGGCCGCTTCCGCAGCTGCGACATCATCGACCAGATGGTGAGCAGCAGTCTCCTGTTCTTTGGCTTCGGTGAGAGAACTTGTGGCGTTCTGTCTCGCAACCTCCGCCTGGTCGAGCTGCTGCTTCGGGACGTAGCCTTTCGCAGTCAGGGGCTTCAGGCGCTCCTCGGTGCGCATCGATAGTTCGAGGTTCGTTTGCGCCCTGCGGGTCTGTTCGCTTGCGATCTCGGCGTTCGAACGCTGTGCCGAGACGAGCCGCCGCTTGGATTCCAGCGTGGCGCGGGAGAGAGCGAGCTGCGCTTCTGCAGCGGCGACGTTGGTCCCGTAGGGCATCGGATCGATTCGGAAGAGAAGATCGCCCTTGTGAACCAACTCGTTCTCATGGATGGGCAGTTCGATGATCCGGCCACCAACTGCAGAGGCAACGTGAATGACCTCCGCATCGATGCTGGCATCGTCCGTCGAAAGCTTTATATGGGAGGCTACCTTTACAGCAAGCCCAACAGCAGCGCCTATGATTAGCAGAGCAATGAGAATGCCCAGCGGTTTGCGTTTATTTATACCCCGAGCTTCCATCGTTAGTGCACCGTCCAGGAGAGCCATACAGCCAGCGCGACCAAGACGCCGATAGCCGAGCACACTGCAAGCTGGAAAGGGATAACCGTTGTCAGATGGGTCGATGCCATAAGACCTCGTGCGATGACAGTTGTTATCACTCCGATGACAGCGCAGGCCAGCCATGCCGGAAAGTATGCGCCCGCTATGGTCAGAGAAGGGGCTCCGCTGCAACCGTTGAGCAGGGCTATTTGAGCGAGCAACAGCAGCAGCCGAGCAGGGGAGGTGAGGACGGGCGAAACGGAAATCCGCCGGGAGATTGATTCCTCGCACCTCCAGCGCTTCTCAAGAGTCAGAATCTGCTCAGTCTCAGCACTCATTCACTTTCCCATTTGGGTCAAATGTTCGCGGGATCTCTATTACTGCTTCGATAAGAACGGAAAATCCATGGAAATCGAGTTACGCGACTAAGAGAATACGAAGAGCGATGCAGTGTCGATAGAGTGCATCCTAACATAACAATTTGCTCGCTTTAATAGAAGTGATGGCGCTACGCTGGTGCTGGGCCCAGCTTGAAGCACGGTGCGGCCGGGAGCCTAGTACTCACCTTCGGGGAGCGGGACGCACACTGTCAATACTTTAAGCGACGAGTTCAGGTCTGCCACTCCGGCTCCTTCAGTACGCCATAGGCTGTCTTTGATGCAAGATTTCCGGGCGTAGCTTCACCTTCAAATTGCGGACCAGGACAGTCAGCCGCGTATGTAACGCATGGCCCACACCATACTGGTCGACTGTCTCAGTTCTTTCAGGCTCTCGGTGACACAACACGACTCCGGCTGCTCAACCTGATGGGAATAGGGGGTCTGTGTCTGCTACTTCGTGGAGATTCTGAGAGCACCGCAGCCGAGATTTCTCGGCATCTCCCGTATCTGCAGAATGCTGAAATGTTCACCCCAGCGCGAGGTCAAGTCGATGCACTACGGCATCGTTATGCCGCCGCACATCGGGGCATCGCAGGTTTTCCGCCAGACGCTGACTCCCTAAAGGAAAACAAGGCGATGCTGGCGGACCGGGTGCGTCTCACGAAGGCTTTGCTGCTCACCTGCGAAGTACGCGCTGGATGGTGCTCCGCTTCCAGTTGCTGTGTCTGAACAGTGCTGTGAGGCTCGCTGATGAGCGCAACGGTGAACACTGACATGGATTAGTAACGATAATATTTGGATTAGTAACGACAAGTCGACGGCGGATGTGAACCGCCAGATTAGTAACGAAATGTCGGCTAGCGGGGTGGAATCTATGGAGATCCGACGGGTCCGGTTCCAGCCCGATCCGATCATTCACCGCGTTGCGAAAGCGTTGTTTGCATCCCAAGTATCGCTCCGTTGTTTGCACAGAGACGTGACCCAATAGGAACTGAATCTGCTCCAGTTCACCACCGGCTTGGTGGCAGAGACGTGCACAAGTCCGGCGAAGGTCGTGCGGTGCGAGACACGGAATGTCACAGCACTTTGCTTTCTGTTTTACGACACCCCAAATGACCTTAGGGCTGAAGCCGGTTCCCCAGATTCTACCCGCCTTGTTGATTGAACGAAGCAGAATCCCGGTCGTAATTCCGGAGGCTACCGTCCAGGCGTCGATTCCGGCTTTCACCCAATCCGGGATCGGAATCGTACGTATATGGCCGCCCTTGCCGACAAGATCGGCGATTACCCAGTGCTCCTCTCTCTGCTGAATGTCTTCGACTCTCAACGTCGTCAATTCCGCTCGGCGGAGACCGCAACCTAGCAGAATCGCGAGCGTGGCATAGGCGCGCCTTCCTCGAAGACTCCCGCCGTCCACTGTCTGCAGAAGCCGCTTACCTTGTTCTGCGGTAAGCCAATTGCCAACAGGTATCCCCAATCGCTTGGCACCCCTTACCCGGCGAATCCCCGCCGCGAGATCTGCACTGAGGAGACCGCAATCGGCAGCCTCGTAGGCCAACCTCCGAACTGCGGCGAGTCGCAGGTTGATCGTGGTGGATGCATAATGCTGTTGTTCGAGGGAAATCCGGTATCGGGTGACCACAGTCTTGTTGAAAGCGAGCCTGGGTTCTGAGCAGTACCACTCGATGAATTCTCTGATTGCATGATCGTAGGTGCGCTGTGAACTTGGGGAAGTCAGACTATTCAAAACAGCGGACTTGGACTGCTCGAGATCTGGGAGTTTCAGAACGGACCTGGCGTCCGCTTGCGCTTCATCTTGCTCTTTGCCATTGATACCGGCCTCCAATCGCCATGGCAAACAGCATGATCTAGATCTTCATATCGGTCCTGTCGCACCCTATGCCGTTTGTCGTTACAGATCCTAACTGACCCCGGACACCCAATTCCTTTTTTTAGCCGCCTGTTCTGTTGTGGGCAGATTAGAAGTCTGTGGGATTGTGTTTGCCGCGGTTTTGGTGGGTGGCTGATGTCTTAATCAGTAATGGGGGCGAGCGCAAAAGCTAAATGGGACTCGTCCCAGGAAGCGGAGAAGCTCCTGCGGATGAATCCCATTCATGGACTGCAGCAAGACAAAGTCTTGCGGTTAAACCTGGGCGGTACCACCGTCGACGAAGAGCTCGATGCCGTTGACGAAGCTGGAATCGCTGGAGGCGAGGAAGAGAGCGACCGTCGCGATCTCCTCCGGGCGTCCCATCTCGCCGCGGGGTATCTGGGATTTGAAGAACTCCTTCGCGTCGGGTCCGAGGGGATCGAGGATCGGGGTGTCGATGGTGCCGGGACTGAGGATGTTCACGCGGATTCCGCGCTCTTTGAGCTCCAAGAGCCAGGTACGAGCGAACGAGCGAACCGCAGCCTTACTGGCACTGTAGACGCCGAACGTCGGAAAACCCTTGATGCTTGCAATGGAACCGTTGAGAAAGATAGAGCCGTTGTCGTTGAAGAGCGGGAGCGCCTTCTGCACAGTGAAGAGTGTGCCGCGGACATTGAGATCGAAGGTTTTGTCGAAGTGTTCCTCGGTGACCTCTTCAAGCTTTGCGAACTCACCGAATCCGGCGCTCGCGAAGAGGATGTCGATCCTGCCTTTTTCACGCTTAACCGTCTCATAGAGGCGATCGAGGTCGGCCAGGTTTGCGACGTCGCCTTGCACGCCTGTGACGTTTTTGCCGATGAGCTTCACGGCCTCATCGAGCTTGTCCTGGCGGCGTCCTGTGATGAAGACGTACGCTCCCTCTTCGACGAATAGTTTGGCCGTGGCGAGCGCCATGCCGGAGGTGGCTGCGGTGATGACGGCGACTTTGCCTTTGAGCTTGCTCATATCTTTATCCCTTTTCTGTGTTAAGGCTTCGAAGGTCTTTGGGGGCTGCTGTGCTGGGCGACCCCTCACTTGGTTCTGATGAGTAGATGGAGCCGGGCCCGGGTTAGATTCAAGAGTTCCGAATTAATGAACTATTGAACCTTTTCCCCGAAATACCTACTCTTATGTATGTGCGCCCCTTATTCCATCCATCGCTTGAGGACATCACGGTAGAGGGGATTCTCCATGCCTTGTCCGACCCGGTACGGGCGGCGATCTATGCAGATATCGTAGCTCAGGAGTGCTCGCATAACTGCTCGATGTTTCTGACCGTTAGCGACAAGGCAATTCCGAAGTCTACCCTCTCACAACACTTCAGGGCACTTAGAGAGGCGGGGCTGATCCGTGGCGAACGGCGCGGCGTGGAGATGCACAACACCTCACGTTGCGCGGAGATCGAGGAACGCTTCCCAGGGCTGATCCGGGCGATCGTCAACGCGCATACCATCCAATCTACGGATGAAGCTCGAGAAAAGAAACTTGCTGCGAAGCGATCGTCCAGGCGCAGCGAAAAGTAAGTGGGAAAGCTGCGGCCATCGCTGAGCTGAGCACTCGCGAGACGGATTAGTAACGATAAGTCGGCTACTGTCCGCCGATCGGATTGCGCATGATTCTCGATTGACGGTAACAGGGCGAGTCACGCAATATAAAAGGCGCCCACTTTGCTGTAGGTTGTGGTTATTCGTATCACCACCTACCGAAAGGAGCGCCGTTATGAGCCAAGAGAAATATATCGGCATGGACG
>Ga0193717_1001198_pt1 | contig 16097 bp, 15 predicted proteins | sample U2c2metaG_FD_145900 | JGI IMG/M metagenome (GOLD analysis project Ga0193717, IMG submission 145900) | Soil microbial communities from a riparian zone of the East river system, Colorado, United States - U2c2 | ecosystem: Environmental > Terrestrial > Soil > Riparian zone | place: USA: East River... | reverse complement strand
TCCGCCGACGATCCGGCTCGGAGAGCTCGGGATGCCGTAGCAACGTTTCGAGATCCATCCCCAGACTGGTCAGCGGCGTGCGCAACTCGTGTCCCGCATCGGCGGTGAACCGGCGGGTCGCGAGCATGCTGTCCTGCAGCCGCTCCAGCATGCCGTTGAGCGTCGCGGACAGGTCCGCCACCTCCCGCGGCCGGTGCACCTCCGGTAGCCGCTGGTCGACCTCGCCGGGCAGTATCCGTCGCGCACCTGCCCGCAATCGCTGCAACGGTGCCAGCACCAACCCGGCGATCAACCACACACCCACGGCGGCGACCACCGTCGCGACGACCGCGACACCGATCGCGATGCGCCGGTTGTCGGCCACCCGGTGCTCCAAGGAATCCAGGTTCTGCAGCACCTGTAGCCGTCCGCCGGTGTCGTTGTCGAGGGGCTGAACCAGTGACCGCCAGGTCTGCCCGCCCACCGCCAGGGTGGTGAACCCGTCCGAGTCCGGCACCGGAAGCGGAGCGCGCGGTTCCTCACCGCGTTCCGCGACCACCCGGTCGCCCGCCAGCAGCCGCACCAGCGACTCACTCCCCGCCAGCAGACCGCCGTAGTCGTCCGCGCCGTCCTGCCCACCGTCGCCGTCGGTGATCAGCTTGGCCGTGTCGTCCTGGACCTTCTCCGCCCGCGCAAGCAGTTGACGGTCGACGTCCTCGCGGTCACGGTGATCGATCCGCAGCGTGATCACCAAGCCCGCGACCGCGACCACCAGCATCACCAGCACCGCGACACAGACCGTGACCTGCGCGCGGACACTCCGCGGCACCAACTTCACCGTCATATCCGCAGCACGAACCCGACACCGCGGACCGTGTGCAGCACGCGGGACTCGCCGCCTGCTTCGAGCTTCTTACGCAGGTACCCGATGAACACGTCGACCACGTTGCTGTCCACATCCCAGGTGTAACCCCACACCTGCGCCAACAACTGCCCGCGGTTCAACACCTGCCCCGGGCGGTGTGCCAGCGCCAGCAACAGATCAAACTCACGCGTGGTCAGCCCCAACTCTCGACCGCCACGCGTCGCCACCCGCCGGGCCGGCTCAACCGCCAGATCACCCAGCACCAGCGGCCGCTGGTCCCGCGCGGCATGCAGCCGGATCAGCGCGTGCAACCGCGCGGCGAGCTCACCGAGCGAGAACGGCTTGACCACATAGTCATCGGCGCCCGCGGCCAACCCCGCGACCCGGTCATCGACCTCATCCCTCGCCGACAACATGCACACCGGCAGCGTCCGCCCCTCCGCCCGCAACCGACGCACCACCTCCACACCACTCATCCCGGGCATCACCACGTCGAGCACCACCACCGCAGGCGGCCGCGACGCGATCTCCGCCAGCGCCAGCGCCCCGTCGGCGGCCTCCCGCACCCGGAATCCCTCCAGACTCAATCCGCGCAACAGCGCCTCACGCACACCCCGGTCGTCATCGACGACCACCACCTCAGGAACATGACGAGAAACCGTGACCACCCACATTCGTGCAGGTCAGCCAGCATGTCAGACAAACCACAAAACAGCATAAGAACGTAACGCCTCTTCGCCGGCTGCTTCGACCACGGCGCATCGAGGACGGCGGGGCGAGACGAGTTCCCCGAGTCTTGGGCTGCTTGGAGTCGCGCACGACTGCGCGATGGGCTCGAACGCGTCGCTGATCTGCGCCGTGGGCGTGGCGCTGACCATGTAGGCGGCGAGGATGTAGTTGGGGTGGCGCAGTGCCGGTCCATGCGGTTGTCGCGTCGGTTGAGCAGGATCGGACCTGCCACAGCTTCACCGGGCAAAGGACACGGCCGCGGCGTGACCATCGCCGACAGCCGTGCGTTTGACAGACCCTCTGGCTCCGATTCCGTCAGAAGCCGGGGAACACGCGGCGCAGGTCGTCGAGCGTGATGCTGCCGTCGACGGTGACGCCGTTGTCGTACGGTGCCTTGAGACGGCCGCTGATCAGCCGGACGAACGCTTCCGGCGGCCCGTTGAACGTCGCGGAAGGTGACTCGAGGTGGTCTACCACGGCGACCGCGTCGTCGATCACCAGACCGGCGCCGGGGATCGCGACGGACACCGGGGCCGCGAGCTCGGCCGGCTTCGCGAGGAAGCTCAGCATGAAACCCACAGGCCCAGCCAGCAGGTCGACGACCACCGCGGCCGAGTCGGCGTCCACTTCGGCGTGCGGGTCGAAGGCCACGCGCACGTCCCACGAGTGGTTGGCCACCTCGTTGAGTCGCATGCCCAGGGCGGTCAGCAGCGGAACCGGCTCCGGCAGGAAGCCGAGATCGACGGTCAGCGCCGAGCGCTGGTCGGGCGTGAACGCCTCGACCAGTTCGAGCCAGTGGCCGTTGTGCTCCAGGAAGCCCTCGGCCTGCGCTCGCGGCGCGGAAGCGTTCCAGCGGGCCCAGATCGTCTGATTGTCCTCGGCCGCCACGGTCTCTCCGGCGGCCCGGGCGATGGGCGCGCGGCCGATCTCCGCACCGCTGCCGAGGTGGGAAAGGGCCTGCGCGACGGTCCATTCCGCAGCGCCGCTGGTGGTGGCCAACTGGTCGTCGGTGAGGGTGCGGACGAGGCGGGCGAGCGTGTCGTGCTCGGAGCGGAGGGCGGTGATCGTGCGGTCCACGAGTTGACTCATGCCACCGTCAACTCCCGAACGGACGCATGTGTTCCGCTGATCGATGCCCTAACTCGCCCGCCCCCGCAGGCCGCACCGCCGGCGTTCGTCGGCAGTCGGAGTATCACCTTCCCGCGGGGGAGCGTGTACCGCTTTGCCGGGCTGGCCGGCGGACAGGAGCAGTTGGGCCGTTCCGGCGGCCAGGCCGAAGTTGGCCGCCTCGTCGTCGATCTCGGTGCCGAGGTAGATGATGCGGTCCTGGATGCTGGAGATCCGGCGGTCGGCGGCCAAGCGTCGCGACCGGCCGTACCTGTGGCGCTGCCGCGGTTGCCGGACGCAACGCGATGTGGTCATGCCCACCAACCGCTGCCGCGGTTCAGGTCAGGCCGCGATGGTGATCGGGCGTTGCGGTGCGACGGTCTCGGGTAGCGTGGTTTCGGTCGCCATGACGGCGGTCGCCAGTTCTGCTGCTTCCGCGCAGTCGGGCGCGCGTACGCGCAGCAGGTGGTCGGCGAGTTCCGGATCACTGGACGGAGAGGCGCCGACCCGCCACGTGTACTCGCAGTCCTCGCTGGTCTCGTAGATGGTGACCGCTCGGCCCTCGAGGGTGCCGGAGTCCTCGTTGCTGAGAGCGCCGAAGCGTCCGTAGGCGATGCGGACGTGGTACTGGGTGGTCCATCCGTCGCCGTCTGAGCCGGTCAGTCGCCGCATCGCCTGGCACAGCCCCATCTCCGTGATGCCGTAGCGCACCGACAGATCCGTCAGACGGTCACCTGCGACCCGCTTGAGCAGATCGCAACTGTCGGGCCCGGCGTCGGGCAGGGCGACGGAGTCCGGGGCGGCGACCGCGGCGATCACCGTGCGCGCGGCCGTGGTGGCCGCGTCACACGTCGGCGCGTCGACACCGATCCCCAGGTTGGCGCCGGCCAACACGGTGAAAGTGCAGTTCTTCGCTCCGGACGATCGCGTGACCCGCACCCCGTCGAGCACGGTTTCGTCGCGGCCCTCCTTGAACTGTGGATCAAGATAGGCGCCGACGTCGACGTGCACGGACGTCTCCCGTACCGCGCAACTGTGCGGCCCCACCGGCACTCCCGCCGACCCCACCAGCGCGCAGGGATCCAACAACCGCAACGCCGCCGCGACAGCCAGCGGATCACGCTCGCCCCCGACCTGGGTCGATTCCTTTCCCGGCAAATTCTCCTGGTTTTTCTCGCCGGCGGAACACCCTACGAGCAGAACCGCGCACAGAACCACAACGCGCCACATTCCGAGCGTGCCACGCCCGCCGACCCCCATCGCCATGCGCGGGATCTTAATCACGAGCCGCCGGGTGACATCGGGTGTATGCCGACTTCGGCGCGCCGCAAGGCTGTTCATGCTGGCGGGGGAGCCGTCGGCAGTCACGCCTGCTCGGCCTGGCTCGCTGCTAGTGTTCGATCACCTGCGCGAAGGTGAGGAGGCGGTCGTGACCCTTGCGGAGTACGTGCGCGAGAACTGGATCACGATCGTCAACGACACGATCCTGCACTTCGACGTGACACTGGGCGCGGTCGCGATCGCGGTGGTCATCGGCGTGGGGCTCGGCATGCTCACCTACCGGCACTCGACGCTCGCGGCTCTGGCCACGACGACCACCGGCGCCTTCCTGACCGTCCCGTCGGTCGCGCTGCTCGGTGTGCTCATCGCGCCGTTCGGTCTCGGCGTGCTGCCGGTGCTCGTGGCGCTGGTGGTCTACGCGTTGCTGCCGATCACCCGGAACACGATCGTGGGCCTGCAGGAGGTGGACCCGGCCGTGGTGGAGGCGGGACGCGGCATGGGCCTGAGCAGGACCCGGGTGCTCTGGGACCTTCGGCTCCCGCTGGCCTGGCCGGTGATCTTCGCCGGGGTTCGGGTCTCCACACAGATCATCATCGGGATCGCGGCCATCGGCGCCTGGGTGAAGGGCCCTGGACTGGGCAACCAGATCTTCAACGGGCTCGGCCGGTTCGGCGGCGCCAACTCACTCAACCAGGTGCTCACCGGCACACTCGGCATCGTCGTGCTCGCTCTTCTTTTCGACCTGGCGCTGGCCGGCGTCGCCAGGTTCACGACCTCACGGGGGCTACGTGCCTGAATCCACCGGCCGACCTGGCGAGACCATCGAGCTCACCGACGTCACGAAGCTCTATCCCGGCCAGGCAGAGCCCGCCGTCGAAGCGGTGTCGATGGTCATTCCCGCCGGCGAGGTCGTCGTCCTGGTCGGACCGTCGGGCTGCGGCAAGACCACGACCATGAAGATGATCAACCGGCTGATCGAGCCGACCTCGGGCACGATCACGATCGGCGGCACCGACGTGCTCACGCTCGATCCCGACCAGCACCGGCGCGACATCGGCTACGTCATCCAGCAGATCGGCCTGTTCCCGCACAAGCGGATCGAGGACAACATCGGTCTGCTGCCGAAGCGGCTCGGCTGGAGCAAGACCCGGGTCCGGGCCAGGGTCGCCGAGCTGCTGGAACTGGTCGGCCTGCCCGCGGACTACGCGCGGCGCTATCCCCGTGAGCTCTCCGGCGGTCAGCAGCAGCGGGTCGGTGTCGCCAGGGCGCTCGCTGCCGACCCACCGGTGATGCTCATGGACGAGCCGTTCGGCGCGACCGACCCGATCACCAGGGACCACCTGCAGAACGAGTTCCTGCGGCTCCAACGTGAGGTCCGCAAGACCATCGTGTTCGTCACCCATGACTTCGACGAGGCGCTCAAGATGGGTGACCGGATCGCCGTGCTCCGGCCGCGGTCGGTGATCGCCCAGTACGACACGCCGGAGGCGATCCTGGCCGCCCCCGCCGACGACTACGTCGCCAGCTTCATCGGCGCCGGGGGACAGTTGAAGAAACTCACGCTGCTGCGGCTGCGCGACGTCGAGCTGGCCCCGGTGCCGCAGGTCGAGGGTCTGCCGCGGATCGCGGTCGAGGCGACGGCGCGCGACGCGCTCGACCTGATGCTCGGCGAGGGCAGTGACGTCGTGCTGGTCACCGACGACTTCGGAGACGACGCGAAGGTGCTCGGGTCGCTGCACCTGCAGATGGTGATGGGCACGGCCGTGGGCAAAGCCGAGAACCCATGACGGCGCCGGTCAAGGCGCAGCGCCCGGCCAGGGCCGCGCGCGGAACGGGACGGCCCCGCCGGGCCGGCCTGCTCGCGCGACCCGCACTGATCCTGGCCGGCCTGCTGGTGTTGTGGTTGTGGACGCGGGGACTGCGCCTCGACTCGATCGAAGCGCGCAACGTCAACGGCGAGGTGATCGGGACCCAGGTGCTCGAGCACATCGAGTTGACGCTGATCTGTACGGCGCTCACGGTCGCTATCGCGATCCCGCTCGGTGTCGCGGTCTCGCTCTCCCGCAGCCGGGCCGGGCGGATGGTGGTCCTTGGGCTGGGAAACCTGGGCCAGGCCATTCCGTCCGTCGGCCTGATCGTCCTGCTCGCCCTGGTGATCAGCATCGGCGTCGGTACCGCGGTGATCGCTCTGGTCGCCTACGCCATCCTGCCGGTGCTCCGCAACACCATGGTCGGCATCGAGGGCGTCGACCCGGTGCTGACCGAGGCCGCTCGCGGAATGGGGCTGTCGCGGCTCGCGGTGCTGTTCATAGTGGAACTGCCGCTCGCGATGCCGGTCATCCTCGCCGGTGTCCGCACCGCCCTGGTGCTGACCGTCGCCAGCGCACCCCTGGCCGCCCTCATCGACGGCGGCGGACTCGGGGAGGGGCTGTTCACCGGCCTCACCCTGAACCGGCCGGTCATCAGCGTCACCTTCGGGGTGCTGGTGGCCGCACTCGCCCTGTTCACCGACTGGCTCGGCCTGCTGGCCGAGACGTTCTTGCGTCCCAAGGGAATCTGACCCGCGACTGTGTCTGATGATCGCTCCGCAAGCTCCACGATTCGAGGAGGAACTCCCATGCGTGGCCTTTCGATAGTCGCCGCCGTCGTCAGCCTTGCGGTGCTGGCCGCCGGCTGCACGCTGGCGGACGAGCCCACCAAAGCCGAGGCCGGTGCCGGCTCCATCGAGAAGATCGCCGCACTGGACGGCGTCAAGATCACGGTCGGGTCGAAGGAGTTCGACGAGCAGCTTGTGCTCGGCCAGATCGCGATCCTCGTCCTGCAGGCCGCCGGCGCCGATCCGGTCGACCAGACGAACATCACCGGGACGGACGCCGTACGTCGGTCGCTCACCACCGGTCAGATCGACCTGTACTGGGAGTACACCGGCACCGGTTGGGTCTCCTTCCTGAAGCAGACCGAACGGGTGACCGATCCGGAGCAGCTTTTCGACAAGGTCAAGACGCTCGACGCCGAGAACGGCGTCACCTGGTGGGCGCGCGCTCCCGGCAACGACACCTACGCCATCGCCGCCAACCGCGAGGCGGCCGAGGAACACGGCATCAAGACGATCTCGGACTACGCGGAGCTGGCGAACTCCAACCCGGAGGCGGCTTCGACGTGCATGGGCCCGGAGTTCAACAGCCGTGACGACGGACTCCCCGGCCTGGGTGCGATGTATGGCTTCACGCTGCCCGACGCGCAGCGGCACGAGGTCAACGACGCCGTCGTCTACACCGAGATCGGCTCGGGAAAGACCTGCGACTTCGGCTCGGTGGCCTCCACCGACGGCCGGATCCCCGCGCAGAACCTGGTCGTCCTGGAGGACGACAAGTCGTTCTTCCCGATCTACAACCCGGCGATCACGATCCGCACCGAGCTCGCGACGAAGTACCCCGCCCTCGAGGACGTCTTCACCCCGGTCGCCGAGGCACTCGACGACAAGACGCTGCTCGCGCTGAACGAACAGGTCAGCGTCGATGGCACCGCGCCGGAGAAGGTCGCGGCAGACTGGCTGCGGGACAAGGGCTTCATCGGCTGAACTAGTCCGCCTCCCCGGACTTTTGTGTGTTGGTTGCGGCCCGGCGGAGGTGCGCGTCTCGAAGCGGATTGTGGCTGAGTGTCTTCACGTTCCCCTGAGGTAGCTGTTGGTCGGGTGCGGACTCCGGACAAAGATCCGCGAGGCACGCCCTAATCCTCCTCCAGCAGTTCCCGGAGCTCGCGCATGGCGGTGGTCAGTTCCTTGGCGAAGGTGTGCATCTGGGCGGCCACGTGGCGCGGCGTGCTCAGGTAGATGTTCAGGGAGTCGGGCAGCAGCACGTACGCCACCCCGATGCACTGCGGGCTGGTCGAACCGAACCCGAAGTACTGGATGTTCGCCGACGGTGCCGAGCTGGTGCTGAGGAAGTCGTCGCGCATGACGAGCCAGCCGGGGCTCCGGTAGAGCGCGTGCGGTTCGGTGTCCCCGGCGAGCCGTTGCAGCTCCCACAGGTGCTGCTCGGGTGCCGCGCCGGCCTGGCACTCCTTCGCGCGGGCGACGTGTTTCGCGGCCGCGGCCCGGAACGCGGCCTGGCGGGCGGCCTGATCGGCCGACTCCTGGTCCATTGTGGACACGAAGTGCAGCACCTGGGGGGTGACGACCCGCATCGCCTCGGTGCGGCCGTGCCGGAACTGGCGGGTGGCGATCGACTCGTAGGTGGCGCCGGTGAGTCCTTTGGCCCGCCGGTGGGCGAGCTGGTAGGCCATCTGTACGAACGCGTCCGGCGACATGCCGAGCTGTTTCGCGGTGCTCGCACCGAAGTCCGGGAAGGACAGTGTGGTCGTCGCGGTGGCGGCGGCGTACGCGGCGAACGACTCGGCGGCGGCGCGGGCCTTTGCGCGCAGCACGTCGTCGAGGGTGAACCCGATGGGCGTGGCCGGGGGGAGACCGTGCGCGGCCGGCCGGGCGGACGGTGTCGTGCCGAACAGGGTGTCCACGTAGGCGAGGACGGTTGTCCCGTCCAGACAGCAGTGCTCGAGGTTGATCCCCGCGGTGCCGTCGGCGAACACGATCAGGGACAGGGACTTGTCGAACCACCTGTTCCCGCTGTTGCCGTGGAGCAACTGGTCACATGCCTGCTCGGTGTTCCCGGGGGTGTTCTCGTCGAGGCACAGGCAGAACAGCGCGGTCTCGATCTCCTCGCACGCCTCGGCGTTTCCCCCGTCGAGCAGGGATTGCCTGGTGGTCGCCCACTCCGCTCTCGCCATCGTGGTCAGATGGCCGACGGCGGTCGACGGGTCGTCCACTGTCTCGCCCGACTTGATGATCGCGCGCAGGGCGTCGGCGATGTCGTCGCGCCCGTAGGGCCGGCCGTCCTCGGCGAGCACCTCCAGCCGGAACATGGTGCTCTGGTGGAACACCACGATGTGCCGCGCCGTCGAGGGGCCGGGCGCGTCCGCGCTGTACGGTGCGCGGACGGTGTCCCGCGCGGCGCCGGGGATCCGGGTGGTGGCGAACAGGAATCGCTGCTGTGCCATGGACAGCGGCTGCCCGCGCAGGGTGACCGGCGGGATCTCCTCGTCGTCGAGCCGCAGCTTGTAGTCCACGGTGCCGGCGACGAGCCCGGCCGCCCGCTCCACCTGTTCCTCGCCGGAGTCGTGGAACAGGAAGAAGAAGTTGGCGTTGAGCGCGATCCGGTCGCGGCGACCGAGGTAGCGGTAGGCCCAGAAGTCGTCCAGCCAGCTTTGCACACCCGGCTGCTCGTCGTACCGCTCCAGGTCCGCCTGCAGCGCGTGGGCCGGGCTGTCCGCCGCCAGGAACGCCGCCACCGCCGCTTCGGTCTCCGCACGTTGGGGGCCCGTGAGCAACGGTGCCGACCACTCGAGGAATCGCTCGCAGCTCTCGGCCAGGCTGGGGACGGGTACCCGGGGAAGGTGCGCCTCGTTGCCGAAGGTACTTTCGCTGATCGTCACGGTCATCCTCGGGTTTCGACGGGCGGTGCGCGTTTGCCGGTCCTATCGAAGCGCACGGCTCATCCCACTAATCGAGTAGGTGGTCGCCTCGGACGGTCCGGCCTCTCGTGTGCTCGGGTCGCACTCGGCCGAAGAGCTGCCTGGTCCGCTCCGCGCTGCCGATCACGCCGGGTCGCTCGCTGTAGGCGAAGATCGCCGTGTGACGGGCCACGGCGCCGCGCACGGTGCTGACCCGGTGCAGCGAGAACCGGCCGCGGAACAGCTGCAGGTCGCCAGGGCGTAGCTCGAGCTCGCGGACGAGGTGGTCGCCGCGACCGGCGAGCACTGCGTCGACGTCATCGAAGTTCTCGGCGTCGGCGGAGCGGATGTTCGGACAGTACTCGACCACGCCGCCGTCGTCGGCGGGCTGGGTCAGCATGCTGACGGTGAACTCGTTGGTGTCGAAGTGCCACGGATGGGCGCGACCCGGTGCGATCACGTTGAGGGTCAGGCCGGACAGCGGATCGGCGAGCTCGTGCAGCTCGGGCAGTGCGAAGCAGTCGGCGAGGAAGCGCTGGAACACCGGGCTGGTGTAGAGCTGATGGATGACCGTGGTCGCCGGGATGTGGTCGCGAGCGACGAAGGCGTTCCCACGTTCCATGACCCGGCGAGCCGGATGGCCGTCCGGTAGCGGCGTGTCGACGGCGATGTTGTACGCGTTGACACGCTCGACCTCGCTGTGCGCCAGTGGGGCGATCCGCGCGCATTCCTCCCGGAGCGCTGTGAGCAGCGGCGGCCTGACGAACTCGGGAAGCACACTGCAGCCGACCTCTGCCAGCTCGGCACGCGTGTTGTCGACGACGGCCCGCCAGCCCGGCCCGCCCGGCTCGGACAGGGGGTAGCGGTCGGTGTCGACCACCCGGCCTGCCGACACCGCTCCCGACGTGCTCATGGGCTCCCTCCCGACGGGCTACACGATCGAAAGATCGTGGCACACCGTGATCGGCCGCTGCTCGTGACACGCCCCACATCAGCTCGTCAGCGGCGCACCGGATGAGGTGCGCGGGGCGCGGGCGCCTGTCACGGCCAGAGCAGTGGGACGGCGACCCAGATGGCCCAGCTGTTGAGGGTCAGCCACGCGAGGATCCATACCGAGCTCGGCACGGCGGTCTTTCTGGCCAGGTGGGCGGCGTCGTCAGAGTCCGACCCGCGGCCGCGAATCCGGGCGGTGACCAACACCCACACCCCGGCGAGTTCGCACAGCAGGAGCAACCACGCCTCGGTGTAGGCGACGAGCAACTGCGCCTCGACCGGACCCCAGTACAGGGCGGCGAACGCGACGAACCCGACGGCCGCGACGCTGCTGACCGTCAACAGGCCGCGGCTGACCACCAGCACCAGCACCATCGCTACGACGGTGAGGACCAGTGCGGGCCGCACCTTGCCTTCGGCGAGCAGGGCGGCGATGCCCAGTCCGGCCAGCGGGGGCGCGGCGTACCCGGCAAAGGCCCCGACGACGCTCGAGAACCACGAGGGATGCCACGGGATGGTGTGGCCGCCGTCGGGGCTGGTGACCTTGATGAGGTAGACCCCGCCGCCGGTCACGATGGCCGACGCGGCGTGCCCGGACTCGTGCACGATCGTGCTCAGCACGTGGGCGGTGAACAGCACCCGACGTGACCACGTGCCGCGAGACACGAACCCCGTCGCAGCGACGAGCAGCGCCGCGAGCCCGGTGGCCAGTACGAGTTCCCAACTGGGCAGGGCGACGCTCGCGAGCGCCTGCTCCGCCATCCGCATGGCGCCCACCGAACCACAGGGACACCCGCGATCACAGTGGAGGCACGGAAATGTCCCGGAGCTGTCCAGAGGAGATACCGCGGAACTCCCGACAACGGCTGGTCATTGGCCTCCGTCGTCTGGGGGAACCAGGCGGGTGGAACCGGCCGGCACACCGGACCGTCGAACGGGCCTGGTGTCGAGCGAAGGGGACCCATGGCCGGCGACACTTCGCGGGAGACGACGGTCGAACGCGGGCGGCTGACGCGGCTGTACCTCCGCGTCGGCCTCGCGGTCCTGGTGGTGTCGTTCCTGCCCTTCGGCCCGACGGGCGTCGACCGCACCGGCTCGCTGTGGGAGATGTTCGCCGCCGGCAACCTCCCCGTCCCCGTTGTGGTGCTTGCGTTCGCCTTGCTGTGTGTCAGCTGGCCGCTGCACCACGCGCAGGGTCTCATCGTCGGCTACGCGCTGCTCGCGACGCTGCTGATGGCGCTCATCCTGATCGCGTCGCTGATCGGCGGCGATCCGCTCGGGGTGGGCGCCTGGCTCGCCGCGGCGGCCATGGTCTTCTGCCTGGTGAGGTCGATCCGGGTGAGCCGCGTGGTTGACGGATAGGCGAATGGGCCCAACCGGGCCCCTCAGACCACCAGGTTGCCGATTGCCATCAGCACCGCGCCCGCCCACGCGAGACGGCGACCCAGCAGACGGCCCAGCAGCGGATTGCGGTTGAGCGCGGCGATCCGGAACTGGACCAGCCGCGCCGCGAAGACCGGGCACAGCAGCACCCCGAGCAGCAACGGCAGCGTTCCCGTGACGACGAGCACCGCCACCACCGCGAGATCGGCGACCGCGAGCACCCCGAGTATCGAGATGTAGTTGCGTTCTCCCGCAATGGTTGCCAGGTTGATCCGGCCGGCGCCGCGGTCGGTCTCCAGGTCACGCAGGTTGGAGTAGAACGACACCATCATCAGCCAGAACGCGAACAACGCGCCCTCGACGACAAGGCGTGCGGTGACGCCGCCGGTCAGCGCCCAGTACGGGATCGCCACCAGCTCCGCCGTCCACAGGAACAGCACCAGTTCCTGAAAACCGATGTGGCTGAACCTCAGTCCGTAGGAGTACTGCACCGACACGCCCGCGCCGATCACCGCGAGAACGATCAGCCACAGTGGATGATGCGGTGCGACGAGCAGGCCGGCCACCACCAGCGCCAGGCCGACCACCACGCAGGTCCAGGCGAACCGCAGTGCCTGCGGCAGCCGCAACTCCCCGGTGACCAACGGTTTCCAGCGCAGGCGCCGCAGCGCGCTGGGATTGTCCCGGTAGTTCTTGGCGTCGGTGCCGTCCCGGAACCCGGTGACGTCGTCGAACGCGATTACCGCGCAGTGCACCAGGAAGTACCCGACGATGATCAGGGTCAGGGCGACCCAGGTGCCGGCGTCGCGGGCGACGGCGGCGGGTAGCAGCGTCGCCACGAGCGGATAGGCCAGGTTGTAGTCGAGAAAGTAGACATTGGCGAGGTGCCCGTAGGCTCGCACGGATTTCGACACAGGCGTCAGGAGATCGACCACCGCGGCATTCCAATCTTGAGGCCTCAAGGTCCCGGTCAGATGATCTGGATGCGCTGCATGTGCCGGTTCGTGGCGCCGGTGAACCGGTTGCGGCCGTGCAGCAGTGCGTGGTTCTCGGCGATGACGATGTCACCGGTCTGCCACGCGTGCTCGTAGCAGTAGCGTGGCTCGTGCAGCCGCTCGCTGAGCTCGGTCATCATGTTCACCGCCTCCTCGGCCGAAGGCCCTTCGACGGTGAGGAACAACGGGTTTCGATACTGCGCCGGGTCCAACGGCTCGGCGTAGCGGATCGTGGTCTCGCCGGTCGTGGGGTGGGTGGCGAGCACGGGATGGGTCATGGTGCCGCCATAGTGCGCCAGCCGGTCCGTGCGGTAGGTGACCGTGGTGCGCGCCCACAGATCGCGTAGGTCCGCCGGGGCGTCGCGATACGCCTTGGTCGCGTCCGAGAACACCGTCTCCCCACCGGAACCGGGCTCGCAACCCTGTACACACTGGAAGAGGAAGTACCGCGGCGCCTGTGCCGACCACGCCCCGTCCCAGTGGAACGGCACGTCCCCGGAGTCGAACAGGTAGTTCTTCGGCTCGTCCTGCACGACCAGGTCGAGGATCGTCCCGAACTCCCACCGCATGAGCTCACCGGCGGCCCGGCAGTACTCCTCGAGGTCGGCCGCGTCGAGCAGGCCGTAGCCCCGCAACACCAGCACCTTGGCCGACAGGGTCGTCGCGAGCAGCCGGTCGATGGGCACCTCGGCCAGGGTCAGCCCCTCGGCCGGTGCGTTGACCAGCCTTCCGAACGGCGCCAGGTCAGTACCCTCGAGCACGGCGTTCTGCATTTGGCTGGTCACGATTCTCCTTCCGTGGCCGCGAGGCGGCCGGGTTCGATCGGCTCGTCGATGACGAAATGGCTTGGCCGGCTGTTGCGCCACACCAGGTGCGCGCCCAGCCGCTCGGCCTGTGCCCGCTTGACCAGCGTCTGGCGCAGCCCGTCGTCGAGCACGACGCCGTGCCACGGGGTCAGCCAGCTGTCGGTCGTGCGCAGCAGGTGGAAGCCGATCTTGGTGTCGTGGTGGCCCTGGGGATGGATGGACAGCCGCACCGCGCCGGGGAAGACCTCCTCGACGACGCGGCTCCACGCCTGGCTGCGCCGCACCACCTCGTAGGCGGTCAGCTTGGCGCGGTTGCGGCGTTGCGTCGCACTGAGCTCCGCCATCAGGACCGCGTGGTCCTCGGTGACGAACCGATGGATGCCGTTGAAGATCCGTCGGGCTCGCGGCTGGGCGCGCACCGCGTCGCGCACCTCGTCGACCGAGTCGGCGTACTCGTCGAGCAGGCGGGCACGGAGCTGATCCCAGGTAAGCCCAGGCATGGCATCGCGCAGCGAATACAGGCCGATGGCCCCGCCGCCGATCGACCGGATCATCCGGAGCAACTCGGCGCCGTAGTCGTCGACGTGTTCGTCGTCGATGCCGAGGGCGTCGCTGAACACGTGCCCGTCCGAGCAGATGGTGACCACCGCGCCCGGCGCGTACACCGCCGAGATCTGTTCGCAGAAGCCCTGAACCGACTCGAGGGCAAGGTGTTCGCCCAGATCCGGGAGCCGCCCGATGGTCTTGCGCCGGTTGCGCGACTTGGCCGGGAACGCGGGAATCACGAAGTGCACCGGCTGGCCGGCCGCGACGTACCGGCCGACCGTCTCGAGGTGCGGCGCGAAACAGTCCTGGCACGGCTCGGCCGCGCACGGGTCCGTCGGGTCGGCGGTGCGCCGGCGCCGGAACACGATGCGCAGGATCCGTTCGGCGACAACGTGATCGGGTGCGCGCGGCGCCGGGCCGAACCCGGCGGCGTGGTGCTGCCGCGCGGCGACCGTCCGGGTCACACGACACCTCGGGGCGCGGTCGGGACGGCGCCGTGTGCCATGACATCTCGCATTGTCGAACCCCCATGTTTTGCGGCGATCGGTTTCAGCTCGGCAGCGGCGCCGGTCCGGTAGGAGATGTCGTGTTGTTGCGTGTCCACTCTTTTTCGAACGCGTCCATCGCGAACGAGATGACGTCGACGATCGGTTGGGTCGCCTTGTTCGGTGTTCCCGAGTCGAACGGGGGCTCTGGGTCGTATTCGAGCGCGAGTTGGATGCCCTGCGCGAACTCGGGGCCTGCGAACTCGGCGACCAGCGTCAGTGCGAGATCGATGCCCGCGGACGAGCCCGCTCCGGTGGCGATTCGGCCGTCCACGACCACGCGCCGATCGGTTGGTTGTGCACCGTATTTGGCGAGTTCGTCGCGGAACAACCAGTGCGTGGCGGCGGGCAGGTCGTTGAGCAGCCCCGCGGCGCCGAGGATGAGCGACCCCGTGCACACCGAAGCGGTCCACTTGGTGTGCGGGTGGGCATCGCACACCCAGTCGACGATCGGGGCGTTGTCCCTGGCCAGTGCGAGCGAGGCCGGGCCGCCGGGGATCAGGAGGATGTCGGGGCGCGCCACATCGGCGAAGGTGGCGTCGACGTTCAGGTGCAACAGGTTGTGATCGTCATCGATCGTGCCCGTCTCGGCGGCGCACAGCACCACCTCGGCCCCCGGCACTGTGGTGAACACCTGGTACGGCCCGATGACATCCAGTGCGGTGAAACCCGGATACAGGCCGATGGCGATGATCACGGAATCCTCCTGAAGGTTCAGTGGTGGAGAACGAGCGGCAGCACATCGGGTCCGCGAACCACCAGGGACGGTTTGTAGGGAACCGCCGCGCGCGGCACGGCCAGTGATATCCGGGAATAGCGCGCCAGCAGCGATTCGAGCAGGATTCTGCTCTCCAGGCGGGCGAGTGCCGCGCCGAGGCAGTGGTGAATTCCGTGCCCGAAGGCCAGGTGCCGCTTGTCCGCTCGGCCGATGTCGAAAGAATTCGGATTCGGATAGTGCCGCTCGTCCCGGTGCGCCGAACCGACGAGCAACAGCACCGGCTCGTGTGCCGGAATCGTGGTGCCGGCGATCTCCAGATCCTCGGTCGCGAACCGCCACAGCGAGCTGACCTGAGGACCGTCGTAGCGAAGCGTTTCCTCCACCGCGTCGGCCGTGGTGTGCCTGCCATCGCGCAGTGCGGCCAGTTGGTCGGGGTGGTCGAGCAGCGCGACCAGCAGGTCGCCGATCAGCCTGATGGTGCTCTCGTAACCGGCCACCACCAGGCCCGCGGCGGTGGCGACGAGCTCATCGGAGCTCAGCAAACCGGACTCATCACTGGCCGTGATCAACTCGGACAGCAGGTCGTCGCCGGGACGCGCGCGCTTGCGGGCGACGAGCTCTTCGGCGTATCCCAGCAGACGG